>Ga0335073_10015753_pt1 | contig 10570 bp, 7 predicted proteins | sample Lox_Sample_22_FD_207093 | JGI IMG/M metagenome (GOLD analysis project Ga0335073, IMG submission 207093) | Soil microbial communities from Loxahatchee National Wildlife Refuge, Florida, United States - Lox_Sample_2.2 | ecosystem: Environmental > Terrestrial > Soil > Wetlands | place: USA: Florida...
GAACACCTGGGATAACAATCAATACGCCGTGCCGATCCCGCAGTATCACTACAGCCGCTTTGGCGCGCGCGCAGGCGGATTCCTGACACCCAGCAGCTGGGGGTCGCGTTTCTATATCTTCGGTTTTTACGAAGGCTTCCGCTATCCACAGTCGCAGACCATCGAACGAACTGTGCCTTCTGACAACCTGAAGAAAGGCATCGTCACCTACAACGGCACGAACTACGACATGGCCACGGTCGATCCACGCGGGATTGGAATCAGTCCGGTCGTAGCCGCCATGTGGAGCCAGTATGAGCCAGAGGGAAACGACACAAGCTGCGGGTCGCTGGCCGGCGGCAAATGCGACGGCGTGAATGAACTCGGCTTCAAGGCCAATATGTCGCTGCCCATGAAGAGCAACGATCTCGTCTTCCGGGTGGACCACGACTTCAGCACGAAGTGGCACTGGTTCACGAGCTTCCGCTACTACAAGCTTACGCAGCTGACCACGAGTCAGTACGACATTGGCGGATTCTTTTCAGGCGATAAGCTGGGTGTTCCGACGTCCACAGCCAGCCGCCCGTTGCAGCCCTGGTTTCTGGTGACGGGTCTGACGACCAACATCAGTTCGAATACCACCAACGACTTCCACTACAGCTACCTGCGCAACTTCTGGTCGTGGTCGACCAACAATGCGCCCGCTCAGGAGTCCGGACTGGGAGGCGCCATGGAGCCATTCGGAGAAAGCGCCACTTCTGTGCTGGCTCCGTTCAACGTCAACACGCAGAACATCCGCACCCGGTTCTGGGACGGCCAGGATCACTTCCTGAGCGACAACGTGACCATGCTGAAGGGCAGCCACCTGCTCCAGTTCGGCGGGCAATATCAGCGGAACTACGACTACCACCAGCGCAGCGATAACGGCGGCGGCATCAACTTCACGCCCACCTACCAACTGGGCGAATCCGCCGGTCCGGGCAATATCGACATGACCGACCTGGGGGGCGGCTACCCTCTGAACACAAACTCCGAGCGCCTCGCCGAAGCTGTGCTCGGCGTCGTAACCGCGTCGCAGGTGGCCTACACGCGCAGCGGAAGCAGCCTGACGCTGAATCCGCCCCTCACCCATGCCTTCGACCAGGACACAATTCCCTTTTACAACGCGTACTTCAGCGATACCTGGCACATGAAGCCGTCCATCACTCTGACTTATGGGATGGGCTACACCCTGGAAATGCCTCCGACGGAAAAGAATGGGAAGCAGACGGTATTGGTTGATTCCGCCGATGTTCCGGTTTCCATGGAGGACTTCCTTGCGCAAAGGAAGTCGGCGGCACTCGCAGGAAACGTCTATAACCCCGAGGTGGGGTTTGCGCTCGTCCATAACGTCGGTTCCGGCTTGAAATATCCCTATAACCCGTTCTACGGATCGTTCAGCCCGCGCGTCGCGGTAGCGTGGAACCCATCGTTCTCCAGGCCTACAGTGGTTCGCGGCGGCTACGGCCGTATCTATGGCCGCCTGAACGGCGTCGATCTCGTGCTCGTGCCTCTGCTCGGTGTCGGGCTGATCCAGGCCGTGCAGTGCACCCAGCCTTTCATGGATGGCACATGCGGTCCCACAAATCCCACCGCCGCCAACGCATTCCGTATCGGCGTCGACGGCAGCTCAGCCCCTCTTCCCACCGCTGCCGCCACGCTGCCACAACCGGATTTCCCCGGCGTCAACGATATCGAAGCCGCTGCCCCCGAAGGAATGGACCCTCACTTCCGTCCCAATGTGATCGATTCGTTCGACCTCACCATTCAGCGCCAAATCGGGCAGAAGTCCCTGCTCGAAGTTGGCTATATCGGCCGCCTCGTGCACCACGAATTCCAGCCGATCAACCTCAACGCAGTGCCCTACATGATGAACGTGGGCGGCCAGCAGTTCCAGACCGCCTACGCAAACCTGCAAAGAGCGCTCGGCTGCGACATGTCTGAGGCTGCGTGCGGCGCCAGTGTGCCTTCTCCTTATCTCCCCAACAGCACAACACCCAACCCTGCTTACGCCACCTTCATCAATTCGGTCGGCGCTCAGCCGTTCTTCGAAGCCGCCCTGAAGGCGAATGGCTACTGCGACAAACCAATGTCCAATGGTTCGGCGACGCCGTATTCCAGTTGCACGGCGGCGGTGCTCGATCAGGAACTGGGGAATCTGACCACGCAGTCGGTCTGGAGTCTCTGGTCCGATCTCGACAACGGGCCCTTCGGCTTCCCCCACACCATGCAGAACACCGCCGGACAGATGAGCAGCGGCTCGGCGCTGAACGGCAGCGTCGGCTATGGAAACTACAACGGAATGTTCGTTAGCTTCGGCACTCGCGACTGGCACGGGCTGACGATGCAGAACAACTTCACCTGGAGCAAGGCTCTGGGTACCGGAGCGCTGGTCCAGGCCACCAGTGAATACACCACCAACGATGCCTTCAACCCGCGCGCCGGATACGGCAGGCAGGCTTTCGACCGCCGTGTCGTGTACAACGCCTTTCTGGTTGCAGCGGAACCGTGGTTCAAGGGACAGTCGGGCTTCCTGGGGCGCGTCGCCGGAGGCTGGAACTTTGCCCCCATCTTCACGGCCGGGTCCGGCGCACCGGTCTGGTGCGGCACCTGGACGGGCGCGCAGGCGTGGGGCGCGGCCGACGGCAACGATTTCTACGAAAACGAGCAATGCGTGTTTACCAGCCCCTATAAGGGCGGACACTCTGCGCATTTTGGAGTGTCCGGAAGCAACGGGATCGGCACTGAGACTTCGGCAACTCCGGTGAACATGTTCAAGGATCCGGCCGCCGTCTGGAACCAGGTCCGTCCTCCGATTCTGGGCATCGACACCACTAACTCCGGGCTGGGGCCTATCACCGGCCAGTCGTACTGGAACGTCGACGCCCAGCTGAAAAAAGACATAAAAATCGCGGAGTCAACGACCTTTGAGTTCTCGTTTATCGCCGGCAATCTGTTCAATCACCGGGAATTCTTCGATCCTTCGCTCAGCCTTTCGGCGCCGGGATCGTGGGGCGTCCTGAACACGCAAAACGGCAACCCGCGACAAATGGAGTTCGGCGGCCGGATCACGTTCTGAACTCTCTCGCTCTTCGAACGATTTCGCGGCCGGGGATCGACGCCCGGCCGCATTTTTGCTGGCTGCCGGGAATCCTGCAGCGGCCGATCTCTCCTTCCGGGCCCCGCGTCTGTCTCCTGCCCGCAAACAAATCCTGCAACTCCTTGACTTTGCAAGCCGAACGGATTGCATCTAGTATGGAGAACGAGGCTAAGCCTTTCCCTGGGAGTGACGCCTGCTATGACCAAAGCCGACCTTGTTGAAGAAGTAACGAAACTGGGCGACCTTACGCGGCGCGACAGTGAAGTCATCGTCGAAACCATCTTCGACTCGGTCATCGGGGCCCTCCGCTCCGGCGACAAGATCGAAATCCGCGGCTTCGGCAGCTTCCGCATCCGCCAGCGCAAGCCGCGCATCGGCCGCAACCCCAAGACCGGGACGCGCGTTGAGGTCCCTGCGAAGAAGGTCCCTTACTTCAAGCCCAGCAAAGAGCTGCGCGATCTGGTGAATCCCGGCGCCAAGTCGCCGGAAACACCGCAGACGCCGCCGTCGCCTGAAACCGGCCACAACGCCGCATAGAGCTCCGTCACAAAGGAAGAAGCCGCCCACGCCGGGCGGCTTTTTCATCGCGGCATGGGCCCGGACAGAGCATCACTTGTAGATCAGCCGCACCTCGATCTGCGTGACCGGGCAACTCACCTGCGTAGCAGCCGCGGCGAAAGACGGCGCCGAGAGCGCCACCCTGGGATTGTTCGCGAACCCGAACCCCTCCTTCGGAATCCCCAGGAAATTCCGGTCCAGCTTGTGGTTGCTGTTCTCGTCGTGGATCACGGCCACCGCATACTTCCCCGCCGGTAAATGAAATTCCTCCATCGCCTGGCCGTCCACGATGGGAAAGGGCCCGTGCACCACCGCCTTGCTCGTCTGTTCCGGCCATCCATCGGCTGACGCGAAGATCGTGCCTCCCGCTTTGCCGTGGTTGTTCCTGAAGCCGGTGACGTGAATGCGCAGTGTACAGAGCGGTTGCCCGTTCGGCGTCTCCGCCGTAAACCGCGGCTGTTCTTCCTGCTGCCCGCACGCCGCCGCACAAGACAACGCCAATCCCGTCATAAGCCAAATCACTCGCCGCATAGCGCTCACTCTATCGGATGCAGGGAACGCTCGGCCACACCGCCCTGCAACCGGACAGAACCACCCTGAATCGGATAGCTTGTTACGTTGGCTCAGATTCGCCCCCGGAGAGAGATTTCGCATGTCCTCGGCCACCGTCAGTGAAACCGCCGCCACCCCGTCTGCCGCCACGCATTACCCCATCCGCCGCGTTGCCGTGCTCGGAGCCGGCACCATGGGCTCCCGCATCGCTGCCCACATCGCCAATGCCGGCTTTCCCGTTCTTTTGCTCGATATGGCTCAGCCGGGCGATCCCGACGCTCTCACCACGAAGGCCCTCGAGGCGCTGAAGAAGTCGAAGCCGGCGGCCCTGGCTTCGCCTGAATTTGCCGCGCGCATCCGGACCGGCAATTTTGACGACGACCTCGGGAAGATCGCCGAATGCGACTGGGTGATCGAAGCCGTCGCCGAAAACCTCGACATCAAGCGCGCCCTCCTGGCCCGCGTCGTTCCCCATCTCCGCCCCGAGACCCTCTTTACCACCAACACCAGTGGCCTGCCGGTGGCTGCCATCTCCGAAGGGCTGCCCGCCGGAGTGCGCCGCCGCTGGTTCGGCACCCATTTCTTCAATCCCCCGCGCTACATGCAGCTGCTCGAGGTTGTCGCCACGCCCGACACCGATCCGGCTGCCATCGCCGCCGTGAATCGCTTCGCCACCGTGCATCTCGGCAAGTCAGTCGTTCTCGCCAACGACCGGCCCAATTTCATCGCCAACCGCATCGGCGCCTTCGCCATGCTCAACACTCTGCGCGTGATGCAGGCCCAGGGCCTCACCGTCGAAGAAGTCGACCTGCTCACCGGCAAACCGATGGGCTGGCCAAAGACCGGCACGTTCCGCCTCGCCGATATGGTGGGTTTGGACGTGCTTGGCAGCGTCGTCCGCAACTTCGCCGCCCACGCGCATGACGAGCGCGCCGACGTGCAGTTGCCCGCGTTCCTCGAGCAGATGCTGGAACGCAAATGGTTTGGCGACAAGACCGGCCAGGGCTTCTACAAAAAGCAAAAGGGTGCGGATGGCGACGATCGTCTCGTTCTCGACTTCGCCACGCTCGAATACCGACCCGCGCAGAAAGCGCGCATCCCTGCGCTCGACGCGGCCAAGCCCATCGAAAATCTTGCCGAGCGCATTCGCGCGCTGCTCGGCGGCAATCCTGAGAAGGACAAAGCCGCGGCCTTTTACTGGCAGATCCTGCCCGATATCTGGCTCTACGCCGCCAACCGCATCGGCGAAATCAGCGACAGCATCGCCGACATCGATCGCGCCATGCGCACCGGCTTCAACTGGGAAATGGGCCCGTTTGAGATGTGGGATGCGGCCGGCGTAGCCGAAACTGCTGCGAAAATTCGCGCGTCCGGCCGCGATCTGCCCGAGGCCGTCAATCAGTTGCTCAATTCCGGCGCGACGAGCTGGTATCACAATCAGGGCTCTGAGGTCTTCGATCCGCGTTCGGCTTCCTATTTGCCCACCGAAGACGCAAGCGCCGTCATCACCCTGAGCCGTGCGAAGCGGTCGAATGGTGTCGTCACCGAGAACCCCGGCGCGTCGCTCGTCGACGTGGGCGACGGCATCGCGTGCATCGAGTTCCACACCAAGATGAATGCGCTCGGTGGTGACATTGTGAACTTCGTCCGCCAGAATCTCCGACCCGACTCCGCCGCCGTCCGCGATTTCCGCGGCTTCGTCATCACCAACGACGCCGCCAACTTCTCCGCCGGCGCCAACCTCGTCCAGCTTCTGCTCGCTGCCCAGGACGAAGAGTGGGACGAGATCGACTTCTACATCCGCGGCTTCCAGGAGATGACGCAAGCCATCAAATTCTGCCCGCAACCCGTGGTCGTCGCGCCTTTCGGACTCACGCTCGGCGGCGGCTGCGAAGTCTCGCTGCACGGCGCGAAACGCCAGGCGCATCTCGAGCTCTACATGGGCCTCGTCGAAACCGGCGTCGGCCTCATTCCCGCCGGCGGCGGCTGCAAGGAGATGACCCTGCGCGCTGTCGAGATTGCGTCGGCCGCCGCGCCCGCCGCATCGCGCAGCGACTCCGTCGAGCTGCACCACGCCATGCGCACACTCTTTGAAAACGTCGCCCTCGCGAAGGTTTCCACCTCCGCCTTCGAGGCGCAAAGCCTGCGGCTGCTGCGCCCCACCGACGGCATCACCATGAATCGCGACCGCGTGCTCCACGACGCGAAGCAGCAATCTTTAGCTATGGCAGAAGCCGGCTACCGCGCGCCGCTGCAAATCACCGATATCCCCGCTCCCGGCGACAGCGTACTGGCCGCGCTCAAGCTCGGCGTCCACATGCTGCGCGAGGGCGAATACGCGACCGATCACGATGTCACCGTGGCCACGCATCTCGCGGAGATCTTCTGCGGCGGCCCCGTTACCTCCGGCACGTCCGTCAGCGAGCAGTATCTGCTCGAACTCGAGCGCGAGCACTTCCTCTCGCTTTGCGGCGAGCGCAAGACGCAGGAGCGCATCGCCCACACCCTGAAAACCGGCAAACCTCTGAGGAACTAAACCATGCCCGAAGCTGTTCTTGTCAGTGCTGTTCGCACCGCTGTCGGTAAGGCTCCCCGCGGATCCCTGCGTTCCACGCGACCTGACGATCTCGGCGCCGTCGCTGTCCAGGGCGCGCTCGCTCGCGTGCCACAGCTCGACGCCCGCGAGATTGACGATGTCATCCTCGGCTGCGCCATGCCCGAAGCCGAGCAGGGCATGAACCTCGCCCGCATCGTCGCTCTGCGCGCGGGCTTGCCTGTTTCCTCGTCCGCGATGACGGTGAACCGCTTCTGCGCCTCGGGCCTGCAGGCCATCGCGCTCGCCGCCGATCGCATTCGCGGCGGTGGCGCGGACGTGATCGTCGCGGGCGGCGCGGAGTCGATGTCCTTTGTTCCCATGGGCGGCCACAAAATCGCCGTCAATCCCTGGCTCGTCGAGAACCACCCCGGCTCGTACCTCACCATGGGCCTTACCGCCGAGCGCGTCGCCAGACACTACGGCATTGGGCGCGAAGATGCCGACCGCTTCGCCCTAGAAAGCCATCAGAAAGCCGTTGCCGCCGCGCAGGCAGGCAAGTTTTCCGGTGAAATTGTGCCCGTCCCTGTTACGTTTTTCACGCCCAACGGAAAAACGAAGCCGAAGACCGTTACGAATGACTTCGCCGCCGACGAAGGCCCCCGCGCCGACACCACGCTCGACGCGCTGGCTAAACTCCCTGCCGTTTTCCATGCCAAAGGCACGGTCACCGCCGGCAATTCGTCGCAAACCTCCGACGGAGCCGCGGCCGCCGTCATCATGTCCGCCGAGCGCGCCCGGCAGCTTGGACTCAGGCCGCTCGCTCGTTTCGTCGCCTTCGCCTATGCCGGCTGCGATCCCGAAGAGATGGGCATGGGCCCGGTCCACGCCGTGCCTAAAGCGCTGAAGCTCGCCAGCCTCACCCTCGACCAGATCGACGTGATCGAACTGAACGAGGCTTTCGCCTGCCAGGCGCTCGCCGTCATCCGCCAACTCGGTATCGATCCTGCCAAAGTGAACGTGAACGGCGGCGCCATCGCTCTTGGTCACCCGCTGGGCTGCACCGGAGCTAAACTGACGGCGACCCTTCTCGCCGAGATGCCGCGCCGCAACGCCCTCTACGGCATGGTGACCATGTGTGTCGGCGGCGGCATGGGCGCGGCGGGAATCTTCGAGAATCTGAGCTGACGGATTCATCGCTGCAACCCTCCAACCGGCGTACGATAGCTTCTCGGAGTAAGCCCATGGCCACTGCATCGCTTCCCAAAGTCATCCCCGGCGGCAGCTTCCTCATCGCCAACGCGGCGCCGGAAGACATCTTCACGCCCGAAGATTTCTCCGATGAGCAGCAAGAAATCGCCCGCACCACCGCGGAGTTCGCCGAAAAGTCGATCCTGCCCCGCTCGGCTGAAATCGAAGCGAAGAATTTCGCGGCCACCCGGGAGCTTCTGCTCGAAGCCGGCTCGCTCGGCCTCCTCGCCGTCGATATTCCTGAACAGTATGGCGGCCTCGCGCTCGACAAGGTAACGTCCGCGCTCGTCGCCGACCGCATTGCCGTCTCGGCCAGCTTCTCGGTCAGCATCAGCGCGCATACCGGCATTGGCACTCTGCCCGTTATCTGGTACGGCACGCCCACGCAGAAAGAAAAGTATCTGCCGAAGCTCGCTTCCGGCGAATGGATCGCCGCTTACGCGCTCTCTGAATCCTCCTCAGGCTCCGACGCGATGAACATCCGCGCTCAGGCGAAGCTCTCCCCCGACGGTTCGCAGTACATCCTCAACGGCGAGAAGATGTGGATCTCAAACGCGGGCTTCGCCGACCTCTTCATCATCTTCGCCAAGATTGATGGTGAGCAATTCTCCGCCTTCCTCGTCGAGCGCGACACGCCCGGCCTGACCATTGGCGCGGAAGAGCACAAGCTCGGCATCCGCGGCTCATCGACCTGCCCGCTCGTGCTCTCCGACTGCGCAATTCCCGCCGGCAATTTGCTCGGCGAAGCCGGCAAGGGCCACCACATCGCGTTCAACATTTTGAACGTCGGCCGATACAAATTAGGAGCAGCCGCGATCGGCGGCTCGCGCCATTCGCTGCGCAACGCGATCAAGTACGGCAAGCAGCGCATGGCCTTCGGCAAGCCCATCACGTCGTTCGGCCTCATGCAGGAAAAGATCGCCGACGCCGCGGCCGGAATCTTCGCCGGCGAAGCCCTCGTTTACCGCGTGGTCGGCGCCATCGACGCTGCGCTTTCCACGCTGCCCTCCGATGCTCCGGCCAGCGAAGTGCAAAAACGCATCGAAGACTACGCCGTCGAGTGCTCCATCGTAAAAGTGTGGTGCTCCGAAACGCTCGAGCGCGTCGTCGACCACAACGTGCAGATTCACGGCGGATACGGCTACGTCGAGGAGTATCCGGCGGAGCGCAGTTACCGCGATGCTCGCATCAATCGCATCTTTGAGGGCACGAACGAGATCAATCGCCTCATCATCACCGGATTCATGCTCAAGCGCGCTATGCAGGGCCGTCTTGCGCTGCTGCCTGCTATCGCGAAGGTGATGGATGAGGTAATGGCTGGTCCCGGCGCGCGTGAGGAGGCTACCGGGCCGCTGGGCGCGGAGAAACTGCTGCTCGCGAGCGCAAAGAAGCTTGGCCTCTTCTGCTCCGGCGCGGCCAGCCAGAAATATCCGACGAATTTGCAGGATCAGCAGGAGATCATGGGCGCGCTCGCCGACATCCTGATGGAAATCCTGGTGATGGAATCGGCGATCCTGCGCGCGGAAAAGTTCGCAGGTCGGAGCAAGACCGCTATCGCGCTCGCGCAGTTGGCCGCCGCGCGTTCGTTCCGGATCATTTCGGCTTCAGCCGAGCGCATTCTCGGTTCCATCGCCGAGGGCGACATGTTGAAGACTCAGATGGCCATCTATCGGCGGCTCGCAAAGCACGACCCCATCAACACCGTCGCGCTGGGCCGCGCGGTTGCGGAGGAGATGATCACCGCGGAACGCTACACGCTGTGACGATCAAACACGGCGCACCAGCAACGCCTCCACCAGCGCCTGCCACTCGTCGCTAAGCGCATCGCGCCGATGCGCGCGCCCCGCGCGGTCGTACCAGTAACTCGCGTTCGATTCCGCGCCTTCTTTGCGGTGCAGATACGCGTGGACGGCCATGCCGTCCTTCGTTTCCAGCTCGTCGACGAGGCGGTGGGCTCTCGCCCATTCGCTTCTGGCGTCCCACCACAGGGCGGCAAGCGGCGCGGAAAGGCCCGCAGGCGGTTCGTTCTGGTTCAACGAATCCCGAAACTCGTCGCTCGTCATCGCCCCTCAACTTTGCTGGAGCCGCCGGATTAGCCCCGTCAACTCCATGTGATTCCAGCCATCCACGATTTTCCCCTGCTCGACCGCGAAAAAGGATGAGCCGGTGACAGACACCCTCATGCCGGTTGCAGGAAATCCGAGATGGTGACCTTTGTGCGTGGCTTCTGCATGCCAGCGCACGGCGACCACATCGCCTTCGGCAACCAGATCATCGATCACGATCTGCAGGTCCGGAAAAGCCCCGGTGAAGTCGCGCTGCAGCTGCTTGAATGCCTCCGGCCCAGTGACCACCGATTCCGGTTGAGGAAATCCGTAGGCTTTACCGTGCGGACTGAACATCTCGTCGATGGCAGCCTCGCTTTTCTGGTTCCATACCTGCTCAAACCAGCGGCGGGCCAGCGCCTTGTTGTCTTCGAGCATTGTGCTTCCCCTCATGCGCTGAGGATCATCTTTCCAATCGTCGCCAACTGCATATTCGACGTGCCTTCGTAAATC
>Ga0335073_10015754_pt1 | contig 10570 bp, 11 predicted proteins | sample Lox_Sample_22_FD_207093 | JGI IMG/M metagenome (GOLD analysis project Ga0335073, IMG submission 207093) | Soil microbial communities from Loxahatchee National Wildlife Refuge, Florida, United States - Lox_Sample_2.2 | ecosystem: Environmental > Terrestrial > Soil > Wetlands | place: USA...
CGTCGGATCCAGTTTTTTTGACCGCCGCAATGCCCTCGCTGGATTTCCCTATTCTCCCGGAACAACGGCCAATCGCCGCATCGATCTAACGGCGGTGTTCACGTTCTGAGGACCTGAGTGACTTCCGGTATATCGCGAATCGTCACTTCACGATATGCTGGATTCAGCCCCCGAAGTAAGGTTCTAGAGACGCATTGGCCCCTGTCATTACAGAAGAACGAAGCACAACGCGGCGCAGCTTGAGCCGTCGTCGCTTTCTCGGCTTAGCGGCCGCGATTGGCGCTGCCGCTCTGGCCGGCGATTCCTTACTCTTGGAACCGAACCGGCCGCAGCTGGTTCGCCAGGAGCTTACCTTGCCCCGCTGGCCAGCTGCGCTTGACGGCTATAAGGTCGCTCTACTCAGCGACTTTCATTACGATCCCGTTTTTTCCGTGCATCCGCTGGGCGCGGCCATCCCGATCGTGAACGGCCTGAAACCGGACGTTATCGTCCTTACCGGTGATTTTGTGACAGATCCATCGTTCGGCGGCAATCGCCGAAAGGCTGCCTATGCTGCTGAGCCGTGCGCGAGCCTGTTGCGCCAGATGAAAGCTCAGCATGGCCTCTGGGCCGTGATGGGCAACCACGACGTCATCACCGATCCAAAACTGGTGACTAGCATTCTGCGCTCGACTGGAATTCAGGTTCTCAGTAATCAATCGGCCCCGGTTGAGCACGCAGGCGCACGGTTTTGGCTCAGCGGTGTGGACGATGTGCTGAAAGGGAACTCCGATTTGAACGCTGCCCTGGCGGTCGTCCCAAAAGGTGAGCCCACCATCCTGCTGGCACACGAACCCGACTACGCGGATTTCGTGGCGCGGTATCCGGTAGATCTGCAGCTTTCCGGTCACTCCCATGGAGGCCAGGTGCGGCTGCCGTTCCTGCCGCCGCTCTACGAACCGGCGTTAGCCCAAAAGTACATTGCCGGCCTGTTTCGAGTCGGTCCCCTGACTCTCTATACAAACCGCGGCATCGGGACAATCGGCCTTCCCATTCGCTTTGATTGTCCTCCCGAGATCACTCTCATCACTCTGCGCCAGGGCGTACCCTCGTCGAGAGCCTGACCCCGATGCACCGAAAGAAATTGGAGTTAGGGCCCTTATTCCCCCCCAACTCCATTCCTCCGTCCTATCATGTGAAGACTCTTGCATTATGTCTGTGTCGCAGCTTGATATTTCATCTGTAAGTTGTTGATTAAATGTAGTTTCTAGTGTTATCCGATGGAGGCTCATTTGCCCTGCTTGCCTTGAAATGACCACAATCCGTTGCAAGGTTGCGGCGAAGCGGCAGAATCGAGGTATCTGGAGAATCTCGGTTGTGGCGGCAGTCCTTGTTCCGGCAACTCTGGCCGCCAGCGCCAGTGCGCCCAACGCCGTTTTTCCCACGCAGGTTTCCACAGCCCAAATTGCGCCGGAGATGCAACAACGCGAGATGCGGCTCGCGCGCGCCCTGGCGCGGTCTTCACAATTCGCCGACATTCAGCACGTCAGTCAGGAACAAGCCTGCGAGGAAGTCGAACCGCCCGTGGCTCTCGCCACTCCCGATCCGTTGTTCCTGTCCGGAGCACGGGCCAGGAGTGTGCGAGTCAGCTTCATTATTGGCACCGATGGGCGCGTGCACAGCCCGCTGATTCTCGAAAGCGCGGGTCCCCGTGGCGACCGCCGTGTCATCGACACTGTTCGCACCTGGCGTTACCGCCCCGCAACTTGCAATGGCATTCCGACTGAGAGTGAGGGCAAAATCGAGTTTTCGGTTCGCTAAACTTGCAGCGCAGACTGCTAGAATGAGCGGAAGACGAGGCGTCATCACTGCTAATCGGGGTTAGACTGGGCGCGCGGCGTAAGATTGCAAACCACGGTGCACGCAGCGCTTCGAAAGAGAAGCGGCAAAGTATACAGGCGCCGAGGAGACGCGTGATCGAGGACAACAATCCAACCAGAGGTGCTGGCTCTTTGGCCGATTCGCAAAGCCAACGCGGCGTTGGACGGCGCCCCGAGCGCATCTCGAAGATGGAAGAGCTCTACCGCAAACTCGAGCCTGAATTACGTCGCACCAAGCCGAATCCCGAGGCCATTGCGGCAGCGCTGGAGGCCGCCCAGCGCTTGGTCAACGAGGTCGATGCCGAGGATGCAGCCGAGACGACAGGGCAGGATTTGAGTTCCGATTCGCACACAGAAGTTTGCCCAATCTGCGGGTATCGCAATCGGGTTGGCAATAAATTTTGTGGTATGTGCGGTGCGGCCTCAGGACCCCATCAGAAGTCCGAGCGCCATCTTACGCTCGGGCGCGAACCGGCTCCCGAGTTCCAATTTGATGGCAATGCGTTTGGCAGCGAGCCGCATCCGCCAGTTTCCGCGTCCCCGGCCCCCCGCGGCGGAGCGGCCGAAACTCACCATTACCACCACCACTATCATCATCACTACTTTCCCGCTGGATACGAGAGTGGCGCGCCGCGGGCCAGCGAGTCAGTTCGCGCCGATTCCTCCCGCGAAGAGAAATTCCGCCCCACCGCCGCTATGCGCGGGGATATGAGCCGCGTCGAAGCGGCAGTCCGGCGCGTCTCGCAGGAGTGGGTGCTGGCTTGCAACACCAAACATCTTGACGATCTCCTTGATCTCTATGTCGCCGATGCGCTGGTCCTGCGCTCGAATTGCCCTCCAGTGCGCGGAGCAGCCGCCGTGCGCGAGTTCTTCTTCGCCGCACTCGATACAGGATTAGGAGAAGTTGAACTCGAACCGCTGCGCGTGGAAATTGCGGGCGATCTTGCCTACGAAGCCGGAAAATGTAAAGCCCTGGTTCCGAGCGCTTCGGGCAAACGCCGCGAAGAACGCGGGAAATACTTATGGGTGTGTGCACGCCAGAGCAATGGCGAATGGAAGCTCGCCGCCGATTGTTGGTCCAGCGATCTCTCCCTTGGCATCCTTGAATCCGATGTCCCACCCAATGCCGGCGTGAAAACCAGGGAGAGCAAGAAAGGCTGAGCCGCTAAGCACTCTTGTCATCCTGAGGCCCGCCTGCGGACCGAAGGACGTATGCATTCGTTGAAAAGTGCAGAGGTCCTTCACCGCCAAGAACGCGGCTCAGGATGACAACAAAAAACGGGAACCAGAACTGTGGGCAGCTTCGCTGGCGGGACACCCAATCCCCTTACTGCACTCTCTGCAGCCGCGCGATCAACTTCTGCGCCAGATTCTCTTCCGATTCTGACCACAGCAGCCGTCCCGTGGCCCGTGTATTCTTCTCAGCCTTCATCGTGAACTCGACCAGCTTCGAGACGTTCTCGCGGACCTTGATCTGCGCCTCATCCGTGAGTTCAACGTTCTCCTGCAGAAACGGAGAATCCAGCCCGAAATCCACCTCAACGTGACCCGTCTGCTGCTGTGCGCCACCGTCGAACTCTTCGCCCTGCAGGATGAATTTCACCACGCTGGGCGCACAATGCCACTTCTGCCCCGTTTCGTCCGGCATCCATAGATCCCAGTACGCGTCAAAGATATACGCGTAATCGTCGTGGATGAGGTCGGCGGCAAGCGTTATCGCTTCTTCGGGCGTGATGCCGGGAGAGAAGCGCCGCTCCAGAACCGTGGGTTCGTCCCAGGAAACCGGCTGCACGGCGAGATAAGTCACCCCGGGCCGCTGCGTAGAAAACGGAAATTGCCCCAGTACCGCGAACGCGTGGGGGAGCATGGCCGGACCTGAAAAATCCGGGAACCACAGACTGAGATAGAGCGGATCGGGCATGTTTCTTGCGGAGCCAAGTTGATTGTACCGCGCGAGATCGGGCATCCTTTAGCGCAGCCCTACTTTGGCATTCTTGTCATCCCGAACAGTGGGGAACGTAAGTGGGCGCTAGAAAAGGTTTGCTGGACTCTTTAGAAAAGGGTTCACGACTTCGATTCCATCCAAGATTTGCCCTGTCTGCAGGTCTTCGGTGAGCAGGTAGCCGCAGGCTAGCAGTTTTGCTGCTGCCAGAATCAAGGAATCCCAGAATGCGAGCTGGTAGCGATCCTGAAATCTCCACCCGAGTTCTACGACCGCAGCGTCAACTACCAAAGGATTCCAGGCGAGCAAGTCGCGAACTTCCGCGCGAGCGTCGTCACCAGCGGAGGGCTTTAGTCGTAGTGCATTTACATAGAATTCAGCGAGAACCTGATAGCTGATGCGTCCGAGTCGCGTCTGCCATAAAGCTGCGCGCCAATCCCGGGCGGCTTTTTGCTTGGCCTTATCGGCTGCGTCGAGCGCATAAAGAAATACGTTTGTGTCAACGAAGACGGGCGCGGTCATGGGCTTCTTCGCGGGTCAGATAGCGGCCGGGGGATTTGAGGAAAGGCTTGCGACGCAGAGCCCGGCGCATAGCTTGTTCGTAATTGTCTTGCGCCGCCATGCGCTCTTTGAGCAATTCTCCGAGCAGGCGAGAAACGCTGGTGTCGCGGCGGGCGGCTTCGATGCGCGCCCACTGGGCGACATCTTCTTCGAGGGTGACGGTTACGTTGCGAAGCTGAGGTTTGGATGACACGAAAATAGTGTAACACGAAAATCGTGTGCACGGATCGGGGCACTAGAATGTTGGGGCGGAGGACTCCAGATGGATGGCCGAAAGTTCGGGGGCTTTGATCCTGAATCCCTGCGACTCCAGCTTCGGGAAGAGGACGAGGGGAAGATGCAACAGAGAATAGAGAGGCTGCAGCGAGTGAGGGTTCACAAAATAATCCCACATGTTTGGTTCGATTTCGCATCAACTGAGTGCCATGACCTATTCCGCGACGGTCACTATTATGGCTGTATCTGCCTATCCCAAAGCGTGGCCGAGGGCTTAGCGAAGTTCATTCTGGAGCGCCACAAGTGCAAAGTAGGCAAACAAGGTCGTCCGATTGAGTCCTGTAAGAAGCCTGCGACCAGTCGAGGCTTGATAAAGATGCTAAAGGGACTGAAAGGCGGCGTGCGGAACGGCTCGCCCATGGCCGCCTTGAGCAGTAAATGTCTCGAGGCGTTCGACAGGCTTGAAGGAGGGGACCGCGACGACTTTCATCACCTGAACCGAAGTGTCACAAGTGATCGCGTGAAACTAGAGAAACGGGCCGAGGAGTGCGTTCGAGCCTTGTACGACATCGAGTCCGAGTTGTTCGAATTCTCCGTATCGGAGGGGGGCGCACTCATTCCACACCAGCCTTTGTACTGGCCGGATGCGGGTAAATATGCACGGGTATTTCTCCGCTCCTCGTGATGGCCTGGGTGCTCCTTGGGCGAATAAGGAACTCTTTCTCTCGTAGCTCCTTGATCGTGTGGCGGAGTCTCGTGATCGCTGTGAGAGCTAACTCCCACCCTCTCGCACAAGACGCGAGAAGGGTGGGGCAACCTCGGCCGATATGAGTAACCGAGAAGCCGCGCAAGCTCCCGGTGCCGTGGCGGAAACTCCCGGACCGGCCACCTCGTGGCGCTGGCAGGCAAGGGATTCTTCCCTTCGCTCAGAATGACAGCGCGGTAGGAATGGAACGTAATTAGGAATTTGCTACGCGAACAGGAACTCCTTCGTTCTTAGTTCCTTGATCGTGTCGCGGAGTTTGGCGGCTTTCTCGAATTCGAAGCGCTTGGCGGCTTCGCGCATGTCTTCTTCCAGCTTGCAAATGTACTTATCGACGTCGTCCTGTGACTTGAATTCCGGCACGCCTTCGGATTCGCTGGCGGTTACGTCGGCGTAATCGGCGGCTACGATTGCGGCCAGCGTCATGTCGAGCGGACGCACGATGGATTCCGGAGTGATTCCGTTCGCTTCGTTATAAGCCTGCTGAATGGCCCGGCGGCGGGAAGTCTCATCCATGGCGCGCTTCATGGAATCCGTCATGCGGTCGGCGTACAGGACGGCGCGGCCGTTCAGATGGCGGGCGCAGCGGCCGATGGTCTGGATCAGCGATCCCGAGGAACGCAGGAATCCTTCTTTGTCGGCATCGAGAATCGCGACCAGCGAAACTTCCGGCAAATCCAACCCTTCACGCAGAAGATTGATGCCGATCAATACATCGAATTCGCCTTTGCGCAGATCGCGGAGAATCTTGACGCGCTCGAGCGTTTCGATCTCCGAATGCAAATAGCGGCATTTCACGCCGACTTCGGCGTAATACTCCGCCAAATCTTCGGCCATGCGCTTGGTCAAAGTTGTGACTAGAACGCGCTCGCCTTTGGCGACGCGATCGCGAATCTCATGCAGCAGATCGTCGATCTGACCTTTGACCGGACGAATTTCGACCGGCGGATCGATCAATCCCGTGGGCCGAATGATTTGTTCGATCACCACGCCTGCCGATTTCGTTAACTCGTACGGGCCGGGAGTGGCTGAAACGTAAATCAGCTGATTGGTGCGATGCTCGAACTCCTCAAACGTCAGCGGACGATTGTCGAGTGCCGACGGCATGCGAAATCCGTACTCGACGAGAACTTCTTTGCGGGAGCGATCGCCGGCGTACATGCCGTGCAGTTGTGGAACAGTCTGATGCGACTCGTCGATGAACATGACCCAATCGCGCGGAAAATAATCGAGTAGCGTCGGCGGAGGCTCGCCGGGCAGGCGTCCGGTGAAATGGCGCGAGTAGTTTTCGATGCCGTGACAGTAGCCCATGGCCTTGATCATTTCGAGATCGAACATGGTGCGCTGATGAATGCGCTGCGATTCGACGAGGCGTCTTTGCTTTTCGAGTTCAACTTCCCACCACGCCAGCTCTTTTTTGATCGATTCGACGGCGGCGGCGCGAGTTTCGTCTTTCATGACGTAGTGCGTCTTCGGATAAATGGGCAGGCGAACATATTTCTGCTTGACCGTACCGAACAGCGGATCGATCTGCGAGAGCGATTCGACCTGATCGCCCCACATCTCGACGCGATAAGCCATGTCGTCGTACGTGGGGAAGACCTCGATAACGTCGCCGCGCACGCGGAATGTGCCACGGCGGAACTCGCCATTGGTGCGGTCATAAAGAATGTCGACCAGCTTGCGGGTGATGTCTTCGCGCTTGACCTTCTGGCCTTTTTCAAGGAACAGCATCATGCCGTAATAGGCTTCGGGAGATCCCAAGCCGTAGATCGCGCTGACGGAAGCGACGATCAGGGCGTCGCGACGCTCGAACAAAGATCGGGTGGCTGAAAGCCGAAGCTTGTCCAGTTCGTCGTTGATCGTCGCTTCCTTTTCGATATAGAGATCGGCGGCGGGAACGTAAGCTTCGGGCTGATAGTAGTCGTAGTAAGAAACGAAGTACTCAACGGCGTTGTGCGGGAAGAAACTTTTGAACTCATGATAAAGCTGGGCGGCCAGCGTTTTGTTGTGCGCCATGACCAGCGTGGGACGATTCACCGCCTCGATCACCTTGGCCATGGTGAAGGTCTTGCCCGATCCGGTGACGCCGAGCAGAACCTGGTGCTGCTCGCGATCGAAGACACCGCGGGTGAGCGCTTCGATGGCGGCTTTCTGATCGCCTTGCGGTTTGTAGTTGGCAACGAGTTTGAAATCCATACGGCGGCCCTGAATCGTGAGCCCTGGTCCTCAGCAAAACCCGGGCGAACTTCGCAGCCGACTCCTCGAGTGCGAATTTCGCTGACAGCGAATCTTTTTATTATATCGTCGGTCGGATTGCCATTGAGCTAGGTCCTGACCAGGAAGGGATTGCTCTCCCGTTCTTCGCCGATCGTGGTCAGCGGGCCGTGGCCGGGGACGACCAGCGTTTCATCTGGCAGAGCGAGGACGGTCTCATGCAGCGAGCGCATGATCTTCTGCATCGAGCCACCGGGGAGATCAGTGCGGCCAATCGATCCAGCGAAGAGAGTATCTCCAGCTATGAGCTTCTTTTCTGCCGGGAAGTACAGGCAGATGCTGCCTTCGGTGTGCCCCGGTGTATGAAGAACATTCGCAGTATGCGAGCCTGCGCTGACGGATTCTCCGGTCGTGATGCTGCGGTCGATGTCGACTTTTCCGGGAGTGGGCACGCCGATCCACGCGGCCTGCACGTCGAGCATCTTCAGCAGAGCATAATCATTCTGGTTGAGCAGGATAGGAGCGCCAGTTGCGGTGCGGAGCTTCATCGCTCCGCCAACGTGGTCAATGTGCGCGTGCGTGATGACGATCTGCTTCACCTGCAGATTGTACTTGCGCGTGATCGCCAGCACGTCATCGATGTCATCGCCCGGATCGATCACCATTGCCGCGCGCGTGGTCTCATCGCCAATGATGGAGCAGTTGCACTGCAGCGGGCCGACGGGAATGATTTCGTGGATCATAGGTACATTGTAGCGAGCTGAGAGGAGGTCAGTTTTGAAAAGGAAGGATCCAAACGCGCGATTCTTGCGTCGCGGCTTTTCTTGATAAAAGCTGCGCAACGGTTCGCCTACGTCATCACGCCAACAACAGGCGTGCCGGGGCCCCGGTTCGCGCGATCGCCCAGACCGTTCGCCATGCAGCTCAGGGCAGGCTCTTCGCTGCGCAACGTCGCCTTGCTCAGGATGACAACCAAAGTGATCCACTACGAAACAAATCCAAGACTTGCCGGTTAGTCGGGGTTGGGTGGACAATACCTGCCGGGGTTGGAGGTTGTGTGGCGAAATATCGGCAACCTGGATATCAGGACCGCGACCGGGAGTCCTCGGCTAAGGAGTCACGAGGCGAAGGACCGAAGAAGGCTCCGAAAGAGCGGACAAGCGGCCCGCCGAAATGGGATTATTCGCTCGGTCCGAAGTCAGTCAATTTGCCCGGGACGCGGGCCATTTCGCGCTGCGCGCAGTGCGGCACCGTGCTCCAGGGGATGCCCTCGGAAGGGAAGTGCCCGAAGTGCGGATTCGAGCTGCACTCCTGCAAACAGTGCATGTATTTCGATCCGGGAAGCCGCTTCGAGTGCATGCAGCCGGTGAAAGAACGCGTGGCGAAAAAAGATGCGCGCAATGAATGCCCATTCTATGAAATGCGCGTGACCCGCGAGAAGGAAACTTCGACTCCCGCCAGCTCGCGGCCTACCGATGCGCGGCAGGCGTTTGAGAATTTGTTCAAGAAGTGAGAGCGGTGCAGCTTTCATAAGGAAGTAAACCAAGCGCGCGACTGTTGCGGCGCAAAGAGCACGCCACCTTCGCGCGGCTCGGACAGCTTCCTTCGACCTCGGTCAGGACAAGCTCTTCGCGGCGCAAAAGAAGCCTTCTCAGGATGACAAGCGATCCGGACGGCGGGCAGGAAGTCTGAGCACTGACTACGGTTTTTGCGTCGGCCTGATCAGCACCTCGCTGGCGAACGATTGCGGCGTTTGCGTCACCAGCATCGCCACTACATGCGCAATGTCGTCCGGCTGCAGCATCTTATTCGGATCTTTTCCCGCGTGCGGACTGAGCTCGGTCTCCACCGATCCCGGACAGACTACGGATACGCGAATATTGTGTCCGCGCAGTTCTTCGGCGACCGAATACGAAAGGCCGTTCAATCCCCATTTCGAAGCCGCATAGGCCGCTCCGTTGGGCACCGGATTTTTTCCGGCGAGCGATGAGATGTTGACGATATGACCATGGAAGGCGCGCATCATCAGCGGCACGAAGGCGCGAATCGCGTAATAGACGCCGCGCAGGTTCGTGTTCACAATGCGATCCCAGTCTTCCGGCAGAAGATTGTGCAGAGGCTCGCTAAAACGGCCAACTCCGGCATTGTTGACCAAAATATCCAAGCGTCCGAAGGTGCTGTTCACGCGCGCAGCGGCGTATTCCACCTGGTGCAGCACCGTGACGTCGCAGGGAATGACTTCGACTTTCCCCCTGCTCTGCAGGATTTGCTGTGCCGTCGCATCGAGCGAAGACTGCGTCCGGCCGCAGAGAACGCTGGTGGCGCCGAGAGCGGCGAGTTTGCGGGCGATGGCTGCTCCGATACCGCGTCCTGCACCCGTGACGAATGCGACTTGTCCATCGAGAGGCTTTCCGGTGTCCATACTCTTGCTGGCTCCGGCGGCGATTTATGGAGCGGGTCAGTCTGGAAATGAAAGCGATCCAAAACGCGCTGTATTGCGTCGGAAAACCTGCGACGCATCGCGCGGATCGCCCCGATCCCTCGCGGCGCAACGTCGGCTTGCTCGGGATGACAATCAGGCTGGCCCCTGCACGATATTCGCGGCGAAACATCCACGAAAGCCGCCAGCCGCATCTTAGCAGTAAATCGGGAGATGAGTGGGAACTTGCTTGCCTTCGGCTCTAGACGTACTTATAATCCGGCCATCCGGGAAACGGGTTGCGGTGCCCGTGTGTCAGTTCTAATTTCCCGGGCCTGCCAGGAAAAGGAGCATTCCAAAGCAGGATCCGGAAGCGAGCGGTCCAGTCGGAATGCAGTCAACCGTTAAGTTTCGGAAAAACGTCTCCCGGAAAAACGCAATATTGCCATGGTCTAAGGAGCCATACTGATGACAAGAATTCTGCTTGCGGTTGTGCTGGGGGTTTCCCTGGGAGCGGGAGCCCAAACCGCGCAGCCTGCACAAGGACAATCCTCAGCGCCAGCCCAGGGCAGCCAGAGCCAAGCGCCGGTGAT
>Ga0335073_10015755_pt1 | contig 10569 bp, 10 predicted proteins | sample Lox_Sample_22_FD_207093 | JGI IMG/M metagenome (GOLD analysis project Ga0335073, IMG submission 207093) | Soil microbial communities from Loxahatchee National Wildlife Refuge, Florida, United States - Lox_Sample_2.2 | ecosystem: Environmental > Terrestrial > Soil > Wetlands | place: USA...
GGCCTTGTTCGACAAGCACGACCTCTGGTTCTACGACCCCGCATCGCAGGCCAGCGTGCGCATCTCGCCGCAGCAGCGGCTGATCGGCCAGGCCTCGATCGGCGACGTGCTGACAGTCAATTTCGTCGTGGACTATGCCACAACGCTGATGGGCGACGAGACGATCACCGATGCCGAGCATCAGCAGCGACAGTGCTGGCATCTCAATCTGAAGGCGGTGACCGACACCGCGATCTACAACCGCATCGAATACTGGGTGGAGCATGGCAGCTTCCACCCGATCAAGGCGAAGTTCTATTCCGACAGCGGCCGGCTGTTGAAGATCCTGTACTATCGCGGCTATCGCGAGTCACTGGGCGAGGTACGGCCGAGCGGGGCGGTCATCATTGACGCGGTGGATAGCTCGCTGGTAACGACCCTCGAATTCGGCGATCGCCGCTTCCAGGACATCCCGGAGGCATGGTTCCAGCGCGATTACCTGCCGCGGCTGAGGGCGGAATGAGGACGCGGCTGACCTGTCCTGCCAGGCTGGCCACGCCGCGCCTCTTCGCAAGCAGCGTGTTCATCATCATCCCCCTGCTGTACTCCGCAGCCGCGCTTGCGGCCGAGGAGGACAAGGATCTCGAGCTGATCCCCCCCGCCGCCCAGGCGCCGGCAACCGCCGCGCTTCCGGTCCCCGCCACCAACGCCGCCCAGCGCAACTATCTCGAGGACGCCTTCACCGTTACGCCGCTGCGCAACGACCTCGCCGTGCCCTATCCCCCGCCCACGCCGGCAAGCTGGGAAGACCGCTTGTTCCTGGATTCCCGCGACGAGTGGAAGCTCACGCCCGCGCTTACGCTCGACTACAGCGGCCGCTTTAACCTGCGCGCCGCCAACGATGTGCCCTTCCCCAGCCATGAGTCCGTCCGCAACGATTTGCGCGAATTGTTCCTGAGCTGGCAGCCGAGCGACGGCACCTTCATCGATCTCGGCCGCGTCAATGTGAAAAGCGGGGTCGCTGTCGGCTACAATCCCACCGACTTTTTCCGTACCCGAGCGGTGGTCGAACCGTTGACCTCCGACCCGACCATCCTGCGCGAGGATCGGCTGGGCACGCTGATGCTGCTTGGCCAGCATGTCTGGCCGGGCGGGTCGGTCACCGCCGTCTTCGCGCCGAAAGTCACGCAGCCGACCGCGATCTACACCAATCTCAACCTGCCGAGCTTCGATCCGATGCTCGACCGCACCAATAGCCAGGACCGCTTCCTGTTGAAGGGGAGCGTCACCGTCGCCAACGGCTTCAGTCCGGAGCTGCTGGTTTACCACGCCGGCGACCGCACGCAGGTGGGCGGCAACCTGACGGTGGCAATCGGCCAGCAGACTATCGGCTACGTGGAATGGGCCGGCGGCGTCGCCCCGAGCATGCTTTACGACGCGCTGCAATACGGCCGCGAAACAGGTACCTTGCCGCGCAATGCGCCGGCGCCGCTGCCGGTCAGCGCCGCGCAATATTTTCAGAACGATCTCTCCGTCGGCTTTTCCTATACCCCGGTGGACACCAAGCTTACGCTCAACTTCGAATACCACTACCATCAGGCTGGCTTCAGCGGGCAGGACTGGCACAACTGGTTCGCCGCCGCCTCACTGCATGGCAACATCCCGGGCGAGGATCCAGCGCTGTGGTACATCCGCTCCTATGCGCAGGACCAGCAGGAACCGGAGTCGCGCCATACCGCATTCTTGCGTGCCGACTGGGTGGACGCGTTCGTCACCGACCTGGAGATCACCGCGCTGGCGAACATCAACCTGCAGGATGGCTCTGTGCTGGCCCAGGCCACCGCCGATTATTATCTCTCGCGCGCCTGGACGATCGGCGGACAGGCAAGCATCACCGTCGGCGGACGCAATTCGGAGTTCGGCAGCCTGCCGCAGGCAGCGGGCATTCTGCTGCGCGTGGTGCGCTACCTGTGATCCCAGTGCCATCGAGGCCGACCGGGCGGCAGCGTTGTGACCCCAAAACCTTTGACAGCGCCCCGGCGGCAGCGTTGTTCGGACATGGCCGCCCGCGCGAACATTGCGCCTGCCAGCCTCGTGAGTGTGATGGCGTACGCGGCCCCGCACCCCAATGGCACGACCACCGCCGCAGCCGCCCGAACGCCGGTTTCACTCCGCGGCAGCGACTTTCGCGTGTGACGGCGTGGGGGCCATGCTTTCGAACACGCCGTCCCGCCGAACCAGCGCATGGAACAGCGCGGCGGCGATGTGCAGCAGGATCAGTGCATAGAAAGCGAACGCCAGGTAGAAATGCGCGTCCCAAAGCAGCGTGTGCAGCGTAGCGTTCAGCGGCAGGATCTGGGGCAGCCGGATGCCGCCGAACAGTACCACCGGATAGTCGGCCGCCGACAGCATGCCCCAGCCCAGCAACGGCATCGCGATCATCAGCGCATACAGCGCATAATGCGACAGGTGTGCCGCGAGCCGCATCGGCTCGGGCAGGTCCGCCGGCAGAGGCGGCGTGCCAGAGCGGATGCGAACCCCCAGCCGGATCAGCGCCAGCACCAGGATCGCGATGCCCAGCGTCTTATGGGTGGCGACCAGCGGCAGGTATTTTGGGGTGATGGTGGACGCAAACCCGACGCCGATGAACAGCATCGACAGAATGCAGATGGCCATGACCCAGTGCAGCAGACGCTGCACTGCCGTGAAGCGCGCGCCGTTCACTGTTGGGCTCCAGTCGCGGTTGCGAGATGATAGGGGTAGTCGCGCACCTCCGCGGTGCGCAAGTTGTACGATCGCGCATAGGCAGCGGATCGGGCGGCGGGGAACGGATCGTCGGAGACCCGAATGCCGTTTGGCAGCACCGTCGGGTCGAAATTGATATCGCGGCACGGGCCATCGCGCTCAGGTTCGATTCGCTGCACGATCAGCGTTCCGACTGTCACGCTGCGCCGATCCGCGGGCCAGGCCTTGCTTGGATCCGACGTCTGATCTCCCGGGTCGGCGACGGTCACCGCCATTGTCCAGCGCTGGGGCGCCTTCGCCACCCGCTCGGCGATCTCTTGCGCCAGATGGTCCGGACCAAGCTTCGCCAGTTCGCTTTGCGTGATGGGCACCACCTGCGCCTGCGGCAGCAGCGACCAACGCACCACATGCTCGGCACCGGAACCGTTGCTGAAGGTGAAACTGTCGATGCTGCTGAAGCGTTCTTCCGCGTAGCTGGCAGTCCAGGGCGCGCTCTGCGCCCAGGCGCCGAACACTGCGAACTCCGGATGCGCGGCCGCAAAATCCTTCATTGCGTCAGGGTCCTTGCTGCCCGACGCCTTGAGAAGTTCGTAGAATGCTTCCGGCGTCGATACCGGGAAGAACGGCAGGTCGATCATGGCCATGCGCCATGCTTCGCCGTCCGGCGTTGTGATCTGCAGACCCATGCCCCGCACCCGTACGGTCGCGTCCGCCGCGCTCGGATCGGCGGTGCCGAGGTTGAAACGCCCAAGCGCCGGGTATTGGCCATTGGCGAAGACCTGCGCCCGGGAAAGCTCGACACCGTTGTTGTTGGCATCGAACTCGCCGGTAAAGCAGATGCCCTTGGCGTGATTGCGCCGGTGACCGAGAGCCGCGCCGCCGGACGGTGCGAATGCGGCGACCATCTTGGCCGGTGTAAGCCGGTCGGGAGAGAGCCATCCGGCCGTGTAGGCAAACAGGCCGGCAGCGACGACGACGACCACGGCGATCAGCGCAAGCGAGCCGAACGCGCCTTTTTCCGGCAGCAACGACGGTCTGGTCATTTAAAGGCCTTTGGTACGACGCATGCGCTCGCGTCAGCGGCGAACGGTAATTAGCATGCATGTAATCCGCGGCCGATCCGCCGTCCTTTGCGAAAACCAGGGCGCTTTGCACAAATGCACGGCGGCGTTGCGTCGGCGATCACAGACCGGCGAGGCGGACGACATCGCGGCGGCCGCGCCCTGGCACGCGCCCCGTCGAACCCCCTCCGCGCAAAGAATAGTACTTCGCCTGTTCTCAGCCTGGCGGCAATGCCTCGAACCGCACCGACACCGCGGCGCTGGCGATCACCGCCACGTCGCTCGAGGTGTCGTCCGGCACGTCGAGACCGCCTTTCACCACCTTCACCGTTGCCTTGCCATGCGGCAAGGAGGCCTGCACCGCCGCGGCATCCACCTTCTCTGGCCGCTGCACGCCGATCGTCACTTCCACCAGCATGCTGCGTGAACCGAGTCCCAGCGAACGGATCAGGCTGAGGGAGCTGTGGTGCAACGCGTCCTGCACCGCGCGTAGCGCCGCCTTGGTATAGTCGCCGCCATGCAGGTCGTTGCCGGCGCCGAGTTCCAGGATTACGCGCTTGGATGGCATTGTCCGTCTCCCCTCACGCCACGTCCAACCGCACGACCGCCGCGGCATGTGCGAGCACGGTGGCATTGGTGCCGGCATCGTTGGGAATTTCCAGGCCGCCCTCGACGACCTGCACCGTTCCGGTGCCGTGCGGCAGCACCGCCAGCACCGCCGCCTTGTCCACTCGCTCCGGATGCGGCACGCCGATGGTCACCTCCACCCGCATCGCATCGACGTCCTGGCCGAGCGCGTCGGCGACGCTCAGCGAATTGTGCCAGAGCGCGTCGCGCAACGCCCGCACCGCGGCCTTGGTGTAGTCGGCGCCACGGATGTCGGTGCCCATGCCGATTTCCAGCACCATGCGCTTCAGGGTCATGTCGTTCTCCGCCAGAGCGGCGGAGTGTCTCAGGCGGAACGCCGGTTGTCGAGCAGGAGGCGCATGCCGGAGCGCGCCGGGCGCGGACGGCCATGGGTCATGCACTCGCGCAGGTCTGAGGTATAGGTCGGTCATTGGGGCGTTGCCCGGGGTTGCAATTCCGGTCGCAGGATCCTTGCCTGGCGCCGCGCAATTCCTGTCGCAAAGATTCTCACCCACCGCCGCCGTCGAGTGTGTGCGGGTGACAATCTTGGTCGGCTACGTATGCGAAACGTGAGGCTGCTCGGGTCGGCAACGATTTTGATACGATCCCAACAGCATATTCCCCCGCGGCGCTATCAGCGAAAACCTGCAACGGGCATCGCCGCACACCAGGCGAGATCATTCGGGGGACACTTGGACACAACGATCGTAGCCGGTATCGCGATCGGACTCTCCCTCGGCGCGATCCTGCTCTCCGCTTGGACCTTGCTTGCGCGGCGATCACGGTCGAAGGCCGATGCCCGGCTGCTACAGCGCATTCTCGCCAACCAGGCGACCACATCGCCGGCGCCTGCCGCAACCACATCGCCGGCCCCTCCCCCACCCGTGCGTCGCGCCGGCGGCAGCGTGCCACCGACGTCGCGGCGCGCCTCGCCCGATACCCATCTCGCCGCACTGGAACGTCATCTGCGCACGGCCATCCTCTCACCGGACGCCCGCGAGCGCCTCGTGAAGGATGTCATGCGCAGCACCGGACGCGATCGAGCGGCTGCGATCCGCCGGGTGCTCGACGACCTCCACGCCGAGGACAAACGCTGGTCCTGAAGGACAAGCGCTGGTCTTGAACCCGCGCACGGACGGGACTTGTGCGCGAGTCGCTCGCGCTTCACTTGGGCCATACCAGCGCGGGCGATCTCGCTATAAGCCGGCCCCATGACCCCCGCCATTGCCTCCGCGATTCTGCCCCTGCTGCGCCGCATGGACGCCGAGGAAGCGCACAACCTGGCCCTGTGCGCCCTGCGCTGCGGGTTGGTGGGGCGTGATGCCGGACCCGAGGATCCGTCGCTCGCCGTCACCGTGCTGGGACGGCGCTTTCCCAATCCGATCGGCCTCGCCGCCGGCTTCGACAAGAATGCCATCGCGGTGGGCCCGCTGATGCGGCTCGGCTTCGGCTTCGTCGAGGCTGGCACGGTCACGCCGCGCCCCCAGCGCGGCAACCCGCGGCCACGCATGTTCCGGCTGGAGCAAGACCGGGCGGCGATCAACCGGCTGGGGTTCAACAATGAGGGAATCGACGCGTTCTGCCGCAATCTGGCGGCGGTCCGCCAGCGACCGGTGCCGCTGGGCGCCAATCTTGGCATCAACAAGGATGGCGCAGACCCAGAGCAAGACTATCCCGCCTTGCTCGCCGCGGTCGCGCCGCTGGTGGACTATGCGGTGGTCAACGTCTCCTCCCCCAATACGCCGGGGCTGCGCGACCTACAGGGCGAAGCGCAGCTTCGCGCCATCCTCCGCGCCGTCGCCACCGTGCCGGAGCGACCCGCGGTGCTGGTGAAGATCGCTCCCGACCTGTCCGACGATGGGCTGGCGGCAATCGTCGAGACCTGCGTCGCCGAGGGCGTGCAAGGGCTGATCGTCTCCAACACCACCGTCACGCGTCCGCCCGGCCTGCGATCCCCGCTGGCGCGCGAGGCCGGCGGCCTGTCCGGGGCGCCGTTGTTCGCGCTGTCCACCCGCATGCTGGCGCGCGCCTTCCTGGTGGGGCGCGGGCGACTGGTGCTGATCGGCGTCGGCGGCGTGGCCAGCGGCACCGATGCACTGGAGAAGATCCGCGCCGGAGCCTCGCTGGTGCAACTCTACACCGCCTTCGCGTTCGCCGGCCCCGCGCTGATCCGGCGCATCAAGCATGAACTCGCCGCCGGCTTGCGCCGCGCCGGATTCGCCCGCATCCAGGAGGCGATCGGCACCGACGCCGCCTCGCTCTCGGGACTCGACTGAATGGAACATCTGTCCGGCTTCGCCCCACTCGCGGAACGCTATGACGGGTTCGTGCTGGACCTGTGGGGCGTGATCCATGACGGCATAAAGGCCTTCCCGCACGCCGTGGACTCCCTGCGCCGCCTGCGCGAGATGGGCAAGCGGACGCTGTTGCTCTCCAATGTGCCGCGGCCGAACGACGCGGTGCGGACCATGATGCGCGGCATGGGCATCGAGGACGGCCTCTATACCGACATACTGACCTCAGGCGAGGCGGTGCGCCGCGCGCTGATCTCGCCACCCGACCTGTGGTGGGCGGAGCTGGGGCAGCGCGTGTTCCATCTCGGCCCGGCACGCGACCGGCCGGTGCTCGAGGGCCTGAAGTTGCGTCGTGTGCCGACGCCGGCCGAGGGCGACTTTGTGCTGAACACCGGCCCTGACGATCACCGCAATCCGTCCGACATGGCGGAGTTCGAGGATGTACTGGCCGACTGTGCCCGTCACCGCCTTCCGATGATCTGCGCCAACCCGGACCTGGAGGTGATCCGCGGCGGCGTGCGCGTCCTGTGCGCCGGGTCGCTGGCGCTGCGCTATCGGGAACTGGGCGGGGACGTACGCTCGCTGGGCAAGCCGGATCCGGCAATCTACCAGCCGGTGCTGGAGGCTCTGGCCGTGCCTGTAAACCGTGTGCTGGCGGTGGGTGATGCGCTACGCACCGACGTCGCCGGCGCTGCGGGCGTCGATCTGGACGCCTGCTGGGTGCTCGACGGCATCCACGGCGCTGCATTGCGGGACGGTCGCGGCGGGTTCGATACCGCAGCAGCGGAACGCGAGGCGGCGGAGGCCGGGGTGGCGCCGCTCGCGACTCTGCCGCGGTTTGCGTGGTAGGCGGCGGCATCGATGTGTCGTTGCGAGGACCGCGAGCCAAGCGCGGCGAGGCGAAGCAACCTCGGTCGAATGGGCGCACGAACGTTTGGGCAACCGATCGAACGCGAGTGCTGCTACCCCTTCGGGGCCTCGCAATGACAGGGGGCGCGCGGTATCGCGCTTCGCTGACAGCGGCTTCCGCTAGGTGGCTCGAGACAGTGACAAAGGAGCCGGCAGCATGAAATTCAGCCTGATCGTGCGCGGGCAGCACCCGCCTGGAGACGCCGCTGCGCACCTGCGCGACGATCTGGAGCTGGTGCACCGGGCGGAGCAACTCGGCTTCGACGGCATCGTCAAGGGCTCGCATTTCAGCGCGCATCCGTTTGAATCGGTGCAGCAGATCCCGTTTCTGTCTTATTGCGCCGCGATCGCGCCGAAGCTGCGCATCATCCTCGGGCTGGTGCTGGTGCCGCTGCACAAGCCGCTGGAACTGGCGGAGCAATTGGCCACGCTCGATCTGCTGTGCGGGGGCAAACTCGTGTTCGGCGCCGGCATCGGCTATCGCGACGTCGAGTTCAAGGCGTTCGGCGTGCCACGCGGGGGATTGGGCGCTCGGTTCGAGCAAACGCTGACCGCGATCCGTCGCCTGTGGGCTGAGGATTCTGTCAACATGACTGGCGCCGGATGGGAACTGGATGGCGCGTCCTGCCCGGTGAAGCCGCTGCAGAAGCCAGCGCCGCCGATCTGGATCGGTGCCAATGCCGATGTAGCGATACGGCGCGCGGCGCGGCTCGGCGATTGCTGGTACATCAACCCGCACAACACGCTGGCGACGATCGAGCGGCAGATGGATATTTATAAGTGCGCGCTGGAGGAATGCGGCCGGCCGTTCCCCGCGGAAGTGCCAATGCGGCGGGAGGTGTTCGTCGCACCGACCCGGGCCGAGGCGATCCGTCGCGCGCAGCCCTATCTGGAGGAGAAATACAAAGCGTATCGCGCCTGGGGGCAGGACAAGGTGATGCCGGCCGGTGACGACTTCGACCATGAGTTCCAGGAATTACTGCAAGACCGATTCCTGCTCGGCTCGCCCGCGGAAGTGGCGGAGCAACTGGCGCGGCTGAACCAACGGCTGGGGGTGAACCATCTGGTGGCGTCGGTGCACTGGCCAGGGATGCCGAATTCTCTCGCACTGGAGCAATTGCACCTGCTGGCGGAGGAGGTGCGGCCACTGGTCGGGGGATGATGGATCTGGCTCACATCGTGTGTGCCGCTACCTGCCAGCGGACACATGGTTCTAGAATTCAAGCAATGGCGTGGTTAGGGCCTCCGGACGGTCCTCGGGAAACGGCAGGCACCCGTCAGCGACTGCAACGAGAGGGCGGGCGCGCGGCAAGGTGTCGCGCAGCCAATAGGCCCATTTCCTGTCGAAGAAGATATCCTGCAACCCCCACACGATCAGAGTCGGCGCCTGAAGCGCCCTGAGCCTGTCGTGAACGGCGACCGTATGCACGTTGTCGAACGCCAGCCAGTAGCGTGCGAAGGCGTCGATGCGCTGGGGCGAAGACAGAATGGGTGCCAGGTACAGCCGAATGACCTGGTCCGTGAGAACGCCGGGATCGGCATAGCTGCGAAACAGTGACACCGATTGGCCTGCGGCGTAACGCTCGCGCGCGCGATCGCAACAACGTCGATCCGCTCAAAACGGCCGTCGATCCGCTCAAAACGGCCGTCGATCCGCTCAAAACGGCTGGCGGCCCTCCGCCCAAACGTGGTCGCCGGCGCGACTCATCCACCGGCCCGGTTCGTCAACATCCGCGAGAACGCTCATGTCAGGGTCCTTGTGCCGAGTAGCGCGGCAGGAGACGCGCGGACAACAAGTGTTCCCGGCCCGAGCCGCCCGGAGACCGTCAGCAAGCCAGAGCAATCAGCGCTCACAAGGGTCGCCAGGTGCTCCGGCCAATGCCTGTCGCCGCCATGCCCCCAACCGCACGCGCGTCACGACGTCCAATGCGCCGGCACCCAGCGCCAGCCAGACGGTGTTTGCTCCCAATAGCCAGTCTGGAACAGGTTGCCGTGACCGGCGGCGGGGACATATTCGCCGGGCTGCCAGACATAGCCGTTGCCGTTCCAGTTCCAGTGCCCAGGCTGCCACAGCAGCGCCTCGCCGGTAACCGGCGGCTTCGGCACCGTCTCCTGCATCGGCGGCGGCACCGGCGGAAACGGCAGCGCGGACGAGTTCGTGGATTGGCTGGCACACCCGGCCAGCAGGACCGTACCGAGCAATGCCGCGCCGAAGATCGTCTTTCTCATGTGCCTCCAGAGTCCCGGACTTGCCCAAATCGGGCGCGCCTGACATGGCGTCGGTCCCAGGCGCTGTCCATGCACGGACGACGGATCATCCGGGCAGCAGCACCGTGGCGACCGCCTGCGCCGCGATGCCCTCGCCGCGGCCGGTGAAGCCCAACTTCTCCGTCGTGGTCGCTTTCACCGAGATCCGGCCCGCGTCCACGCCCAGCAGATCAGCCAGCCGGGCCCGCATGGCCTCGGCATGCGGCGCGATCTTCGGACGTTCGCAGATCAGGGTCACGTCGGCATTCGCCAGCACGCCACCACGCGCGGCGATGCGCGCCGCGGCATGCGCCAGGAACCGCGCGCTGTCGGCGTCCTTCCACGCCGCTTCGCTCGGCGGGAAGTGCCGGCCGATATCGCCCTCGGCCAGCGCGCCATAGATCGCGTCGCACAGCGCATGGATGCCGACATCGGCGTCGGAGTGGCCCGCCAGTCCCTTGTCATGCGGGACCGCCACCCCGCACAGCATCAGCGGACGGCCGACGGTCAGCACATGCACGTCGAAGCCGGTGCCGACGCGAGGGATCAGTGGCGTGATCATGGCTCGCTCCAGCCGGACAAGGTCTTCGGGATAGGTCAGCTTGATGTTGTCCTCGGCGCCCGGAACGATCGCCACCGCGGCGCCGGCCGCCTCCAGCAGCGAGGCGTCGTCGGTGGCGCCCTGGATCCCGGCGTGATGGGCCTCC
>Ga0335073_10015757_pt1 | contig 10569 bp, 2 predicted proteins | sample Lox_Sample_22_FD_207093 | JGI IMG/M metagenome (GOLD analysis project Ga0335073, IMG submission 207093) | Soil microbial communities from Loxahatchee National Wildlife Refuge, Florida, United States - Lox_Sample_2.2 | ecosystem: Environmental > Terrestrial > Soil > Wetlands | place: USA: Florida...
GCAATGCCAGGAGGTGATGCGGTATAAGCAGTTGGCGCGGCGGACGGAGGAGACGTATTTGCAGTGGATTCGGCGGTTTATATTGTTTCATCGGCGAAAGGTGGATTCGGCTCGCGGGGACGCTCTTCCCAACCGGGGTTGGGGGTGAGGAGACCGTTGGATGGTGTTTAGGAAGTTGGGATCTGGGAGTTGGGGAGGGAAAAGGAAGTTGTGAGTTGGAAGCTCGGAACTTGCAACATCAACTTACGGGAATGGAGGAATTCGGCTCGCGAGGACGCTCGCCCCGCCGAAACAGGCAAAGTAACCCACTACCAGGGGCTTGGGTCGCAGTCGGATGGACTGTCTCATGCTGAAATGGTGGCTAAACATAAAATGCGGTGGCGGCGACAAAAGACGGGTTGAAAATTTCCGAAAAATTTCTTGGCAATCTTCAACGAACGGCGTAAAGCCGGGTTGTCAACGGGAAGCTTCAAAGCGGACGTGGGATTGGATTTGCGGCTTTGTCCATGGGGTAGTGGGAAAGCGCCAAATTCTTGCGACAAGGTCTTGCCGGGTTCCTGCCTGATCGGAGGCAGCTCGATTCTCGGGTGACGTTAGTTCAGCCATGCTCCAACCGGGGGCATCGGGTTTGTGCTGATATGGTTCCGTGACAAAGGCTCTAAATGCTTTGTGACGGAAACGGAACGATGAAGGGACTCAGAAGGTTTGCGACCGGATGGTTGCGGGTAACGGGATTGATTGTCGGGCTGCTTCTTCTCCACGGCCAACCGGCGGTAACGCCGGTTCAACCTGGCGCGGCGGCTTCGCCGGCCGGCAACGCGTCCACCGGCAGGTTGTGGCTGCGGTTTACCGGGATCACCAACGGGATGGCCAGCCTGACTCTGGACAATGCGACGGACCAGGTCTATGAAGTGCTGAGCAAAACCGATTTGAAACTGAGCGATTGGACCATCGAACCGGATGAAATCTGGCCCACCAATCCAATCGTAATGCCTTTCACTGTGGCGGTGCGGGACCGGACCAACGCGTTATTTATTTGGGCCGCAGACTGGACGGATGTGACGGAAAGCGGCAATACGGTGCCGGATTGGTGGTTTTGGAAATATTTCGGGACGCTGGCGTTGTCCGACACCAATGTGGACACCGCGGGCAATACGCTGTCGTACGATTATCAAAACGGCATTGACCCGTTGCACCCCGACGATGACTACAACGGCCAACTGCCGGAACTGGAAATTGTCAGCGGCAGTAATCAAACCGGCTCTCCCGGGTCATTTCTGCCCTTGCCTTTAGCCGTCCGGGCGACCGATTCAAATTCAAATCCACTGACTAATGTACCGATTACGTTATCGGTTTCGGATGAAGCTCAACTTGCGACAACGACCAATGACGCATTGGCAAGCAGTCTGAGGTTGAGAACGGATTCAAATGGATTGGTTTCAGCCCGAGTTTATATCCCTGCGGGATCCGTTCGGAGGGACACTGAGCTATTCGTATGGGTTCTGGCGCAAAGCGGGAGCAATACGGTTCAAACTAATTTTACCGAGTTCGTTGATTTAACCGGCGGTGTGACACCGATGCTGGCAGTGGGAGGGGAACGAATCATGGAGCTTTTCCCCACCGGCGATCTGGTTTCCTGGGGCGGCAATCGGTATGGCGAACTGGGGGATTTCACTTATCTCGACAGCACCAATCCGGTTCATGTGGTTGGTTTGACTAATCTGATCAAGATAGCTTCAGGTTTAAACCATTCCCTGGCATTGGATTCCCGTGGGATAGTCTGGGCCTGGGGAGAAAACGGATCTGGAGAGTTGGGCGCCGGTGGTGCAGAGGATTCCAGCAACCTTCCCGGCCGGGTTCCGGGAATAACAAACGCCGTTGCCATTGCCGCGCACGGTTATTTTAACGGTGGTGACCCCGGGCTTTCGCTGGCTGTCGCAGCCGATGGCACTGTTTGGGCGTGGGGCACGGGCAACGGTTATTGGGTTGCTCCCTCTCCGGTGCAGATTACTGGTGCTTCCAACATGGTCAGTGTGGCGGTAGGAGCGGGTCATGCATTGGCGCTCAAGGATGACGGCACCGTTTGGGCGTGGGGCAGGAATACCGAAGGCGAATTGGGCAACGGCACTCGAGACGACAGCACCGGTCCCGTGCAGGTTATTGGCCTGAGCCATATTGTGGCCATTTGTGCTGGTGATTACTTTAGTCTTGCGCTGGACACCAATGGCGTTGTTTGGGCGTGGGGAGATAATAACGAAGGACAGTTAGGCAATGAAGGAACCGAAACGGAGAGTGATGTCCCGGTCAGGGTGACAGGAGTTACAAATGTGAGAGCCATTGCCGCGGGTGTTGCGCATTCGCTGGCTTTGGATAATTCGGGAAGACTATGGGCCTGGGGCGATGACAGCGCTGGACAACTCGGCGATGGAGGTTCTGTTGGCAGCACTGAGCTTCCGATTCCGATTTTGCAATTGAGCAACGTTGTCGCCGTGGCGGCTGGGTCAGATGCCTCTGTGGCATTGGATGGAGATGGCAACGTGTGGCAATGGGGAAGCTCGGATAGCGACGGCACAAATTGGAATTGGGACGAGGAAGGGGGCAATCCATCATTGGCGGAGCCTTACGTTGATGTCTACCAGGGATGTTTGCCCAATTTGACAATGGTAAATGGAGATGACCAGACGCCTCACGCGGGCATGGAATTTCCGCAACCCTTGATTTTCCGCGTCACCGATACCAACGGTATGGCATTAAGCAACGCGCCGGTCTCGGCGGAAGTGATTGCCGGCGACATGGAATTGCGAACTGTGAGCGGTGGAAGTGATTACCGCGCCCTGCGATTGACCGCCGACAGCAATGGAACGGTGACTTTGATCGGATACACCGGCAGGTATATTAACAATCCCCACTGTTTGGTAAGGGTTCTGGCCGCCACTCGTGGACGGGTTGCGGAAGTGGACTTTAATGAAAGACTTGTTTCAACGCCCACGATCAGCATTACCAGCCCGGTGGATGGCGAGACTGATCTGATCGGAACAGACGAGCCGTTGACCTTCACCGTTGATGCGGAAGCCGCCGCCGGCGCCTCCATTCGGGAGGTGGATTACAGCTATCAAACAAATGGCGGCGATCCTCTTCCTTTGGGCATCTCAACTCAAAGTCCGTATTCGTTCAGTTGGGCAAACAGCTTATGGTGGACAAATATGTTCCTTGGCCAATACACCTTATCGGCTGTGGCAGTGGACAACGCAGGGGCGCAGTCTGATCCTCAAAGTGTGAGTTTCACAATCGCTTTGGACTCGAACGGAGGCGGGTTACCGGACTATTGGCAGATGCAGTACTTCGGCCATCTGGGCATGGATCCTGATTCCGACCCGGATGGAAATGGCCAAAGTCTGCGGTACGATTACCAGAACGGTTTGGATCCAACTGATTATTATGACGGTGTCTTGCCCAATTTGATAATCTTAAGTGGCAACGATCAAGACGGTGCGTACGACTCCTTCCTGCCATTGCCGGTCATCCTGGAAGTGACGAGAACTGATTCAACCGGATTAACAAACGCTCCGGTGACGTTAACCGTTACCAACGGAACGGCGCTACTCGCCACGACAACCAACGGCACGCCGGTCGGTTCGCTGGTATTGCGAACGGATGCCAACGGGCAGATTCGGGTCTGGGTATATTTCCCGCCGGCTGATTCCAACGTCCCGGACAGCACGATTGTAGCGAGGGCCTTCAGCGGGTCCAACTCGGTTACAGATACGATTAACGAGTTCATACCACTTGGTCATTGGCGTTTTGACGATACCAATACCTGGGTGGGTGAAGCAGGCCAGTTGCCGCTGTCAGTCACCAATGTTGTCGGCGTTCCCAATTGGAGCAGCAATGCAGTGCTGGTGGATAGTGTCGATCAAGCCGTACTAACCTATCACGTGGTGGAAACCAACGGCCATGCCAACCTCAATTGCCAGAGTGGTTCATTGCTGTTCTGGTTCAAGCCGGATTGGAGCAGTGCCAATGTCGGCGGCAATGGCCCCGGCCATTGGGGAAGGCTGATGGAAATGGGTGCTAACGATCCCGATCTCTCCAGTGGCACGTGGATGACAAGTTCCACCAACGGCTGGTGGGCCTTGTATTTAAGCCCCGATGGCAGACAACTGTCATTTGGCACGTCCACCAATGGCGGTGGCACGGCAAATCTGACAGCGAGCATCGCCTGGGTCTCCAATGAATGGTATCAGATTGCGCTGACCTATTCGCTTGCGGGGAGCGCCTTGTATGTGAATGGCCAGTTGCTGGCCAATGGCGCCGGGGTCACTTACTATCCTGATGCCAACGAACTGGCCAACGGTTTCAGGATTGGCAGCGATTCAAGCGGTTCCAACCAGGCCAAAGGCGCTTTTGATGAACTGCAGATTTTTGATTACCCCCGCAGCGCGACCAACACTGCTACTTATGACAGTCAGCTTCCGGACTGGTGGGAGTTGAAGTATTTCGGACGCACGGGTCTGGACCCCGAATTTCAGCCGGCTGAAGATGGCTTCACGCTTTTGCTCGATTACCAACGCGGCCGGGATCCCAACGTGATCAGCGTTTCGCTGTGGGCCACAAACCGATACGTCAACACCAATGCAGTACCGGTTCAGATAGATGTCCTCGGCGGTGAACCTGTATTCATGGCCATCATGATTGATAATACCAATCCGCCCGATGCAAAGTACCAGCCCTTCGCCACAACCCTTAACTTTAGCAACGCGATCTGGCAGCCGTACAGCCCCAGTATCATTGCCTCGTTGGACGCAGGGGACGGCGATTACAATGTATGGGTTGGAGTCAAGGGTCTTGCGCCGGAGGCTCAACCGGCATGGCAGTGGATGCCGCTTATTCTGGATACGGTACCCCCGATGCTCGTGGTTACCAATCCCGTTGCCGGCAGGGTCGCCCACCCGATGATTCAGTTGCAGGGTTATGCTGATGAATCCTTAGGGAGCTTGACTTACGATATCAGCAATGCCGCCGGCGTTTGGACCAACCAAGAGGGTTATATCACCGGGCGGTTTTGTGACACCAATCTGCCGGCAATCACCACCAACTGGTTTCAGTGTTATGACATTGCTTTGGCCACCAATGGACCGAATGTGGTCACGCTTCACGCGGCCGATTTGGCGGGGAATCCGTTTACCACCAACCTCAGCTTCACAGTTGATTACGCCATAGACACCAATCCGCCCGTGTTTGCTCTCTCCTGGCCGCAAAACGGGATGGCGATTGGCGGCACCAATTTTATATTGCAAGGCTCGGTAAATGATCCAACGGCAACCGTTACGATTGCTATCGCGGACGGCGATGGAAATACGAACATTGTTTTGGGAACGGTCACCCGGGAGGGAGAGGTCTGGGCAAACGACGTGCCGCTTGGCAATGGCACAAATATGGCTGCAGTCACAACCACCGACACTGCCGGAAGCAATGTCGTAAATTTTGCCGTATTTAGAAACGACGTGGGCCTGACGCTAAACCCTTTGACCCGTGACCAGTTGAATCAATCGTCCGTGACCATTTCGGGTACGATTGGCAACGCCGACGCCACGATTGTTGTCAATGGCCGGACGGCCACAGTCAAAGGCGATGGAACGTGGACAGTGGAAGTGCCGATGAACCCATCTGGCCAGACAATTTTTAATGCCGCAGTTTACGACGGCGGCCATAGTTTAATTGCTTCACAAAGTTTTGCTCAGACGGAACCCGCGTCGGTTATTTTAGAGAGTTTTTCGCGCAAGGCCCGCAACCATTATTTCGATTGGGGATGGCCATACGATGGTTGGGTTGGGCTTTATAACAATGCGCAAGGAATTGCCGGGCCTGTTTTTGAAAATGGGGAGGACGAAGTTCAATGGACATATCAATCGGGAGGAGTTGATGTTGGCTATTACTTTAATACCGGAGCAATTTGGGGTCTGTTTGGGACGGGAGGAGAAGAGCCTCGCTGCGATTATATATGGAATCAAGTTCTGCCTCCCGCGGAGAATTTGGTCTTGAACAGTTATTCATCGGATTTGTTCGCAGGCGCCCCATGGGAAATAACCTCTGGCGCCGAGTCAACGGTGATGATTCATCCATCCGATCCGGCTGTTGCCGGCCAGACTGTAACCTATGTGGTCCAGGCCCAAGCCTGGAGATTGAATTCAACGGGCGGATACAGTGAAGGGTTGCCTCCCAGTTCACTGCGAATCCGTGGCCAAGTGCTGATGCCCGTCGCGGATGCTGACGGCTCGATTTGGGGACAGACCGTGATACAATCGCCGGCTGGTGCCGGGGTGGATGTAACGCCGGTTGCTTTTGGGAATTACGCCTTCAATGCGCAGGTCGTTGAATTGAATCTGCAAATGGCGGTGGACAACAACCGCGACGGCAACATCACTTTTGATGCGCAGGATCAGACCACGGCTTGCAATCCGTATCGGTTCTGGGTCAATAACGATCATGACGGATATGACGATGCCATTGACGATTACGATGACTTGAATCCCGCTACCGGCTCGGATGTGGACAATCTGACCATCAGTTGCGCGCGGGATTTGGAGGATTACACGCGGTTATGGATTAACACAAAGGGCCTTACCACGGAATTGCAGAACGGCTCATTGTTGCTGGCATTGGAATGGAAAGACGCGGTGGAGGATCCGCGAATTCAGTTCTTCCGAGCGGCTGAGGCTGATGGTGGAACACTTTATCTGACGGAGACTGGCGTTGCTGCGCAACAAGTTTCCAGTTATGGTGCGCATATCATTGAGTGGGCGCATCGCAATGTACTGACCAAAGACAATCCATTTATCTTTCCGCCGGGATTTTGGGTGAACCTTTCCGATGACCAGCCGGTGGCCCATCTGCTCTTTGACGCGGTAAACCGTGGCAGCGGCCAATTGGTGATTACCATTTACAAAAGCGATGGCGTAACCAAACTGGCCGAAGGGCCGCCGCTTTACCTGAAACTGCAGGACGTGAAAGAAATGTACGATCGCTGGACGGTGGGAGATAATCCAAACTCTCCACCTGCCACGACGGCAAGCCGGGTTACCTCGCCGTATTCCTGCGACTCAACCCTTCCGGCGGAGGACAAGTACATTGTATTCGTGCATGGCTGGAATCTAGCCGATTGGGAGAAGGACGCATATGCGGAGACGGCGTTCAAGCGGCTTTATTGGCAGGGTTACAAAGGGCATTTCGGGGCATTCCAGTGGCCGACGGGATATGGATTTGGCAGTTGGAAAACCGTGGTGACCGATCCAGACAATTTCGACAACAGTGAGTTCTACGCTTGGCTTTCGGCGCAGGGACTATTCGGTCTTTTGAACAATTTGAACAACATGTATCCCGACCGCGTATATCTCATGGCTCACAGCATGGGCAATGTCGTCGCTGGCGAAGCGTTGAAACTAGCTGGGTCAAACCAGGTAGTGAACACATATGTTGCCATGCAAGGTGCCATACCGGCACATTGTTATGATCAAATTGCAGACTTCCGAACAATTCCATTGCTGCTGGACAGCGGCACACCAGACCGGTATGCAAATTATCCCGCCAACGGCGGTCCATGCTATTTCGATGGGATAGCGGGTGCTCGAGATTTCATCAATTTTTACAACCCGAATGACTGGGCACTGGCTGCAAACCACTGGCAACTGGATCAGGATCTCAAACCCGACTCCGGGTTCGGATGGGATGGGACACATTTTTATGTGGGAGACTTGGAAACAAAAATCGATTTGCCGGCTTACACTTACAAAATATTTGCTTATTGCGACGAGGCACATTGTTACGCACTCGGCGCTCAAGCGGACGTGGGTGGGGTTTTCAAGAACCAACAGGTCGATTTACATAGTTTATTTGGTTTTGGAGATCGACACAAAGATCATAGTGGAGAGTTTAATTCGGACAACATGAACCGCTGGCAATTTTGGTACCAATTTCTTTTATCAACCAAATTGATGGGATCAAAATGAATAAACACCAGATTCGGCTATTATTCGGTGCACTTCTAATTGTCGTGCTTTTGGTTTATTACTTCGTCTATCGACCGACAAGTAGAGGAGAGAAGAAAGACAAGGATACAGCCGGAGCCGGTTCTCCATCCATGTCAAATGTTGCTACAGTGGCGAGCGCTTTGAAGACAAATATACAAAGGACCCAAACAATATCCTCCACAACAAATCGAGCGTCAGTCGTAACTGATCGGCAGAAAACAAACGAAATTCGTCAATACATGGAATCACAGAATAGGCCGATTGAATTCTATGGCCGAATTGTTGATCAAGAGAGAAATCCAATACCTGGTGTTAAAGTGAAAGTTGATATTCGGCACATAACAGTTATTGTTCCTGCTCCGTGGGGAGATGAAGATCAAATCATTCCGATTGAACGAGAAACTGACTCTGCCGGATTGTTTGAAATCAATGGTGTTACAGGTGCCAGCTTGGCAATTAGATCGGTTGAGAGGGAAGGTTATAGGCTATCGCCAAAAACAGAAGATATCTACAGTTACGGAAATACGCCTACACCGTATCGTCCCGATCTGCAAAATCCGGTCATTATTCGGATGTGGAAACTCGGTGAACCGGCGAATTTGATTTCTCATAAGACCCTTTTGGGTTTTCAGCCGGATGGGCGCACTTACACGCTGGACTTGCTAGCCGACAAAAAGATGGAAGGTGCTAACCCTAATGGAGACCTACAAATTCAATTTCGACGGACATTGATACTTAAGCCAGGCGAAACTTATAATTGGGAACTTGATATTTCCGCCGTAGATGGAGGTTTGATAGAAACAGCCGACGAATTTGAATACCTTGCTCCCGAAGGGGGATATCAGCCGACAATCTCTTTGCAGACGAATTCGGTTTCCCCAAGTGCAGCACCCGACATGACGAAAAATTACTATCTTACTTCGAGAAATGGTCAACTGTATGGTGTGGTATCTCTGCAAATCTTTTCAGATTATAACGGACAGAGCGCAATCCTTGTCGATTCTCGGGTAAATCCAAATGGCTCGCGAAATTTGCAGCCTGACCGGTCATCCGCGACAAGGGGCGCATATTAAAGAGGCCTTTCGAAACGACGGATAGCAGATTTACTGCCTTAACTGCGGCGGGCGGGGGGTGAAGAATTCAAACGTCAGGCCGTCCGAGGTGGTGCGGCCGCTGTACACGGTAAAATAAAAGTATTTGGCCACCTGGTCGTAATCGGGCAGGAGCGAGAAATCCAGCCAGTCGCCCAGGCTGCCGCCCCACATGCGCATCAATACATTGTCCATGTTGGCCGCTGAGTTGGGGTCGTTTTTCAAGGCGGCAAAGACTGAGCGCATCAGCTCGCGCTGGTTTTCGTAGCCGAACAAGCCGTTGCCGGTGCCGCCGACGTGTTGGATGGCGTCGCTGAGGCCGTCGGTTTCGCGCAGGGGTTTGGCGTGGCTGTCGGCGCTTCGCAGATAGTCTTCAACCATGGATTCATTTCCCGAAAGGGCAACGTAACCGCCGCTGGCGGTGCAGTAAAGTGAACGCGACACGGGCTGCGTGGTCTCGGCCGTGGCCCGGGGGCGCAGGGGAATGGTATAGATTTTCCGGCCCAGAAAATCCCGGGTTGGGGGCGGATTATCAGCGCTCACGCCGAGTCCCATGACGCTTTTGAGCGCCAGGGCGGTCTGTTCCGGATGCGGCGAGGCAAAGATGAAAATGGACGGCGCCTGGTTCAGGTCGGCCAGGGTCGTGCCGGTGGGTTTTTTCTGGTAACTGATCCAGTCGTCACCGAGGTTGCCGATGAGGTTTTTGCGAATGTCGAAGTTGGGGTCCCGCTGTTGGGCGCTGGAATTGGCAATGTCAATGAATGAATTGAGGCTGGCGAGGGCGATGGGTGAAATTTCACCGAGCATTTTCTGAAGGGTGGCCCAGGTTTGCCGGCCGTCCAGGCGCCAGCGGAAGAATTTCACGGCATCGGCGGGCACAAAGGATGGCGGATTGGCCTCCTTTTGGCTGGCGCTGATCATTTTGACCAATCCCTGCCGGTCGTCCTCGGGCGCGGAGATGAAGAAGTCAGCCCTGGTTCCCTCGCGCGACTGATGGCAGGCGAAGCTGATGCTCTTTAAACCGGTAAGCCCCGACGCGTTGAGGATTTTTGTCCAGGGAACGGCCGGGAAGGGGCTGGGGGCATCGGGGTTCGGTTCCGCTTCCGGAATGCGAGCCAGCACGTTGAAAAAGTCCCTGCTGTTGAACCAGCCATAGTACAGCGGCGAACCGTGAAATTGCGACAGCCGGTCGGCAGCGAAAACGGGGTTGTCATTCAAGGAAGGATTGGAGCCGCCGGTCAGCCGCGAAGATACGGTTTCAATGTCCGATCGCGAATTGCCGGCAATTAACAGCGATTCAAACTGGCCGACGAACAGCCTGGCGGGCGGCGGCGGGGGCGGGTTTTCCCTGCCCAATTCCTGAACCGGCTGGGCGGTGGGGAAAATTTTGGCAAGGACGCCGGGCATGTCATTGCTGGAAAGGGTCACGACCGAGAATTGAATGCCGTGCA
>Ga0335073_10015758_pt1 | contig 10569 bp, 7 predicted proteins | sample Lox_Sample_22_FD_207093 | JGI IMG/M metagenome (GOLD analysis project Ga0335073, IMG submission 207093) | Soil microbial communities from Loxahatchee National Wildlife Refuge, Florida, United States - Lox_Sample_2.2 | ecosystem: Environmental > Terrestrial > Soil > Wetlands | place: USA: Florida...
GCTGACCACGCTGCTCGTCGGGGTGGGCTTCAATTCCTCATTCCAGGAACTGGCTCTTGGCATCCTGGTCATCGCGCTTTGCAGTACGTATGGCCGGGAGATCAAGCTTGCCGCGAAGATCTGAGGTGGACATGGTGACTTCCGTCGACGTCGCGAATCGCCTCGTCATCGAGAACATGTCGCGGTCGTTCGGTGAGACGCGGGCCCTGAACTCGGCGACCTTGCGTCTTTCCCCCGGCGAGATCCACTCCCTGGTCGGCGAGAACGGCTCCGGCAAAAGCACGCTGATCAAGATCCTCAGCGGGGTTCTGCGGCCGGACTCGGGAACGCTGGTCTGGGAAGGCGACGTCCGGCAGCTGGGAAGTCCGAGCGCCGCGCAGGGCATAGGGATTTCCACAGTATTTCAAGAGACGCTGATCGTGCCGGAACTAACCGTACGCGAGAACATCTACCTGGGGACCGACCGGCTCTTCAGGTACGGGCACCGCAAGGGCGAGGAACTCACCGGCGCCCGGCAGGCGCTCAGCGATCTCGGCCTCGACGAACTCGACCTGGACCAGCCGATGTGGACGCTCTCGCTGGCCGAGCGGCAGCTGACGACGGTGGCCCGGGCGATGATCCGGCCGTGGCGCCTGCTCATTCTCGACGAGGCGACCTCGGCGCTTGACGCACGGCAACGGGACCGTTTGTTCGGCTACCTCCGGCTGGCCCGCTCGCACGGGAAGTCGATCCTGTTCACCTCTCACCGGATGGACGAGGTGCTCGGGCTGGCGGACCGGATCACCGTTCTCCGGCAGGGCTCGACCGTCGCCACGATGGCGGCGAGTGAGGCCTCGCGCAGCGGCATCCTCGCCCACATGTCCGGCCGCCAAGCTCATCAGGTCATCGGCGGGGAGGCAGGGCCTGACCGGGGCGCCGAAGGCGCCGAGCGACAGCAAGGCCAGCCAGCACAGCCGATCCTCCGCGTCGAGGAACTGGCCCTTCGGGCCGCGTCCAAGCCGATCTCGCTGGAAGTCAGGACCGGGGAGATACTCGGACTCGCCGGGCTGGAGGGCCAGGGCCAGGTCGAGTTCGTCGAGTGCCTGTGCGGGCTTCGGCGGCCCGCCTCCGGTCGCGCGCTGGCGCTTGGCGCCGACGGCGCGACCCACGCCGTCCGGAACTACCCGGGCGCTAACCGGCTCGGCATCAGGTACGTGCCACGAGACCGCCGCTATGAGGGCCTCTTCGCGCCGTTGTCGGTGTTCGACAACTTCGCGATCACGTTGTGGCGTGACCTCAGCCGGCTCGGGCTGCTTCGCCGGCGGCAGGCCAGCAAGGAGTTCGGCGACTTCGCCGCGTCGTCGCGACTTGTCGCCGCGTCGCCCAAGCGACCCATTAGCGTCCTGTCCGGCGGGAACCAGCAAAAGGTCCTGCTCGGGCGCTGGATCGCGATGCGCCCCCGGGTGCTGGTCGTCAACGACCCGCTCCGCGGTGTCGATCACAACACCAAGGAGGAGCTCTACAAATTGTTCCGCCGGCTGGCCGCCGACGGCGTGGCGATCGTCTTCCTGTCGACCGAAATCATCGAGCTGCTCACCCTCACCGACCAGATCGCGGTGTTCCACGAAGGAAGTCTCGTAGCGATGCTGCCAACCGAGATGTCATCGGATACCGACGTCGTCGCCGCGATGTTCGGTGACGACAAGCGCCACAGCGACTCGCGGCAGGGCGGTGCCGATGGCTAGCATCGCCTCCGGCCCGGCCCTGCTGCGGGTGCGGTCCAGCCCGGCGGTGCGGCAGGTCGTGCGCCGGAACAGCTACGCGGCGGTTCCGTTCGCCCTGCTCGTCGTCCTGTTTATCGTGAACGCCATCGTTCAGCCCCAGTTCCTCAACGAACAGACCTGGGCGACCTCCATGTCGGTGCTCGCCCCGACAGTCCTGACGGCGATGGCGGTGACGCTGCCCGTCCTGTCCGGCAACGGCGGAATTGACTTGTCCGTCGGCCCGCTGGCCGGATTCATGACCGTGCTGATCGCCACCGTGCTCGTGCCGGCCGGGATAACGAGCGCGGTGCTGATCATCCCCATCGTCGTCGTGTTCGGACTCCTGTCCGGTGCGATCAACGGGGTTCTGGTCGCCTATGTAAGGCTGCCCGCCATCATCGCCACGCTCGGCATGTACCTCTTCTACGACGGACTGGGCACGGACGTACTCCCGCAGGCCGGCGGGAGCGTCCCGGTCTGGCTCGTGAAACTCAACGGCTCCGCCGGCGGCATCCCGGTCGTCTGGTTCGTGTTCGCGATCATCGCGCTGCTGTGGATACTCGTGTGCCGCGGCTCCTACCCGCGCAACCTGCTGGCCGTCGGCGGCGACGAACGGGCCGCGTTCACCGCGGGCGTCAACGTGGCGAGACTGCGGCTGATCACCTACTCGCTGGGCGGACTGCTCGCCTGCCTGGCCGGCCTGATGCTGACGGGCCTCATCCAGGGCGGCGACGGCACGGTCGGCGCGCCTTATACGATCAGCGCGATCACGGCGGTAGCGCTCGGCGGCATCAGCCTCGCGGGCGGCCGCGGCGGCCTGCTCGGCGGCGCGCTCGGCGGCGGGGTGCTGTTCCTCATCCAGGAACTGCTGACCGACGCCCACGTCTCGGTCTACTCGGTCAGCACGATTGACGGCATCATCCTGATCGGCGCCCTGGCACTCAATGGCACCGTCGAGCACCTGCGCAGGCGGGCCGCCATGGCGCGGCGAGGTTAGAGATATGGAATACGGAACGAGGGAAGGCCAGCCGCGGCTGGCCGAGATGTTCTCGCTGTCCGGCAAGGTAGCCCTTGTCACCGGCTCCCGCGCCGGCCTCGGCCGGGCGATGGCGACCGGCCTCGCCGAGGCCGGCGCCGAGGTCGTGCTGCACGGCCATCACGACGACCTTGACGAGACGGAGGAAGCGATCGCCCGGGCTGGCGGGAAGTCGCGCCGCTGGATCGCCGACCTGCTGGAGATCGACGCCCTCGGTGCGCGTGTCGACGACCTGCTAGCGCAGACCCGGGTCGACATCCTGGTGAACAACGCGGCCACGTTCATCAGGCAGTCCGCGCTCGAGCTGACCTGGGAGCGATGGCGCGAGGTCCAGACGGTGAACCTGGACGCGGTGTGGCTGCTCTGCACCCGCGTCGGCGCGACGATGGTCGAGCGCGGCGCCGGCAAGATCATCAACGTCGGATCGATGGTTTCGCTCCAGGGCGGGGTGAACCGTAGTGCCTACTCGGCGTCCAAGCACGCGATCACCGGCATCACGAAGGCGCTGTCGAACGAGTGGGCCGGCCGCGGTGTCCAGGTCAACACGGTCATCCCCGGCTATTTCAGAACAGGGCGGCCCAGCCCCGCCTTCAGCGACCCGGTGACGCAGGCACGCATCCCGGCCGGCCGCTTCGGCGAGCCGGAGGACATCGTCGGCAGCGTCGTCTTCCTGGCGTCCCGGGCGGCGGACTACGTCACCGGGCACCAGCTGATCGTCGACGGCGGCTGGTACGCGCGCTAGAGAAAACGTATAATCGTCAGACAATCAGTCAGATCACTGACCCAGAATCCTGACCACGGCGGCGAAAGCCGCCGTGCCGGCAAAAGTGAGCGCGGTGCCAGTGCGGACAAGCGATCAGATCGCCGAGATGCTCGACGCGTACGGCGTGACCCATTTCTTCTTCGTCCCTGTGATCCTGCCGGAGACGCTCAAGCGGCTCAGCGAGCGCGGCACCCTGCCGGTCATGACGCACGGCGAGAAGGCGGCTGCCTACATGGCCGACGGCTACGCGCGGATCAGCCGCAAGGTCGGGATATGCGGCGCGCAGGCGATCGGCTCGACGAACCTGGCGGCGGGCCTGCGCGACGCCTACATGGCCAGGACGCCGATCGTCGCCATGTCCGGCGAGCCCGACGCACGGAACTCCTACCGCAACCTCTACCAGGACGTCGACGACCACGGCGCCTTCGAGGCCGTCACCAAGTGGAACGCGCACGTGCCCGGCCCAAGCCGCTTCCCCGACCTGCTGCGGCAGGCGTTCCGCGCGGCCAGTTCGGGCGTGCCCCGGCCGGTGCACCTCGGCTTGGTCGGCCGGACCGGTAACCCGGGCGACTCGCCGGCCGAGGGCGTCACCCGCGCCGAACCGCGCTACGGCACGTCGCCGAGCGACCGCCCGATGGCCGAGTCGTGGTCGGTCGCCACCGCGGTGGAGCTGCTGGCCGACGCCCGCCGGCCGGTCATCCTGGCCGGTAACGGCGTGGCCCGCTCCGGGGCGGCGCGGGAAGTCGTCGCCTTGGCGGAGCAGCTTCGGATCCCCGTCGTCACCTCGCTGAACGGCCTGGCGACGATCGGCTCCGACCATCCGCTCTACGGCGGCGTGGTCGGCGAGTACGGGGCCGATTTCGCCAATGAGATCCTGCTGCGCGCGGACGTCGTGCTGGTGGCGGGCTCGTCGCTGGGGAGCATGACGACCAGGAGCTGGAGCCTCATGCCGGCCGACGCGTCGATCATCCACGTGGACATCGACGGCGCCGAGATCGGCCGGAACTTCGACAGCGCGGTGCCGCTGGTCGGTGACGTGCGGTCTGTCCTTGAGCAGCTGGCCGCCGCCGCCAGCTTCCAGGAGGCGGCCCCGGCCGAGTGGGCGGCGGAGATCGCGGACATCAGGGCAGGCTGGCTGGCCGCGGTGCGGGAGAGCGAAACGTCGGATGCCGTGCCGATCCGCCCCGAGCGGCTTTTCCGCATGATCAGCGAGCAACTGGCGGCGGACGGGGTCGTGGTCGGTGACACCGGCCATACCGCCGCGTGGACCGCGCGTCACCTCCGGTTGTCCGCGGGCCAGTCCGTCGTCCGGGCGGCGGGGTCGCTCGGCTGGGGCCTGCCCGCCTCGCTGGGCGTCAAGTGTGCCTGTCCCGATCGGGAAGTCATCTGCGTGACCGGCGACGCCGGGTTCTTCTACCACCTCAGCGAGCTGGAGACCGCCAAGCGGTACGGGCTGAAGGTGATCGTCGTGGTCAACAACAACACGTCGATGAACCAGGAGGCATTCTTCTGGGATGAGGGCTCGCGCGAGCAGGCGAAGAACTGGCAGTTCCACGACGCTGACCTGGCCCAGATCGCGCGGGGCTTCGGCTGCCACGGCGCGCGGGTTGACGATCCCGCTGACTTCGCCGGGGCATTGGACAAGGCGCGGGCATCCGAGCTGCCCGCGGTGATCGACGTACGGACCGACATCCGGGTCGTGGCGCCGCAGAGCTCCGGCCCGGCCCTATAGATAGGCGACCCCGAGGAGTGACGATGACGGACACAGCGGCCGCCGCGGGCGTGCTGTCGGGCATCAAGGTCGTTGACTTCGGCCACTTCGTGGCCGGGCCGCTGACAGCGGTCATGCTGGCGGATCAGGGCGCCGACGTCGTGCGCGTGGACCGCCCGGGCGCCGAGCTCGCCGAGGCGGACGCGTTCCTGAACCGGGGTAAGCGCCGGATCACCCTCGACCTGAAGGACCCGGCCGACGCGGCGATCGCCACCCGGCTCGCGGCCGGCGCCGACGTCGTGATCGAGAACTTCCGGCCCGGGGTCATGGGCCGGCTGGGGCTCGGCTGGCCGGGGCTCGCGGCGGCGGCCCCCCGGCTGGTCTACTGCTCGCTGCCCGGCTTCGGCCGCGACGATCCGCGCGCGCCCGTCCCCGGCTGGGAAGGCGTCATCGACGCCGCGACGGCGAACTGCTCGATCCGCGTCGGCCAGGAGCCGCCTGGCTGGGACACCAGCCGGCCGACCTACAGCGCCGTGCCCCTGGCCTCGAACTTCGCCGCGTTCCTGGCCGCGACCGGCATCGTCGCCGCCCTGACCTACCGGCAGCGCACCGGGCGCGGTCAGCTGATCGAAGTGCCGCTCTTCAACGCGATGTTCGAGCTGATCGGCAAGGCGGGCGCCTTCGTGCGGTCCACGGGGCTGGAGCCGCCGAAGCCGCACCGCGGCAACGGCAGCGGCACCTATCAGTGCGGCGACGGGCGGTACGTCAGGCTGGACCCGATCGGCGGCAGCGCCCGGTTCCTGCGCTGGCTGCTCGACGCCGCGGGCGAGGAGTCCCTGGCGGCGGACGGCCTGACCGACGGAGTGCGGCTGGCCCGCGAGAGGGACCTCGAAGAGCAGCTGAAGGCGCGGCTGCGGACCATGTTCCTGACCCGCACCGCCGAGGACTGGGGAGAGCTGGCCGGCGACGCCGGAGTCCCGCTCGCCTTCATCCGCACCTGCCGCGAGTGGATCCACACCCGGCACGCCCAAGCCGCCGGCCACGTCGTGCGCGTCACCGACCCGCTGTTCGGCGACACCTGGATGCCCGGGCTGCCAGTGCGTACCGCCCAGGCGGCGGAGTGGACCCCGCAGCCGCGGCACCTGCCGGACGCGGACCGCGACGCGGTCGTCGCGGAAGCCGCGCGGCCGCCAGCTACGGCCAGCGCCGCGATGTCCGCCGTCCCCGCCGCAGCCGCCGGGCTGGCCGCGAGCACCGCCGGAGCGTTCGACGGAATCCGGGTTCTCGACCTCACGGAAATCCTCGCCGGCCCGAGCAGCGGCCGGATTCTCGGCGAGTACGGCGCGGACGTGGTCAAGATCAACGCGCCGAACAGCTCGGTAACCGCGCACGGCATGGTGAACCGGGGCAAGCGCAGCATCTTGCTCAATGTCGAAGCGGAGCGCGGCCAGCAGGTCTTCTGGGAACTCGCCGCGCGCAGCGATGTGATCATCCAGAACTATCCCGAGGGCACGGCGGACCGGTACGGGATCGGCTACCGGCACGTCAAGGCCCGCTTCCCCGACGCCGTCTTCGTCTCGGTGACCTGCTACGGCGAGGGCGGCCTGTGGGGCGCCCGCCGCGGCTACGAGACACAGGGCCAGTCGGTCACCGGCATGATGGAGCGAGCGGGCGGTGACCATCAGGTTCCCGAAGTGCTCGGACCGTACAACGTGGTCGACTTCGGGTCCGGCGTGATGACGGCGTTCGCGGCCGCGCTCGGCATCTTCCACCGCACGCGGACCGGCGCGGGCGGCAAGATCACGGCGTCGCTCGCCCAGACCGCCACCTATCACCAGGCGACCTTCATGCTCGACTACCCGGGCAAGCCGCGGACCGGCGAGCCCCGTGGTCCGGGAGCGCTCGGCGACGGCCCGTTCCAGCACTACTACCAGGTGCGCGACGGCTGGATCTTCGTCGGCATGAAGCCATCGCAATGGCCATCCCTGCGTTCCGTGCCGTGGCTGGCCGCGGCCGCCGAGGTGAGCCCGGCGGACGCCGCCGCGGTCGAGGCGGCGCTCAGCGCCGCACTGGCGGAGCGCACGGCCGCGGACGCCGTCGAGGTCCTCCAGGAGGCTGGAATCGGCGCCCACGAGGTGCTCACCACCGAACAGGTGATGACTCGTGAGCCCGCCATGAAGCTCGGCCTCAGCCTGATACAGCAGTCGGAGGAGTTCGGCCCGGTGGTACAGCCCGGTCTCACCGTCCGCCTGTCGGAGTCCCCGCTCGTGCTCGGCCGCCCCGCGGGCCGGGCCGGGTCCGACGCGGAGAGCGTCCTCGCCGAGGTAGGCATGGCCGCGCGGATGACGGAGCTGTCCCGGGCCTGGATGCTCCGCACGGAAGACCTGCCCAGCGCCTGGTGAGCCTAGCCCGGCCGGTGCTCGAGGTTATGGCTGCCCTGAAGACCACAACCTTGATCAAGCGACCGCGAAGGTCCGGACCGGCGTTTCAGGTGACGGCGAGCGGTGCCGTCACCTCGATGTCGGTGCGGACGTCGATGACGGCCGGCCGGCCGGCCGCCAGCGCGCGCTCGAGCGCAGGCCGGAGGTCGCCGGGCTTGTCGACGCGGATCCCCAGCCCGCCCATGTCGGTCGCGACCTTGGCCAGGTCTACGTCGGTGTAGGTCCACATCCGCCGAGAGGCGGGCGTCGCCGCGCCGCCGTACGCGCGGTCGAAGCCGCGCTTGCTCTGGTTACCGCCGCTGTTGTCGTTGACGATAGTCACCGAGTTGATGTTCCAGCGGACCGCCGTCTCGATCTCGCCTATGTGGTAGTAGAGCCCCGCGTCTCCGGTGAAAACGACGACGGGCCGGTCGGGGACGGCGCACTTGGCGCCGATCCCGGCCGAGAAGGCCCACCCGAGGTGACCGCAGCTGCGCAGGTAATCCTGCCCCGGCTGGGTCAGGTCGAAGTACTGGGACATCCACATGCCGGCGTGCCCGGTATCCACGAGGACGACCGCGTCGTCCGGCATGATCCCGGTCAGGTCGGCACACAGGCGCTCCGGCCGGATCGGCAGGTCATCGCTGGTCATGACGCTGTCGTGGCGGACCCGCCAGGATGCCTTGCGGTCGTCCACCTCGGCCAGCCACGCGGTGCGGCGCCCGGCCGTGGCCCGGTCGGCGAGCTCCAGCATCCGGCTGAGCACCACGCGCGCGTCCCCGAGCACCCTGGCCTGCACGGGGTAGTTCCGGCCGAGCGTGGCCGGCTCGATGTCGATCTGGATGGCGGGCGTGCCGATCGGCGGGACCGCCCAGAAATGGGTCGTCATGCCGCCTGTCTGCGTGCCGATGAAGCAGACGAGGTCGGCCCGGTTCACGATCTGGTTAGCGCACTCGCGTGAATAGGTCCCCGCCACCCCCGCGCTCAGCCGGTGAGTGCCGACGATGCAGGCCCGCCCGTTGGCCGATGTCGCCACCGGGATCCCGAGCGCCTCCGCCAGCGCGACTAGCTCGCTCGCCGCTCCGGACCAGCGGACACCGCCGCCGGCCACGATCACTGGCCGGTCCGACGCCTCGAGCAACCGCAGCGCGGCGCGCACGGACTCGTCGTCCGGCCGCGGCCGGAACGGCGGCACCGCGGCGAACTCGGGCTCGACGACGCTGTCGAGCACGCCCGTCTCGCGGTCCAACTGCCCCTCGTTTCCCTGGATCTGCAGGTGCACGGGTCCCGGCGAGCCGGTCGTCGCCGCCCGCAGCGCGTACCGCAGCATGTCGGGCAGCCGGGTCACGTCGTCCACGGAACCGTTGAACTTGGTCACCTGGTCGAACGCGGGCAGGTCGTCTACCTCCTGGTACACCTGCCGGAACTTCGTCTCGGGGAGCCGGCCGCCGGTGAGCGCCACGACCGGCGCCCGGGCCAGGAACGGCTCGCGAAGGCCGGCCGCCAGGTTGAGGGCGCCGATCACCTGCGCGGCGCAGACGCCCGGCCGGCCGCTCGCGCGCGCGTAACCGTCGGCCATGTAGACGGCCGCCTTCTCCCCGTGCGTGACGACCGGGGCGATCTCCGGGTGCAGCCGCTCCAGTTCGGCGAAGGTCCGGCGCAAGACGGCCGGCACCATGAACACGTGCGTGACGCCGTAGCCGTACAGCATCTCGGCGATCGCGGTCGCGCCCTCCTGCTGAATTCCGTGCGTGGTGCTCACCGGGCAACTCCTTCGAACCGACGTATGACCATCATACAAAGTGAAAGGATGCGCGACTAGTCGGTGCTACAGCGGGCGGGACGCAGACTACGGACTACGGAGGACCGCGGACTTAGACGGCCGCTTCCAGGGCCAGCTGGCCGAAGGCGGCCTCGCCCGCGTTGTCGACGTGCCGACTGCACGCTCTCGCGGCCGCGTCGGCGTCGTTGACCGTAATCGCGGCGACGATATCCGCGAGCTCGGTCACCGCCTCGGCCGCACGGCCTGGCCTGGTCAGCGACAGTGACCGGAGCAGGTTGATGCGGGCGTGCAGCTGGTTCGATATGGACCGCAGCGCTTCGTTGCCGCCGCCCTCGAACAGCACGTCGTAGAACTTGTCCTTGGCGGCGAGCCAGACTGCCGAGTCCTTGGATGCCGCTCGTTCCACAGCCCGGAACGAGGTCATGAGCTGCCGTCGCTGCGCGTCGGTGGCGTTCTCGACGAAGAGCCGGCCGGCCAGCCCCTCAAGCGCTGACCGCACCTGGTAGAGCTGCCGTGCCTCCTGCGCCGAGACCTGGGCCACGATGGTCCCCTTGTTCGGGATCGTCGTGACGAGTCCCTCGGCCGCCAGTTCCCTGAGTGCCTCGCGGATGCTGGTCCGGGAGACACCGGTCAGCTCGACGAGTTCGCGCTCGATGAGCCGCTGACCGGGAGCCAGCTTGCGGTCGAGGATGGCCTGCCGGAGATTATCGAGGACACGAGACCTGATGGGCGCCGGAGCGCGCTCCACCCGCAGGCTCTCCGCTATCCCCGCCATGTCGCACCCTCACAATCTCGCCCTCGGCCCAACGATCAGCCGCGCTCGCCCAGAGTCGGTAGCGGAAGCGCAGTTGAATGTTAGTCCCACAATGATTCTAATGGTCAGCGGGTTCCCGATTCCATGACTGGTATTCCCCGCTTTCCGTGTCGCGGCTCGACAGCCCGATATTGACTCGCCTCCTGGCCGGCCCTAGGCTAATTAAGTCTCTCATACTGTCTGTCCGTCCTACAATCTGTGTGGGCAGGAGGCGTCTTGAGCTATCAGCTCATCCTGAAGAACTGCCACGTCCTGGACCCAGGCCAGGGCATCGACAAGCAGGCTGACATCGCGATCTCG
>Ga0335073_10015759_pt1 | contig 10569 bp, 6 predicted proteins | sample Lox_Sample_22_FD_207093 | JGI IMG/M metagenome (GOLD analysis project Ga0335073, IMG submission 207093) | Soil microbial communities from Loxahatchee National Wildlife Refuge, Florida, United States - Lox_Sample_2.2 | ecosystem: Environmental > Terrestrial > Soil > Wetlands | place: USA: Florida...
GCGGGCTGGGCTATGGACCCGTCTTCAATTTAAGGCCCGGTCCTACGGCTTGCACCACCACGGTTTGCCCCTACATTGAGACCGTTCTTTACCGGTTCAACAGCACAGATGGATTCCTCCCGGCGTACGGCGACCTGACGTTCGACCAGCAGGGAAATATATACGGCACCACCTTTACCGGCGGTATGGGTTCTTGCTTTTCGGATGTGGGATGTGGAGTCGTCTACGAGCTTACGCATACTAGCGGGAGCTGGACCGAGAGCGTGCTGCATTACTTCACGGGGGGCAGTGACGGAGCAGCTCCCGCTGCCGGCGTGGTGTTTGACGCCGCGGGCAATCTTTACGGCACAGCTACCGCTGGGGGCGTGGGCAATTGCAACGCGGCCTTACCTGGATGCGGAGTGGTTTACAAACTGACCTCCTCCGCCGGCGGCTGGACGGAAAGCGTTTTGTACACCTTCACCGGTGGGAGCGATGGTGGCTCGCCCGCGGGCGGCCTTACCTTCGGCGCGTCCGGAAACGTCATCTATGGCACGGCACAGTTCAGCACAGACGGGAGTGGGCCGGGGAAGATCTTCGACCTGACTCAATCGAACGGAGGGTGGACGCATAACACCATCTACACCTTGCCGACCGGGGATGAACCCAGCGCCACGCTGGCCTTGGACGCGGCTGGAAACCTGTATGGCACGAGCCTGATTGGACCCAATTCCTGCGAGGGCTCGGTTTTCAAGTTCAATCCATCCGGCGACGACTATTCGGCGCTTTATTGCTTCACCGGGCAGAGCGATGGAGAGACTCTGCATGGCCAGGCGATTCTGGATGCGAGCGGAAATCTGTACGGAACAACCGAGCTCGGCGGCAGCGGTAATGGCGTCGTATGGGAACTGGCGCAGTGATGACGTCAGGTTGATCGGCGTCGCGCGGTCGAAGCCTACCACCCCATCTGGCTGTTGGCCCAGGTTCCCCATCCCTACCCTGCCGTTGGTGCCCCAGGTTCGCGTCCTTCTTTTGGACGCTAACCTGGGCTAGGCAGGGGGTGCGCGGGGTTGTGTCGTCCCTGAAGGGACTCGGAGCCTTCTAATGGTGCCTACCCAGCATTCCGCTCGCCTGCGGCGTCGCTCCATGCTGGGCTATCCTGTCTCCGTCCCGCATAGCGGGACTCGGACGTCAATTGCTCGCACTCCGATACTCTGCTCGACGGGGTTTGCGCGCTGTTGAACCTCCGTCCACTCTGCCGCGTATATAACTTCAGGCGGAACCTCCGACAATCCGTAATCAGAAGTGTTACAGGCAATTCGCACAACCTGTGCTGAAGTAGGCAATGACTCCGGGTCCTGCGCAAGGCCGAGTCGGAGCGGCCCGTAAGATTAGCGCGAGGGAGGGTCTATGTTCTGCGATCGATGCGGGGCGAGCGTCGCGCCCGAGCAGCGTTTTTGCGGCCAATGCGGCAAGCCGTTCGTTGCCGCAGGCTATGTGGCGCCCAGTCGCGTGCGCGAGCATGTGCGATTGCTGGGGATCCTTTGGCTGGCGCTTTCCACGCTCAGCGCGGTTGGGGGCGTGGTCTGCTGGGTCCTGGCCCGCACGGTATTTGCCCACCTGAACGAGATGGGCGCACCGCCGGACGTCCCCGCCGGTTTTCTCCGCTCGCTGTTCAGCGCCATCGGGACCTTCATTATCCTCAAGGCCGCGGTCGGGTTCGCTGCCGGCTGGGGATTGCTGCGCCGTGAATCCTGGGCGCGCCTGCTGACCGTCGTGCTCTCGTTCTTCGCATTGCTGAACATCCCTCTGGGCACGGCGCTGGGTATCTACAGCCTGTGGGTTTTGCTGCCGGCCGAGTCGGAGCGCGATTACGCGGCGATGGTCGCCGAGGCCGGCGCCACCGGGTAAACCTCGCGGGGGATTGTGGCGTCCCTGAAGGGACTCAGACCTCTAACGAACGCCTCCCAGCATTCCTCTCGCCTGCGGCGTCGCTTCATGCTGGGCTATCCTGTCGCCGTCCCGCGAAGCGGGATTCTGGCGTGCGTTGTTCCAACTCCGATGCTTTCGCGGGCTGAAAGGTTATTCAGGCCGGGCACAGCATCCGAGCAGACAGGGTGGGTAGGTTCGTTTGGGCCGCAAGAGCGCGTGAGGCCGAATGGACTGGCCGCGCGGGGCAATCCCAAGCTAATTGCTAATCGCTAGCTGCTAATTGCTTCCTACAGCCGCACGATTTTGTCGGACGAGAATGCCTTCATGGCGTTGCGCGTGTCCACGATGAGCCCCGCGCCCTTGAGCAGCGCCGGGTAGTCGAAATCGGAGTGGTCGGTGACGATGACCACGCAATCGGCTTGCGCCGCCGTTCTGTCCAGCGCCTGCGAGGTGAGCACGATGCCGTCGAGCTTGAGTTCCGGCACATACGGGTCGCTATAGGTGATCTGCGCGCCCAGCTTCTTCAGCAGCAGAATGATGTCGAGCGCGGGCGACTCGCGCATGTCGTCGATGTTGCGCTTGTAGGCGACGCCGGCGATGTGCACGCGCGAGCCTTTCACCGGCTTGCCATGATTGTTCAGCGCATCCTGAATCTTCTCGACCACGAAGTGCGGCATCTTGCCGTTGATGTAGCCGGCCAGATCGATGAAGCGCGCCTCGATGCCCGACTGCTTCGTCTTCCAGGAAAGATAGAACGGGTCGATGGGAATGCAGTGGCCGCCGAGTCCGGGGCCGGGATAAAAGGGCATGAAGCCGAAGGGCTTGGTCGCGGCCGCGTCGATCACCTCCCAGACGTTGATTCCCATGCCGTCGCACATCAGCGCCATTTCATTCGCCAGGCCGATGTTGATCATGCGGAAAGTGTTCTCCAGCAGCTTCACCATCTCGGCCACGCGTGTGTTGGAGACGGGAACGACTTTTTCCAGCGCCTGCGAGAAGAACAGTTTGCCCATCTCGGTGCAGGCGGGCGTGATGCCGCCGACGACTTTCGGCGTGTTGTGGGTCTGGTACACGGGATTGCCGGGATCGACGCGCTCGGGCGAAAAGCACAAGAAGAAATCTTCGCCCGCCTTGAAGCCGAGCTTCTCGAACGTGGGCAGCAGCAGCTCGTCGGTGGTGCCGGGATAGGTGGTTGATTCCAGGATGACCAGTAGGCCGCGATGGAAATGCTTCGCAATCTCCTCGACCGCGGAGACGATGAAGCTCATGTCCGGGTCTTTGGTTTTGCGCAGCGGCGTAGGGACGCAGATGTTGATGGTGTCGAGCTCGCCGACGACGGAGAAGTCGGTGGTGGCGCGGAACCGTTTCTGCGCGACCAGCTCGGCGACTCCCTCCGACGGCACGTCCTGCACATGCGAGATGCCGCGGTTGAGGCCGTCGACCTTCGCGTCCTGCACGTCGATGCCGGTTACGTGGAAGCCGGCCTTGGCGAACTCCGTCGCCAGTGGCAGGCCGACATAGCCCAGGCCCACGATACCCACGCGGGCGCTCTTCGACGCGATCTTCTCCCTCAAGGCTTCAACGGTTGAAATCACCTTCGATGCGGTCTGCATGTCCCTCACTCCCAAGGCTCGGTGCCCCATGATCTTGCCACAACTCAGCTTTTCACAAAAACCGCGTGTATCCAATTTCCATGCGGGCGGGTCGTCGACTCCTGCAGCCGATTGAGGCGGATGGCCACTCCGGAGAAGATGCGCGACATGGCCGATCGGCCGTTGGGCGCGATCAGCGCCGCCCCGCAGTATATGCAAGGCTCGTCCTGATCGTAAGTGCCCCAGGGATTGCCCGCCCAATCCATCAGCATCGTCGAGAGTGGATTCGTCACCTCGCCGTTCGTGCCGACGAACGATGTTGTGCCGAGCGTCAGCCCGGGAAAAAGCCGCCGCAGCTTCGGCTCGTCGAAGGTGTTGACGTGCGCCCATGGCGGGTTGATCTCGCCGCATTGGCTGCAAGTCGTGCGGCCCACGCGCGTGTCCTGGCGATACGGCACGCCGACGACGATCTCGTACCGCGTCACGCGCACCAGTTCGCGACAAGCCTGCTCGAGCGCGGGAATGTGTTCCAGCACCTCGGCGCAAAAGACGCAGTCGAAGGACGAATCGGGAAACTGCAACCTGGTGATATCGCCCGCGACGGTGGTGACGCGCGGGAAGTCGAACCCGGGCTTTTCCAGATCGAGCGCGGTCACCTCGTCGAAGTACTCGGTGAGCAAGCGCGAGAAATGGCCGTCGCGGGCCCCGATGTCGAGCACCGATTTGCGGCCGCGCGGCAGCAGGCGCAGCAGGTCCGCGGTGCGGGCTTGCTCGCGTTCGCCCTGGCGATATTGTTCGAGGTCGGGCATGGATTTGCTTTCGCTACACCGCGGGTGCCCCGTTCTAGCCTTCTTTTGGCTAGGGCGGGGCAGTTTGGCCACGCACTGGAACCACCCCGCCCCTTCGGCAAGCTCAGGGCAGGCTCTAGGTCAACCGATGGCCTAGAACGGGGCACCCGGCAAGATACCAACAACAACATGAGAGTGTCATCCCGACCGAGGACTTTAGTCCGAGTGGAGGGACCTGCTGTGTGCCCGCAGTGCGTCGATGCGCGACGAAAAGCAGGTCCCTCGACTGCGTGAATTCGTTCGCTGCGCGAACGAATTCACTCCGCTCGGGATGACAAAAAAAAAGAATTGCGCAAATAATATTCCCGCAACACTTCCCGGCTGCGCACGCCGGCCTGCCCATCCCATAGCGGCGGAATCTGCGCGCGCCGAGGCGATGTCTGCGTCTCGCGCCAGGCAGCGAGAATGCTCTCTTTCTTCGTGCCGGCGAGGCGATTCGTGCCCAACTCAATCGTGGCCGGCCGCTCCGTGTTATCGCGCAGGGTCAGGCAGGGCACGCCCAGCACCGTGGTCTCTTCCTGAATGCCGCCCGAGTCGGTCAACACCAGCGCGCTGCCCGCCTCGAGGTTCAGGAAATCAAGATACCCGAGCGGTTCGAGAAGATGCAGTGACGGCGCCAGCGTCAACTCCGGGTGCCCCACACAAGCGCGGTTTTCGCTTGTGTGGGACGAGTCCCCACCCGCACGATCTTCGCGGATGTGCGCCAATCGCGCCCGTGTGCGCGGATGGACCGGCCACAACAGCGGCAGGCTCTCGGCAATCGTATTGAGCGCGCCGAGAATTTCGCCGAGCGCCTCAGGCTCATCGACGTTCGCCGGGCGATGCAAGGTGACAACCCCGTATCGCTTTCCGCGAACGCCGAGGCGATCGGCAATGTCCGACGCCCTCGCCCGCTCCAGATTCTGGCGCAGCGAGTCGATCATCAAGTTTCCGACGAGGTGAATGCGCTCCGCTGCCACGCCTTCGCGCAGCAGGTTGGCGCGTCCGCTCTCTTCGGTCACCAGAAAAATGTCGCAGATCGAATCGGTGACGATGCGGTTAATCTCCTCCGGCATGGAGCGATCGAAGCTGCGCAATCCGGCCTCGGCATGCACCACGTCGATGCCCAGCTTCTTGGCCACGAGCGCCGCCGCCGCGGTCGAGTTCACGTCGCCCACCACCACGATCGCCGCCGGCCGCACCTCGACCAGCACCGGCTCGATGCGCTTCATGATCTCGGCCGTCTGCTGCGCGTGGCTGCCGGAACCTACTTCAAGATGAAAATCGGGCTGCGGGATTCCCAGGTCGCGAAAAAACTGCCCCGACATGTTGTCGTCATAGTGCTGGCCGGTGTGAATGAGCGTGACCGCAAAGTCCCGATCGTCCGCGAGCGCCCTCATCAGCGGCGCGATCTTCATGAAGTTGGGACGTGCGCCGGCCACCATCGCCAGCTTGATCGGGGTCATGGGATTGTTCACGTTCGGCAGTTTGTTGCAATAGCGAGGTCGCTCGGTGCCTATTCGGTTTGAAGGGGCACAGCTTCAGCCGTGCCGTCACGAAATGCAGACGAACCCGCCTTTAGACGCTGAGGGATTCGTTTTCCTCAGCGGCTAAAGCCGAACCCATAGCCCACCGTTGCGGCACGCCTGAAGGCTTGCCCTTACAAGGCAGACGACAACTCGTCCAGCCCTGCCATTGTAACCGAGGCACCGCGCGCGTCTGTTATCCTGCTGCTTCTGCGCGCCGCCGAATGCCGTGGACGATTCCAAGCCTCAGGTCATCCTGCTTGCCTATCTGTATCCTCCGCATCGGGAGATCGGTTCGCTGCGGCCCTACCGCTTTCACAAGTATCTCGAGCGCATGGGCTATCGCTGCCATGTCATCACGGCCACACCCCAGCCGCAACCTGCTGCCGGCATCACCGTAATTCCCGACGCGCTGGGCGAAGTGTGGGAAGGTGAGGGCAGCGGCCGGTTGGGGTCGCGGGGATATCTCGAGCTGGCCTTCCGCCAGCTCATGTTCCCGGGCCACATCGGATTCCTGTGGTCGCGCGCCGCCGCCGCCGAATGCCGCAGGCTCGTCACGGCAAGCCCCGCCGCGCGCTTCGTCGCGTTCTCCACCTACCCGCCGCTGGGCTCGCTGCTGGCGGGGCTTTTCGCCGCCGGGCAAGGCATCCCATGGATCTCCGATTTTCGCGACCCGCTGGCTGCGCTGGTGCACGGCGGCGCGACCTGGTATCAGACGTTCTGGAACCGCGTGCTCGAACGCCGCGTATTTGCCAGCGCCGCGGCCATCGTCGCCAACACCGAGCCGGCCGCCGCAGCCTGGAAACAGCAATATCCCGCGGCGCGGCAGAAACTGCACGCCATCTACAACGGCTACGATCCCGAAGAGTCGCCCCGCGCGCAGCCGATTCCCGCGCGCGACCACACGCTGATCGTGCACGCGGGAACGATCTATCCCGGCAGAAATCCCAACCTTCTCATCGAAGGCCTGGCGCGACTGCGCCGGCAGGCCGTAGCGGAGGCGATGCGCGCCAAGGTTCTGCTCCTCGGCCCGACCATCAAGTCGGCCGAAGCGAACTGGACGCTCTACGAACAGGCGCAGCGCGAAGGCTGGCTGGAGTTGCGCGCCACGGTTCCCCGACCCGCGGCGCAGGCCGTCGTCGAAGAGGCCGATGCGCTGCTCATCATCCAGCCGCACACCGGCGTGCAGGTGCCGGGCAAGCTCTTCGAGTATGTCTCGATCGGCCGGCCGGTGCTGGCGATTGTGCCCAAGGCATCGCCGATCGAGAACATCCTCGTGAACTCAGGGCTGCCGAAAGCCTGCCTATATCCCGATGATCCGCCCGAGATCGCCGACCGCAAGCTGCTGGAGTTTCTGCGCCTGCCGAGCACGCCCGCGCCCATCAACGACTGGTTTCGCCAGAACTTCAACGCCGAGATGCAGACGCGAGCGCTGGCACAGATCATCGAAGAGGTCGCGCGCAGGTGGTAGCGTGTCGTGGTCCCCACACAAGCGAAATTGAAAGGGCACGCCTTCAGGCGTGCCGCAAGAAGGCCGAATGACGCCGGCTTTAGCCGCTGCAGGAACGGTCTCCCAGCGCCTAAAGGCGGGCCCTTTCTGTGCGCCATGACGACACGGCTGAAAGCCGCGCCCTTTCAAAGCCATAGCGGAAGACCAAACCGCTCCAAAACGCGGCGCGGGATCACGGCTGTTTGTGGTGCTTGTGCGGCTGGTTGGGGTGTTGCGCGCGGCGGGCGCCCAGCTCCTTCATGCGCGCCTCCAGCGCCGCCTGGTGTTTCGCCTTCTCCTGCGCTTCTTCTTCCGGCGTGAGCACGCGCCGCACGATCGGCCCGTTCATCTTGTAGGTTACATCGACAATCTTGCCGTCGTCGTTCATTTTGCGGATGGTGAACGTCGGCAGGTCGCCTTCCTTGCCGAAGTCCTGGTGTCCGACCCTTACCGGCAGATAGCCTTCCATGTTCCGTTCGCGGTACGCCGTCTCGTAGCGGTGCCGCGCGCGGTTGCGGGTGAACACGCGAATCTGGTTGTAGTCGTAGGCGAGCCCATCCTTCGGCTCGTTGAGCAGCACCAGATACTGCGCCTGCGGCTTGCCCTCTTCTTCGACGGTGTTGAGCACGAAGTAGCCGATGATGCGCTGGCCCTCGGCGTACTGCGCGATGTCGAGCGGGATGTCGAGATCGACCATGCGCAGCAGCACCCAGCCCACGTGGCCGGAGCCGTCGCGCACCAGGTACCAGTCTTCCATGATGGGCGGCGGTAGAGGTGGTTCCTCAGCGGCCGGTGCGCCGTTGGCGGCCGGCTTCACGGAAGTGGAGTTCGCGGAGGCTGGGGGAGAAGCGGAGCTCGCGGAAGTTTTCGCCTTCGACGCGGAGGCGCCGGCATTCGCACCCGCGGATTTCTTCTGCTTGCCGCCAGGCTTGGCTTGCGGCGCGGTTGCCGGCTTCGCCTCTTTGGGCGGATTCTTCGGGGCGGTGGCGCGGCGCAGGATGTCCAGCTTCTCGCCGTCCTTGAGCTGATAAAGGTGCTCGGCCTCGCGCGAGGGCGTCAAGTGCATGTTGAGCTCGGCGCGCGTGGTGCCTTTGGCCTGCACCGGCGTCGAGCTGTTGTCCTGCGCCAGCTTCTGGAACTGCTGGTAGATATCCTCGGGGACGAGACTGCGCTCCTCGACCCAGCCTTCTTGGCCGCTGTCGGTGCGCACTCTCAGAAACCGCCGCTGCTTCTCCAGCACCTCGACGCGCTCGCCGTTGTGCACCGTCCCGACCTTGTTGTAAAGCGTGGCGACCCGATCGCGCAGGCTGGTCTCGGCCGTCGAGACGTACATGTATTCGTGATGCACCAGGGCCTTGCGATTGCATGCGGTGATCAGCGCAAGCAAAAGCAGCAAGGACCCTATGAGTGTCCGATGGCAGTAACGGCGGAGGGATTTCACGGAAGCACAAACCAATATAACGCAGTGGTCAGTAAATAGTGCTTAGTGGATAGTGCCGAGATGGGTGCGGGGAAACCCTGGGCTGCGTGTTGGGAATTAGGACTACGGATCGTTCGACGCTGCCGATCACCAAGCGGGACTCAGGAGATCTCCAAGATCGCAGAGGATGGACAGAGCCCGAAGGGCGGCATTTGTGTTAGCCGTGGGCGTGAGCCCGCGGTGAGGATTAATAACGAAAGAGGCAAGCCGCGGAGCGGCGACACTCCTCGTCGCGGGATGCCGCCGCTGCCGCGGCTCAATCATTCCAAAATTCACCGGTACCGCGGGCTGACGCCCACGGCTAACAACAAATGCCGCCGCTCCGCGGCTGTACGTCCTGGAATACTTGGTGCCCCAGCTTCGCGTCCTCGGACGCTAACCTGGGCCCAGCTTAATGACTGCCCAGGTTAGCCCAAAAGATGGGCGAACCTGGGGCACCGACTGTTCGCTATCCACTATCCACTGCCTTACCATGTTCTGCACTCGGGCTTGCGCACCATGGGCGCGTCGGCTTTGCAGCCGTAGGCCTTCTGGAATTCCGGCATGTTGCCGACCACGCCGTTCACCCGGAAGCGGCCCAGCGCGTGCTCGTTGGTCTGCGCGATCAGCCGCGCGAATTCCGGACGCTCGTTCTCGCACCAGATCTGTCCCCAGCCGATGAAGAACTTTTGATCCGGCGTGAAGCCATCGCTCGGCTTCTCAGGATTATCCGCCAGCACCTCCAGCAGCGCCATGTGCGCGATGCGCAGCCCGCCGTTGTCGGCGGTGTTCTCGCCCAGCTCCAGCTTGCCGCGCTCGTGCACGTCATCGACAGCGACGAACTGGTCGTACTCATTCACGAAACACGCTTCGAGATTGTCGAACTGCTCGCGATCTTTCGGCGTCCACCAATTGTGCAGGTTGCCGTCGGCGTCGAACTGGCTGCCGGCATCGTCGAAGCCGTGCGTCAGCTCGTGGCCAATGACCGCGCCGATCGCGCCCAGGTTCACGGCAATATCAGCCTTGGGATCGTAGAACGGCGGCTGCAGAATTCCCGCCGGGAAGTTGATGTTGTTCTCCAGGTCGCTGTAGTAGGCGTTGACCGTCGGCGGCGTCATCTCCCACTCGTTGCGGTCCACCGCCTTGCCGATTTTGTGCAACTGGCGGTCGAACTCGAAGGTATTGGCGCGCAGCGAATTGCCCAGCGCATCGCCGCGCACGATGTCCAGCTTACTGTAGTCGCGCCACTGGTCGGGATAGCCGATCTTGTTCTCGACCTTGGCCAGTTTCTCCAGCGCGTATTTCTTCGTCTCCGGCGTCATCCACGACAGGTCGGTGATATCGGTTTTGAGCGCGGCTTCCAGCTCGTGCACCATCTTCAACGCCGCGGCCTTGGCCTCCGGCGGAAACTCTTCGGCAACGTAGGCCTGCCCCAGCGCCTCGCCCAGATCAGCGTTGGTGAAGGCCACGCAGCGCTTCCAGCGCGGACGAATCTCCTTCGCGCCGGTCAGCGTCTTGCCATAGAAGGCGAAGTTCTCCTCGACAAACGCATCCGGCAGCAATTGCGCGGCGCTGTGTACGGCGTGCCAGCGCAGATAGGTTTTGATGTCGTCCAGGCTCGCCGTTTGCAAAGTCTGGTTCATGCCCTTAACGAAGTCGGGCACGGACACGTCGAGGCTGGTGAAGCTAGGCGTGTCGATGTTGGCGAAATACTCTTTCCAGGTGAAATTCGGGCTCAGCTCCTGCAGCTGCGCGGTGGTCATCT
>Ga0335073_10015760_pt1 | contig 10568 bp, 10 predicted proteins | sample Lox_Sample_22_FD_207093 | JGI IMG/M metagenome (GOLD analysis project Ga0335073, IMG submission 207093) | Soil microbial communities from Loxahatchee National Wildlife Refuge, Florida, United States - Lox_Sample_2.2 | ecosystem: Environmental > Terrestrial > Soil > Wetlands | place: USA...
CCCCACCCAGCAACGGATCCTCGACCTACTCAAAATCCAGCCACCCTGGCCTCGCCAGGGAGAGGTACCGCTCGCGAACTGCGGAAAACGGGGCTAGTCCGCGCCCGCCCGCTTCCGGGCCGATGGCGCTGAACATGACGTATACGTGACCTCAGCGCCATCGGTGCGGGCCGGTTCACTCGGACAACAACGTGATCGTTTCGTCGGTGAACACCGCCGGGACCTCGAGATGACCCCCGAGCGCAGCGACGTACCGGGGCGAGCGCGTCCAAGTACACCTCTTCGTGCCGCTCGCCGGCCCCGGCTGATTCGCTCGCCTCGAGGGCGTCGCCGAGCGCCGTCTCGCTGAAACCCCGCCGGCGGCGCGCCGCGTCGAGCCGATCCTCCGCCTCCATGAGCCGCCCGTACATGGCGACGCGCGCTTCGTTCAGCGGCCGCTGCTGAAGGATCTCTCCGCGCCAGCGCGGATCGAAAACGAACAGCGCCCGCAGGTGACGACCGGCCGACCGGAGCTCCTTCATGTTGTGGTGACGCGAGCCACTGATCGAGTCCGCACGCGGCCTGCCGAGGCGCGGCCCGTGCTCTCGCAGTTCCTCGATGGCTGCGCCGATGCGGTGCGCGTCGTCGGCCCCCAGACTGGGAACCACCCCTCTGCCTCGGGTGTGAACTCGACCTCCCACGTCCGTCCGTGCGCCACCGGAGCAGCGTCGCGCCGGTCTCTATTGCGGAACAAGACGTATTCGTTCCGACAGTGTCAAAGCGGACCGTGGCCCCGCTGTATCAGGGGCCAGCGGCCGCGCTCTGATCGACGTAACGCACGCGGCCCGAGATGGACCCGGGGGCAGCCGAGCGGGTCGCGCGCGTTACGGCCAGCGCCATCGCGCGATGGGTCGCGCCGGGCCTACCCCGAGTCCCGGCGTTCCGCCGGGCCTCCCCGGAGTCCCGCCCGGCATCCCCGTCCCAGCGGGCCTTTTGGAGCTTTGGTGAGCGAATGGTGACCGGTTGTGATCGGGCGGTGACCGCCGCCTCGGATCCTGCGTCCCGTGATCAACCACCGAGGAGCGCAGGTGACCACCATCAACCCCCACACCATGAAGCTGGTCGCGATCGAGCGGATCGCCGACCTTCGTCGCGACGCCGCCCCTCGTCCCGAGGCGACGGCGGCGCCGCGGAACCCGCGCCCAGTCAAGCGCGCACCGCAACCACGCCAGGCCCCGGCGGTCGCCAGGGCGGAGGACCGCTGACGCGGACGTCCACAGGACCGGAGACATGACCATGACTGCCACGCCGAAGAAGCCCGGACCAAGGCCTCGCGCCCCGCGCGAGCGTCTTCCCGCGGAAGTGATCGCCGGTCTCGTAGACGCGGCCGGCAAGGGCGACCAGAACGCCTGGAATCGCCTCGTTCACGAGTTCGACAGCCTGATCTGGGCGATCACCCGTGCCCACCGCCTAGGCGACGCCGACGCCGCCGATGTCTCGCAGGCGACGTGGCTCGCGCTGGCCCAGCACATCAACAAGCTGAATAACCCAGCAGGCGTGGGCGCCTGGCTCGCGACGACGGCTCGTCACGAGTGCCTGCGCGTGCTGCGCGCGGGCCAACGGCACCTCCTGTTCGGCGACAACACTCCCGAGCACGAGTCAGCGGAGCCGGGGCCCGGTCATGCGCTGCTGATCACCGAACGCGACGATGCGCTGTGGCAAGCCTTCTCTCGCCTTCGGGAAGCCGACCAGGCGCTGCTTCGCATGCTGACAGCCGATCCGCGCCCTCCGTACGAGGAGATCGCGGCCGCGCTCGACATGCCGATCGGAAGCATCGGCCCGACCCGGCAGCGCGCACTCGCGCGGCTGCGAGAGCAATTGGACGGCGAGCAGACGCTCAGCCTGATGATCGACTAATCGGAGGAGAAAGATGACCCGCACCGTTACGACCACGATCTCCGAGATGGGGGCCCGCCTGCTCGATGACGCCTATCTGGCCTGGTTCAGCGCCGAGAGCGAATGCGAGCAAGCGCTCCGTGCCTGGTTCCACGGAACCGATGGCGGGCGACCGGGCGCGTATCTCGCCTACCGCATCGCTCTCGACCGCGAAGAAGCGGCCGCGCGCAACCTCGAGCGCGTGTGGCGGTTCGCTGAACCGCGCGACGCCCGCTTCGTCAGTGTCACTGAGAGCGTGGTCCAATGAGCGTCTGCGGCCACACCCGCCACGTGGGCACCTGCCCTGCCTGCCAGCGGGCTCAGCTCACCCGATGGCGTACCCAGCTGATCGCGGCCTCGGACGCGTCGCTCCGCCGGGGTTATCCCCCAAGAGCCGTGAGCAAGGCTGTGCCGTCGGGCGAGCCATTCCCGGTGCAGGCGTCCCACCCGGGTCCGGCCTGGTAGCCGACGTTGTTGCCCTGCGTGATGTCGTGGAAGCCGCTCGCCGCCGAGCTGGGGTAGATCTGCGGCTGGAGGAACCCGACGGGCTTTCCGAGCGAGGCATCGAGCAGCACGATCAAGCCGGCCCACAGGGGCGCCACCGCGCTCGTGCCACCGATCGTCTGCTGGTTTCCGTCAACCAGAACCGTGTAGCCGGTCTCGGGATCCGCGTTGCCGGCGACGTCGGGCACGCCACGGCCGGGCTGGCCGGTGTCGACGTTATTCGGCATCTTGGTTGCGGACTGGTAGGACGGCACCGGGAACTCGATGCTGATTCCACCGCCGCCGGCGCCGTGGTCGGGGAGCTCGTTCCAGACGACCTCGCTCGCAATCTGGCCGTTCTGGATTGTCAGCTTGGTGCCGCCGCACCCAAGTGCGTGTGGCGCGGAGGCGGGAAAGTCGACGTGTTGCTTACCGTCGGTCACCCCGTCGGTCGAGCCGTTGTCGCCCGACGCGATGGTGACCGTCACACCCGCCGCAGCACCCTCGGTGAGGATCTGCTCCATCTGGGTGCGGGCCTGCTGAGTCCAGGAATCCTCGGGACCGCCCCAGCTGATCGAGACCACCGATGGATTGTTAGTCGCGTCGTGCACCGCAGTCGAGAGCGCGTCGATGAAGCCCTGATCGGTGTTCGGCGCGAAATACACCACGATCTTGGCGCCCGGCGCCACCGAGCCGAGAACCTCGATATCCAGCATCACCTCGCCATCGGCATCCGGGTCGGTGCCCGGCGAGTTCTTGCCCCCGTCAACGCTGACGGCGCTAACGCTCGGCGACGTCAGCCCAAGGCCTCTGAAGTAGGTGTCGAGGTCGGTCTGACTGAAACCGCCGCCTAACTCGAGGATCGCCGCCGTTTGACCTGAGCCGTTGACGCTTGTCGGAAAGCTGTAGGCGGCAGCGACCTCGGGCGGCGTGTACGACTGGGTCGGAGTCGCGCTCTGGCGCAGGTGCGCTCGCGCCTGCGGGCGTTCGTCGATCCCGAATACCCCCGTAATCACATCCCCCAGCGCATTCGGAACGGTCAGCGGCCCCTGCCGGCCGCGGTACTGCCCGCCCGTCGGGTGCTCGAACAACTGCAGGTCCTGCGCACCAAATGCTTCTCCGACGGCCTGGACTGTCCCACGCAACGTCACCGCCCGGCGTCCCTTGTCGACGCCGGTCACCTCGAGGCCGTACTCGCTGGCAAACGACCGCACGGCGGCGATGTCCTGATCACTCGCGCCGGTTGCGGCCGCAAGCTCCTCCCGCGACATCGTCCGCCGCTCCGACGGGGGTCGACCGGCTTCCTGATCGACCCAGTCGAGCGAGCCCGACGGCCGCAGGTACACGGTCACCTCGATCGGCTTGTCGCGATCGACCTCGCCGACCTGCTGATGCCGCGGATCGGCCTGTCGTTCACTCCCCGGGATCTCCACACGCTCTGCCATCACAGAGTCCTCCTCGTTCATAGCTCGGAGGCAGTCCGTGCCCGAACGGCCATCGTAAGCCGGTGGCGACCGTGCCGGGTTCTGTCTCGTGTGTCAGTGACTTGCGCGACCCGAACAGACCGCGGCCAGCCGACCGGGTCGCGCGCTTCTGGGCCAAGGCCATGGTGGCTCGGCCTGCGGAGCTAGGGCGATTTGCCTGGGGCCTTCGTGGTGGCGCCTGCTCTGACCCGACCCTTGGCGAGCACAACTATCAGACTCCACTCAAGGACTTCCTGCACTGCCCCGGTCGTATCCGATAAGACGGCTATCACAGATACGGTCGCTGGTCCTCCAACGAAGTCCCCAACGACGCCCGTGTTGCCTGGGGCCAAGGTGGAGGTGTCTATGACAAATGGCCCTCCGGCGAACGACCCCTTGGGCTTGTCCGCGAGATAGTCGATCGCGAGGCCGGCGCCAGGGTTCCCCGGCTGGGCGAGCCAAACGTGCAACAACGAGACGTGGCAACCGGTTTTTGTGGTGACCTTGCCACTGATAGTGACCGCGCCCCGCACGGTGGGATGCAGCGTAACCGCGTTTATATTTGATGCTCCCACTGACTTACCCCCTATGCGAATCGTTAGCCGGATGGTGAATGATTGGGACCTGCCGCGACCGTCTGTGACGTGCCGCCGCGTGTGGTGATGTCGTCGCTCAGATGAGCGAGGAGCGAACGAGCACTCGCTGCGGCAACCGAGTTTCCTTTCTGTTGGTAGAGATCGAGGGCTTCGGCACCCGTCGAGAGCGCCTCCTCATGGCGTCCGGCCTGGCGGAGGACGTGCGCGAGGTCGACAAGCGCATCTGCACGCTGGTTGAGAAAGTCGGTCTGCTCGGCCAGGCTGACCGCTTGACGGGCGAGCGACTCCGCCTCTTCGATGTTCCCGCGCCTGGCAAGAACGCGGGCGCGGACGGACCGCCAGATGATTTGGGTGAGTAGATCGCTCGGCGCGGCACGTTCCTCGCTCAGCCTCGTGAAGTGCTCCGCTTCCTCGTCGCGACCTTGCGCGAGGATCGCCTGCGCCCGGAAGGCGTCGGTCGTCGAGAGCAGTGACTCATCTTTCATCTCGTCAAGAGTGTCGGAGTCCGCTTTCAGATACATCTCAGCGGCTGCTGGATCGCCGGCCAGCATTTCGACGATCGCCCTCGGATGCGAAACGGCCAAGTTGAGCGTGGGGTCGATGTCGGCGCGGAGAGCCCGGCTGGTGGCCAGAAGTTCCCGAGCGAGCGCGAAGCGGCCGCCCATCGCGTGTAGCCCGGCGAGTGGATGCAACGTCGCGGCCTCGGCCGCCGCATCCGCTTTCACGGCGCCTCGGATCTGCTCACAGCCGACAATCGCCTCATCTACCGGAGTCGGGCCGAAGAACAGCGACGAGGCGACCCATGTGAGAAGTTCGATGCGCTCCCGCTCCGCTCCGGCAAGGCGGGCGTGCTCGGCCGCCTCTGACCAAGCGCCAGCCGCCGCGGCCGCGTGCGCTTCGAGCCAGTGCGCGTAGGCCCGAAGCCGAAGTGCTCGGCACAGTCCAAGGTGATCGCCCGCGCTTTCAAAGACGGGGAGCACGCGCTCGACGACTTCCTTCGCTTCGTTGGTTCCTTGCCCCGTGACCTCCTCGAGCTGCAGGAATTGGCGCTGTACTTCGACGTGTGCGGACGCGCGCGCGTCGTGATGTGCCGCCGCCAGTCCCATGGCCTGGACGAGCACTGAGTTGGCCCTCCTGAGCTTGCCTGCCTCGATCTCCGTGGCCGCAAGATCCACGAGAAGGGTCGGGCGGAGCGGATCGTCATCGACAGGCAACGCGGCTGCCCGTTCGAGCAGTCCGATCGCCGCGGGAAGATCGCTTCGGCTCAGCGCCCGTCGTCCTGCGGATTCCAGCCGCCGAGCTGCCCGGGCCGCGAGGGATTGAGCGTCCGCGCCGGTGCCTCGGAGGAGCTCGACGTACTGATAGGCAAGCTCGAGGTGGTAGCCGACGATCTCCTCGAACTCCGGTATCCGGGTACCCACTGTGCGCTCGAGCCAGCCTGCGAAGCGTTCGTGTAGCTCAGCGCGCGCGTCCTTTTGCAGCGACTCATAGGCGGCGTCGCGGATCAACACATGACGGAATCGGAAGGCCTGCTCCCCTGCGAAGGTCGCCCGGTCCGGACGGATCAGGTCCCTGCGAACGAGAGCGCTGAGGCTGCGCTCTACGGCTACGTCTGACCGACCCGGATCGAGTTCGTCGAGGGCGCCGCGGTGAAACTGGGTGCCCTCTACCGACGCCAACTCGACGAGCGCGCGCTCGTCCTCAGGCAACAGCTCGAGCCGAGCGCTCAGCAGCGCCTGGATCGTGGGTGGGAGCGACAGGCGGGATGCGTCGTCCGACGCCCGCCCCCCGGCCCCGCGACCGGCCTGCGTGTCATCGATGATCATCGCCAGCAGCTCTTCGGCAAACAGAGGATTGCCTTCGGCCGCCTCAGCGATTCGGGCCTCGGAGTTGGCGGACAACGGCATCGACCCGCGGAGATTGGCGACCAACTCCGCGCAATCGTCGTGGCTGAGCGGCTCCAGCAGCACGCAGGTGGCGTTCAGCTTGCCTCCTGACCAGCCCGGACGCTCGTCCAGCAGCTCGGGCCGCGCCATACACAGAATAAAGATCGGGCACCCGCGCGAGTAATCCGCAATGTGTTCGATCAGATCGAGAAATGTGGGCTCTGCCCAGTGCATGTCGTCGAACACGACAATGAGTGGCCGGCGGCTCGCGAGCGCCTCGAGGAGCTTCCGCACCGCCCAGAACGTCTCCTCCGGTGCACACGCCACGGGAGCACCGACTCCGAGAACTGCAGCCACCCGCTCGGCGATCAACTGCGCCTTTGGCTCATCGGGGACTTGTTCGGCGATCGTCTCGACCGAGAGCTTCTCGCCTGGACCGCCGCCTGAGCTTGCCAGTTCCCGTAACGCGTCGGCAAGCGGCCAGTACGTGATGCCCTCGCCGTAGGGTAGGCATCGCCCCGCTAGCACGGTGACACCGTCGCCGAGCTGTTCGACGAACTCCGCCGCCAAGCGCGACTTTCCCACGCCTGCTGAGCCGAGCACCGTGTAGAGGTGGCAGGCTCGGTCGGCAGCGATGTTGGAGAACACGCTCGAGAGCGCCTCGAGCTGGCGCCGGCGGCCGACCAGCGGCGAGTGGAACCGACGTGGACGCCCCGGAGAACCGGCAGGACGCACGTAGATCAAGCGAACCGCGTCGATCGGGCCCGCACCAGCCCGGCTGTCTCGTTCGACGGCCTCGATCCGTACGGCGCCTGTAACAAGCCGGCACGTTGCCTGGCCGATCAGGATCTCGCCCGGGGCGGCCTCCTCCTGGATTTGCTTGGCGAACCTGACCGCGGCGCCGGCGGCCAGTGGCTCACCGCGGGCTCGGTCACCCACTATGACCTCACCCGTGTTCACACCGATGCGCATGTCAAGCCGCACACCCCACGTTTGCTCGAGCTCTCGGTTCAGACCGGGCAGCGCGTCGCGCATGCCGGCGGCCGCCCGCACCGCGCGCAGCGCGTCGTCTTCGTGCACAACGGGAACGCCGAAGATGGCCATGACCGCGTCACCGAGATACAGCTCGACCGTCCCGCCGTGACGCTCCAACACGGCACGCATCTCATTGAAGTACCGGGACATCAACTGGTGCAAGGCCTCAGGATCCAACCGGCGCGCCAGCCCTGTGACGTCCACCACGTCGGCGAACAGGACCGTGACGACCTTGCGCGCCTTGCGCACCCGACGCGGCGCATCGGTCTCGACTCGGCTTTCCGCGTCACCGTTACCGCGCGTCGGTTGAATCGGCGAAACGGCCTGCTCAAGCGCAGGAGCGTCACCCTGGCTCAGCTGCGGCCCGGTGCTTTCGGACGATGGCACGGGAAGGTCCAGACTCGCGTCCTGACGCAGGATCGCGTCGTGTAGCGCTCGCAAGGCGACACCAGGCTCGACACCGAGTTCGTCGATCAGCTTGTGGCGCGCCTCGCGGAAGTCTTCGAGCGCCTCGGCCTGGCGTCCGCACCGGTAAAGCGCGAGCATAAGCTGGCCGCGAGGCCGCTCGCGAAGCGGCTGCTCACGCACGAACGCCTCCAACTCCGGCACCAGCTGCTGATGGCGCCCCAGCGCGAGTTCGGCTTCGATCAGTTCCTCACGGCAGCTCAGCTTCAACTCATCGAGGCGGGCGATCGCGGCTTGGGCGAACGGCTCGTATGTGAAATCGGCGAGAGGAACCCCCTGCCATAGCGCCAGGGCGTCGCGGAGCAGGCTCTCCGCGCGGGGATAGTCTCCGGTCGCGAGGGCCGCTCGGGCGCTCGTGTACATGCGCTCGCAGCGAGCAGCGTCGATCGCATCGGCATCGATTTCGAGCGCATAACCGGGGCCCCTGGTTACAAGGCGGTCGGCACCGCCGGCCAGCGCCTTGCGCAGACGAGAGACGAACACCTGCACGGTGTGTAGGGCAGTGGACGGCGGTTCGCCTCCCCAGAGCTGGTCGATGAGCCGGTCGGTCGAAACCACCTCGTTCCGGTTCAGGGCGAGGATCGCAAGGAGGCCTCGCTGGCGCATGCCGCCTGTGTCGACGGCTTCGTGGTCGACGCGCACCTCGAACGGGCCGAGGAAGATGAACTCCACGGCAGCCCCCACGCGCCCAACACTAACAGTCGGACCGTTCGGAATGTGAGCGGTTAGGTAGTTTCTGACCGCCTTCCGCGCACCGTCGCACGCGCTTTACGGTGCCTCTGTATCACCACCCCCAAGTCCTCGCTCTCCGGGTCAGATGGACAGTTCGGACCTGGATACGACGCAAGAGCCTGCGGGGATGGTCACTCCACCAGAATCCCTCGCGATCGCCCCGCGGCGCGTCGGTCGTTATGAACTGGCGTCGCCTGAAGCACGCGCACAGAAGCAAACGAGCGGGACGGCTGCGGGTGCCGAGCCGGGCTCGTGGAGGACGCTCGGACCGATCGTGTTCGATGCTCCAAGCGAGTTGTCTCCTCCGCTAGAGCACGGCGAGCGGGGGAACCCACTGTCGCTCGTGATTTTGATCGCGGCGGTCGTTGCGACGCTGATGGTCCTCGCGCTCACCGCGTTCCTCGTGCCGGGGCCTGCGGCTGGGAGACGGCTACACCCCAAAGCCGCTCACGCAGTCCCGAAGCCCGCGCCACCGGGCGGGCGACCGCCTGCCGCACTGCCTCCTCGGTCCCGACCAGAATGAGCTCCCGGCGGGCGCGGGTGACCGCTGTGTAGAGGAGCTCGCGCGTCAGGATGCGAGAGCTCGCCGCAGGCAACAGCACCGCGGCGGTATCGAACTGCGAGCCCTGGCTCTTGTGAATCGTCATCGCGTAGGCGGTGTCGACCGCGCCGAGCCGCAGCGGACTGAACCGGAGCACCTCGCCACCGTGCTCGAACGCCGCCGAGGGCCGCTCCCCCGCGCCTTCGACGATCACGCCCGTGTCGCCGTTGTACAGCCCGAGCTCGTAGTCGTTCTCGGTCACGAGCAGCGGACGGCCGACGTAGTCGCGCTGCTCGATGTCCTCGATATGCGGCGCGAGCCAGCCCTGAATCCGGGAGGTCCAATCGCTCACCCCATATGGCCCGCGCCGGTGAGCGCACAGTAGCCTGAACCCCCCGAGCGCACCCAGAGCTTCGAGGGCCGCTCCGCGCCGGGCGGCTCCAGCCACTTCGATCCCGGCCGCGACCGCGCGGTCCCGGACCACCTCGACGCCGGCCTCCGCCTCGTCCACATCGAGCGGGAGCCACGTGATCTCGCCCGGCGCCGTGCTGAGCGCCTCGACCGTGCCATCTCCGTCGCCGTGGCGGATCGCCTCGGCGAGCTTGGCGATGCCGCCGCCGTAGCGGTGCACCCGCTCGAGCACGACGATGCCCTTCCCCACTCCCGGCCCGACGATGTCGGCAAGCACGACGCCGGCCTCGATCGAGGTGAGCTGTCCCGGGTCGCCGACGAGGATCAGCCGTGCGTCGTGACGCACCGCCTCGACCAGGCGCGCCATCAGCGACAGCGACACCATCGAGGTCTCATCGACGATCACGACGTCGTGCGGCAGGCGGTTGCCGCGGTCGTGCGCGAACCGGCTGTGGCTCCGCGGCCGCCACCCGAGCAGCCGATGCAGCGTCGATGCGCGTAATCCCATCAGCTGTCCTCGCGCCGACTCGCTGACCGGCATACGCGCGGTTTCCTCGTGGACGGCCTCTTGCAGTCGCGCCGCCGCCTTGCCGGTCGGCGCGGCGAGCGCGATCAGTGGCTCTCGCGCATCTCCCTCGAGCAACTCCGCGACCATCCGAGCCACCCTCGTCGTCTTCCCGGTACCGGGGCCGCCGGCGATCACGTCCAGCCGGCCGCTCGCCCGAAGCTCGTTCAAATCGGCGGCGACCGCTCGCTCGTCGCGCCAATACCGGTCGAGATATAGCCGGGTGCCGAGCAACCGCAGCGGCCTCGCCTCGGACGGAGCGCCACCGTCTTCACCGACGGCGACCAGGTCGCTCGCGGCCATCGCCCCGATCCACTCTTCGACCCCGGGCCACGGCAGCTCCGACAAGTCGACCGGCGCGTCCGACTCGACGCTGGCGGTGTCGCGGATCGTGGCCAGGTCGACGAACACGTGGCCGAGCCGCGGGCCACGCACCGCCAGCGCGACCGCGAGCCGTACCGATTCCTCCTCCTCACC
>Ga0335073_10015761_pt1 | contig 10568 bp, 8 predicted proteins | sample Lox_Sample_22_FD_207093 | JGI IMG/M metagenome (GOLD analysis project Ga0335073, IMG submission 207093) | Soil microbial communities from Loxahatchee National Wildlife Refuge, Florida, United States - Lox_Sample_2.2 | ecosystem: Environmental > Terrestrial > Soil > Wetlands | place: USA: Florida...
CGGTTTTCAGCAGGCCTCGGTCTCACTCCGGACTTTGAATAGCAAGCAGCAACCCTGACTCCCGGCGCTTAGCTCCGTTTCTATTTATGGAACCGTTCCGTAAACATCTGGTTCAGCCGTTCGCGAACATCCTCCGGCAGAGCCGCTGGTTCCGTGCGGTAGAAGATTTCCACTGTCTTGTGCGTTGTATCCACCACGATCCGACAATCCTCACAATGCTCCAAGTGGCGCTCCAGTTCCTGCACCAGTTCGGGATCAAGTTCGCCGTCGAGGTATTCAGAGATCTTATCGACGACTTGTCGGCATCGCATTGCGGGCATCCTTTCCAAAATACCTGGTCAATTCGTCGCGTAACTTCAGTCGGGCGCGGAATAGTCGTGTCTTTACCACCGGGATGGTCAGGCCGAGCAGTTTGGCCGTCTCCTCGATGGAGAACTTCTCAACGTCCCGAAGCGTGAAGATCGTCCGCGACTTTGGGTCCAGCTTCTGGATAACTTCCGCCAGTATCTGCTGTAGCTCGTGGGTCAGACAAGCTTTTTCAGGATCCTCGCCCCAGCTTTCGATTTCTAGCGGAATATAGCTGCCTTCGTCGTTCTCCCGCGGCTGGTCGAGCGAGGACTCCTTCCACAAAGCACGCTTCCGTAGCTTACCCAGCGCCTCATTCACCGCGATGCTCACGAGCCAAGTGTAGAAACGCGAATCCCCACGAAAGTCGGCAATGGCGGAATAGGCCTTCAGCGACGCTTCCTGGAGGACGTCTTCGGCGTCCTGACGATTGCCGGTAATGCTGAGACCGAGGCGATAAATGCGCCGGCTGTACTGATTCAGTAGTGCAACGAAAGCATCCGAGTCGCCCGCTTGCGCCGCGGCCACCATGGACTGTTCGTTGTCTAAATGGCTTGGCATTTCGGAGAACAGAGCCAGCGGTGGATCAGATCCCAAGAGACATTCCACCACACATCACACAAAGATGGTCGAGCTCGAAAAAAGTCACAATGAAAAAAAGGAGCAAGATCAGATGCCGGCAGGCGAAGTCCCACGTTCCCTAGATTGTCGCTGCCAGCTTTGCGATTAGGTGTTTTGCACACAGCTTTGCGCGTGTCATAGCGACCCTCCTTGCTGGATTCAAGGCCCCGCATTTTTGACGCTTTTCTGTTCTTTCGAAGTCGACGACCCCGCATTTTGTTGACGACAAAGCGGCTGCGTGTGTGCGCTTATTCTAATCTTCCTTCGCGTCTGCTGTCCGCTGCTGCACAGCGGGCTGCCGATGCAGTATTAGCTTAGGGCAAGCTCAGGCTCAGTTGTGGTAACCACCACCTTGGCCACCGCCATCGTGGTTTTTGTCGCATGTATCAATTTCGCTATCGGCCGGTCCCCAGACGCCCCCGGCCGCGGTGCACAATCCTCAGCGGCAAGCTTTGTCGCGAACCCGCCCGTGCTGCGGGGTTAGAATTGCGGAATGCTACCGCCCCGCCTTCGCTCCATTACACGGGCCTACCTGATGTCCATCGGATTCTGGTATCCCCTCGCCCTGCTGATGGGCCTGCAATTCCTGCCGCTCGATCGACATCATCTGGGACCTGCGGTCCGCAACCTGCTGCTCCAGGCAGGCGTTCACGCCTTTGGGTTTGCGCTGTGGACGCCACCGATTTTTTATCTGGTCGGCAAATATCTCGGCTACGCTCGCCATCGCGCTCGCTACTTTCTGCTATGGAGTTTCGGGGCTGCGCCCTTCGTCGTGGTCTACTTGGGACTCGTTCTGCTGCTGAACCCTCCCTACGATGATGTCCTGCGACAAACCATGCCGCGGACGCTGCCCTCCCTGTTGCAAATCGTTCGTACCAGCTTTGCTGACGAGATGTTCGTTTACATCGCGATCGTCGTGGCTGCGCACGCGTACGAGTACCTGAAGCGTGTGCGCCGACAGGAGGCAGAACGATACGAGTACCAGCAAGCGCTGATGGCCAGTGAGCTGCAGGCGCTCAAGATGCAGCTGCATCCTCATTTTCTCTTCAATACCCTGCATGGAGTTGCGACGCTCATTGATAGCGATGCGCCATGCGCGAAGGCCATGATCCTCAAGCTGTCCGGACTCCTGCGAGCCGCGCTAGACTGCGACAGCGCGGATTTGATTCCGCTCGAAGAGGAATTGAAGTTCGTCCGGGAATATCTGGACCTGGAAAAGATGCGCTTTGGCACCCGGCTGAATGTCCAGTGGTCGATCGCTCCCGAAACCGCTCGCATGTTCCTCCCGCAGATGATCCTTCAGCCGCTGGTCGAGAATGCGATTCAACATGGCATCGCTGCGTCGCGCGAGGCAGGATGGATTGAAGTAGCGACGACGACTAGCGACGGAAGGCTCAATGTACTTGTGGGCAACAGCACCGGTCTAAGCCTGGTGAGGTCCAATGGCAATGGCGTGGGGCTGCGAAATGTTGAAGCGCGCCTGCGGTATCTCTATTTGGGAGATGCAAACCTACACCTGAATCTCGGCCAGGATCGCACGGCGACGGTCACCCTGAGTCTTCCGGCGCTGCAGCCCGTTCCGGCCGGTTTGCAGGCCGGCAATGTGCAACCTATCCTCGAAAGAAGGATCAGCCATGCGCGTTCTCATCGTCGATGACGAACCACTAGCCAGAACCGCGCTGGCGCAGATTTTGGGCGCCCGCCGTGATGTAGAGCGCTTCGACGCAGCCGCCGATGCCTTCGAGGCTCACGAGCTTCTATCAAAGGCCAATTACGACGTGATGCTGCTCGACATCAGCATGCCGGAGCTATCGGGACTTGATTTGCTCGGCGGCCTCCAGCAGCAGGGACGGCCTTTGCCATCCGTCGTCATGGTCACCGCTTATGCCCAGCATGCGCTGGCCGCATTCGAGAAACATGCGGTCGACTACATTCTCAAACCTTTCTCGAGCGAGCGTGTGAATGAGGCGCTGGAGTTTGCCTCCCGAAGAACGGCAAGTGAGCGCGCCGCTCAATTGCTCGAGTTGATACCGCACCTGGGCGCGGTTCAACAACCCCCGGCCTCAAAGATCGCCATCAAGAGCAACGGAAGAATTCTCTTCATCGATCCTAAAGATCTGGTCGTGGTCGAAGCCGAAGGCAACTACGTTCTATTGCAGCGCGAAACCGGTTCGTATCTGCTGCGCGAATCGATTTCAGCCATCGCCGAAAAGCTCAAGCCATACGGATTCATTCGCATCCATCGCTCAGTGCTGGTCAATGCTTCGTTCGTGCAGGAAATCCGCCCCTGCGCCTCGGGAGAGTACGAGCTCCGCCTGAAGAACGGAAAACAGTACACCGTTACGCGCAGCTACAAAAAGAACCTGCGCTCACTGGCGGAGTTCTGGATAGGCACCGGAACCTTCCTTGCCGATTGACTCACGCTAAAATCGGCGCGGGTTTTTCCCCCGCGCCAGTCGCTCTCCGCCCGGTTCATCTTACGGTGTACGCACGAAGCCGTGGGCGACACCATTGCCATCGACGTCATATCCGCTAATCGCATCCTCCAGGTTATTAAGCAAGGGGAAGGTACCCTGATTGGCCCCGGTGCCCGCCCCGGGAGCATCGAATTCCGCATACGTTCCATTGCGATAGCGCAAGAAGCCGTGCCACACCGTGTTCGCGTCGATGTAGCTTCCAATAATCGCCCCTTCGGCGTTGAGGCCTTCCGGCACGGTGCCCTGGCCTGAGCCGGTGCCCGCCCCGGGGACATCAAATTCGGTGATCGTCCCGTCAGGGGCGCGCACGAAGCCGTGGTACACATTGTTCGAGTCCATAGAGAGTCCCGGGATCACGCCCGCCACGTTCACTCCGTCCACGTCGGTGCCTTGGCCGGCTCCGGTCCCCGCGCCCGGTGCATTGAAGGTGGTGATTGTGCCGTCAGCCGCGCGCACATAAGCATGAAGCGCACTATTCGAATCGATGTACGCTCCCGTTAGCGTACCCTCCGGATTAAGTGCGATGTCCTGCGCGGTTCCCGTGCCCTGACCGGCGCCCGTGCCGGCACCAGCAACGTTGATGATGGTGAAGCTGCCGTTCGGGGAACGCAGGTAAGCGTGAGCTACACCGCTGGAGTCCCAGAAGAACCCCGCGATCGTGCCCTCGGGATTAATGTTGTAGCCATAGGTACCTTGTCCGGCGCCGGTACCCGCACCCGGGGCGTCAAAGTTGGTGATTGTGCCCCCGAGGGTGCGCAAATAGCCATGAAATGTTCCATTGCTGTCGGTGTAGTAACCCACAAGTGTGCCTTCAGGATTGATGCTGTAGGCGAAGGTTCCCTGTCCCGAACCTGTGCCCGCACCGGGAGCGTTGACGCTGATGTAGCCTCCGTAGAAGGCGTGAATGAAACCGTGGGCTACACCACTACCATCGATGTAGTAACCCCACGTTGTACCGAACGCGTCGATACCTTGCGCAAAAGTTCCCTGTCCTGCGCCTGTGCCCGCGCCGGGTGCGTCGAAGGTTGTGATCCTCTGCGCAGCCGCCAGACTGCAAGCCAGAACTACGACACCTAACGTCATCCAAAATTGTTTTTGATTCATGACATTCCTCTCAATTGGCGTCAGACTGAATTTGGTTGAGTCGTGTTAAGACACCAACAATCATCCAAAGCTGCTTTTGCTTTATAACACCCTTCCGCTTGAAGTTCGGTTAGTTCAGAGTTGCGTTGAGACGTTTGCGACGGACCAATGCCGCAATGCACCGGTATGCGCGCAGATAATGCATCTGGCTTTCCAGCGGACGGTCAGTATGTATGAATTGCCGGCAAAATTACCAAGCGGGAGAAACGCGGTTCGAGCTTACAGCGAGGGGCAACGAAGTTACGTGATCTGAATTCGGAGTGGCAGACACGGTCTGCAGATTATGAACAATGGTGGCCGCCGAGCTATGAGAAACGCAAACAATTCGCGAGCTCGATACGAGAAATCATATGGCCCATCGACCCGAAGACCTTCGATCCTCGGTCCTTCAGACCGCTGTCGTTCGGGCGCGATCCTGCCCAGTTGTCGACCCGCCCGCCATATCCCCAAAAAAGCACTAAGAATCAGACTGAAACACACTCGAGAAGCTTCCCAAAGGCACGAGCGCGGCGCCCTCACTTCTGCAAATGGCCTCGACCCTGAAGCTGGACAGACGGATGCTGCTGCATAACCGACGAAACGATGGCAACACAACAGCGTGACTGTGGTAATCGGCATTATGACAACCGGCCCAGCAGTGGATCTCGTTCCAGCGAACTGAAGGCTTCGGGACACCGAGATATTGAGTGGGTACGCCGCTCTTCACCGAGGAGTTCGAACTGGGAATCATGATCGGAGTAGCGATCGAAGAGATGCATGGATCGGACCGAGATTTCTGACCTCCGGCATCATCAACACGAATTACGCGTACACCTTCAGCGCAGCCCACCGCTACGACGAAGCGGTTCAGCAGTATCGCAAAACTTTGGAAATAGATCCCAGCTTCCTCACCGCTAACCGGAAGTTTGCTCAGACCTATGCGGCGATGGGCAAATGGGCCGAGGCCGATCAGAAATACCGCGCCTTTGCCAAAGAGTATGGAGACAAGAACCTTCCCGTGCCCAGCGCAACCGCGAAGGACTTTGCCGAGTTGTACAGAGCCAACTTGACGGACATGAGCAAAACAGGTCAGGTCGGCGACATCTTGTGGGCTTTGTCGTATGCGGCGGAGGGAGATCGGGACCGGGCTATGGCGTGGTTGCTGAAGTCGGCGGCGAATCATGGCAGCGAGTTTCCCTACGAGATAAGAGATCCATTATTTGATTTCCTGCGCTTGGATCCGCGCTACATCAAGATGATGCATAACGTGGGATTGCCGCCGTAAGTTATTCCGGTCTATATTCCGGACGAATGAGGGGCAAACCGGAACCCATCCACTTGGACGTATAGCGCCCAGCCCGTGTGGTTGAAGAACTCCACCAGGTCGCGGCCACAAGGACGGAACTCCGACGATTCGTCCGGAAGACCGAAGATAAGCGCCGACCTCAGTCTGATGCCTGTTTATCAACTAGAATGTCGCAATTGCCTCTGTTTCTGCGGTTCTCTGAATTAGCGGCAGGGCGCCAACATTCGGTTCCTCTCATTGACTTGATTGGCTGCCCCTACGTAAGATGCCCGATAGGTGACCGGACAAAAAATCTCTCATTACGCCATCCTGGAGAAACTCGGCGGCGGTGGCATGGGCGTTGTCTACAAAGCCGAGGACTTGCGCCTGCACCGTTTCGTTGCGCTGAAGTTCTTGCCCGACCAGGTGGCCAGCGAACCGCAAGCGCTCACGCGTTTCGAGCGCGAAGCCCAAGCGGCGTCGGCCCTTAATCATCCCAACATCTGCACGATCTACGACATTGGCGAGGAGGACGGCAAGGCTTTCATCGCCATGGAATTCCTGGAGGGTTTGACCCTAAAACATCACATCTCCGCACGTCCCATGGAATTGGAAACCATCCTCGCGTTGGGCATTGAGGTCGCCGACGCCCTGGACGCTGCCCATGCCAAGAGCATCGTCCATCGTGATATTAAGCCGGCAAACATCTTCGTTACCGATCGAGGTCACGCCAAGATCCTCGATTTCGGCCTCGCCAAGGTACTCGAGTTTCGCGGTGCAAAAGTCGCCAGTGCCGCAGGCGAGACCGACATGACTGCCAACGAGCAGCACCTCACCAGCCCGGGCACAACCCTCGGCACCATCGCTTATATGTCACCCGAGCAGGTGCGGGGCAAGGAACTGGACGCACGTACCGACCTGTTTTCTCTGGGTGCAGTGCTGTACGAGATGACGACTGGCGCGTTGCCATTCCGCGGCGAAACCTCGGGAGTCATTTTTACGGCCATTCTCAATGCGGCCCCGATTGCTCCCGTGCGCCTGAATCCCGAAGCTCCGCCGGAGCTCGAACGCATCATCAACAAGTGCCTGGAGAAGGACCGCGATTTGCGATATCAGTCGGCTGCTGAGTTGCGCGCCGACCTCAAACGGCTGGCCCGCGACAGCAGCAGCGGCAAGCATATTTCTGTTGCCATCGGCGCGGAACCCGCGTCTGCGAGCGCGTCCTCGATCGCCGCCCAAGCGAGTGCGTCCGCGGTGATTACTCGGACCCGCAGCCGTGCGCTGCAATACATATTCGCCGCTTTTGTACTCATCGCGGCGGGATTCGCAGCCTACAGGTTCTGGCCACACCCGACGGCTGAGTCTACGCCAGCCAACATCACTAAAATCAGCGAATGGAACCGAACCATACAAAGCCCGATCCTTTCTCCCGACGGCCGCACCATCGCATTCACCTCGCCGGTCGATGGCTACGACCAGATGTTTGTCATGCTCACCTCGGGCGGCCAGCCGCTTCAGTTAACCAAAGACGAAGGCAACAAGACGCCGCTAGCATTCTCCGCAGGCGGAAACGAAATTCTCTTCGGTCCGAGCCTCGGCGACTACGAAATCTGGTCTATCCCCACGCTCGGCGGCTCTCCCCACCGCGTCGCCAACGGCATTACGGTTGCTCCTTGTAGCGACGGTCACTCGTTGTTTGTAGGCACCTTGAATGGCCAGATTTTTCGCACCGACTCTAGCGGCGGGGCTCCCGAGGTTTTAGCCGAATATTCTCCTTCTGCGGTGCACCTCGGTTCGGCGAATCTGGGAACGGCATCATCCGGCTCGTTTTACGAGCTACTCGCGTCTCCTGACTGCAAAAGTTTACTGGTCTTGGGACGGACGGGGTCGGCAACTCTGATTGACAGGCTGGACGTTGCCACGCGGAAATTTGTCAGGGTAGGAGAAATTCCGGAAAACCTCGGCCGCGTCTCCTGGGGCGAACCCGGCAAGACTCTCTATATCAGCCGAGCAGTCAAGGGCATCACGAACCTTTGGGAATATTCGCTGGCAGATGGCTCGCTGAAGCAGATCACTTTCGGTCCCGGTCCCGACCGTAGCCCCCTCGCCGATCCCGCGGGCAAAGGCGTGTATTTCGTGAATGGCCGGTCCTCCGGTGTTCTCACCGCATATCATGTCGGAACCAACCAGACGCTTGACATCGTCGGCGAACTCGCAACCCAGCCCATGATCTCGCACTCTGGCCGGCAGTTAGCCTACATCACCAACCCGGAGCCCGGACGGCTGGAGCTCTGGGTTGCCGACATCGACGGCGGCAATGCCAGAAAGATTCAGAGCTCGAACAACTCGCTTGAGACCCTCGCCTGGTCAGCGGACGATTCTCAGTTCGTGTTCTCGGAAGTGGAGGGCGATAACAGCCGGATCTTTGCCGTGAATTCCGACGGCACCCATCTGCGTCAGTTGCTGGCACAGCCGGGACGCGCCGACTTTGCGGCGGCAGTTCGCGGCACTACATCCGTTGTCTTTACTACCTACCATGGTGCTGACGCACAGAAGAGTAAGAGCTGGAAATTCGACCTGAATGACCCGGCAGCGAAGCCCGAAACCTTGTTTGAAGGCTGTCTTGGTGCGCTTGATGTCTCGCAGGACGGCAACTATATCGCGGGGCCGGTGCTGTGGGGTTCCAATCCCGGCTTGTATCAGTATTCCTTACGCGACAAGAAATGCACGGTGCTGAAACCCGGCTTAGCCAGCTACTTCGCTCTGTATGCCCACGACGGGAAATCGTTTCTCTTCGAGAACACGATCCACGGGCAAACCAGCGTCTTCCGTCAGCCGTTGCGTAATGGCGAAGCCACGGGTGAGCCGCAGCGCGTGCTCACTTTCCCCTTCGCGGTGCGCGAGGATTTCGCGGGCAATGCTTCCAACATTTCAGAGGATCTCTCAGTGATGATCTACGCGCGTCCCAGCGGGCAGGAAGACCTTTATTTCCTTGCCAATCACTGAGCGCGAATCCAAGTTGAATTGAGTCCCCGCCGGTGCGGGACATGGAAACTCCGATTTGAACGATTCAGCCCGGATGACGAGCCACCCGGAAGTTGGCCTGTTCGGAGTCAACTTGACGGGAAACGCCTAATGCGCCAGCGAGAGGCGGTAGGCTCTTGGCCAGCCGCAGTGGAGGCGGCTGGAATGAGCAAACACGGGAAGGGAAAATCTCCAATACCAAAGAGGCCCAAGACAAAACTCGGTCTGAAAGCGGGGCAAGCCTCTGCCCAGTTTAGCGGTTGAACCAAATGAAGAGGCGGTCGGCATTCTCGGTGAACTACCGATAGCAGCCGGAAACCTCAAACAGAGCGAACACGGTCTCTGGAGCTGAGCGAGGAGCTTTCCGCGCCCGATGCCAAAGTGCTACCTTCAAGTGAGCTGGCATGATCAAGGCGACACACGCCAGGCAGGAGTTTGAGGCTCGGTTTTTCCTCGGTCATATGAGTGAATACGATGGCGAATTGACGCGGCTCGTCGAGCAAGTAAATCGTTCGGCCAAGGAATCAAAAGCGGACGAAATCAAACTGCTTGACCAGTTTCTGACCGTTGCCATCGAGCGCCGGGCGTCGGACCTGCTATTCGTTGCCAACTCACCGGCAGTCCTACGCGTGAATGGCGCCCTCACTGGAGGATTTGGACAGAGCTTATCGCCAGCTGAACTGCGCAGCATTCTGCTGCCTATTTTGACCGCGGAGCAAGTTGCAGAACTGCAAACTCGGAAATCGCTTGACTTCTGTTTTGTACGAAAGTCAATTGGGAGGTTCAGAGCCAACTATCACTTTCAGAGAGGCACGCTTGCGGCTTCCATTCGCCTGCTTCCAGAGCAAGTGCCTACTCTTGAGTCCCTCCATCTGCCGCCTGGGCTTGCTCTTCTGGCTGAGCGTCGCCAGGGTCTTGTGCTGGTTACGGGGCCGACCGGATGTGGAAAAAGCTCCACGCTTTCCGGGCTGATCGATCTGATCAACAACCGCCGGCGAGACCACATTATCACCATTGAGGATCCAGTCGAATTTCAGCATCCAAACCACAGTTCCATCGTTGAGCAAATAGAACTGGGCCACGATACACCGAGTTTTGCCCAGGCCGTACGCTCAGCGCTGCGACAAGACCCCGACGTCATTCTGATCGGCGAGATGCGTGACAGTGAGACCATGGCGGCGGCGCTAACCGCTGCCGAAACGGGACATCTCGTTCTCAGTTCTCTTCACACAAATGATGCGGCTCAAACAGTTCTGCGAATCCTCGACATTTTCCCCTCCACCTATCAGTCGCAAATACGGCAACAACTGTCATTGGCTCTGCTGGCGGTTATCTCGCAACAGCTCCTGCCGGCATCAACCGGGATTGGGCGCTACCCTGCTGTCGAGATCATGTTCGCTACACACGCAATTCGCAATCTTATTCGTCGGGGAGATGACCACCAGCTTCGGACCCATATTGAAACGTCGAGATCCGAGGGAATGTTGACCATGGAACAGTCCCTCGCCGAGTTGGTCCGTACAGGGCAGGTCTCACGCGAAGCAGCTTTCGACCGCTCGCACCATCCCGAAGACTTGAAGCGCTATCTCTCCTGATGGGACGTGCCTTTGTTCGCGCCTTGTGTGCCTTCGGCTCGGGTCTGATTTCAGGAGCGAGACTCCTCCAAGTTGAAGGACATCACGCACTCTGCGGTT
>Ga0335073_10015763_pt1 | contig 10567 bp, 13 predicted proteins | sample Lox_Sample_22_FD_207093 | JGI IMG/M metagenome (GOLD analysis project Ga0335073, IMG submission 207093) | Soil microbial communities from Loxahatchee National Wildlife Refuge, Florida, United States - Lox_Sample_2.2 | ecosystem: Environmental > Terrestrial > Soil > Wetlands | place: USA...
GAGCGCGCACTGGCGGCCGGCGAGCCCGTCGATGCGCCGGTGGGCGGGCTGGCCGCGGACTCGCTCGCGCCGCGCCGCGTGGGCGTCCATGTCTTTCCCATCGCGCGCGAATTCGTCGACCGCGTGGTGCTGGTCGCGGATGACGAGATCCGCGCCGCGCAGAAGACGCTGTGGAGCGGCGCGCGCCTGGTCGCCGAGCCGGGCGGGGCGACGGCGTTCGCGGCGATCCTGTCCGGCCGTTACAAGCCGGCCCTGCGCGAACGCGTCGGCGTGGTCTTGAGCGGCGCCAACACCACCGCGGTGGATTTCGACAAATGACCGCGCTCGAACCCGTCACCCTCACCGGCAAGCATGTGCGGCTGGAGCCGCTGTCGCTGGAACATGCCGGCGGCCTGGCGCGCGTCGGTCTCGATCCCGATCTGTGGCGCTGGATCCCCTCCGCCGTCACGACGATCGGCGAGATGCGCGCCTATGTCCAAACCGCGCTGGACGAGCAACGGGCAGGGCGGTCCTTGCCCTTCGCCGTGATCCATCGGGCCAGCGGCGATGTCATCGGCAGCACGCGCTACGGCAATATCAGCCTTGCCAACAAGCGCGTCGAGATCGGCTGGACCTGGTATGCCAAGGCGCATCAGCGCTCGGCCGTGAACACCGAGTCCAAATTGCTTCTGATGACCCATGGATTCGAGACGCTCGGCCTGGTGCGGATCGAACTCAAGACCGACGCGCTCAACGCCGCCTCGCGCGCCGCCATCGCGCGCATCGGCGGCACTGAGGAGGGCATCTTCCGCAAGCATCTCATCTGCCAGTCGGGCCGCATCCGCGATACGGTCTATTTCTCGATCCTCGACAGCGAGTGGCCCGAGAAGAAGCGCGCGCTGGAGGCGCGGCTCGCGGCCTAATTCCTATCCAGCGGCCGCACATCCTCGACGAGGTGGACCAGCACGCGGCCCGGCTCCTCGATCTGCATCATATGGGCGGAGTTCTCGAACCAGACGAGCTTCTTGAACGGCGCGTCGACGCGCTTGAACCATTCCGCCGTGACGCCGGAGGGCGTGGTGTCGTCGTGGCGGCCGGCGAAGATCACGATGGGGCAGCGGAACTGCGTCGTGTCCTCGTAATTCACCCGCGCGAAGGCGGGCAGGAGATGGCCCAGCGAAAGCTCCGAGCCTTTGTCGATGGCGGCGCGGTCGGCGTCGTCGTAATCGGGCGAGAGCTCGGTCGCGTTGTAGTAATAGGCGTAGGAATCGCGGCGATAGCTCAAGCCGCCGAAATGGACCGACCATTTGCGTTCGGTGTTGATCTTGTCGAGCGGCAGCGCGCCGTCTTTCTCGGGATAGGGCGCGAGCGCGCGCAATTCCGCGACGGCCTTCTCGTCATGCGCGTCTTCCGCGGCCTTGAGCGTGTCGGCATAGCCGGCGCGCTCATTGGCCTCGGTGTCGATCACCTGACCCATGCCGATATAGGCATAGAGCCAGTCCGGATGATCCTTGGCGAGTTCGAGGCCCAGCACCGAACCCCAACTATGGCCCAGCACGAAGATCTTCGGCTTGCGATAGGTCTTGCGCAGATAGTCGACCATCGCGGCGGCATCTTCGTGCATCTGCTCGAGCGTCATGGTGGGCGCGATCTTGGCGGGATCGTTGGCGCGATAGGTCTTGCCGGAGCCGCGCTGGTCCCACTGCACCACGGTGAAATAATCCTCCCAGCCGGATTGGAAGGTCCAGCGCGTCGGCATTTCCGGCGCGCCGGGGCCGCCATGGATGAAGAGCAGGATGGGATTGTCGCGGTCGCGCCCGCGCACCGAAATCCATTGCATCGTGCCGTTGATCGGCACTTGCAGCGTTTCGTCGATGCCGTTGGGCGACACGATCTGCTGCAGCTTGGCGATGATCGCCGGCGCATCGGGCGGCTTGGGCGCATCGGCCTCGGCAGCCAGCGGCGCGGCGAGCAAAAGACAGGCGATCAGGCGAACATGCATGAAAGACCTCCGCGGATGACACGCAGATAGGCCGCGCGCAGAGGAACTTCCACAGTGGCAAGTCATGCAAATTCGCGTCAACCGGCTTGCGCTGCCTGCGCGTTTTATCCTTTGATGCGTCATAGGAGATGACGATGAAGGCGATCCGATTCCACGAGACCGGCGGGCCCGCGGTGCTGCGCTATGAGGATGTCGAACTCGGCGCGCCCAAGCCGGGCGAGGTGCGCGTGCGCCACACGGCCGTCGGCGTGAATTTCATCGACACCTATCACCGCTCCGGCCTCTACAAGCTGCCGCTGCCGTCGGGCCTCGGCAGCGAGGCCGCCGGCGTGGTCGAGGAATTGGGCGCGGGCGTGACATCGCTCAACCGCGGCGACCGCGTCGCCTATGCCGGCACGCTCGGCGCCTATGCCGAGGCCAACAATGTCCCCGCCGCGAAGCTCGTGAAGCTGCCAGACGGCGTGAGCGACGAAGTCGCCGCCGCCGCCATGCTCAAGGGCATGACGGTGCAATATCTGTTGAAGCGCACCTATCCGGTGCGGAAGGGCCAGACGATCCTGTTCCATGCCGCGGCGGGCGGCGTCGGCCTCATCGCCGGGCAATGGGCAAAACATCTGGGCGTCATCGCCATCGGCACCGTGGGCTCCGACGACAAGATCGCGCTGGCGCAGACGCATGGCTATGCCCACGTGCTGAAGACGCGCGGCGAAGCCCGCGGTGAGGCCCGCGGTGAGGCCCACGGTGAGGATTGGGTGGCGCGCACGCGCGCGCTCACGGGCGGCGAGGGCGTGCCGGTGGTCTACGATTCCATCGGCAAGGACACGTGGGCGGGTTCACTCGATTGCCTGGCCGTGCGCGGCATGATGGTGAGCTTCGGCAATTCCTCCGGCGCCGTGCCAGCCTTCGAGCCCGGCATCCTGAGCGCCAAGGGCTCGCTCTATGTCACGCGGCCGACGCTGTTCCACTACACGCGCACGCCGGAGGAGTTGCAGGAAACCGCGGACGATCTCTTCGCCGTGCTCGGTTCCGGCGCGGTGAAGGTCGAAGTCCATCAGCGCTTCAAGCTCGCGGACGCCGCCAAGGCGCATGAAGCGCTGCACTCACGCCAGACGGTGGGCGCGACGATCCTGCTGCCGTAACTTCTATTCCGCGGCTTCGCGCAGATAGATCGAGCGCTTCGGCCGCGCCATCACCCGCTGCACCATCGGCACGAAGGCCTCGAGCGGCATGGTGTCGTAGTTCGGGTCGAAGGCGTTCTGGTCGTGGCGGGCGCAGAACATCGCCGTCTTCTCGAAAGCGGGATGGCCGCGGAACTGGTCGCGCATGTCGCGGTCGAGCCCCAGATAGTGGAAGAAATAATAGCCCTGGAAGATGCCGTGATGGTGCAGCATCCACCAATTCTCCTCCGACACGAAGGGCCTCAGCACGGTGGCGCCGAGCTCGGCATGGTTGGACGAGGCGAGGATGTCGCCCATGTCGTGCAACAGCGCGCAGACGACATATTCCTCGTCCATGCCATCCTTGTGCGCCAAGGTCGCGGATTGCAGCGAATGCTCGAGGCGATCCACCGCGAAGCCGCCGCAATCGCCTTCGAGCATCTTGAGGTGTGCGAGGACGCGGCCCGGCAGGTCGCGGTTGAAGCCCGCGCTGGCGGCGGCGATCTTCATCCAGTCTTCCTGGGTGCCGTCGACCATGGCGTGGAATTGGGCGCGGTCGCTCGGATGCTCGGTCATGGCGGGGTTCCTTCGGGCTGCCCCAAGTGTCCGCCGCCTTGCCGGAAGCGTCAACCGCCCGCCAGCGCGCGGATGGTGCAGCGGCGATAGACTTCGTCCCATTCGGGAATGGTCAGCAGGCTGGATTCCACGCCCACAACCAGGGAAATCTTGGTGGGCGCGCCCCGGACCTTGTTCGGCCCGGTGAGCGGGGTGACGGTCAGGCGCACCACATTGGGCAGCTCCTCCGCCGCGTCGATGGCATAGGTGGTCGCGCCTCCGAGCACGGGCGGCCCACCCTTTGCGCCGGGCTTGAGCGTGCCCCTGGTCAGCGCGAAGTCGAGCGGCCCCACCAGATCGACGCTGACATAGCGATAGGCCTTGGCGCGGCAGCCCTCCTTCTCATGGGCGTCGATGAAGGTGGGATAGTCCGGGGGCATCATCACGGAGAGGAAATCGATCGCGTCCGGCCCCAGCTTCAGCGCGGCGCGGCTGGCCGCCGGGCGGCAATGGGCGAAGCGCAGGCCCTTAAGTGCGGGGAATTCCTTGGGCGGGTCCTGGCTTACCAGCGCCGCACCCTCGCGCTTGAACGCCCAGCCGCCCTCGGTGAGGAAGCCGAGCGTGAGGGCCTCACCGTCCGCATCGGTCGTTTTCACGCTCAGCATCAGCCGCCCGCGCGCCGGATCGGCGATGAAGATCTCCCCGCCGGTGACGGCGAATTCGAGGGTGAAGCTCGGCGCCTTCGGGTTGGCGCAATCGCCGCGCCATTCGCCCGCCAGCGCCGCCTTCTCCGTGTCGGAGAGCGGCGCCGCCGTTGCCGCCAGCGAAACCAGCGCGAAGAGGGCGATCAGGAGTTTCTGCATGCGGGGAGACTAGCACGGCGCTTGCCTCGCGCGGTTGGCCAACGCATTTTTGCGTTAAAGGGAGAATCGGGATGCGGAAATCGAGCCCCGTCGAATTGGCGCTGGAGGCGTTCCTCTTCGCCAGCCGCTGGCTGATGGCGCCGTTTTATATCGGGCTGGTGGTGGCGCTGCTGGCGCTGCTCGGCATCTTCGCCGAGGAGCTGGTCTCGGGCATCCCGCACCTGATGTCCTTCGACGAGACGGCGGCGATCCTGTGGCTCTTGAAGCTCATCGACCTGTCGCTGGTCGGCAATCTCATCGTCACGGTGGTTTTGGCCGGCTACGAGAATTTCGTCTCCAAGATGGAGGTCGCCGACCATCCCGATTGGCCGGCCTGGATCGGCAAGGTCGATTTCGGCGGCATGAAATTGAAGCTCATCGCCTCCATCGCGGCTATCTCCGCCATCCATCTTCTCGGCATCTTCATGACGCCGGAGAAGCTCGACAGCTCCAAGATGGGCTGGCTGATCGCCATCCAGCTCACCATCGTGGGCTCGGGCGTGATGCTGGCGGTGATGGACTACATCGAGGAGCGCGGCCGCGCGCTGCATCACGACTAGACGAGGCGGAATTCCCCCGCCGCGATGCGCGGCGCGAGCGCTGTGGCAATCTCCGCGGCGCTGCCGTCCCCGGAATCGAAGCGATGCTTCTCCAGCGCGCCCAATGCGGAGAATTGCGCATAGAGATTGCGGATCGGCCCTTCCGCATTCAGCCCGTGCTCATTGCGATCCTGCACCCGCGCCAGGCTGATCTCGGCATTGCCTGGCCGCAGCACCACATAGTCGAGCGCGATGCCCCGTTCCCGCGCCGCCGTGCGATAGGGCTCGAGGAACAGCGGCAACACGATCCCATCGACGATGGTGAAATACCCGCCCGACGCGTAAGCCGTCGCCGCCGCGACGATGGCGCCCACCACGACGGTGTTCTGCCCATGCGCCTCAGGCAGCCAGGGCAGCACGAACCCGCTCTTGATGTAACGGTCGTAGAAATCGTCGGTGTGCATATGCACCGCGGGCGCCACCGACCCCCGCGCCAGCAAATCCGCCACCGTCGATTTCCCCGCCCCCGGCGGGCCCGTGAGGATGAGAAGAGAGCCAGCGTATGCCATCTTTACGACCAGTTTGAAAACCAGCTTCAATTATGGCATGGTGTCGCTATGAGCGAAATGCGCAAAATCACGGTGCAGGTGTCCGATGAGCTGCTGGAAAAGGCGCAAGCGTTCACGGGTGAGGGCGTTACGCAGACGGTAACCGCCGGGCTCAAGCAACTGGCTTCGATTCGCGCGCAACAAGAACTTCGCAAGCTGCGCGGCAAGGTGAAATTCGGCGTCGATCTCATGGCGCTACGCAAGCTGGAAGATTGATCCGTGCTCGCTGCGGACACGAGTAGCTTGATCGCTTACCTCACCGGCGCAAACGGCCCCGATGTCGAAAGGCTGTCGGCGGCGCTCGATTATAACGATCTCGTCCTGCCGCCGATCGTCATTACCGAGCTACTGAGCGATACCAAGAGTCGCCAAGCTCTCGTTCAGCCGATCATCGACTGCGCCACGCTGGAGATTCTTCCCGGATATTGGGAGCGCGCCGGCGCGACACGCGCCGCCCTTCTCGCAAAGAAGCTCAGGGCCAAAGTCCCCGACGCCTTGATCGCGCAAAGCTGCATTGATCACGATGTCGCGCTCATCTCGCGGGACGGCGATTTCCGCCACTTCGCGAAACATTGCGGGCTGAAGCTCGCTTAGCCGCCTGCCTTACGTATTCATGCTGTCGAAGAAGTCCGCGTTGTTCTTGGCGCTGCGGAGCTTGTCGAGCAGGAATTCGATGGCGTCGATGGTGCCCATGGGCGCCAGGATGCGGCGCAGGACATAGGTCTTGGCCAGCGTGCTCTTGTCGAGCAGGAGCTCGTCCTTGCGGGTGCCGGACTTGAGGATATCGATCGCCGGGAAGATACGCTTGTCGGCGACCTTGCGGTCCAGGATGATTTCGGAGTTGCCGGTGCCCTTGAACTCCTCGAAGATCACCTCGTCCATGCGGCTGCCGGTGTCGATCAAGGCGGTTGCGATGATGGTCAGCGATCCGCCTTCCTCGATGTTGCGCGCGGCGCCGAAGAAGCGCTTGGGGCGCTGCAAGGCGTTGGCGTCGACGCCGCCGGTCAGCACCTTGCCCGATGAGGGGACAACGGTGTTGTAGGCGCGGCCCAGACGCGTGATGGAGTCCAGAAGGATCACGACGTCGCGCTTGTGCTCGACCAGGCGCTTGGCCTTCTCGATCACCATCTCCGCGACCTGGACGTGGCGCGTCGCCGGCTCGTCGAAGGTGGACGAGATGACCTCGCCCTTCACCGAGCGCTGCATGTCGGTCACTTCCTCCGGGCGCTCGTCGATCAACAGAACGATCAGATAGCATTCCGGATGGTTGGCGGTGATCGCCTTGGCGATATTCTGCAGGATCACCGTCTTGCCGGTGCGCGGCTGCGCGGTGATGAGCGCGCGCTGGCCCATGCCCTGCGGCGCCACGATGTCGATCACCCGGCCGGTCTTGTCCTTGATGGTCGCGTCGTCGAGCTCCATCTTCAGCCAGCGCGTGGGATAGAGCGGCGTGAGGTTGTCGAAATGGACCTTGTGCTTGATCTTCTCCGGGTCCTCGAAATTGATCGTGGTCACCTTGAGAAGCGCGAAGTAGCGCTCGCCGTCCTTGGGCGAGCGGATGGGACCCTCGACCGTGTCGCCGGTGCGAAGACCGAAGCGGCGGATCTGGGAGGGGCTGACATAGATGTCGTCGGGTCCGGCGAGGTAGTTGGATTCGGGCGAGCGCAGGAAGCCGAAGCCGTCCTGCAAGGTCTCCACCACGCCGGTGCCGGTGATCTCGACGTCGCGGTCGGCGAGCTCTTTCAGGATCGCGAACAGCATGTCCTGCTTGCGCATGGACGAGGCGTTCTCGATCTCGAGTTCCTCGGCGAAGGCCAGGAGGTCGGTGGGGGATTTGGATTTGAGATCCTGCAGCTTCATCGCCTGCAGGCCGTCTTGGACAGTCATTTCAAAAGCACCTGAAACAGATTGGGGGATTGGGACCGGCTGGCGTGACCTGGCCGGTAAGGTTGTAGGATTCGCCCGCCGCGCCGGTCTCAAGACCGTTGCCGACCCGGTTCAGGGCGACGCACGGCGATAGGGGGAACGGGGGGAATATAGGGGTATTTGCGGCGGATGCAAACCCCCGCCCCGGCGTGGTTTCAAAAAGGTTTCACGACGGCCAGGATGACGATGAAGACGATCAAGACCGCCGGGACCTCGTTGATCATGCGCCAGAAGCGTTGCGGCCGCGTGTTTGCGTCGCGGGCGAAGCGCTTCACCGCGCCGGCATAGAGGCCGTGGATGCCGCTCATGATCAGCACGAGTGCGAACTTCGCCTGGAACCAATGCTCGGTATAGGCGTGGGTGAGGTAAACCAGCGTCAAGCCCAACACCCACGTCGCGATCATCGCGGGGTTGATGATCACGCGCAGCAATTTGCGCTCCATCACCTTGAAGCGCTCGCTCTCGGCGGAGCCCTTTTCGGTCTCGCAGTGATAGACGAAGAGGCGCGGCAGATAGAGCATCCCCGCCATCCACATGATGACGGCGATGACGTGGAACGCCAGAACCCAGTGCTCGAGATCGTTCATGCAGCAAATCCGCAGCGCACGCATTCGCGCGGACAGATGCGTCCGCCCCCGCAACTTACGACATCGGAACCGGTGGCTTCCACCACCAGATCGGCCAGTGCGGCGATGAAGCCGGTCTTCGCGCCCACGGTCGGCACGCGGGCGTAGTGCGGCACGCCGGCGTCGCGCGCGACATGGGCATAGTCGATGTCGAGCTCGACCAGGGTCTCGGAATGCTCGCTGACGAAGGCGATGGGGGCGAGGATCACGCCCCGGCCGTCCGCGCCGGCGCGGTGGATCTCGGCATCGGTCGCGGGTCCGATCCATTCCAGCGGGCCGACGCGGCTCTGGTAGCACACAGAGAAGTCCACAATCCCCAAACGCTCCACAATGGCAGCGGCGGTCTTCTCCACCTGCCAGCGATAGGGATCGCCCTTGTCGATCATGCGCTTGGGCAGGCCGTGGGCGGATAGCAACAGGCGGTAATCCACACCGGGGCGCTTCTCCACAGCGCGGATCATCTCCGCGATGCTGTCGACGAAGCCGGTGGCCCAGGGATAGCAGCAGACGCGGCCCGTCGCGGTCGCGAGGCCTTCGCTTCGCGCGACAGCCGCCCATTCCTCCAACGAAGACGCCGTCGTCGCGGTGGAATATTGCGGATAGAGCGGCAGCAGGACCACGCGCTCCGCGCCCCAGTCTTTCACCGCGCGCGCCGCCTCCCGCGCGAAAGGCTTCCAGGCGCGCATGGCGATGAAGGCCTTGGCGTCGTGTCCGCGTTCGGCCAAAGCGGCTTCCAGCGCGCGGGCCTGCGCCTCGGTCTGCGGCACGATGGGCGAGCGTCCGCCAATCTTCTCATAGATGGCGCGGGTGATGGGCGCGCGGCGTTTGGCAATGAACCAGGCCAGCGGCAGGCGGAACAAAGCGGGCAGATCGATGATGGCACGGTCGGAGAACAGATTGCGCAGGTAAGGCTCGACCGCGTCGAGCGAGTCCGGCCCGCCGAGATTGAACAGGATGACCGCGATCTTCACGACGCGCGCACCTGCTTCACCAGCGCCGCCACGTGCTCCGGCGGCGTCTGCTGCAACACGCCATGGCCGAGGTTGAAGATCAGACGCCGGCCGCGCATCTCATCCAGGATCGTCTCTGTGGCCCGCGCGAGCGCCGTGCCGCCCGCCACCAGCAGCTCGGGATCGAGATTGCCCTGCACGGCGACATCGCCCAGTGCGCCGAGCGGCTTGCTGGTGCCGATCGAGATGGCGTTGGGGCGGACGGTCTCGGCGAATTCCACGGCCTGCTCCACGGACACGGCGCGCGGGAAACCGATGATCCGGGCTCCGGGGCGCGCGGCGCGCACGCCGTCTACGATCCGCTTGCTGGGCGCGATCACCCAGGACCGGAATTGTTCGCTATCAAGGCCGTTGGCCCAGGAGTCGAAGAGTTGCACCGCATCGGCCCCGGCGTCGAGCTGCGCCACCAGATGGACGGTGACGCAATCGGCCAGCAGATCGAGCAAGCGTTGGAAGCCTTGCGGATCGTGCACGGCCCAGGCCTTCGCGGCGCGTTGCTCGTCGCCGCCTTTGCCGGCCGCCATATAGGTCGCCAGGGTCCAGGGCGCGCCGGCGAAGCCCAGCAATGCGGTTTCGGGTGCGAGTGCGCCGCGGACGCGTTCGAGCGTCTCGTAAGCGGGAGAAAGCTTCTCGCGCCACGCGGCAGGATCGCGCTCCAAGCCCTCCACGGACGCGATCGGCGGCAGGGATGGCCCTTCGCCTTCGGTGAAGGTCACCGTCTGGCCGAGCGCGAACGGAACCGTGAGGATATCGGAGAAGATGATCGCGGCATCGAAGCCGAAGCGGCGGATCGGCTGCAGCGTGATCTCGGCCGCCATCGCTGGATCGTTGCACATCGTCCAGAAGGAGCCAGCCTTGGCGCGGAGTTCGCGGTATTCGGGCAGGTAGCGTCCGGCCTGGCGCATCAGCCAGATGGGTGGCGGCCAGACCGCGTTTCCATCCAACACCGCAGCGAGCTTTCCGTCCTTCTTCAAGATATAAGACTCCTTAGAAGGATGATGTCAGTGATGATTGGGCTGTGAGTCGTGGACGGTTCTGTGCGCCCGCGTCCTCTAAGCCCGGATATGGTGTCTGGCAAGAGCGTGTTCCGCTAGAGCCAGCGCTGTGCATATGTGCATTCTGTGCGGCAATCCGGGGAGGAAACGCGATGCTGTGGAGGCAATGTGCAATCGGTGGGTAAGCGAGGCGTGGGTGGATAAATTGATGCAGTCTTTGGGAGCGGATTGTGGGTGAACGCCATCATGTGCATCTGGTCTCCGACGC
>Ga0335073_10015764_pt1 | contig 10566 bp, 10 predicted proteins | sample Lox_Sample_22_FD_207093 | JGI IMG/M metagenome (GOLD analysis project Ga0335073, IMG submission 207093) | Soil microbial communities from Loxahatchee National Wildlife Refuge, Florida, United States - Lox_Sample_2.2 | ecosystem: Environmental > Terrestrial > Soil > Wetlands | place: USA...
CACGGTCGACGGCAGCGAGCTGGCAGACGAACGGGTGCCGGGCAGCCCGTAGGCGAACAGCAGCGGGGAGGCGGCTCCCGGCGACGACTGGCAGCCGGGCGGACCGGGCAGCACCGATACCCCCGCGGGCCCGGGGCCCAGTCCGTGCTGGCGTACCCAGGTCCGTGTCTGGTAGCTCACCAGGGTGTACAGCGACGAGCTGCCGAACCCCTCGTCGTAGAGCGGGCGCCCGTCCGGCGAGTACGTCATCAGGCGCCACTGGTTGCCGTTGGACCATTCCCTGGTGGTGACCGTCGTGCTCTTGCCGCCGTATGTTCCGGGGCCGCGGGTGGTGACCGTCATCTGCGCGATCTCGCCGGGTTCGGCCGCGCTGAGCGCGCTGCTGACGCGCTTCACCACGTACGCGGTGGTGTCGGCGTGGCCCCCGCCCGTGCCGGGTGCGACGACGGCCAGCACCGCCACGGCGCCGGCGGCCAGCGCGCCCACCGCGGCCGCCGAGCTCAGCGCCAGCCGCCGCCGGCCGCTCCGCGCGGCCTCGGCAGCGGTCCGGTGCGCGCGAGCGCCGCGACGCACCGGCGGCCCTGCGGCCGGGCCCGGTTCCGCCGCCGCGATCACTGCGGACAGCCGGCCCCGCACGTAGTCGTTCACGTCCTGGGACGGCGGCTTCCCGGCCAGCAGTTCCCGGATGGCCTCGAGGTCGTCAGTCGCTGGCATGGCTGGCTCCGTGACCGTTCGGCCGGTCGGTCAGACTGCTTTGCGCGCCGAGCACGCCGCGGACCTTGCGCCGGGCCCGGCTGAGCCGGGAGGCGACCGTGCCGGGCGGTATCGACAGCGCGGCCGCCACCTCTTCGTAGCTCAGGCCGCCGAGCGCGATGAGCAGCAGTACGTCCCGGTCGTCGTCGCTGAGCCCGGCGAGCGCCCGCAGCAGCGGCCCGCGGCGCGCCTGCGCGCTGACCCGGGCCGCGACCCGGTCGTCATGCCCGCCGGGGTCTGGCTCCGCCGGTGTACGCGCGAGGGCGCGGTAGCGGCGTGCCTCCGCCCGGCGGTGCTGCGCCACCAGGCGGGTGGCGATCCCGAACAGCCACGGCCGGACGGAGCCGCGGGCCGGATCGAACGCTGCACGCCTGCGAAAGGCCTCGATGAACGTTTCTGCGGTAAGGTCGTCGGCTTCATCGGGTCCAAGGCGGCTGGCGATGTAACCGTAGATGCCGGGGAAGTGCCGGTCGTAGATGCGCCCGAACCGTTCCGGCTGCCGCAGCGAATCGGCCATCACCGCGGCGTCGTCGCCGGCCGGAGCGGCCCGCCCGTCACCGGCTGGCCCGCTCACCAGCGCATCCAGCGCGCCGAGGAGCCCGGACTGCTGCCAGCCCGGCTGCGCCGACGCGCTCACGAGGGTGGTCCAGCCACAGGTGATCCTCCGGGATGGGTAACTCACACCCATACTCGGTCGGAACCGCAAACCTTCTTCACGCCAGCGCGTTAATCGGCCTCTCTGGACATGTTTCGTCGTGGGCGCCTACGCTCGTCATGTCTCAGCAACGAGATCAACCGAGACGGCCGCAAACGGCCACTGCCCAAGTGATGGAGCCGGCGTGGGGTGCGTGTCCCCGCCCCACGCCACCAGTGGACGGTTCCAGGCGATGACCACGGGCCGGTAAATCCGGACGCCGACGGCCCAGAGTGGTTCGCCCCGCCGGGCAGCGAACGGGACACGTCATGCCATCGGCGACCTACCGCACCCTGCTGCGCGCCCCCGGCGCCACCGCCTTCTTCCTGACCGCCGCCGTCGGCCGCGTCGGCATCGCGATGACCGGTCTGGGCATCGTCTGGCTGGTGCACGCCCGGACCGGTTCCTACGCCACGGCCGGGCTGGTGACCGGCGGGTTCGCCGTCGCCGAGGCAGCGACCGGACCGCAGCTGGCCCGGCTGATCGACGGGTTCGGCCAGACCCGGGTGCTGACGCCCGTGCTGCTGGCGCACGCCGCGGCGGTGGCCGCGCTGCTGGCCCTGGTCGCCGCCGGCACCCCGGACTGGCTGATGACGGCGGGCGGGGCTCTGGCCGGCGCCACCATCCCCCAGCTTGGCGCGTTGTCCGCGGCCCGCTGGGCGGCGCTGCTGCGCGGTGGCCGGGCGGCCGCGCTGCCCACCGCGTTCACCCTGGAATCGCTGGCCAACGAGCTGGGCTACCTCGCGGGCCCGGCCCTGGTCAGCATCCTCGGTGCGAGCGGTTACCCGGCGGCCGGCACGGTGCTGGCCGCCACCCTGGTGGTGGGCGGCGGGCTGTGCTTTGCCGCCCAGCACCGCACCGCGCCGCGGGCGTCCGGCGCCGCCGAGCGGCACCACGGCGGCCGGTCTCTGCTGCGGCCCGGATTCGCGGCCCTGGCCGGCGTGAGCCTGGCCATCGGCGGGTTCTTCGGCGCCATGCAGATCTCGGTGACCGCGTTCGCGGTCGACCGCGGCACGGCGGGCATGGCCGCTGCGCTGTTCGCGGTGGCCAGCTGCGCCAGCGTGCTGGCCGGCTGGCTGTACGGGCTGCGCCGGTGGCGCACACCTCCGCGGGTCCAGCTCGCGGTGGTCGCGACCGGGTTCGCGATCTGCTGCCTGCCGTTGCTCGTGGCCGGCTCGCCGCTGCAGCTCGGGCTCGGCGTCGCGCTGACCGGGCTGGCGGTCCCCCTGATTCTCGTCCTCTGCTCGGTGCTCGCCGAAGCTGCCGCGCACCGGGCCGTGCTCACGCAGGCCTTCGTCTGGCTGAACTCAGCCACGGCCGCGGGTTCGGCCGGCGCCGCGGCCGCGGCCGGCTGGGCGGTGGACGCCTTCGGCGCGCACGGCGGCTTCGCGGTGGCCGCGATCGCCACCGGCGTGATGGCGGTGCTGGCCGTGGCGGGCCTGCGGGCACTGCGGGTGCCGCAGCATTCGGCAGGCGACTGGCCGCGGGACCAGGTGGCCCGGCCCGTGCACGGACCGGGCTGCGCCGAATGTCAGTAGTGCCGACACGCGCCATAGGATAAGCTCAAGAGCGCTCTTGAACCAAGATTTCAACCCTGCCCTTGAGGAAGGCGTGTGAAGCGGTCCGGCGGACTACCGAGGACATTCTTGACGAGTGCGAAGCCGAGTGGATGGTGGCGGACGTGAAGACCTATCACGCCGACGTCGAGCGTGACGGTGCGGTGTGGCGCGTCCGCGTCCCGGAAGTTCAGCGAACCACGCAGGCACGCAGCCTCCGCGAGGTCGAGCCGATGGCGCGCGATCTCGTCGCCATAATGGACGACATCCCGCTGGATGCGTTCAAGGTGAACGTGCACATCACGCTTCCCCCCGATGTGGCGTCCGAGCTCGAGCGCTCGGCCGCTCTGCGGGAAGAAGCCGCCCGCGCTCAAGCGCAGGCAGCGCAGCTGTCCCGGCAGGCTGCCCGTCACCTGCGTGATCACGGCCTCTCCCTGCGAGACGTGGGACAGGCGCTTGGCGTCTCGTTCCAGCGCGCCAAGCAGCTCATCGACGAGGCAGACAAAATCGCCAGCTGACGGCAGCGTAAGACGCCGCCGCCCGCCCGCCGGCACCACGCCGCGGTCAGTAGGCGACGGCAGGGGCGTCGTGCAGCCAGGCGTTCTCGGTCAGCACCGCGGCGATGAAATGCGCGACGTCACCGCGGGCGATCGTGCGGCCGTGCGGCGGCGGGAAGTCCGGCCTGACCCGGTAGCGGCCGGTGCCCGGCCGGTTCACCAGCCGGACCGGCCGGACGATCGTCCAGTCCAGGCCGGAATCCCTGATCACGTTCTCCATCTCGCGCACGTCGGCGAACTGCGTCGCGAACACCCGCGGCAGGACCGCCTTGATCAGCCAGCCGGTGTCCGGGTCGCCGCTGACGTAGGCGCCGGCCGCCGACACGCAGATCAGCCTGCGCGCCCCGGTCTTATCCATCGCGGCCACCACGTTCGCTGCCGCCCCGGCGAGCAGCGACGCGGCCTTCACTCCGCGCGGGCCGAGCGCGGAGACCACCGCGCCGGCCCCGGCTACCGTCTCGGCCACCGCGGCGCCGTCGAGGGCGTCGCCGTGGACGACCCTCAGGCCGGCCCTTGGCGGCAGCGCCTCCGGGCGGCGGGCCAGTGCGCGCACCGGGTGGCCGGCGTCCAGCGCCCAGCTGAGCACGTGGCCGCCGATGCCCCCGGTGCCGCCCAGGATCGCGAGCTGCATGCCGGCCCCTCTACCACCGGGTGACCCTGTTGTAACGCGGGCGCCACGCAATCCGGTACACCAGCCGCAGTGGCGGCGGGAACGCGGACAGCACCGCGGCTGCCTCGTCGGCGGGGACGCCGTCGAGCATCCAGGCGAAGAACTCCGAGCTGCCCGACAGGCCGTTCGCCCGGCCGAGCCGCATCCCGACCGCACGCCACTCCCTTGCCGTGAGCGCGGTGCCGATCAGCGGCAGCGCGTCCCGCTCCTCGTGCGCCAGGTGGCCGTGCAGGGTGGTGACGAGCTCGCCCACGGCGCCGGCGAGCTGGCCGCCCGCGGGGTCGGCGAACGCGGCGTCGACGGCCTCGAGCAGCGGGTCCACGAGGGCGTGCTCCGCCTCCATGGCCTCCAGGGTGGACATCGCGGCCTCGCTGCGGGCCAGGCGGCCGGCCAGCCGGGGCCAGATGAGCCGGTCCTCGCCGGTGTGGTGGAAGTGCAGCTGGCGCTTGAATACCTCCCACCCGCGGCCGACCTGCTCGCGGCGCTGCGGGTCCGCGCGGTCCGAGGCGGCAGCCGCCCGGGCCAGGCTGACCAGGTCGCGGCGGAACGCGTCGTGCGCCGCGAGCATAACGGTGAGGTCGGCGTCGCCGGTGCCGTGCCGGGCGGCGTCAGTTCCCGGAAGTTGCCGTATGGTCATCGCGCTTCTCCGTTCTGGATCTCGGTCATCGGGTCACGATCTCTTCGGCGAGGGCCGGGGCGGTTTCCTCCGGCGCGGAGTGCTCGGCCGCGCGCCGGCCGGCTCCCCGGGGCAGCGCCAGCATGAGCAGGAAGGCCAGCAGGAACACGCCGACCTGGAACCACAGCGTCCGCTCCAGCGAGGCGGTGAAGTCGTCGCGCACCGCGGTGCCGCCGGCTGCCGCGATGACCCGGTGGGCCGCCGCGGGAAGCGCCTGCCCGGCGGCGCCCGGCCGGCACGACGCCGGCGTCACCGTCGGGTCGGCGGCGACCAGCCGGTCGTGCAGGCAGGTGGCGAACTGGCTCTCGATGCGCGCGGTGTACGCGGCAGGGACGCCGGCTGTCACCAGGCCGGTGCGCAGCTGGGGCGCGACGGTGGCCGCGGCCGGCCCGGACTGGGCGCCCAGCAGGCCGAAGAAGATCACGCCGATCACCGCGATGCCGATCGAGTTGCCGACCTGCAAGCCGGTATTGAACACGCCGGACGCCGAGCCCGCGTCCTGCCGGGGCACCCGGTCCAGCACGATGTCGGCCAGCGGAGCGATCACCGCGCCCAGGCCGAAGCCGGCTGCGACCAGGCCCGGGGTGAGCTCCCAGGTGGTCACCGCGGTGCCGTAGTGGTGCACGATCACGATCAGCCCGGCCATGCCGGCCGCGATGATCAGCGCCCCGGCCATCGTGACGCCGCGCCCGAACCGGGGCGCCAGCCGCGCCGCCGCGCCCGACGAGAGCAGCACGCCCACCGAGAACGGCAGGAACGTCAGCCCGGCGTGCAGCGGCGTGAACGAGAGGCCGAGCTGCAGGAACAGCGTCAGCACCAGCCCGAACGACGCGATGCCGAGGAAGAACGCGAGCGCGATGGCCATGCCGGCGCTGAAGCCGCGGTCGCGGAACAGGCTCAGCGGGACCAGCGGCGAGCCGTCTCGCCGCGTCTTCATGCGCTCGTAGCCAATGAACCCGGCCAGCACCGGCGCGGCGGCCGCCATCGAGACGAACGTCCAGACGGGCCAGCCGAGCTGGCGACCCTCGACCAGCGGGTACAGCAGGAGCAGCAGCGCGGCGCTGATGAGGCCGACGCCGACCGGGTCCAGCTTCGGCGGGTAAGGCGCCCGCGACTCGCGGACCAGGACCGCGGACGCCGCCACCGCGAGGATCCCGACCGGCACGTTGATCAGGAAGATCGGCCGCCAGTCGAGGCCGAACAGGTTGTGCTGGATGAGCAGCCCGCCGAGCAGCGGCCCGCTCACCGTGCCGAGGCCGGCGGTGACGCCGAACCCGGCCAGCGCCTTGATCCGCTCGGCCGGCGGGAAGATGACCTGGATGACCGCGAGTACCTGCGGGACCATGATCGCGCCCATCGCGCCCTGCACCACCCGGGAGGCGATGAGCATGCCCGGGCTCTGCGCGGCCCCGCACAGCGCCGACATGATCGTGAAGCCGGTCACGCCGATCAGGAACAGCCGCTTGCGCCCGAACGTGTCGCCGAGCCGGCCGCCGGTGATCAGGACCAGCGCGTACGCGAGCGTGTACCCGGCCAGGGCCCACTGCACGTCCGCGTAGCTGGCGTGCAGGTTCCGCTGAATCGACGGGATCGCGATGTTGACGATGGAGACGTCAAGGAGGTTCATGAAGGCGGCCAGCAGCAGGATGATCAAGGTCAGCCAGCGCCGCGGGTCAACGCCCTCGTCCCCGGCCCCCCGGGGTGCCAGGATCTGAGCGTCGGATGTCATGCCGGTCTCCGTATCTTGGGAGGTAATCACCCTTACACTCTTGGCAACTTAACATCTTGCTGCGCTATTGTCTAGGTAGCTTAATGAATAGGGAGCTTAAGCATGCCCGAGGAGCGGCCAGAGCGGCCCGGCGCCAGCCAGCACGACTGGGACATGCCGTGGATCGAGGCCATCGGCAACGCCCCGCCCGAGCGCAAGCAGCTGGCGGCCGCGTTCGGCGAGGGGTTCCGCAAGACGAGCTCGCTGATGCAGCTCCTGGGCCAGGCCGCCGCCGACCGGATCGGCCTGAACGCGACGGACCTGAACTGCCTGAACATCCTCAGCTTCAGCGGCGAGATGACGGCCGGGGAACTGGCCAGGGCCACCGGCCTCACCACGGCCTCGATCACCGGGGTGGCCGACCGGCTGGAGGACGCCGGCTACGTGCGCAGGGAACGTGACCCGAAGGACCGCCGACGGGTGGTGATCCGGCTGGTGCTCGAGCGGGCACTGCAGGACGTTGCCCCGGTCTTCCTGCAGCTGGTCCTGGGATGGCAGGGGGTGGTGACCCGGTACAGCGACGACGAGCTGCGGCTGATCGTGGAGTTCTACGGCCAGATGGAGGACGTCATCCGCGCGCACCTGGCCTGGCTGCGCGGCCCGGCCGCGCCCGGCTGACCGGCGGCGCGGCGGTCAGCCGCGGATGCGCTCGCGGACGGCCGCGGTCACCTGCTCGGCCCGGGCGATGATGGCGTCCGCCTTGTCCGCGTCAGCGATCATCTCCAGGCTGGTCTGCTCGTCCGCGATCCCGGCAAGGTTGATCTCCACGTTGGCCCTGGCGGTGGCGACGGCGGCGCGCGCGGCCTCGGCGGCCCCGGCCACGTCGCTGAGCACGTTCTGGTTGCCGATCGTGACCAGCGCCCCGGCGAGGTCGACGATCATGCTGGCGACCCCGATCAGCTTGGCGGGCGGCCACGTCGCGTTGGCCAGTGCCTTGGCGATGGCCTCGGAGCGTTCCTGCTGCTCGGCGTCGGTGGCCTTGGGCATCCGGTAGGCGCTGGCCACGGCGGCGAACGCCTCGGCGTCCGCCTCGCCGAGCCGGAGCGCGATCGTGCGCAGTTCGTCGGCCTCGGCGATGATGCGGTCGATCGTCGCCCGGTTCTCGGCGTGCTCCTCGCCCGTGCTGAAGCGGGCCACCATCGCGAGCAGGGCCGCACCCTGCGCGGCCTGCAGGGCGGCCGACGCACCACCGCCGGGGGCCGGGACCCTGTCGGCGAGCCGGTCAAGGAAGTCGCCGATCGTCTCGTCGCGCATGAGCAGTCATCCTCCGGGTCGGCGCATCACAGGCGCGCGAGAATCCTCCCATAGCGGTACGCGGCACACGGCCACGCGGAGGGACAGCGGCACGTGCGACGCCCGCCCGGCCAGGGTGCGGCCGGGCGGGCGGGAACGGCTGGGACCTGGCGGTTACTGGTCCCCGGCCGGGCCGTAGAACCGGTGGAAGCCCGGGGGGATCGTAACCAGAGCCTGGGCGATGTTCGCCCGGGTGGGCAGAAGCCACCGCACGTTGGTCACGAACGACGAGGTGAAGCCGCCCGCGCTGCCGCCGAACGTCTCCGTCGACCCGTCCATCCGCACGGGAAGATAGGTCGTCGGGTTCACGTACACGGCCCACCGGGCCGTTGCGAACTTTTCCTTGACCACCTTCGAGTACCCGGCAGACAGCCTGACCGTGATCGGCTTGCCGGTGATCTTCGTGGTCTCCATCCCGTCGATCCACACGTGCCCGCTCACGCTGGCCGCGCCGCACGCCAGGGTGGCGTCGATGAACGCCGTCCAGTGGGTGGTCGGGATGACCGGGGCGCCCATCGACAGCGCGTCGGTCGCCGAGCACGCGCTGGTCTCCTGCGGTCCGAGCGGCGACAGGCTGTACCGGCGGTCGAAGTACGTGACGTACGCGCCGACCAGCTTCCCCCCGATCAGGGCGGTTCCCTGGGCCCAGTACGGCTTGGATCCCGAGAACTCCTCCCACCGGCTCCGGGGCCCGTACGCCCAGGTGACGTAGTCGCCCATCTTGCCGTCCGACCGCCCGACGAAGACGAGCTTCTCGGTCGCCAGCGCGTTCTCGACCCGCTTGGTCACGTACGCGACCGTTTGGGCCTGGGCCGCGCCGCTCCCGCCTGTCGCGGCGACGGTGACGCCGGCCGCGATCGCGGCCGCCGCCCCGCACGCCACCGCGGCGCGGGCCGCCAGCCGCCGCCAGTGCTGCCGGCGCAGCCGCCCGGCCCCGCCGGCCAGCCCGGCCGGTGCGTGCACCTGTGCGGTGAACCGCTCCATGCCGTCTCGCAGCAGTTCCTCAACCTCTGTGTTCATGCGCGTTCCCCGTTCAGCTGTGGTTCTGTGTTCCGCCAGCCGTCGGCCAGCTCCCGCAGGCGCTGCAGCCCGCGGGACGCAGCCGACTTGACCGTGCCCTCGGGCCAGCCGAGCACCGCCGCGGTCTCGGCCTCGCTCAGCTGCTCCCAGTACCTGAGCACCAGCACCGCGCGCTGCCGCGGCGGCAGCTGGAGCAGCAGCCGGACTAACGCGTCGCGCAGGTCCACCTCGGCGATCGGGTCGGCGGGTGGCGGCGCGGCGGCGCGGAGCAGCAGCAGCTTGCGCTGCAGCCTGCCGTGGCGCCGGTAGCCGTCGGCGGCCAGGTTGTACAGCGTCCGCCGCAGGTAGCCCTCGGGATCGCCGTCGAACCGGCGCCAGTGCCGCAGCAGCCGCTCCAGCGCGGTCTGCAGCAGGTCCTGGCCGGCTTCCCGGCTGCCGGTGAGCAGCACCGCGGTGCGCATCAGCCGGTCGGCCCGGTCGGCGAGGAAGCGCTCGAGCTCCCCGGCCGCTCGGTCTTGTGCCATTGACTGTCCTCCTTTCGCCCATCAAGCACGAAGGAGCGGGCCCGCGCGTTCCGCCGGGACCAGAATTACCGCCTTGAACGTAACGCCGAGTTCTGCCCTGGTCAGCTCGCCCAGTCTTGCCAACTCATGCCCTGGTCAGCCGGGGCGCCCATCCGCCGGCCCAGCCTGCCCGAGGGCTCGCGGTTAACCCGCGCCGTCAAGACCGCCGTGGGCGGCCCAGGTCGGCCAGGGCCGTCCCGGCGGCCCAGGCGCCGCACATGCCGTGCACGCCGCCGCCGGGCGGAGTCGAAGCCGAGCACAGGTAGACGCCCGGCAGCGCGGTTCGGTACGGGTTCCACCGGGGCGTCGGCCGCAGCACGGTCTGCCGCAGCGTGCTGGCGCCACCGGTGATGTCGCCGCCGATGTAATTGGGGTTGTGCCGCTCCATGTCGGTGGCGGTGCGGACCGACCTGGCGAGGATCAGGTCGCGGAAGCCGGGGGCGAACCGCTCGATCTGCGCCTCGATGCGCGGCGACATGTCCACGTCGGAGCCGCGCGGCACGTGGCAGTATCCCCACAGCGTCTGCTGCCCGGCCGGGGCCCGGCCTGGATCGACCACACCCGCCTGGGCAATCAGGCAGAACGGGCGCTCCGGGTGACGCCCGGCGGCGACCTCGGCCTCGGCCGCCGCGACCTCGGCGAACGTCCCGCCCAGGTGCACGGTTCCGGCCTCCCGGCAAGCCGGGGCCTGCCAGGGGACCGGCCCGCTGAGCGCCCAGTCGACCTTGCAGACGCCCGGGCCGTAGCGGAACCGCTGCAGCGCCCGGCGCGACCTGGCCGGCAGCCGGCCGCCCGCGAGCGCAAGGAACTGGCGCGGGGTCACGTCGAGGAGCACCGCGCGCGCCGGAGGCAGGTCCTCGAGCGACGTGACCCAGCGGCCGGTCTCCATCCGCCCGCCCAGCGAGGTGAGCTCGGTGACCAGGGCGTCGGTCAGCCTGGCGCTGCCGCCCTCGACGAACGGCCAGCCGACGGTCTGCGCGATCATCACGAAGAGCAGGCCGAAGGAACTCGTCAGC
>Ga0335073_10015767_pt1 | contig 10565 bp, 9 predicted proteins | sample Lox_Sample_22_FD_207093 | JGI IMG/M metagenome (GOLD analysis project Ga0335073, IMG submission 207093) | Soil microbial communities from Loxahatchee National Wildlife Refuge, Florida, United States - Lox_Sample_2.2 | ecosystem: Environmental > Terrestrial > Soil > Wetlands | place: USA: Florida...
GGCCTTCGGGTAGGCGCCGCAGTCCTGCAGCACCTCGAGCCGGTAAGCCAGGACAGTGCCGTCCCGCATGCCGCCGATCGTGACCTTCTGCTCCTGGGCCCGCCCGTGGGGCATCACGAGCAGGTTCTCGTTCCTGGTCTCCGACCAGCGTACCGGGCGGCCGAGCTGCCTCGCGATCCAGCAGATGACCGCGTGCTCAGAGTCGGCGCCGAACTTGGCGCCGAAGGCGCCGCCCACATCGGGGGTGATGATCCGCACATCCTCCGGCTTGAGCCCGAGCATGCCCACGAGGGCGCCCTTGGTGCCCTGCGCGCCCTGGTTCGGGATCCAGGCGGTCAGCCGGCCGTCCGCACCCCAGGCGGCCGCGCCGGACCGGCTCTCCATCGGCGCGGGGGCGACTCGCTGGTTCTGGATGACCTCGGAGACGACGACCTCGCACCCCTCGAACAGGCCGGGGTTGGTCTCGCTCTCGTCACCGAACTTGACCACGACGTTCGTCTCGGCGTCAGGGAAGAGCAGGCCGCGCTCGCCACTCACCGCCTGGTGCATGGTGGCCACCGCGGGCAGGATCCCGTAGTCGACGTCCACCAGCTCGATGGCGTCCTCGCCCTGGTACATCTCCTCGGTGACCACGGCGGCGACCGGCTCGCCGACGAACCGCACCACGTCGGTGGCGAGCAGCGGCTGGACCATCTTCTGGTTCATGTTCGGCATCATCGGCTTGACCGGGGCGAGCCCCGCCTCCGCGAGGTCCTTGCCGGTGTACACGGCGACGACACCGTCGGCATCCCGCGCGGCGCTGGTGTCGATGCTGAGGATGCTCGCGTGCGCGACCGTCGAGCGCACGAAATGCACGTAGCAGGCACCGGCTAGCCGTTCGTCCTGGACGTCTTCTGTGTAGACGGCTCCCGTCGTGAGGAAGCCGGGATCTTCGGTCCGCAGGACCCGGGTGCCAAGAATGCTCACGCCGCCATAACTCCTCTGCAGCCTCTGTGCTTCCCCCGACAGGTGATCTTCCGCCTCGATCCTGTCTTGCGCGGTATCCCACGGTCAAACCGGAGGAACCAGTCCCGTTTGTTCGTGAACCCACGCGCGCTTCCCGGTTGTGGCCCGCCACAGTGGCTATTGACAAGCTGGCTATCAAATTGATATCACATTAGTAGGTCATCGAGCGACCGCAGCACAGCCCACAGGGGGCATCACCATGAACGCACCCAACGACAACACCGCCGCGAAAGGCCTGCGCGGATGGTGGGCAACTCCCCCGCGGTCAGGCATGCAGCGCCTGATCAACCCATGGGAGTACCGCCACCTCCGCGCCTTCGGGGTCACGCGCGTTTTCGGCGGCAGCATCGCGGCCGCCGCGGGCATTATCTGCCTCTCGTACCACGTCTACGGGTGGGCGGCTTTCTTCCTGGTTATCGCGGCGCTGAACCTCGCGGGCGGCTCCTGGTACCTCACGATCGATCGGGACATCAGGGCAGGATGAACCGCTCCACCGCGTTAGCGAAGCCTTCGTCCTCGTTGGACGTGGTGACGCGGCGGGCGGCTTCCTGGACCTCATGGCTCGCGTTCCCCATCGCGATACTGAGCCCGGAGTGGGCAAACATGAGCACGTCGTTGGGCTGGTCGCCGATCGTCGCGATCTGCTCAGGGGGGATCTGGTAGGTCTGGGAAAGATACTGGGCCACGGCGCCCTTGTTGGCGTGGGGGTTGGTGACATCGCCGTAGTACGGCTGAGACCGGGCCGCCGACACGTGGTCGCCGAAGCGCTCGCGCACCGCGTCCACGCCCTTCTGGACCGCGTCGTAGTCATCGCTGACCCCGGTGACCTTGGCCACTCCCTTCGACACCGAGGCGAGACTGTCGGTCACCGTCGGGTCGAACCTGACCGTCCAGTCCTCGCGGGCCACATGCGGCGCCTTCGGATTGCGAAGGAACCAGTCCGACCCCCGGTAGATCCACACGTCCAGGTTGTGGGCCGCGAGCAGGTCGATCACGGTCGGCGTCACGTCGTCGGGGATGACCTGCTGCTCGATCACCGACATGTCGGGATGTACATACACGCCGCCGTTGAAGGCCGCGATCGGCGTGGAGAGCTGGAGCGGCTCCACGAGCATCGACATGCCGCGGGGCGGCCGGCCGCTCGTGATGGCGAAGAGGATGCCGGCCTCCCTCAGCTTCGCGACTGCGGCGATGGCCCGATCGGTGAGGACTTTGTCTTGGGTTACCAGCGTGCCGTCGACGTCCGCGAGGAACAGCCGGATTGGCGGGGCCATGTTGCCTCCAGTTTGGTGCGGCAGTTTGGTCCGGTGGGGTCAGGAGCTGGACAGCGAGTGCTTGAAGTCGGTTCTGCCGACTGATTCACCGCGGCCCACGAGCACCGTCGCCACCATCTCCGGCGGGAACAGGCCGTGGTCGATGACCCCGGGTGTCGCCGACAGGCGGAGGGCTAGCGCCGCCGGGTCGTCCACCGGCCCGTGGTAGTCCGCGATCACGCCGCCGTCGGGACTGACCGGGACGTCGCGCAGCGAGGCAGGCGCGACCCGGCGCATCGTGGCGCGCAGCCCGAAGGACAGCAGCTCGAGGGGGATCGGGCTGTGCAGGGCCTGGACCGGCTTGGTCGAGTCGACGATGACGATGAACCGGTCCGCCGCCGCCGCGATGATCTTTTCCCGGGTGTGCGCGCCGCCGCCGCCCTTCACCAGCCAGCCGTCCGGCGCGACCTGGTCCGCGCCGTCGATGGTGATGTCGAAACGGTCGATGCTCGTGACGTCCTCGATCCGCAGGCCCAGCTCGCGTGCGGCGTGCTCGGTGCGCGGCGACGTGGCCGCACAGACGATGCCGAGCGACCGGCGGGCCAGGGCTGGGAGCAGGAACGCCACCGTCGAGCCGGTGCCTAGCCCGACGGTCATGCCGTCCTCGACCAGTTCCGCGGCCGCCTCCGCCGCGATCTGCTTCTCCCGCTCGATGCCCACCGGACCGCCTGGCTGAGCTCCCGTCGGTTCCTCAGGCCGCGGCACGGTCGGCCATCACCAGGGAGGCGGCGGCCTCGACGCGACCCGCCGGGATCGTGGTGTCGCCGGCCAGGAGCCTCTGCAGCGGCTCCTTCTTGTCCTCGCCGGTGACCAGCCAGAGGATCTGCCTGGCCCGGGCCAGCGCCGGGTAGGTCAGCGTCATCCGGACCCGGTCCTGGTACGGCTCGGTGAGGGCGACCAGGCGATCGGTGACCGACAGGACCGGATCGCCAGGGACAAGCGAGGCGGTGTGCCCGTCGGGGCCTAGGCCCAGGTGGACGAGATCGAAGTACTCAGGGAGCACGGCCGCGTAGCTGACCGCCGCGACCGCCAGATCGCTCTCGTTGACCGGCATGGCCCGCACCTGCGCCGGGGCCGAGCCCAGTGCCTTGGTCAGGTGGGTCAGGTTCCGGTCGGGGTCGCCGGGCGGCGCCACCCGCTCGTCCACCTGATAGATGATCATCGCCTCCCACGGGACCGTCTCCGAGGCCAGCTCGGCGAACATGGCCCACGGGGTGTGCCCGCCGCTGACCGCGAAGTGGAAGCTGCCGCTGGCCGCGACCGCAGCGCGGGCGCGCTCGGCCACGAATGCCGCGCCGGCCCTGGCTACGGCATCGGGATCGTCCAGAGTCTGCAGTTCGTGGTGCACGTCGCTCCCTAATGCCGCTTAGGGGATGTGTTTCGGATCACAGACTATCGATGGCGGAAGTCAGCCCGCCTTGCGGGCCTGGAAGGCGGCCATCTCGGCGGTGAGCAGCTCTTCGGCGCGCTGCCTGGGCAGGCCGAGTGAAGTGAACGCCGCTGTTGCCGGGCCGTCGGCGGCCAGGACGCCGATCAGCAGGTGCTCGGTGCCGATGTAGTTGTGGCTGAGGCGCAGCGCGCACTTCAGCGCACCCTTGAGGGCTTCCTTAGCGGACGGGTCGAAGGACAGCTCGAGCAGTCCCGCCGAGTCGGGGGTCTGCACCTGCGGCGCCGGACCGGTGCCTACCGCGGTGTAGACCTGCTCGGAGGTCAGCCCGGCCGCCGCGATCGCCCTGGCCGCCAGCCCCTCGGGATCGGACAGCAGCGCCGCCGCCAAGTGGCCCGCGCCGAGCGGTTCCGGCGCGGCCAGCTGGCCGGCCGCCGCCAGGGCGCGGGCAGCGCGCGGGGTGAACCGGGAGAACGGCCGCGGGTTCCCTTCCATGAGGTCGGCGGCCTTGCTCGGCACGAATCGCTTCTGCGCGGCCTGCTTGGAGACGCCCATCGCGGCGCCGATCTGACTCCAGGAGGCGCCGGAGCGCCGGGCCTGGTCCACGAAGTAGCCGATGAGCGCGTCGGACTGCTCATCGAGCCGGGCGGAGACGGCGAACGCGTCGGAGACGTTCTCCAGCGGCCCGCCGTCCGGGTGCAGGGTCTTGACGTAGGCGATCAGGTTGTCCAGCGGAACAGGAAACTCGCTCATGTGGTCAACTCTAAGTTGACGATCCAGTGATCGTCAACCTGAGATTGACGCTGGATGGCGTCTCCTCAACTTCGTATCACTTCCGGCCCTTTTAGCGCCCGATTTGCCCGTTTCTAGGGGCGGAAACCGATACGAAGATGGCGCCGGAACCACGATGTGGTGCCAGCGTGACTGGTGTGGCGACAGGGAGGCCGTGGCTGTGCATCCGGGCGAGCCCGGCAGGCGCTAGCCGAACAGGGCGCGGATGTCGTCGGCGGATAGCGCTGACGAGAAGGCGCCGTCGCTGTCGATCACGGAGGAGAACAGCTCGGCCTTGCGTGCCTTGAGCGCCATGACCTTCTCCTCGATCGTGCCTGAAGCGATCAGCCGGTACACCATCACGTTGCGGGTCTGGCCGATGCGGTGCGTCCTGTCGACGGCCTGCGCCTCGGTCGCCGGGTTCCACCAGGGGTCGAGCAGGAAGCAGTAGTCGGCCTCGGTGAGGTTCAGCCCGAAGCCGCCGGCCTTGAGGCTGATCAGGAACACCGGCGCGGATCCCTCCTTGAACCCCGAGATCACCGCCGGGCGGTTCACGGTGCTGCCGTCGAGATAGCAGCACGGCACCCCGGCCGCCTCGAGGCGGCCGCGCACCAGGCGCAGGAACCGGGTGAACTGGCTGAAGACCAGCGCCCGGTGGCCGCCGCCCACCACGTCTTCGAGCTGCTCGAGCAGTGCGTCGATCTTCGCGGACGGCATGTCGCCGTGCTCGTCGTCCACGAGGGCGGCGTGCAGCGCGAGCTGGCGCAGCAGCGTCAGGGACCGCAGGATCGTGAAGCGGTTGTGGTTGACGTCGCCGAGCAGGCCGAGGACCTTCTGCCGCTCCCGCTGCAGGTGTGTCTGGTAAAGCCTGCGGTGCCGTGGGTGCAGCTCGACCTCGAGGACCTGCTCCTGCTTCTCCGGCAGGTCGGCGGCGACCTGTTCCTTGGTGCGGCGCATGATGAGCGGCCGGATCCTGCGCCGCAGCTGGCCGAGTAGCTCGCTGTTCCCGCCCTTCTCGATCGGGCGCGCGTAGTACTCCTTGAACCGCTCCGGGTTCGGGAACAGCCCAGGCGCGGTGATCGACAGCAGCGACCACAGCTCCATCAGGTTGTTCTCCATCGGCGTGCCGGTGATCGCGACCTTGAACGGCGCGGCGATCTTCCGCGCGCACGCGTGCGCCTTGGAGTGGTGGTTCTTCACGTACTGCGCCTCGTCGAGCACCAGCCCCGCCCAGGGCAGCGCCCCGTAGGACTCGAAGTCCAGCCGCAGCAGCGTGTACGACGTCACCACCGCGTCCGCGCCCGCGATCACCGACTCGAGCGACACGCCCCGCCGGCCGAGCGTGTCCCCGATCGTCACCACCTTCAGGTCCGGGGTGAACCGGCGCGCCTCCGCCGCCCAGTTCGCCAGCACGCTCGTCGGCGCGACGATGAGGAACGGATGATCCGAAACGTAAGCCGCTGACTCCGCGGCCCTCATCGCTTTGGCGTGGGACAGCAGCGCCAGCGTCTGCAGCGTCTTGCCCAGCCCCATGTCGTCGGCGAGGATGCCGCCGAGCCCGTGCCGCCACAGGAACGCGAGCCACTGGAACCCGGCGCGCTGATACGGGCGCAGCAGCGAGTCAAGCGCGGCCGGCGGCGCCGCGTGGTCGACAGCGGACAGCGAGAGCAGCCCCTGCACCTGGCGCTGCCACGTCGCGGCCTGATGACGGACCACGCCAAGGCCGGCCAGCTCGTCCCACAGGCCGGCCTGGAACCTGCTGATGCGCAGCGGACCGTCCAGGGCGGCAGGCTGGTCGGTCAGCGCGCGGGCCTCCTCGATCAGCCGGGCGAGCGCCAGCAGTTCCGGCTTGTCGAGCGAGAAGTAGGCGCCATCCGGCAGCAGCAGGTGCGACTGGCCGCTGGCCAGCGCCACGAACAGCTCGGCGAACGGGACCTCGCGGCCCTCCACGGTGACGGTGATGCCGAGGTCGAACCAGTCCTGCTCGCCGTCGAGCTCGCCAGCGGACACGCCGATCCGCAGCGAGTCGCCTGCTTCCCGGTAGTCCGGCACCCGGCCGGACACCTCCACCCGGACGTCGTCACGGCCGGACAGCAGCGGCAGCACCTCGGTGCTGAACACCATCGTGTCGAGACCGCGCAGGGTGGCGGCGGAGAAACGGGCCCGTTCTGGAAGATCGAGATCGACACCGGCCAGCACCCGCGCTTCCGCGGCGGGGTCGCGGAACTCGGCGGGCTGGGAGCCGACCGCGGCCCGCAGCTCCGCGTCGCCGACCTGGTACGCCCACTCCCAGCTGAGGTCCACCTCGTGGGCGCCGGAATACCTGGCGCTGAGCACCAGCCGCGGTTCGGAGATCCGCGGCGGGGCGAACGAGCCGTCCGACGAGATCACCGGGGCCATCCGGCGCAGCCTCGGGTAGTACCGGGACAGGAACGCGGCCTGCCCGGCCGGCGGCACGACGAGCCGTTCGTCGGCGAGGGCGAGCTGCTGGAGCTGGCGGGGGACTGGAGCGGTGAGGCGGGCCAGCCGGAATCTGGCGTGCTCGGGCTGGCGGGCCTGCGCGCGATCGGCGAGCACCACCCCATGACCCTCGGTGCCGATGAAGCGCAGCGGCATCGCGTCATCGCCGTCGGGGGTCTTGATGACCGGGGCGATCAGCAGTGCGGTCCCCTCGTCCGTGACGTCGCTGGTGACATCGAGGCAGAGCTCCGCGGTGCCCGGCGGCGGCACCTGGCCCTGCCTGCGCGGGTAGACGAGCGGCAGGCCGGCCGCGTGCGCCTGCTCGAGGACCGGCCAGAGCTGGCGGGACTCGCAGCCGGACAGGTCGAGGTACCGCTGGTCACCGCCGTACGCGTAGCCGTATCCGTAGTAGGACGACTTCGCGGAGGCGCTGGCGCGGTACAGGGCGTACAGCTCGTGCAGCAGGCGGACGTGCGCGACCGGGTACTCGTCACGCAGCAGCAGGTAGTCGAGCCGGGACCAGGTCAGGTTCCCCGCCACCCAGGCGCCGCTGCGGCCGCGCGTGACCAGCCGGGCCTGCAGCCGGAGCCGGCTGGTGCCATCGTCGGGTTCCTGCCGCGCGTAGTAGGCGGCGTAGCGGGCGCCCGGCTCCGGGGTGTTCGGCACCAGGGACAGCTCGATCGCCAGCGGGGCGCCCATGTCGCCGGGGCCGGCGGCCGCCTCGTCCTCCGTCTCGGCCGATCGAGGCGTGCCGAGCAGCGAGTCGAGCGACTGCTCCCACGGCAGCGTGGACCGCCGGGCCGCCGGGGCGCCCGACTCGCGCTCGGGCTGCAGCGTCTCGTCGGTCGCGGCGATGACCAGCGCGGCGACGTGGGCGCAGTTGACGCCGACGGCGCAGCTGCAGTGGCCGGCCCGGTACCGCAGCGGGAAGCTCGTGGACGCGCGGAACGACGCCGACACCGTACGCAGGTCGCCGCCGCCGTCCCGCACGGTGCCGGTGAGCATCTGCTGGGATGCCTCCCACGCCATCTGCACGACCGCGCCGCGGCGGACGGCATCCGTCCCGTCGGCGCAGCCCGCCGGACCGACCGCGTCGCGGAACGAGGCAAGGTCCACGTCACGCAGCACGACCCGTTGCACCAGTTGAGCCTAACTGCTTCCAGGGGCTGCTGCGCCCCGGACATGCCAGACATAAACTGCTGCCGTGTCCCACGGCGAGCCCGCGCACGGCGAGCGTGATGAGCCGCAGCAGCGGCACTCCAGGCCTGGTCAGTTCGAGCTGGGCACCGACGGCCCCGCGGTGATCCTGGTCGGCGTCGACGATACGGTGACGTCGCTGCGCGCCGCCGCCTACGCGGCCGGCCTGGCCAGAAGGCAGCGAGCCAGGCTCGTCGCGGTGTACGTCGCGTCCACCTCGGCCATTGTCGGGGCCAGCCCGGCCGGGGCGGCGGTGATGGTCGCCGAGGAACAGGCGCACGACCAGCTCGCCAAGGACCTGCGCGCCCAGTTTGAGGAGGGGATAAGGGACCGCGGCATAACTGGCACCTTCGTCGTGGCGCGCGGTGACCCCTACCACGAGATCAGCCGCATCGCGGACGAGACACGCGCCGACGCGATCGTGGTCGGCGCCTCCAAGCAGGCCGGTCACCGTTTCGTCGGGTCGCTTGCCGTCCGCTTGGTGCGCGCGGGGAAATGGCCGGTTACCGTGGTGCCGTGAGCGGACCGGAAACGAAACCGGAAACGAAACGGCGACTCGTGCTGTTGAGGCACGCCAAGTCCGACTGGCCGGACGTCCCTGACGAGGATCGCCCGCTGGCCAAGCGCGGCAGGCGCGACGCTCCGGTCGCGGGCGGCTGGCTGGGCCGGTCGGGGTACGTGCCCGACGCGGTGGTCTGCTCGACCGCGCGGCGGGCGCGGGAGACCTGGGACCTGGCGGCGGAGGGCCTGGCCGCCGCCGTCTCCGGCGCGGCCCCGAAGGTGCGGTACGAGCCGCGGGTGTACGAGGCGACCGTGCTCGGGCTGCTGATGCTGGTCCGCGAGTTCCCTGACGGCTGGCTGACCGCGATGATCGTCGGGCACAACCCCGGCATGGCCGAACTCACCGTCGGCCTGACCGCGCCGCCGCCTGACCCGCCGTCGGCGTTCCCGACCGCGGCGATCGCGGTGCTCGGGCTGCCGGGCGCCTGGGCGGACGCCGGCTCTGGCGAGGCCCGGCTGCTCGCCTTCGCGGTGCCCGCCGACATGCGGTTACCGCGCCAGTACGGACCTGACCTCCCCGGCGATCTGCTTGTCCTCGCGGGCGGCGATCACGAAGGCGCGCACCGGCGCGCCGTCCGCGCCGATGTCATAGTCGTCGGCACCGTTCCCCGCGTTGCGTGACTCGTCGACGCGGACGCCGAGGAAGCCGAGGCCGGCCGCGGCGCGGAGGCGGATCTCGGCGGAGTTCTCGCCGACGCCGCCGGTGAACACGATGGCGTCGAGCCCGTCCATGGCGGCCGCCATGGACCCGACAAGAGCGCGCAGCCGGTGCAGGTAGACGTCGCGGCCGAGCATCGCCCGCTGATCGCCGGCCGCGGCCCGCGACAGCACCTCGCGCATGTCGCTGGTGCCCGCGAGCCCGGCCAGCCCGGACCGGTACTCCAGGGTTGCCGCCAGCTCCGCTGACGGCGTGTGCGCGTGCTCCTCCAGCCACAGCACTAGCCCCGGGTCCACCGTGCCGGACCTGGTCGCCATCACCAGGCCCTCCAGCGGCGTGAACCCCATGGTGGTGTCCACCGAACGCCCTGAAAGCACGGCCGCGAGCGACGCGCCAGCGCCCAGGTGGCAGGTGACTACCCGCAGCCCGTCCGGCGCGTCCGGCGGCACTCCGAGCAGTTCCGCCGCCCGCCGCGAGGCGTAGGCGTGGGACAGGCCGTGGAACCCGTACCTGCGCAGCGTCCACCGGGCGCGCCACTCCGGGGGCAGCGCGTACGTCGCCGCCGCGTCGCCGATCGTCGCGTGGAACGCGGTGTCGAAGCAGGCCACCGCGGGCGCGTCAGGTAGCACGGCGGAGACCGCGTCGAGCGCCGCCAGCGACTTCGGCTGGTGCAGCGGCGCGAGGTCGGTCAGCGACTCGAGCCGCCGCCGCACCCCGGCGTCGACGAGCACCGGCACGGCGTACAGCGTCCCGCCGTGCACCACCCGGTGCCCGACCGCGTCCACCCGGCCGAACGACTCGATCGCCTTCTTGATGTCGGCGCTGTCGGCGGTCCCGCGCGGCGCGGGCAGGTCGGCGCCGGCCGTGACCTCGTCGTCAGGGGACAGGACGCGCAGCTTGAGGCTGCTCGACCCGGCGTTGACGACGAGGACATGGGCGGCTAGGCGCGCCACGCCCAGTCCCTGATCTCCGGCGCGTCCTCGCCGAACTCCCTGGTGTACGCACGGCACGCGATCCGCTTGTCCTCCATCAGCTGCCGCACGTGCCCGGCCGTGCCAGACAGTCCGTCAACCCGGTCAATCACGTCCATCACCAGGTGGAACCGGTCAAGATCGTTGAGCATCACCATGTCGAACGGCGTGGTGGTGGTGCCGTTCTCCTTGTACCCGCGGACGTGGAAGTTCGGGTGACCGTGCCGCCGGTAGATCAGCCG
>Ga0335073_10015768_pt1 | contig 10565 bp, 5 predicted proteins | sample Lox_Sample_22_FD_207093 | JGI IMG/M metagenome (GOLD analysis project Ga0335073, IMG submission 207093) | Soil microbial communities from Loxahatchee National Wildlife Refuge, Florida, United States - Lox_Sample_2.2 | ecosystem: Environmental > Terrestrial > Soil > Wetlands | place: USA: Florida...
GGTCGCGGACAACAGCAGTTCCGTCTTCTCCGGCACCGTGTTACCCGCAGCCGGCGTGCCGTCGGCCACCATCAGCGGTCCGGACACACGCCCCAGATACTCGGTCCACTTGGCGATCGCCGCACCGCGGTCCTGCCCGGCGAGCCAGACGATGTAGTCCCGGTACGGGCGTGGCGCCGGCAGTCCGTCGGCTGATCCCCCCGCCCGGTACACGGCGAGCATCTCGGTGAAGAACACCGCAAGTGCCCAGCCGTCCACCAGAATGTGGTGCGCGGTGAAGATCAGCCGGCGCCGGGTCTCGCCCGGCACCGCGAGCAGCACGACCCGCAACGCGGGGCCGCGGCTCAAGTCGAACGGGCGGCGCCGCTCCGATCGAGCGATGGCGTCGAATTCGTTTGGTGCCGCTATGCGTTCGGACCACGGCAGCTCGGCGTGGGCGGGCACGATCTGCACCGGCTTCGGCACATCGCGGTCCCAGAACGCGGCGCGCAGGTTGGGGTGCCGGTCCAGCATCGCCTGAGCGCTGCGCCGGAGCAACTCGACGTCGACAGGTCCGTCGACGTCGACGACGAACTGCATGCTGTACAGGTCGATGCTGTCCTCGGCAAGCCGGTACAACGCGAACAGCCCCTCCTGCAACGGGCTGAGGGCGAGGACGTCCTCGATCTGCGCTGGGGCCTCGGTCACGAATTCCTCACTGCAACCTCAGGATTGCTCGTGCCAGGACGCGGTCAGATCGGCCAGCGCGTCGGCGCTCAGACCGGACGCACTCATCGGCGTGTATTCCCGCGCCGGGGCCGAATCCGCGTCGGCCGCAGGCTGATCCGCGGCGGCGTCGACGGCGGCGGCCAGCGCGGCGATGGTCAGGTGCTCGAACACCATGGGCGGGGTCATGGCCAGCCCCTGCGCGTTGGCCTGGGCCGACCATTTGATGGAGATGATGCTGTCGCCGCCGAGGGCGAAGAAGTTGTCCTCGGGATCTACGCCGGTGATGTCGAGCAACCCCTCCAATAAGGTGATCAGGGCCCGTTCGGTTTGGGCGGACCCGGCAGCGAGGCGCGGCGGCGGCGCGGCTCTCGGGGTCGGCGGAGCGAGCAGCTTCTCCAGGTCCGCCGCAGGCAGCAACTCCAGCGCGGACACCCTGACGTCGGGCGTCGTCACGAACGCGTCGAGCGTGCGGTTGAGCGCGTCGGCGAGGAGAGCCACGGTCTCGCGTTCGTAGAGATCGGCATTGGCGACGATCCGCACGTCAAGTTCTCCGTCGGGCGTCACCGTCATACCGAGGTCCAGATCCAGCAGCGAGACCTCGAAGTCCATCGGTAGTGGAACGACGGTGGTTTCCCCGGACTCGGTGAGGTCTCGGGGTATCGGCGCCCAGTCCTCGCCGCGGAAGTGCAGCATGTTCTGGAACAGCGGGTTGCGCGACCGTGAGCGCGGCGGGTTGAGCGCCTCGACCAAGCGTTCGATGGGCAGCTCCTGGTGTGCGAACGCATCGAGTACCGCGTCGCGGCTGCGCGCGATCATGGTGCGCGGACTTGGATCGCCGGTTATGTCGTTGCGCAGCACCACCACATTGGCGAACAGACCGACCAGATTCTGGGTGGTCGATTCGATCCGGGACGCGACCGGGCTGCCGATCGGAATGTCCGCGCCCCCGCCGAGCTTGTGCAGCAGCACCGCGAGGGCAGCCTGGTAAACCATGAACTCGGTAGCACCGTTCTGCTCGGCGAGTTGGGTCAGCGCGCCGCGGCGGGCCGCGGAGACGGTGAAAGTCACGACCTCGCCTTGCTTCCCGAGCACCGTCGGGCGGGTGTGGTCCGGGACTGCCGAGATCTCGTCGGGCAATCCGACCAATGCATCGCGCCAATAGGCCAGTTCCGCCCGTCCCCATTCGGTGTCGAGCGCATTTCGTTGCCACAGTGCGTAATCCGCGAACTGGATGGGCAGGGTGGCCCACTGCGGCGCCGTCCCGTCCACCTGGGCGCGGTAGGCGCTGACGAGGTCGTCGAAGACGATTTGCAGTGAGGCGTGATCGGTGACGATGTGGTGAACCAGTAGCAGCAGCACACGGGTATCGGCGCCCAGGTCCAGCAGGGTGGCCTTGATCAGCGGCCCGGCTTCGGGGGTGAACACCTGCCGGCGCAGGTCGCGGACCGTGTCGTCGAAGTGCTCCGCGGCGACCTTGAGGATGGGCAGTTCCAACCACAGCGCCGGATGCACGAACTGGTACGGAACACCCTCGTGCTCAGCGAAATTCGTGCGCAACGCTTCATGACGGGCTACCACGTCGTTGAGCGCTCCGGTCAGTGCGACGGTGTCCAGTGGGCCCGCGAAGCGAAGCGCGAATGGCAGGTTGAAGCCGTCGCGCGCGCCTTCCATCCGGTACTGGAACCACATCGCGAGCTGCGAGTAGGACAACGGCAGCCGTTCCGGGCGAACCACACCGGTGAATTGGGGGCGACCCGACTGGGTATCCGCGTCACTGAATTCGCCCAGCTCGTCCATCGCGTCGAGGTCGAGGTCGAATTCAGCACGGAACTGCTGTACCAGCCGGGCCGCCAACCCGGCCGGAGTCGGGGTGTCGAAGACGGCGCGGACGGTCAGCTCCACTCCGAAATCCGCACGGATCTGCGCCACCAGCCGCGCGGCCAGCAGTGAGTGGCCACCCAGCCCAAAGAACGAGTCCTCCGCGCCGATTCGCTCCCAGCCGAACAGTCGGGCGAAGATGGCGCACATGCGGCGCTCGGTCGGCGTCGCCGGCTCGCGGAAGCGGCGAACCGCAACCGGGGTCGGGGCGGGCAGCGCGCGCTTGTCCAGTTTGCCGCTGACCGTGAGCGGGATCTCGGGAATCACCGCGAATGCGTTGGGCACCATGTAATCCGGCAGCACCGACGCGGTATGTGCGCGGATCTCGTCGAGATCCAGATCCCCGAAAGTGCCGGAGAGGCCGGCATCTTCACTAACAACAGGCACCAGGTACGCGGCGAGCATGGGGCCGGCCTCGGTGTCTTCGGTGACGACGAGGCAGTGTCGCACCGCCGGGTGCGTCGCGATCACGGACTCGACCTCGCCGAGCTCGATGCGGAAGCCGCGAACCTTGACCTGCTCGTCGGCTCGCCCGACGAATTCCAGTTCCCCAGAGATGTTGCGGCGAACCAGATCTCCCGATCGGTACAAGCGCATGCCGGGGTTGAACGGGTCGGCCACGAATCGCTGCGCGGTCAGCCCGGGACGCGCCAGGTATCCGCGCGCCAACTGGACGCCACCGAGATACAGCTCGCCGATCACCTCCGCGGGCACGGGTTGCAACTCCTCGTCGAGTACATAGGCGTACACGTTGCGGTTGGGCACCCCGATAGGCACCACCCGCGCGCCGTGTGACCCCTCGACCTGCATGTGCGTCGAACAGACCACTGCCTCGGTCGGGCCGTAGTGATTGCGTAACTGCGCGTCGAAGTAGCCGGCGAATTTCTCGGCCACCTCACCCGGAAGCGCTTCCCCGCCCACCGGCACGTGCCGCAGCTGCCGCCATTGGCTGACCTGCGGCATCAGCAGCAGCGTGCTCAGCATGGAGGGCACCATGTGCAGCACGGTGACGCGGTGCCGGCTGATCAGGTCGGCGACATAGCCGATGTCGCCGAACGCATCCGGCCGAGGCACTATCAGCTGCGCGCCCAGCGACAACGTGACGAAGATGTCCAACAGCGAGGCATCGAAGCTCACCGACGACGACTGCAGCAGGCGGTCTTCGGCGGTCATGCTCCACTCGGCGATGAAGCCCGCTACGTGCTCGGCGATCGCGCGGTGCGAGACGGCCACACCCTTGGGCTGGCCGGTGGAGCCGGACGTGTAGATGACGTAGGCCAGGTTCTCGGCGCGCAACGGGCGAGCCCGGTCGGCGTCGGTGACCGGGCCGTCCGGCAACTCCGCGGCGGCACGGAGCGCGGCGTCGAATTCGTCCGGCCCGATCACCACGCCCGGGCGTGCGTCCGTGACGAGGTATTCGATCCGGTCGTCGGGGTAGGCCGGATCGATCGGCAGATAGGCCGCACCGGCCTTCAGGACGGCCAGCATCGCCACGACGAACTCCATCGACGTGGTCATGCGCAGGCCGACGATGTTGTCGGCACCGATACCCTGCCCAATGAACCAGCGCGCCAAGCGATTCGCGCGCCGATGCAAATCGGCGTAGGTCAGCTCGGCGTCGTCGGACACCAGCGCGACGGCGTCCGGCGTGCCTGATGCCGCGGCTTCGAGCATCGCGACGATGGTGGTGGCAGGCTGGTCGACGAGTTCGCCATGCGACTGCGCCAGAACGACATCGCGTTCGCCGGCGCCCAGCATGTCCAGACTGGTCAGGCGGCGGTCGGGCTGCGTGAGCGCGTTGTCCAACAGCTGCAGATAATGAGCCAGCATCTGCTCGACGAGCCCACCGCCCAGCACATCGGTCTGATACTCGAACTCGATGAGCACACCTTGCGGGTCCAACACGACCGCAAGGGCAAGCGGAAGGTGCGCGGTTACCGCGCCCAGTTCGAGTTGGCGCACAGCGACGCCGTCCAGCGCGAATCCACCGGCGTTCTTGCGCATGGAGAAGCCCAGTCGGACAAGCTGATCCATGCCGTCGTGTCCCATCCGCTCCGGGTTGGCCTCGCGCACCACCCGATCGATGCCGACCGACTGGTGCGCGAAGCCGTTCAGGCATGTCTCACGTACCGCGCCGACGAACGAGGTGAACGTGTCCGATGAACGTGCGGCGATGCGCAGCAGCAGCGTATTGCCGAAATACCCGATGGCAGCCTCGGCCGCGGCCCTGCGCTCGGTGACCGGCACCGAGATCAGGAAATCCGACGCGCCGGTATAGCGGCGCACCAGCACCCCAAAAGCCGCCAGCAACACCATGAACGGCGAGGCCGAGTGCCTGCGGGCGAAGTCCTCGACCCGGCCGAACAACTCGGCGGCCAGCACCCGGGTGCGACGTTCCGCCTGCCGGGACGGATGTGCGGCGGCCACACCGGGAAGCTCCAGCGGTTCGGGCGACGGGCGCAGATTGTCGGCCCAGTAGCCGACATCGGCGATGGTGGGTTCCGTGGCGCCCTCGAGCACCTCGACCGCGACATACTGTGGCGCTTGCCCGCCTGGGCCGCCCAGTTGCCCGCGGTGGTAAGCCGCACTCAGGTCTTGAGCGAACACAGCCCACGAGTCGTCGTCCCAACAGATGTGGTGCACGACCAGCAGCAGTACGAATTCATCTGCACTGCAACGGATCAGGCTTATCCGCAGCGGCAACTCGTCCATGAGATCGAATGGTCGGCCGAACTCGTCCCGCGCCAAAACCTCGATCCGCTGGTTCCGATCGCCTTCCGGCAGGCCGGTCAAATCGTCCACTTGCCAATTGATCTCGACGTCATCGGAAAATACCTGGTATGGCTCACCTTCGGAGTCCACCCCGTAGGTGGTACGCAAAATCGCGTGGCGCGCAACGACATCGCTGAAGGCTACGCGCAGCCGAGCCTCGTCGAGCGCCCCGGCCAGCCGATAGGCAACGCAGATGTTCAGTGTGGAGTCGGTGGGGTCCATCGTCTGCAGAAACCACATCCGACGCTGACCGGTCGACAGAGCGTAGCGCTCACCGGCACGGACCCGCGGTGCCTCGACGGATCCGGGGGCCGCTAAACCGCTTTCGGCGATGCGCCTGCGCAGCAACTCGCGACGACGTTCCTGCAAGGTCCTGGCATCGTCTGCCATCGCTCGTCTCACTCCTGCCATTCGGGTTAGCCGGGATCACGCCGGATTGTTCAGATAGCCACCGCCGACGAAGAACTCGTCCCCGCGACGCTCGACTCCGTCCGAGGAGCGAACGCGGGTGATCACCAGCCCACGGTTGCCGCCGCGATATGCGTTGGGCCCACACACCACGGCGCCGCCGCCCTCCTGCACGATCACCCGGCCGGGCGTGCCCCCGTAACCGGCCTCGGAGACGTGTGCCGCAAGCACCTCGATGCGCTCACCCCGGTAAAAAGTGAACGCGCGGGGGTAGGGATCGGACAAGGCGCGCACGAACCGCTCGAGATCCGCGGCGGGCCAGTTCCAATCGATCAAACTGTCGCGCTGCGAACGCTTGTGGAAGTACGTCCGCTCGGCCTTGTGCTGCGGCCGCCAGACCGCGGTCCCGGATTCCAACGCGCTCAACGCATCCCGCAGCGCATCCGGAATCAGGTCCATGGCCCGCATGACCAGCCCGGTGCCGGTATCGGTGTCTCCGATGGGCAGTGAACGCTGGATCAGAATGTCCCCGGTGTCCAGGCCGTCGTCCATCCGGTGCACCGTCAGCCCGAACTCCGACTCACCGCTGATCAACGCCCACAGGACAGGGGAAAACCCGGTGAATTTGGGCAGCAGCGAATCGTGCAGGTTCAGCGTGCCGTGCGGCGGCAGGTTGTACAGCTCCGGCGGCATCCAGGTGTACCAGCTATTGACGACGATGACGTCGGGTTCGGCGCGCTTGACCAGGTCGATGGTCTCGGCGTCCACCCGATCGGTGAGGTGCACCGGGATGCCGCAGTCGCGGGCGAGCTCCTCCACCGACTGCGAAAAAATCGCCTTGTAGGAGTGTTCGCTGGCCGGATGGGTGACCGCGAGCATGACGTCGTGATCCAGATCGATCAGCGCCTGCAGGGTTCTGACCCCCCAGGTCTGGAAACCGAACGACACGACCCGCATGCATGCACCCCTTTCGCTCCGGATTACAAGTCCAGCAGATTATGTTAGCCTTCGCTAAGTTGCATAGCTCTTGCGGCTGTCGCGGCGACGAGGTGCGGGGAGGCACCCGTTCGAATCCGTGCCGACCCGTTCGGGTCCAGCGGCTTCGGTGAGGAGCATTCTCTCGGCGCGGCCCATCCGGCGCGGGGGGTACGGGATGAGCACGCTGGGCTTACGGCGCCGTGGCGCCTTGGACCGTGAGGCGTTGTCGGGGAAGTTCTCGCTGCGTCGAGTCGACCCGGACCGGGATCTGGACCTCGTGCATGCCTGGATGAACGACCCGGATGTGGCCCTCTTCTGGAAGATGCCGTGGGCTCGGCACGCGATCGCGTCCTATCTGCGTCGGCAGGACCGCAACCCGAACTCCACCCCCTACCTGGGCGAGCTGAACGGCGTCCCGATGAGCTACTGGGAGCTCTACCGCGCCGATCTCGAGCCGATCGCGCAGCGCTATGCCGCGCGCGAGCACGACGCCGGCCTGCACCTGCTGCTGGGTAACCCCGAATATCGCGGACGCGGACTGGCAGTTGACCTGTTGCGCGCGGTCTCGTCCTGGCAGCTGAATCGGGATCCACGGGTGACCCGGGTGGTCGCCGAACCCGACATCGACAACAAGCGATCCATCCGAGCGTTCGAGCGTGCCGGGTTCCGGCGCACCAGGGTTATCGACCTGCCGGACAAACGGGCCGCCCTGATGGTCCGGGACCGCACCCACCACCGGCCGAACTATGGCGGGACCACCCCCGTGCCGCTCCGAACGCAGAGGTCAACGGGCCGGCACCGAAATTACTAGCCCAAAAGTTTATGTTAGCCTTCGCTAAGTTGCGAGGCTGCTGACGGCTGTCGCGGCAACCAGGCGGACCGACGGGCACGAACGGGCACGAGAGGTAGTAGCGCATGCCGCGCACACTGGGGTGGATCAGACAGTTCCACGCACCGGCGTCGCCCGACAGTCTTCCGCTGCTGGTTTTTCCGCATGCCGGAGCAGGCGCATCGGCCTACCGCGAGTTCTCGAAAGTGCTCAGCAGCAAATTCGACGTGATTGTTTTCCAGTACCCGGGACGCCAGGACCGGGTAGCCGAGGCCTCCCTGGTGTCGGTTGCCGAGATGGCCGAGGGGGCATTCAGCGAATTCTGCGCATCGGATCACCACCGTGGTCTGCCGATCATCACATTCGGCCACAGCATGGGGGCGCTGGTCGCCTTCGAGTTCGTCCGGCTCGCGGAAGTGCGGGGAATCGACGTGCGGCAGCTCAACGTCTCGGCGGCGGTCGCGCCGAGCAATGCGGCGGCCAAACCACCACATCCCAAGGATGACGACGAAATCCTCGCCCATCTGGCGGCGCTCGAGGGTACCGACACGGATGTCATGGCCAACAGCGCGGTCATGAGATTGGCTCTGCCTGTCATCAAAGCCGATTACCAGGCTTTTGATGCGTACTCCTGCGCTGACGACGTCAAGGTCGCCTCCCCGATACTCGCGATGGGCGGTGATCAGGACCCCTATGTCACGCTGGGCGATCTGTACGGGTGGGGCAAACACACCGACACGGTCAAAGTCACGGTGTTCGACGGCGGCCACTTTTATCTGACCTCACACATGGACGCTGTAGCGGAGTTGTTGGCGTCGAGCGCGCGATGCGAGCAGACGGCGTGAGCGACGCCATCGTCATCTCCGGGATGGCGGTCGAGGCACCCGCCGGGATCGACACCCCGAGCGCCCTGTGGTCGGCACTCGCCGAATCGAGGGAGCTGCTCCGCCCCTTCCCACGGGACAGGGGCTGGACCGTCGACCACCTGCTATCGGCATCCCGGGTAGCAGAGGGTTGGCGTCAAGTCTGCGATTCCGGCGGATTCCTGGACGGCGCAGCGACATTCGACCCGCCATTCTTCGGCCTCACCGATCACGAGGCGATGGCGATGCATCCGCAGCAGCGAGTCGCGATGCGGGTGGCGTGGAAGGCGCTGGAGAACGCGGGAATCAATCCCGGCGCGCTCGAGGGTTCGGAGGGCGGCTGTTTCGTCGGGATGTCGATGACCGAATACGGAACACGCACATCGGTGGCCGACGATTACACGGGATTCCGGACCGTCGGTTTGGGACAACTGGGGGGTGCCGGCCGGATCTCACACTGCCTCGGACTGGTCGGGCCGTCGATATCCATCGATTCGGCGTGCGCATCGTCGTTGACCGCAGTGCAATTGGCCGCCAACGCGATTCAACTGGACGAATGCGAGTGGGCGCTGGCCGGTGCCGTATGTGTTCTGGGAGAGCCGACGGCGTTCTACGAGTTCTCCCGACTCAATGCCATATCCGCAGACGGGCATTGCCGCGCCTACTCCGCCGACGCAACTGGCACCGTGTGGGGTGAGGGCGCGGGAATGGTTGTCGTCGAACGTGAATCGCGAGCGCGGCAGTTGGGACACCGCATCTACGGCCGCATCTTGGCCATCCGCACCAATCACAACGGCAAAGGAAAGCCGATCCTGGTTCCCCGGATGCGCGCGCAGGAGCAGCTTATGCATAAAACGATCGACGCGTCGGGAATCGATCCGGCCGACGTCGGAATGATCGAAGGGCACGGCACCGCAACGCCTGCCGGGGACCCACAGGAATTGTTCGCCCTGTTCAAGACCTACGGCGCAGCGGGATCCGAGGCACTGCTGGGCTCGATCAAGTCGAACGTCGGCCACGCCCAGGCGGCGTCTGGGATGCTCGGGCTGACAAAGCTGCTGCTGGCGGGTCAGTACGGTCACATTCCGCCAACTCTGTTCGCGGACAACCCGACCAAGACGGTGGACTGGGATCTGACGGGCCTGCGACTGGCCACCAAGCTGCACCCGTGGGAACCGAAGGACGGCATGCGCTACGGAGCCGCATCGTCATTCGGCGCGGGCGGCGCCAATGCGCACGCGATCATCGCCATGCCCGCGGGTTCCGGAGCGTGAGAGACGTGACACCACCCGGCTACCGGCTCCCCAACGGCACCGTCCCCGTCCTGCTGTCGTCGGATAGTGCCGATCTGCTGCGCGACGAAGCCTCGGCCCTGCTTGCCTATGCGGCCGCGCATCCCGAGGTGGCGCCGCAGGCGATCGCCGGAATGCTGTTTCGGACCAGGCTCGCCCGCCGTTACCGGGCCCTGGCCATGGTGGCCGACCGCGACGAGATGGTCGGGGCCCTGCAGGCGGTCATCGATGGCCGCGAACATCCGTGCGTGGTGCGCACCGACACACCCGCCACGGCCCGTCGGGTGGCCTATGTCTTCCCCGGGCAGGGCGGCCAGCGCCCGGGGATGGGGCGGCCGTTCTACGAGTTGGTCCCCGCGTTCCGGACCGAGGCGGATCGGTGCGCCGAGACGTTCCAGGCCCAGTTCGGCGAGTCACCGCTGAATTACCTTCTGGATGAGGATCTTCCGGCCGAAGACAGCGCACGCACCGTGCAACCCGCGTTGTTCACCCAAATGGCCGCGCTGGCCGCGATGTGGCGAGCGGTCGGCGTCGCGCCCAACATCACCATCGGGCACAGCCAGGGAGAAATCGCCGCGGCCTACATATCCGGCATTATCACCTTGGCTGATGCCGTCCGAGTCATCGGCATACGCGCACACGCGGCCGACCAGTTCGCCTCCGGTGACTACGCGATGGCCGTCATCGCTACCGACCGCGACACCTGCGAGGACCTGCTCGCGCGTTGCCCGGGTTGGGCGCAGCTGTCGGTGGTCAATTCGCCGAACATGGTGGGAATCTCGGGTGATCGAGAGACCGTGCAGAGCGTCGTGGATACGCTCACCGAACGCGGCACCT
>Ga0335073_10015769_pt1 | contig 10564 bp, 13 predicted proteins | sample Lox_Sample_22_FD_207093 | JGI IMG/M metagenome (GOLD analysis project Ga0335073, IMG submission 207093) | Soil microbial communities from Loxahatchee National Wildlife Refuge, Florida, United States - Lox_Sample_2.2 | ecosystem: Environmental > Terrestrial > Soil > Wetlands | place: USA...
GCGACGTAGGCCGGTTCCGGTGCGCAGATGCCCCGGCGGACGGCCAGCAGCTCGCACATCTTGGCCCGGATCAGCGTGGTGGCCATCGCGTCGGGCGCGATGTTGCCACTGTCGCGCAGCAGCAGCAGCGCCACCCACCGGCGCAGCCGCGAGGTGCCCAGCAGCACCAGCGCCTCGTGCACGCTGCGGATCGAGCGACGCACCCCGTAGGCCGCCCCCACCGAGGCGAGCCGGATCAGGTGCAGTGCCAGGCCGGGCTCGTGCGTGACGATCTGCTCGATCTCCTCCAGGTCGGCCTGCTCGGTGAGCACCGCGGAGGCCAGCTCGGTGCGGCCCAGTTGCGAGCTCACGATCTCGCTGCCGTGCACGTGCTGGGGGCGCTGCAGGCCGTAGCCCTGGAAGAGCTCGAAGCCGGCCGACCGGCAGAACGCCAGCTCCTGGTCGGTCTCGACCTTCTCGGCGAGCAGCCGCACGCCGTAGGACCGGCAGACCCGGATCAGCTCGATCAGCTCGCGCCGGGGCGTGGCGAGCACGTCCAGCTTGACGATGTCGGCCAGTTCGAGCAGCGCGGCCGCGCCGTCGAACCAGCGGAAGTCGTCCAGCGCCAGCCGGTAACCGTGCTCGACCAGCCGCCGGCAGCCGGCCAGCACGGCCGGGTCCGGGCGCACCGTCTCGAGCACCTCGACGACGGTCCGTTCCGGCGGCAGCGTCACCTCCACCTGGCCGGTCAGCACCCCGCGGTCGGCATTGCAGAAGATCGTCTTGTCGCCGACGAGCGAATCCACCCCGATGCTGCACGCGCCGAGCAGCACGTGCGCGGTCATCTGGTCGCCGGTGAGCGCGGCCGGCGACAGGTCCACCGAGCGGTAGAGCAGCTCGTAGGCGACCACCGCACCGGCCCGGTCGAAGATCGGCTGGCGCGCGACCACCAGCTCGGCCGGAGCCTGCGCCGGCAGCGACGGCAGGTGGTGAGCCACGGTCATAACCCCTCCAGGTCGGCGGCCTGCACTGCACGCATCATCGGCCGTCCGGCACCGCCGTGAAGCGGTTTCGGCTGCGGCGCGGTGAAGTGAGGACGTTGGTCCCGGCACCGCCGGCCGATACCGTGGGCCGATGCGGCTGGAACTGCACGCCCTCGGCGGGGCCGACGCCGACCTGGTGTGGCAGCGCTACCAGTGCCCGGCGCGCTGGCACGAGTGGGCGCCGCAGATCCGCGGGGTGCACCTGAGCACCCCGGACGGCAGCCGGCCCGCGCTGCCGACCGACCTGCTGCGGCCGGGCGTCACCGGCACCGTGCGCGGGCCGCTGGGCGTGCCGGCCGGCTTCCTGGTGCAGCAGGTCGACGAGCAGCCGGACGCGACCAGCACCCGCCGCTGGTCCTGGCAGGTCCGGTTCGGGCCGGTCCGGCTGACCCTGCAGCACTCGGTGCGGCCGACCTCCCGTGGTGGCACCCGGACCGGCCTGGCGATCCAGGGGCCGGCACCGGTGGTGCTCGGCTACGTCCCCGTCGCGCAGCTCGCCCTGGCCCGGCTGGTCCGCCCGGAGGCCTGAGCCGTCACTGCGGCCGGTGCGGGGTGGGCAGCCGGTTGGCCGGCCGGATCGGCGCCACCGGCTCGTCCCCGGTACGCCGCGGCCCGGTCCAGGGCGCCGGCACCGCGTCCAGCCGCAGCGCCAGCGCGTAGGCCAGCGACTCGTAGTTCACCCGCCAGCCGCGGAAGTCCGGCCAGGCCTGCTCGGCGGTGCGTTCCAGGCTGAACGTGGTCGAGGCGATGCGCCCGACGCCGGCCAGGTAGTCGGCGTAGCTCAACTGCAGCGCCGCGTCCGGGTCCGGGTCCTCGTCGACCGGCAGGCCGTAGGTGCGCGCGATCGCCCGCAGCGCGGTGAACCCCATCCGCAGCGCGAGCCTGGCCTCCACCCGGGGCGCCCGGCCGGGCGAGAGCGCCAGCCAGAGGGCGGCGGAGTCCATCACCGCGATCAGGCCCACCAGCCAGGAACTCAGCGCGCCGGGTGAGCGGAACCGGGTCAGCACCGGGTAGTTGGTGTGGCTCTCGGCCACGTCGGCGGCCCACCGCTCCCACTGCAGGTAGAAGTCGTCCATCACCGCGCCGTCGTCGTCGGCGCCGAAGCCGAACCGGGTGCGGGCCAGCAGCTCCGGTCCCCAGGCGGGCGTGCCGGCCCGGCCGGAGAGCAGCGTGACCTCGACCTCGCGGCGGTTGAACGCGCCGTACAGGGTCGGCAGGTAGCCGATCTGCAGCGCGACCACCACCAACCCGGTGGCCGCGGCGACGTAGTCCACCCCGCTCAGCGTGGCGCCGGCCGGGCCCGCGTAGCCGAGGGTGAACAGCGACGAGCCGGCCTGGGCGAAGGCGTGCCCCACCCCTGCCGCGTCGAAGGACTGCAGGACGAGGGCGAAGCCGAGGTAGAACAGGGCCAGCCACGTCGCAAGCTGGGTGAGGATGATGGCCGGCGCCTGCGCGGCGAGCACCCGGTCGCGGGTGCGGTAGTCGCGCAGCCGCGCGGTGACCAGCCCGAACACCGCGTCCACCGCTCGGTTCACCACCCGGCTGAGCCGGTCGCGCGAGTGCCGGGGCACCACGAGCACCGACAGCACGCTCGCCCAGGCGAGGACGATCAGCAGCGCGCCGAGCACAGCTCCCAGCACAGGCACGGGTGCATCATGCCAGCTTCGGGTTGGCGTGGACGACGGGGCGAGAACCGGCCTGCGGGTGCTGCCGACCGGCCCGCGTTGCTGGCTCGCGATTCCATCGAGGGCGGTTTCGACGCGCAGCTGGCCAGGATCGAGGCCGAGGCAGGCATGCGACAACAGCTCTGGTCCGGCATCTCGACGCCCGCGCCGGTACACCGATCGCTACCGCTCGCCTTCGGCGGCGGTGGGCAGTACTTCCGGGTCACCGAATCGACCATCGCCGCCCTCTGCGTCATCCTGGCCTGGCTCATCGGCTGGCCGGCGCTCGGCGCCTGGCGAATGATGACCAGAGACGCGTAACGGTTCGCCAGCTGTGAATAAGCGCAGGCGATCAGCTCGTTGGCTGACGCCGGCCTGACGGCGTGCGAGTAGCGTGCGGCTCAGTCGAGCCTACGGATTCTGAAAGCGGGGAAATCAGATCATGCCAAAGGTTATCGCTACCCATGAGGTCGACGATGTCGCCCACTGGCTCTCGTCTCCCAAACGCGTTGAAGTCTTCGGCGACGCGGTCTCGGACATCGTGACCTTTGTCGATCCGCAAAGCCCGAAACGGGTCGGCCTGAGCATGACTATCCATGACATGGCTGCGTTCCAGGCGATACTGGAGAGCGCTGCGGGAGCCGAGGCGATGAAGTACGACGGCGTCCACCCGGACACCCTTGTGGTCCTGGTAGAAAGCTGAACGAACCCGGTCGAGGGCAGCGGCTGGTTGGATGGCGCCATGAGACCGAATCGCTCCATCCCGGCGTCCACCGTGATTCCGGTTCTGAGCTACCCGGATGTTCGCGGTGCGGTGGCCTGGTTGGTGGCTGCCTTTGGCTTCGTCGAGCGGGTGCGGATCGGTGAGGGGCACCGCGCTCAGTTGTCGGTCGGCGACGGCGCGGTCATCGTTGCCGACACGGGCGGTAACCGTCGCGCGCCGGACCCCGCGGTGATCACACACTCGGTCACGGTCCGGGTGTCCGACCTGCAGGCTCAGTTCGGGCGAGCCATGGCACAGGGCGCGACGATCGTCATGGAGCCGACGGAGTTCCCGTTCGGCGAGCGGCAGTGCACCGTGCAGGATCCGTGGGGCCATCGGTGGACGTTCTCGCACACGATCGCGGACGTCGCGCCCGAAGAGTGGGGCGGCCAGACCATCGCGCCTGCCTAGCCCCCGGGGTTTACGGTGTCGGCATGAGCGATGACACCCCCTGGGAACCTCCGTTGGCCGGAACGGAGGCCCAGCAGCTGTTCGGCGCGCTCGACCGGCTGCGAGCGACTTTCCGCTGGAAGGCCGACGGCCTCGACGCAGTCGGCCTGCAGCACCGGATCGGCGCCTCGACACTGACCCTCGGTGGCCTGCTCAAACACCTGGCGTTCGTCGAGGACTTTCAATCCACCAGGAAACTCAGCGGAGTTGCGCCCGGCGAGCCGTGGCAGTCAGTCGACTGGGACGCCGATCCGGATTGGGAGTTCAACTCCGCCGCCGACGACAGCCCCGATCAGCTCTACGCATTGTGGGACGCAGCGGTCGGGCGCTGCCGGGCCAGGTTCGACGCGGCGCTGGCCGATGGCGGGCTCGATCAGCCGGTGCACCTGTCCTGGACGGACGGCCGGCATGCCAGCCTGCGGCGGCTGGTCTGCGACCTGGTCGAGGAGTACGGACGGCATACCGGCCATGCCGATCTGCTGCGCGAGGCGGTGGACGGGCGGACCGGCGAGGACCCGCCGCCCGGCTGGTCTCCCCGTTAGCTGGGTTCGATCCGTTCCCAGGTGGCGTGCCGTCCGCTGCGGCCGTCCCCGGAGGACTGCCCGCGCAGCCGCCGGGTCAGCCAGGGCAGCACGTGCTGGCGGTAGTACCGCAGCTCGGCGGTGACCGTCCGGGCGGCGGCGGCGCTCGGTGCCGGCTGGGCGGTCGGTGGGTGGCCGAGCGCGGTCAGCACCAGGTCCGCGACCCGGCGGTGCCCGGCCGGGCCGAGGTGCAGCCGGTCCGGCGACCAGTACGGCCCGCGGCGCAGCTCGGCGTCCCCGAAGGCGTCGACGAACGTGGTCCCGTACCGGCGGGCGAGGTCGGCCACGCCCGCGGTCAGCTCGATGCCCCGCCGGTGGATCGTCCTGCCGAACGGCAACCCGTCCGACGGATCGGCGCCGGAGAGCAGCACGACGCGCACGCCCGCCTGCTGGAACCGGACGACGGCCTGCTCGGTGAGGGTTAGCAGCTCGGCCGGTTCGACGCCGGGCCGCATGATGTCGTTGCCGCCGCCGTTGAGGGTGACCAGGGTCGGCGGCGGCGTCAGGGCGAGGGCTTCGGGCACCTGCTCGTGCACGATCGGCCCGAGCAGCCGGCCGCGCACCGCCAGGTTGGCGTAGAACATCGGCTCGTCGCTGCTGGCCGCCAGTCCGGCGGCGACCAGGTCCGCCCAGCCACGCGGGGTGCCGTCGGGCAGCTCGTCCCCGATCCCCTCGGTGAAGCTGTCCCCGATCGCTGCGTATCGCATAGGAATTCTGACGTTAACCTAGCCGCCGGAGCGAACCGGCGACGGGGTGGAGGCGAACCCGCGGCCGGGTTGAACCGGCAGGTGAGCCCGCTTCCGTCGACCGTGGTCGACGGCCGACCCCGACGGCACCGGTCCACGCCGTCACAGCCAGAATCACCTCCCGTGACCGGAGCCGAGCCCGCAGAGCCGTACCGCATCGTGGTCGCGGAGGGGATTCCCGAGCTGGACCAGCGTCTTTCTGCCGAACTCGACAAGGTGAATGCCGCCGCCACGCCTGGAGTCGCCGCGGCCCGCGAGGTGAGTGTGCGCATCCTCTACGACACGGGCGAACTGGCTGCGGGAATGAGTGGCTGGACCTGGGGCGTGGCCGCGGGCATCGCCCTCACCTGGGTGCATCCAGATATGCAAGGACGGGGGCTGGGCAGCCGCTTGCTGGCCGCCTTCGAGTCCGAGGCGCGCAACCGCGGTTGCCGCCACGTGTTCGTCACCTCCTTCACCTTCCAGGCGCCGGATTTCTACAAGAAGCACGGCTACCGGGAGATCTTCAGGTGGGACGGCGTGCCCACGCCCGGCGAGGCCGACATCCACCTCCGCAAGGAGTTGGTCTGACGGGTGAAGGCAGGGCGATTGTCCGGCCGCGGCCCGGTTCGGGGCCGGTGGTCATCTGCGCCCCTGCAGCCTGGCGGGTGACGACTGCCGGCACCACCGATTCGACATACCTCCGCCCGGGCACGGTTACAGCCGCGGATACGAGTCAGCGGACAGCGGGGGCGTCCGTCCTTGCCGATACGAGAGGATGTCCGGGTGCCGGAGCCTCGCGTGATCGCCGTCAGCCGTGATGAGACCCACCGGTTCAGCAAGCTGCCGGCCGAGTCGATCACCCTCGTGGCCGGGCTCGGGGTCCTCGGTGACGCGCATGCCGGGACGTTGGTCCAGCACCGGTCGCGCGTGCGTCGCGACCCGAACCAGCCGAACCTGCGCCAGGTGCACCTGCTGCACGCCGAGGTCTTCGACGACGCCCGGACCATGGGCTACGAGATCGGGCCGGGCGATCTCGGGGAGAACGTCCTCACCGCCGGTCTCGACCTGCTCGGGCTGCCGACCGGGACCGTGCTCGACTTCGGAGGCCCCGCCGTCCGGCTGACCGGCCTGCGCAACCCCTGTGCCCAGATCAACGCCTTCCGACCGGGACTGCTGAAGGTGGTGCTGTCGCGCGCGGACGGCACGCCGACTGACGAGCCGGCTCCGTCGACCGCATCGCCCGAACGCTTCAGCCGAACCGTCATCCGCAAGGCGGGCGTCATGGCCGTCGTCGAAGTCAGCGGCGAGGTCGCGCCGAGTCAGCCGATCACCGTAAACCTGCCCGATGGACCGCACCGCCCGCTGATCCCGGTCTGACCGAGGGGCTCACGTTGAAGCGGAACGTAGCAGTGGCGACGGACGCCCGCACTCACGCGCTCCCCGCATAAACACCGGGTTCGAGGTGGTCACCACAGGGCGCTGGAGGGCACGGGTGGTCACTGTCTCAAGACAACGGTCATCTCGTGGTCGACCAGGACGACCAGACTCGGCAAGCGGTCGATCGTCGAGAAGGCCGGGCTCTTGGACTTCGACTTCACGTGGCTCGAGAACGTACGCTCCGAGTACGGATGGATGGAGCAGCGCCTCTACACCCTGCAGGGTCCATACGCACCGCCGCCGCCCAAGCGCAAGCCGAAGATCAAGAAGGCTCCCGCGAAGAAGACGGCCGCCAAGAAGGCTGTGGCCAGAATCAAGGGACCGGCGAAGTGACCCGCACTCGCCAGCGCCCGCCGCTCTTCACGCTTCGGACTCTCGTGATCTTGGTCGTCGCCACGCTCTTCGGCGTGGCTGCCGGGGCTCTCTTACCTATGTCGGCAGTCCTCATCCCGCAGCGGCCGTCCTGGCCGGTTTCGGAGCGTTCGGCGCCTGCCTGGTCGGACTGCATCAACTCGTCGAATGACGTCGTGCCGGTATGTGGGCATCGCATGTCGCTGCTACCCGGACCCAAACCGGATTGCCGCCGGGCCAGGTGCCTAATAACCCCGTACATTGCTGGGCTACATCCACCTCTCAGACGTTGAAGCGAAACTCCACCACATCGCCGTCGGCCATGACGTAGTCCTTGCCCTCGATGCGCACCTTGCCGCGCGACTTGGCCTCGGCCATCGAGCCGGCCTCCACCAGGTCGCCGTAGGAGACCACCTCGGCCTTGATGAATCCCCTTTCGAAGTCGGTGTGAATGACACCGGCGGCCTGGGGCGCGGTGGCGCCCTTGGGGATCGTCCAGGCGCGGGATTCCTTCGGCCCGGCGGTCAGGTAGGTCTGCAGGCCGAGGGTGTCGAAACCGACCCGGGCCAGCTGGTCGAGGCCGGATTCCTCCACGCCCATCGACTGCAGCAGCTCCAGCGCCTCGTCCGGCTCCAGCTCGACCAGCTCCGCCTCGGTCTTGGCGTCGAGGAAGATCGCCTCGGCCGGCGCCACCAGCTCGCGCAGCTCACCGATGAAGTCCGCGTTGGCCAGCTCACCGGGATCGACGTTGAAGACGTAGAGGAACGGCTTGGCCGTCATCAGGTGCAGCTCGCGCAGCGGCTCGGGGTCCAGGCCCGCGGCGAAGACCGTGCGACCCTCCTCCAGGACCGCGTTGGCCTCCTTGATCGCGACCAGCTGCGGCTGCTTCTCCTTGTTGGTCCGGGCTTCCTTCTCCAGCCGGGGCAGCGCCTTCTCGATGGTCTGCAGGTCGGCCAGGATCAGCTCGGTGTTGATCGTCTCGATGTCGTCGGCCGGCGACACCTTGCCGTCGACGTGCACCACGTCGGGATCGGTGAACGCCCGGATCACCTGGCAGATCGCGTCCGCCTCGCGGATGTTGGCCAGGAACTTGTTGCCCAGCCCCGCCCCCTCAGAGGCGCCCCGGACGATGCCCGCGATGTCGACGAAGCTCACCGTGGCCGGCAGTTCGCGCGCCGAGGAGAAGATCGTGGCCAGCACGCCCAGCCGCGGATCGGGCACACCGACCACGCCCACGTTCGGTTCGATGGTCGCGAACGGGTAGTTCGCCGCCAGCACGTTGTTGCGGGTGAGGGCGTTGAAGAGGGTCGACTTGCCGACGTTGGGCAGCCCGACGATGCCGATAGTAAGAGCCACGGACTGGCAGTCTACGGTCCGCCGGATCGGCTCCCGACCACCCACAGGACGGCCGGCCGGCCGTTTTGTCAGAGGGTGCCGCCACCATGGCAACCATGATCGCTCTCGCCTTCCTGCTGATCGGCCTGCTGCTCGGCGCCGGCCTCGGCTACCTGGCCGGCCGCAACCGGGCCGCGCTCTCCGAGCTCGCCCAGTCCCGGCTGGAGCACGCGCAGGACCTGGCCGCCGGCGACCTGTCCGCGCGCCAGCAGTCCATCGCGGCGCTGGTCGGCCCGCTGCACGAGGCGCTGGAACGGGTGCAGGCCCAGCTGCGGGTCTCCGAGCGCGACCGGCTCGCCGCCAGTGCCACCCTGGACGAGCACCTGGCCGCGATGCGGGTCAGCGCCGAGGGACTGCGCACCGAGACCAGCCAGCTGGTGAACGCGCTGCGGGCACCGCAGGTGCGTGGACGCTGGGGCGAACTGCAGCTCGAACGGGCGGTGGAGGCGGCCGGCATGGTGGAGCATGTCGACTTCGTCCGCCAGCAGTCGGTGACCGGCGAGGACGGCACGCTGCGGCCCGACCTGGTGGTGCGGCTGGTCGGCGGCCGGCATCTCGTGGTGGACGCCAAGGTCGCCTTCGCCGGTTACCTGGAGGCGATGGAGGCCCGCGACCCGGCGCAGCGGGCAGCCCGGCTGAAGGCGCATGCCCGGCACCTGCGCCAGCACGTGGACGACCTGGCGGGCAAGGCGTACTGGCGGCTGTTCGACCCGGCGCCGGAGTTCGTGGTGTGTTTCGTGCCGGCCGATGCCTTCCTCGACGCGGCCTTGCGCGAGGACCCGGCGCTGCTCGAGCACGCCTTCAGCCGCAACGTGGTCATCGCGACGCCGTCCACCCTGGTGGCGCTGCTGCGCACCGTCGGGCACACCTGGCGGCAGCAGGCACTGGCCGAGAACGCGGCCCAGGTCAGCGAGCTCGGACGTCAGCTCTACCGCAGGATCGCCGGCCTGGGCACCCACCTGGAGAAGCTCGGCAGGACGCTCACCGCCACCGTCGACAGCTACAACAGCGCGGTCGGCAGCCTGGAGAGCCGGGTGCTCGTGACGGCCCGCAGGCTGGCCGACCTGTCGGTGGTAGATCCCCGGTCCGACGGTGAACTGCCAGAACCCGGGCAAATCCTGAAGGCCACCCGAACTCTTACCTCGGAGGAGGTCACCAGCCAGGTACCGTAGGCGCGATGCCCCATGCGAACGGAGCCAACTTCGTGTCTGAAGAGCCGGATGCGTCGTATTACCGCACGCCCGGTCACCGGCCGACGGAGGGTCGCGGCTCGTCCGCCCACGGCGAGCGTGCCTACGGCAGCGACCGGCGCCGCGGCACCGAGTACGACGGCGGGTACGGCCAGGCTCCCGACGAGCGCGGCGGCCCGGGCCGGCGGAACCGTCAGACACCACCGAGCTACCAGCCGCCGACCCAGCAGGCGCCGCAGGGCTACCGCTCCCCGCAGGGCTACCGCTCCCCGCAGGGCTATCAGGCGCCCCCGGCCCGCTCCACCGCCAACCCGTACGGCGACCCGACCCGCGGCGGCCGGTACGCCCAGGACCAGAACGTACCTGCGCGCGGCCGCCAGACCCGGGAGCGCGGCCTGCCGGGCTGGCTCGCGGTCGGCCTGCTGATCGCCATCGCCGGCGCCAGCGGCCTGATCGACTCGCTGAGCGGGGCCTCGGTCCGCGGCGTCTTCAACTACGGCCTGGTGCTGGCATCGCTGGTCGCCATCCTGGTGGTCAGGCGCAGCCAGATGTTCCCCGTGGTCATCTCGCCGCCGCTGGTCTATTTCGTCGCGTCCGGCGCCCTGCTCTACATCCGCAGCGGTGGCCTGCACGACCGCGGCAAGCTGATCGACGCCGCCACCAACTGGGTCGTCTACGGGTTCCCGGCCATCGCCGGAGCGACCGCGGTGGTGCTGGTCGTGGCCGGCCTGCGGATGGTCACCCACCGCTGACCCGGGCACGATGCCCCGGGTGACCCGCGGCCCGAACGGCGTAGCGGCGCCCGCGGGAGCGGCACGGCCCCCAGGAGCGGCACTACGGCCGGGCGGTCAGCTTCAGTTCCCGGCGCAGATCCTTCGGCAGCGCGAAGGTGAGCCGTTCCTCGACGTGGGAGACCTCGTCCACGTCGGCGTAGCCGTTCTCGGCGAGCCAGCCCAGCGCCTCCTGCACCAGCACCTCGGGCA
>Ga0335073_10015771_pt1 | contig 10564 bp, 8 predicted proteins | sample Lox_Sample_22_FD_207093 | JGI IMG/M metagenome (GOLD analysis project Ga0335073, IMG submission 207093) | Soil microbial communities from Loxahatchee National Wildlife Refuge, Florida, United States - Lox_Sample_2.2 | ecosystem: Environmental > Terrestrial > Soil > Wetlands | place: USA: Florida...
CAGGGGGTCAGCGTGCCGCCCCAATCGAAGATGACCGCGTCCACTGCCACGCCACGATCCTATGCAAGCGGGAACACCGGATGTTTACCGCGAAAGTCGGTGGCCCGGCCGACCGGACCGAAACCCGGGCCGCCGCCGGTCAGCGCCGCGGCGCGTGCCGGGGGCGGGCCGGGTCCCAGCGGAAGAACAGCAGCGAGGCGAGCACGCCGGCGGCCGCCCAGGCCGCGAGCACGGCGAGGTTGTGGCCCGAGATCAGGGTCAGGCCGGGCCCGGCGTGATTCAGGGCCGCGGTGGCCGAGCTGATGACCGGCTGGGCGGGCAGGTAGCGGGCCAGGGTCGCCAGCCAGCCGGGCTCGGCCGACACCGAGCCGAGGCCGCCGGAGAAAAGGATCACCGGAAGGTAGGTCAGCATGAGCACCGGCCCCGCGCTCTGCGCCGTGGGCACGAGCGCGGTGACCGCGGTGCCGAGCGCGGCCCAGGCCAGGGCGCCCAGCGCGAAGATCACCAGCAGGCTCAGCGCCGCCGCGCCGGTCAGGTGCACGTGGTAGAGGCCGGCGCCGGCCGCCACCGCGATGGCCACGCTGGCCAGGGCGAGCAGTGCGGTGGCGGCGATCCGGCCGGCGAAGAAACACCAGGTCGGCAGCGGGGTGGCCCGCCATCTCCTGAGCACGCCGTCCTGCCGGCTGGTGACCAGCCCGATCGCGTGGCTGATGTAGGCGGTGGCGATCACCCCGAACGCGGCCAGGCCCGCCACCAGGGCGTCTTCCAGCCGCGGGTCGGGATGGCGCCGCACCGAGCTCAGCACGAGCAGCAGCACGGGGAAGACCAGGCTCAGCATCATCCCGCGCGGGTTGCGCACGAGAAGCAGCATCTGGTAGCGGACCTGGGCGGCGAGGAGCTGCCCGGTGCCGCGCAGCGGCGGGGCGGCCTCGCGGGGGACGGTCTGGTCGGTAACGGTCAGTTCAGACATGGCGACTCGCTCGTGAGGGAGAGGTAGGCGTCTTCGAGGCTGGGCGGGCTGACCTCCAGCCCGGTCAGGTCGGCCCGGGACCGGCGCGCCCAGGCGACCAGCGCTTCCAGGTCCGCGGTCAGGTCGGCCGACGGCAGCGACAGCTCGCGGCGCTGCGGGTCGACGCGGCGGGCCAGGTCCGCGGGCAGGTCGCCGGCGCTCACGCCCGGGGGCAGGCGGTAGCGGATGACCGGGGTGCCGCCGCGGGCGCGCAGCTGGTCCGGGGCCGCGTCGGCCACGACCCTGCCCTCGGCCAGCACGATCACCCGGTCGGCGAGCCGCTGGGCCTCCTCGATGTAGTGGGTGGTGAGCAGCACGGTCGTCCCGGCCGCGACCAGGCTCTGGATGACCGCCCACAGTTCCCGCCGCGCCTCCGGGTCCAGGCCCGTGGTGGGCTCGTCGAGGAACAGCACCTCCGGCCGGCCGATGATGCCGAGGCCGAGGTCGACGCGCCGCCGCTGGCCGCCCGACAGTGCCCCGATCCTGGTGCCCGCGTCGCCGGCGAGGTCGATCATCTCGATCAGCTCGGCCGGCGCCATCGGCCGCGGGAACAGCCCCGCGTACAGGCTGACCGCCTCGGCCACGGTGAGCTGCATGTCCAGGCTGGTGGTCTGCAGCACGAGCCCGGTCCTGGCCTTCCTGGCGCGGCCCGCCCGGCCGCCCTGGCGGGGGTCGGCCCCGAGCACGCGGACCGCGCCGGTGCTCGGGGCCAGGAAACCCTCAAGGACCTCGATGGTCGTGGTCTTGCCCGCGCCGTTCGGCCCCAGCACCGCGGCGACCTGGCCGGCCGGGACGTCGAAGCTGACGTCCTCGACGGCGGCGAAGGCACCGAAGCGCTTGACCAGGTGCTCGACCTCGATGGCGATCAACGCGGCATCCCGCTCGCGCCGCCCGCGCCGTTCACGCCGCCCAGCACGCTGCCGCCGCGCCGCCACGCGGCGAACGCGCGGTACCCGCCCACCAGCAGGCCGATCGCCCCGATGACCAGGGAGCCGATGCTGCCGGTCACGATCCCGATGACCAGGAACAGGGCGCCGCCAGCAAGCGCGATCCACGGGTAGCGCCGTCCGAACAGAAGGAACATCTGACTGTCCTTTGCCTGTGCTGCGGGCTCCGGGAGAGCACCGCGACTAGGACCAGCGTGCCGGCGCCGGGGTCGCGCGTCTTCGGCGCGGGGGCTGATCCTGCGCGCGTCGCGGTATCAACCGTGGGTTGGAGACGGCGTGCGCGCGGGGTGGAGACAGATCAACCGCGGGAGCGAGGACTCGCCGCTGACGCCGCCGTACGCTGGCGGTATGGACACCCCGGGGGTGCCGGCCCCGACGCTGGCCGCGGTGCGGCTTGCGCGCGCCCAGCGCGACCTGCTGGTGCGGCGGATGCGGATGTCCGGGCTGATCGCCATCGGGGTGGTGCTGGTCATCGCGGCGTCCAAGCACCCGGGCCCGGGGCTGCACGGCCAGTCGCTCGGCGTCCTGCTGTCGATGGCCGGGATAACGGTCGGCGGGGTCGCCGCGCTGACCGGCCGCCGCGAGGCCGGGATGCTGCTGACGCTGCCGTTCGCGCCGCTGCTGGCCGGGTCGGCCGGGCTCGCCTGGCTGGAACCGAACTCGGGCGCAGGAGCCGTCGGCTTCTTCATCGCGGCCGCCGCCACGCTTCGGCTGATGCCCGAGATGCGGCGCCGCATCGCGCTCGCGGCCGCCGTCTCGGTGACCGGCCTGGTGCTGGTGCTGGTGGCGGAGGCGACCCACTCGCGCGGGCACGCGGGCGTGGGCGTCGCCGGAGCGCTCGTCGCGATCCTGCCCGTCGTGGTCATCGTGGCCGCCATGCTGACCCGGCGGCTGGACCGCGACAGCTACCAGATCGAGCGGCTGCTGATCGACCTTGAGAAGGCGCAGGCCGGCGAGGTCCGGGCGGCGGCACTGGCCGAGCGGCAGCGGCTGGCGCGGGAGATGCACGACGTGCTCGCGCACTCGCTGTCCGGGCTCACCCTGCAGCTGGAGGGTGCCCGGCTGCTGGCCATCGAGGACGCGGCCACCGCCCGGCTCACCGACACCATCGAGCGCGCGCATCACCTGGCCAAGTCGGGGCTGCAGGAGGCGCGCCGGGCGATCGGCATGCTCCGCGACGAGGAGGAACTGCCGGGCCCGGAGCGGCTCGCGGCGCTGGCCGCCGAGTTCGAGGCCGGCAGCGGCGTGCCGTGCGCGTTCACGGTCACCGGCCAGTCGCGCGAGCTCGGGTCGCAGGCCCGGCTGGCGATCTACCGGGTGGCTCAGGAGGCGCTCACGAACATCCGCAAGCACGCCCGGCCCGAGCGGGCCGAGGTGCGCCTGGCCTACGAGCCTGGCGGCACCTGCCTGACGGTCGAGGACGTCCGGCGGGACCTCGCGGCGGCGGTGCCCGCCGTGGCGGCCGGCGGCGCCGCCAACGCCGCCGGCGCCGCCGGCCCGGGCGAGCCGGGCGGCGGCCATGGCGAGCCGGGCGGCGGCCATGGCGAGCCGGGCGGCGGCCATGGCGAGCCGGGCGGCGGCTACGGGCTGACCGGGATGCGGGAGCGGGCCGAACTGCTCGGCGGCAGGCTCACCGCCGGCCCGACCGGCACCGGGTTCCGGGTGGAGCTGTGGGTTCCGGCATGAACGATCCAATCCGGGTGCTGCTCGCCGACGACCAGCGGGTCGTGCGCGACGGGCTGGTCCTGCTGCTCGGCCTGCTGCCGCGAGTCGAGGTCGTGGGAACGGCGGCCGACGGCGAGGAGGCGGTGCAGGGAGCGCTGGCCGTGCGGCCGGACGTTGTCCTGATGGACCTGCGGATGCCGCGCTGCGACGGCGTGGCGGCGACGCGCAGGCTGCGCGAGCAGGCGCCGGAGACCAAGGTCATCGTGCTCACCACCTACGCCGACGACCGCTCGGTCCTCGACGCGCTGCGGGCCGGCGCCCGCGGTTACCTGACCAAGGACGCCGGAGCGGACGAGATCAGGCGGGCGCTGGAACAGGTGGTCGGCGGCCAGGCGGTGATCGACCCGGCCGTGCAGCACCATCTGGTAGACGCGATCGCGGTGACGCCGGCTCCGCCGGCCGACCCCCCGGCCGGCCCGCCGGCCGCCGCGGCGCAGCGGCCGCTGCCCGACGGCCTGACGCCCCGCGAGGCCGAGGTGCTCGCGCTGATCGCCGAGGGCCTGTCCAACGCCGAGATCGCGGGCCGGCTCGTGGTCAGCGAGGCCACCGTCAAGAGCCACATCAACCACCTGCTGGCCAAGATCGGCGCCCGCGGCCGCGCGCAGGCCGTCAGGTACGCCTACCAGCACGGATTGACGTCCTCCCCGGCCTGAGGCCGTGGCGCGGCAGCGGCCGGCCTGGCGAAGCCCCGGGCCTGAGCGTCTTGGGAAAAGCCGGTGCGGACAGGTCAGAATGGGTTGGTGACCGAGCCCTGGATGATCGACGAACTGGCGCACGCGGGACCCGAACACCTCGACGCGGCCTTCGTGGCGGGCTATGACCGCAAGCAGGGTCATCCCGACCCGGCCGAGGACCTGGCCATCCTGGCGGCGCACGGCCTGGACGGGGCTTCGGTCGTGGTGGACCTGGGCGCGGGATCCGGGCAGTTCGCGCTGGCCGCGGCGCACCGGTTCGGGCACGTGACGGCGGTGGACGTCTCGCCGGCCATGATCGCGCTGCTTCAGGAGCGCGCCGCCGCCGCAGGCCTGGCGAACCTGGATTGTGTCCGCGCCGGGTTCCTCGGCTATCAGCACTCCGGCCCGCTCGCCGACGGCGCGTACACCCGCAACGCGCTGCACCAGCTGCCCGACTTCTGGAAGGCGGTGGCCCTTGACCGGATCGCGCGCATGATGCGGCCTGGCGGCGTGCTGCGGCTGCGTGACCTGATCTACGACTTCCGCCCGGCCGAGGCGGCGCGGGTGTTCTCCGGCTGGTTCGACCACGCCGCGAGCGATCCCGCCAGCGGGTACACCAGCGGGGACTACGCCGAGCACATCCGCACCGAGTTCAGCACCTTCCGGTGGCTGCTCGAGCCGATGCTGGAAGCGGCCGGCTTTGAGATCCTGTCCGCCGAGTTCACCGGCAGGCTCTACGGCGCCTATACCTGCGTCACGTCGCCGTGACCCGCTGCCTGGCCCGCTCGCCGGCCGGTCAGGCGGCGGCCTGCCGGGCCCCGCTCAGGGCCAGCGCGATCGCGTCATCGAAGCTCAGCGCCAGGCCCTCGGCGTATGCCCGGTCGAACTGCTCGTCGCCGAGGCGACGCCGCACCGCGGCGATGCTCTCGTCCCTGTACCGGTCCTCCGGGTCCTGCCACGGCCCACCCAGCTGGTCGAAGAACGCCTGCGCCGTGCCGTGCAGCCCGGCGGCGCGGTGCCAGTCGCCGAGGTCACACGCGACGCAGGCCAGGCCGAGACCACAGTAGGCCAGACCGTACCTGTCGCCGGTCCGGCGGCTCAGCCGCAGCCCCTCCTGGAACGTCGCCCGGGCCGCGTGCGGATCGTGTTCCAGGCGCTGCACCCAGCCCATGTTGACGGGCACGACGTGGCTCTCCTCGCCGATCTCCGCGTCGGCCAGCTCGGCCTGGACCAGATGCGCGCGGGCGGCGGCGGCGTCGCCCGCGCGAAGGGCGTGCACGGCCGCGTTGTTGTGCAGCGCGAGTGCCATCATCCGGTCACCGGACCGCTGCGTGCACGCGATGCCCTCGGCGTAGAGCCGCCCGGCTGCGCCGAAGTCGGTCATGTCCAGGCACAGCAGGTATCCCATGATGCTCGCGCCCAGCAGCACGTCGTCGCCCGCCCGCCGCGCGAGGGCGACGGCCTCGGCACCGAACGCGGCTCCCGGCTCCGGCTGGCCGGCGAAGTAATACCGCCCGCAGTGCACCGCGAGCGCCTCGATCAGCAGGCTCGGCTCGCCGAGCCGGCGGGCCTCGGCGACGACCCGCTCGCCGTACTCGAGCGCGGCCCGGACATCGGTGCCCCGGCTGGCGTCCATGGCCGTGATCGCGGCGTCGACGAACAGCCGGCGGTCCGACCGCGCCCCGGGCCGTTGCAGCACCGGCCGGATCAGCTCGGCCACGGCCTCGCCCAGCTGACGCGATATCCAGTACCGGCGGAGCAGCGCGCCAAGGCGGAGCACCTGGCTGGTGCCGTCCGGCAGGCCGGCCGCGTATTCCGCGGCCCGCCACAGGTTCGCCCGCTCGGCGTCCAGCATCGCGAACCACCGGCGCTGGTCCGGCCCGGTCAGGCAGGCGCCGGCTCGTTCCGCGACGGACACGAAGTATTCGCAATGCGCGGCGTTTATCGCGGCCGCCTCGGCGCCGGCCTCGGCAAGCCGCTCGCCGGCGAACTGACGGATCGTCTCCAGCAGCCGGTAGCGCAGGTTCTCCGGTCCGTGCTCGGTGCCGACGAGGCTCTTGTCCACCAGCGAGCCGAGAAGGCCCGCCACGTCGAGCCGGTCGATGCCGGCGATGCCGCAGACCGCCTCGGCTCCGGCCAGATCGAAGCTCTCGGGAAACACGGCCAGCCGGCGCAGCAGCCGCTGCTCGGCCCCGTCCAGCAGCGAATACGACCATGCCACCGTGGCCAGCAGCGTCTGCTGACGGGCGAGCGCGGCCCGGCTCCCGCCGACAAGCAGGCGGAACCGCTGGTCCAGCCGGTCACGCAGGTCGGCCAGGGACAGCGAGCGCACCCGGGCGGCGGCGAGCTCGATGGCCAGCGGCATCCCGTCCAGCCGCCGGCAGATCGAGGCGATCAGCGGGCCGCTGCCGGCGTCGACGGTCAGGCCGACGCCCTGCTGCCGGGCGCGGTCGACGAACAGCGCCAGCGCATCCGGCAGTTCGGCCGGGGCGGAAGCGGCGTCGTCCTCGGCCGGCAGCGACATCGGCGGCACCCGGTAGATGGTCTCGCCGCCGATCCCGAGCGGCTCGCGGCTGGTTACCAGCAGGTGCACCCGCGGGCAGCGCCGCAGGATGGCGTCCGCCGTCCGGGCACACGCGTCGACGAGGTGCTCGCAGTTGTCCAGCACGATCAGCAGGCGCTGCGGCGCCAGCGCGCCGGCAAGGGTCTCGAGCATCGCCCGGCCGGGCTGGGCGGCGACGCCGAGGACGCCCGCGATGGCGGAGGGAACCGAGTCGGCGTCGGTCACGGCCGCCAGCTCGGTCAGCCAGACGCCGTCGCCGCTCTCGTCCAGCGACTCGGCCGCGACCTGCAGGCCCAGCCGGGTCTTGCCGGAACCGCCCGGCCCGGCCAGCGTCACCAGCCGGGACGAGGCCACCAGCGACAGGACCTCCTTGAGCTCGGCGGCGCGGCCGACAAACGTCGACAGCTCGGCGGGCAGGTTGTTCAGCAGCGCCGGATTGCCGAGCGAGCGCAGCGCCGGGAACCTCGATGGCAGGCCCGGCGCGGTGAGCTGGAAGATCCGCTCCGGCCGTCCCAGGTCCTTGAGCCGGTGCCCGCCCAGGTCGGTGAGCGCGGCCCCGTCCGGCAGGAAGTCCCTGACCAGGGCCGCGGCCGTCTCCGACAGCAGGATCTGGCCGCCGTGCGCCACCGCGGCGATCCGGGCGGCGCGGTGCACGTCCAGGCCGACCGGCCCGGCGGCCGTCTGCTCGGCCTCGCCGGTATGCACGCCCATCCGCACCCGCAGCGGCTCGCCGCCATCCGGCCACGAGTGCGACCGCAGCGCCCGCTGCATCGCCAGCACGGCGGCCGCGCCCGCCCGCGGCGAAGCGAACGCGGCGAAGAAGCCGTCGCCGGTCATGGTCAGCTCGGTGCCGTCATGGGCGGCCAGCGACGAGCGGACCAGCGCATGGTGCTCGGCGAGCGCACGGCCGTAGGCGTCCTCGCCGAGCCGCTGCAGAAGCGTCGTCGAGCCCTCGATGTCGGTAAAAAGGAACGTCAACGTCGCCACGCATCTGAGCGTAAGGGGCCCGGCCGGCTTGGTAGCCTCGCCGCAGCGGTAACCAGGAAAGGCAGCCACCCCGATGAGCGTGCGACAGGACCAGGAGACCCATCGCTTCCAGGCCGAGGTCGTCCAGATCCTCGACCTGATGATCCACTCGCTGTACAGCAACAAGGAGATATTCCTGCGCGAGCTGATCTCGAACGCGTCCGACGCGATCGACCGGCTGCGCTTCGAGATCTTCACGCGGCCCGAGCTTGACGAGGACGAGGGCGCACTGGCGATCCAGGTCGCCTTCGACCCGGCCGCGCGCACGATCACGGTCACCGACAACGGGATCGGCATGAGCCGGGACGAGGTCGCGGAGCACATCGGGACGATCGCCAAGTCCGGAACCAGGGAGTTCCTCCAGGCCCTGACCGGCGACCAGCGCAAGGACGCCACGCTGATCGGCCAGTTCGGCGTGGGCTTCTACTCCGCGTTCGTGGTGGCCGACCGGGTGACGCTGACCACCCGCCGGGCCGGCCTGCCCGCGGCCGACGGCGCCCGCTGGGAGTCCGACGGAACCGGCGAGTACACGCTGGAACGGGTCGACAGGCCGGCCCGCGGCACCGAGGTCGTGCTGCACCTGCGCGACGGCGAAGACGACCTGCTGAACGGCCTGCGGCTGCGCTCGATCATCCAGAAGTATTCCGACCACATCAGCCTGCCGATCCTGATGCCGGGGCTGAAGCAGGGCGAGGCGGGGGACGCGGCCGGCGCGCCGGTCAACCGGGCGTCGGCGCTGTGGGCCCGGCCCAAGGGCGAGATCAGCGAGCAGGACTACAACGACTTCTACCAGCACATCGCGGGCGACTTCGCCGGCCCGCTGGCCTACCTGCACAGCAAGATCGAGGGGACCTACGAGTACACGCTGCTGCTGTTCATCCCCTCCCGCGCCCCGTGGGACCTGTGGATGCTCGACACCCGGCGCGGGGTCAAGCTGCACGTCCGGCGGGTGTTCATCATGGAGGACTCCGGCCAGCTGCTGCCGAGGTACCTGCGGTTCATCCGGGGCGTGATCGACTCAAGCGACCTGCCGCTGAACGTGTCCAGGGAGCTGCTGCAGGGCAGCCGGGCGGTCGACCAGATCAGGTCCACCGCCGTCAAGCGCGTGCTGAAGCTGCTGAAGGACATGGCCGAGAGCGACCCGGAGAAGTACGCCACGTTCTGGCGGGAGTTCGGCGCCACCCTCAAGGAGGGGATCGTCGAGGACTTCGGCAACCGCGACGAGATCGCCGCGCTGTCCCGGTTCCGCACCACCCGGTCCGGCTCTGACGTGCCGGACGTCTCGCTCGCGGACTACGTGGCCCGGATGAAGGAGGGCCAGGACAAGATCTACTACCTGATCACGCCGACGCCGTCGGCCGCGGCGGCCAGCCCTCACCTCGAGGCGTTCCGCGACAAGGACATCGAGGTCCTGCTGCTCGGGGACGCGGTCGACAACTGGGTCGTGACCAGCCTGCACGAGTTCGACGGCCGGCCGCTCCAGTCGGTCGCCCAGGGCGCGCCCGATTTCGGCGCGCTCGAGGACCAGGCCGAGCAGGAGGCCGGCCAGCGGGCGGCCGCCGAGTGCGCGGGCCTGGTCGGCCGGCTGAAGGAGATCCTGGGCGAGGCGGTCTGGGACGTCCGGGTCACCAGCCGCCTGACCACCTCCCCGGCCTGCATCGTGGCCAACGAGCCGGACACCGAGCTCAGCCTGACCCAGCGGCTGCGCGGCTCCGGGCTGCCCGGCCAGCCGGTCCTGGAGATCAACCCCGGGCACCCGCTGGTGCGGCGGCTCAGCCGGGATACCGGCGACCCGCGCCTGGCCGACTGGGCCCGGGTCCTCTACGGCCAGGCCGTGCTCACGCTGGGCGCGCGCATCGACGATCCGGCCGCGTTCGTGGGCACGCTCAACGACCTGCTCGTCGCGCTGGCCGAGGGGAGCGCTGACCAGAGTCCTTAACGCGCCAGCGCAAGGCCGGTACGTTACGCCGCCCGCGCAGCTGGGGCCTGCCACCGGTCCCGCCTGTGCAGCCGGGGGCCAGAGTCCTTAACGCGCCAGCGCCACGGATCTGCCAATTCGGCTACCGTACTTGTATGTCCGGGATGCAATTCATCGTCGACTTTGTCAAGGCGGTTGTCTGGCCGGCGGCGATCGTGGCGATCGTGGCATTCCTGCGCCGCCCGATCGTGGACATCCTCATGCAGCTGGCCTCCGGGCTGCGCCGACTGCGCTCGGGGCAGTCCGACGCCGAGTTCGACCGGATCGCCGGCCAGACCAAGGCCGAGCTGACCGCGACGGTGTCGGCCAGCGGCCCCGGCCAGCCCGCGATGCCGGTCCTGCTCAGGTTCGCCACGGCCGCCGACGAGGACCCCGCGGCGGCTATCAGGCAGGCGCTCGGGGCGGTCGAGGTGGCCCTGCGGGAACTCCTCGGCTCGAGCGGCAAGCTGGTGCCGGTGGGCAGCGGCGACCCGACGGCCGTGGCCAGGTTCGCGCGGGACCAGGGGCTCGTGCCCGAGTCGATCGTCCGGGCCGTCGACGGCGTGGTGACGCTGCGCAACCTGTCCACCGCGGATCCGACCAGGGTCACCCGCGACCACGCGGTGAAGTTCCTGGCTCTCATTGACGCGCTCCTGTACGCGA
>Ga0335073_10015772_pt1 | contig 10564 bp, 10 predicted proteins | sample Lox_Sample_22_FD_207093 | JGI IMG/M metagenome (GOLD analysis project Ga0335073, IMG submission 207093) | Soil microbial communities from Loxahatchee National Wildlife Refuge, Florida, United States - Lox_Sample_2.2 | ecosystem: Environmental > Terrestrial > Soil > Wetlands | place: USA...
CGCAGGCAGGAACCAGCGTCCTTCGACTACGCTTCGCTCCGCTCAGGATGAGGACGGAACTCGAAAGTTCCTCATCCTGATGAGGACGGAACCCAAAAGTTCCTCATCCTGATGCGGACCGCGCCCAAAGTTCCTCATCCTGAGCGAAGCGCCGTAGGCGCGCAGTCGAAGGACGCGCCTTCGCCGCGCAGGCGGAAACCGCTCTATGCGCCTTCGGCGACGAGCTTTTCGTAGGCTGGCACGGTGAGCCACTCGGGGAATTGCTTCGCCTCGATCAGCGACAGGAAGAGCTGCGCCGCATCGGGATAGCGGCCGCCGTCATAGGCGTCTTTGCCGACGGTCGCTTTGAGCTTTTCCAGCTCCTCGCCCAGGATGGCGCGGCAGAGAGGCAGGTCGACAGTGCGGCCGTCGGCGAGCTTGGCGCCGTGACGGACCCATTGCCAGACCTGCGCGCGGCTGATCTCGGCCGTCGCCGCGTCCTCCATCAAGTGATAGAGCGGCACGCAGCCGGTGCCTCGAAGCCACGCTTCGAGATAGCCGATCCCGACATTGATGTTCTGCCGGAGGCCCGCCTCGGTGATCGTGCCGGTGGGAACGGCGAGCAGATCGGCGGCGCCGATGCTCACATCCTGCCGCTTGCGCGCGATCTGGTTTGACTCGGGCATCAGCCGGTCGAATATCTCCTTGGCGATCGGCACGAGGCCCGGATGGGCGACCCATGTGCCGTCATGCCCGTCGCCTGCCTCGCGCTCCTTGTCGGCGCGCACCTTCGCCATCGCCGCCTCGTTGGCGGCCGCGTCGTCGCGGATCGGGATCTGCGCCGCCATGCCGCCCATCGCATGGACGTTGCGGCGGTGGCACGTCTTGATGAGAAGGAGGCTGTAGCTGCGCAGGAAATGCGCCGTCATCGACACTTGCGCGCGGTCGGGCATGACGCAGGCCGGGTCTTCAGCGAATTTCTTGATATAGCTGTAGATATAGTCCCAGCGGCCGCAATTGAGCCCGCTCGAATGCTCTTTCAGCGCATGCAGGATCTCGTCCATCTCGAACGCGGCGAGGATGGTCTCGATCAGCACCGTGGCCTTGATCGTGCCGGCGGGGATGCCGAGGCGGCTTTGGCTTTCGAGGAACACGTCGTTCCACAGCTTCGCCTCGTGCCGGCTCTCCATCTTCGGCAGATAGAAATAAGGCCCGCTGCCGCGCGCCATCAGCTCTTTGGCGTTGTGGAAGAAATAGAGGCCGAAATCCATCAGCGCGCCGGACATCGGCGCGCCGTCGATCAGGATATGCGCCTCGTCGAGATGCCATCCGCGCGGGCGCACCAGAAGCGTCGCGGTCCTGGGGTTGAGCGCGTAGTGGCGGCCGTTCTGCGGGTCGTCATAGGTGATGACGCGGCGCACCGCGTCGCAGAGATTGATGTGGCTGTCGATCAGATTGTCCCAGGTGGGCGTGCTCGCATCCTCGAAATCCGCCATGTAGACATTGGCGCCGCAATTCAAGGCGTTGATCACCATCTTGCGGTCGATCGGGCCGGTGATCTCGATCCGGCGGTCGAGCAGGTCCTTGGGCAAGGGCGCCACGGTCCAGTCGCCATCGCGGATCGCGCGCGTCTCGGGCGGGAAGTCGGGCTTCAAGCCCTCGTCGAATTGGTGCTGGCGCTCGGCGCGGAGGCCGAGGAGGCGCGACCGCTCGGCGCCGAATTTCCGTTGCAGATGCGCGATGAAGGCAAGCGCGTCATAGGAAAGGATGGTGCGGTACCCTCCGCGCATCGCGCCTGTGACGTCGACGCCGGGAGGGGTGTTGGCTGCGCTCACCATGTCATGCCTCGTGCTTGGTGGAAGATCGCCGCGCCACGGCAGGACGATGCGGCGATCCGCGCCGCAATGCAAGGCGCGATTGCCTAGGATGTTGGGCGGAATTTATCGAGGGCGGGTGGGGGACGCTCCTCCCGGCGGGCACGTAATGCGCCGCGAGGACGCTCTTGTCCCGCGCAAGCGCGCGGCAGGCAATGGCGACGACCGATGGAAGCTCGTCTTTCTTGAGGTAGCCCATGATCGTCCGCCGGCCGAGGCCGAGGAGTTTCGCGGCTTCGGTCAGCGACAAGCCCAGCTTCGTCCGCCAGGCCGAGAAATCGGCGCCGGTCATCGGCTGCTGCTCCTCCGCGATCCGCCTGAGCGTGTCGGCGGAGACATCAAGAGGGCCCCAGCGTGTCTCGACCGGCCATGCCACGCCCAGGCCGTTTTCCACGATCGATACGCTGGCGAAGGCCTCGGCATCGCTCAGAAGCGGCGCGAAATGGGCGCTGCGCGCGAAGAAGCCGGTCATGTCGAGGTCATAATCGCGTCCATCCGCGGCGAAATGGACCCTCAGCGTGAGGCCCGCCGCCGGACGGACTTTTGTCACGCGGACCCTTTCACCGCTCATGCTCTCACCTTTGAAACTCGTCCCATAACGCCAACAGCTCTGCCCGATGCCCGGAAATCCAGCCGCGTGCCTCTCTCAAGGATGCCGCGGGAGCCGAGCCCGCCAGCACGTCGCCATTTGAGATGCGGATCTTGGCCGCAAAGTCTTTGCCGACGAGGTGCACATGCGGCGGGTTCTCATCCTGGAAGAACATCAAGAGCCTGAACCGGTCAAACCGCCTTATCTCAGGCATCCGCGCTCCCGCCGCGCGGATTTATATAGGGCAAAATCTGCCCTAGCTCAAGATGCCTACACCTCGAACGAGGCGACGACCCAAGGCTCGGCGCGGGCGGCGTCGACCCATTCCGTGAACGCCGGATGGGCCCAGACCGCATCGGCATAGGCTCGGGCCTCGCCGGTAAGCGCCACGCCATAGGAGCGGAACCGGCTCACCACCGGCGCGAACATGGCATCGGCGATGCCGAACGCGCCAAAGAGATAGGCGCCGCTTGCGCCGTGAGTGCGCCGGCAGTCGCGCCAGATGTCGGTCACGCGGTTCACGTCGGCCTGCACGTCCGGGGGCAGGTCGCGCACGCGGCCGCTCGCCCGCAGGTTCATCGGCAAATGCCGGCGCAGCGGCAAGAAGCCCGCATGCATCTCGGCGCTGACGGCGCGCGCGGCGGCGCGCGCGGCGGCGTCGGCCGGCCACAGGTCGGCGCGGGGCGCCTGCTCGGCCAGGTACTCGGCGATTGCAAGCGATTCCCACACCGTGACGTCGCCATGGCGCAGCGCCGGCACCTTGCCCGAAGGGGAGTGGCGCAGGAGCTCGGCCTTGCTTTCCGGCTGCCACAGGGGGATCAGCACCGCGTCGAAGGCGAGCCCGCTCGCCTTCAGCATGAGCCACGCCCGGAGCGACCACGAGGAATAGGTCCTGTTGCCGATATAGATGGTGAACTCGGCCATCGGCTATCCTGACCCTGGCGGCGATCTGGCCGGGGCTTAGGACAAGCGCGGGCCGGAGCGCAACCCGGCATCAGATAGGAGATAGCGGCTTTGCTTCAGCATCTCGTGCCGCCCGGCGGCGGCGCCGTGCCGCTTGCGGCGGTCACTCCGGACGAGCTTCCGGGCCGGCTCGCGGCGCTTGGCCCCGGGGTCGAGCGCTGGGCCGAGGCGACACGATTCGCCGCCAAGGAGGGCCAGGTGCTGCTGCTGCCGGACGAATCCGGCCGGCTGGCGCGGGTCCTGGTGGGACGGTCCGAGACCGACCCGATCTGGTCGCTGGCGGCCTGCCCCGACGCGCTGCCCGAAGAGACCTATGCGCTCGACGGGCCGGGCGACCGCGATGGCGCCACCCGGCTGGCGCTGGGCTGGGCGCTCGGGAGCTATGGCTTCACCCGCTATCGCAAGCGCGAGCGCGCGCCGGCGCGGCTCGAATGGCCCGCGGGCGCCGACAAGGCACGGGTCGAAGCGATCGCCGAGGCGGCGTTCCTTGCCCGCGACCTCATCAACACGCCGGCGGAGGATCTGGGTCCCGCCGAGCTTGCCGGCGCGGCCGAGGACATGGCGGCGCGTCTCGGCGCGCGCTGCAGGCTCATCGTCGGCGATGCGCTTCTCACGGAGAATTACCCCGCGGTCCATGCGGTGGGCCGCGCCAGCACGCGGGCGCCGCGGCTCGTCGATCTGACCTGGGGCGACGCGCGGGCACCAAAGCTGACGCTCGTCGGCAAGGGCGTGTGCTTCGACAGCGGCGGGCTCGACCTCAAGACCGCGTCGGGCATGCGCATGATGAAGAAGGATATGGGGGGTGCCGCGACCCTTCTCGGGCTGGCGCAGGCGATTATGGCGCTCAATCTGCCGGTGCGGCTTCGGGTGCTGGTGCCGGCGGTGGAGAATTCGGTCGCCGGCAATGCGTTCCGCCCGCTCGACGTGCTGTCGACGCGCAAAGGGATCACCGTCGAGGTCGGCAACACCGACGCCGAAGGCCGCCTCATCCTGTGCGACGCGCTGACCGAGGCGGTGAGCGAGAGCCCGGCGCTGCTCGTCGACATGGCGACCCTGACCGGCGCCGCGCGCGTGGCGCTGGGGCCCGACCTGCCGGCGCTCTTCTGCAACGACGACGCGCTTGCGGGCGATCTTATCGCGGCCGGGACCGCGGAGGGCGATCCGCTCTGGCGCCTGCCGCTGTGGCGCCCCTATCGCGAGATGCTGAACAGCCCGGTGGCCGACATCAACAATGTCTCCGAAAGCGGCTTCGCCGGCGCCATTGTCGCCGCGCTCTATCTCGCCGAGTTCGTGCCCGACAGCGTGCCGTGGGCGCATATCGACACCTTCGCCTGGAATCAGAAGACGCGGCCCGGCCGCCCCGAAGGCGGCGAGGCGCTGGGCTTGCGCGCGTTGTTGTCGCTCATCGAGCGGCGTCTCGTGACGCAGCGGTCGGCCTGATGCCCGATGCCGCGCCCGCCGCGCGCCGCCGACGAGCGGCCGCGCCGCCGGCCGAAGCGGCGCCTGTGGGCGTGCTGTTTCAGCACCCGTCCGGCAAGAAGGCAAAGCGGGTGAAGCCCGGCTTCGCCTGGGATTTGTTCCTGTTCGCCGGCGTGCTGGGCGTGCCGCTGTTCCTGCGCGGCCTTACCGGCTGGGGCGCGGTGGTGCTGGGGCTGTGGGTGGCGGACCTGGCGCTGGGGCGGCTCGCCGCCGGGCCGGGCCGGCTCGCGGCGGAGATCGGCCTGTTCGCGGCATTCCTCGGCTTGCAGCTTTATCTGGGCTGGGGCGGCAACGCGCTCACCGCGCGATCCTATCGCGCGCGCGGCTGGACGCCCGAGCGATCCCGCGACGCCGGTGTGCGCCGCGCGCTCGAACGCTGGGGCGTGGGCGCGCCTTAATATCCCTGCGAGCGGTCGACGAGGTTGATGATCGGCCGGCCGGCGGCATGGCGGCGCAGCGCGTCGGCGACGACAGGGGCGGCAGTGACCGGGTTGCTGGCGGCGGCGGCATGCGGCGTCACGATGATGGCGGGATGGGTCCAGAACGGATGATCCTGGGGCAGCGGCTCGGTGCGGAACACGTCGAGCACCGCCGCGCCGATCCGTCCCTGATCGAGCGCGCTCAGCAAGTCCGCTTCGACGAGATGGGCACCGCGGCCGCAATTGATGAGAGCGGCGCCGCGCTTCATGCGCGCGAAGAGGCGCCGATCGAGAATGTTCTCGGTCTCGGGCGTCAGCGGCAAGAGACAGACAAGGATGTCGCTTTGCGCGGCGAGCGTCGCAAGTCCGTCCACGCCGAAATAGGATTTGATGCCCTTGAGGCGCTGCTCGCGGCGGCTCCAGCCGGCGACGTCGAAGCCCAGCACCGCAAGGCGCAGCGCCGCCTCGGTGCCAAGGACGCCAAGGCCCAGAATGCCGACGGTGCGCTCGCCCGCGCCCGGCTGCGGCAGCTCGCGCCATTCCCGGCCATGCTGCTGCGCGCGATAGGCCAGGTCCTGGCGATGAAGGCGCAGCACTTGAAGCTGCACATATTCGCCCATCGCGCGCGTCATCATCGGATCGACGAGCCGCACCACCGGCACGCCGGGCGGAAGCGCGGGATCGGCCAGGAGCTCGTCGACGCCGGCGCCCAGAGCATGGACGAGGCGAAGATTGGGATAATGCGCGAGCGCGCCGGCGGGCGGCTGCCACGCGAGCGCCACTTCGATCGCGCCGGGATCGGCCGGCGCGGGGTCGAGCGCCAGTTCCGGCATGTGGCGTTGCAGCTCGGCCTGCCACGGGCCGAAGGGCAGCACGGTCGACAGAAACGCCGCTCTCAGGGTCATGTCGCCACCACCCCGGGCTCGGCCGTCTCGATATCGAAGGCCGCCGCCATCAGCGCGCGCGTATAGGGCTCCTTGGGCGCCGCGAAGAGCGATGCGGTGGACCCGGTCTCCACCACCTTGCCGTCCTTCATGACCAGCACCTCGTGCGCCAAGGCGCGGACCACGCGCAGATCATGGCTGATGAAGAGATAGGCCAAGCGATGGCGCTGTTGCAGCGCGCGCAACAGCTCCACGATCTGCGCCTGCACCGACATGTCGAGGGCGGAGGTCGGCTCGTCCAGCACGACAAGCCGCGGCTTCAGCACGAGCGCGCGGGCGATCGAGACGCGCTGGCGCTGGCCGCCCGAGAATTCGTGCGGATAGCGGTCGAGCGAGGCGGGGTCGAGCCCGACCTCGTCGAGCGCCGCTTCGATCAAGGCGCGCCGCTCGGCCGCGGTGCCGCCGATGCGATGCACCTTCAATCCTTCCTCGACGATCTGACCGATCGACAGCCGCGGGCTCAGGCTCGCGAACGGGTCCTGGAACACGATCTGAAGCTCGCGCCGCAACGGTCGCATCGCTCCGCTCGACAGCGTCTCGAGGGCGCGCCCGTCAAAGCGGATCTCGCCGCTCGAGCCGATGAGCCGTAACAGCGCGAGCCCGAGCGTCGTCTTGCCCGAGCCGCTTTCGCCCACCACGCCCAACGTCTCGCCGGCGCGCAGCGACAGGTCGATCCCATCGACCGCCTTCACATGCCCAACCGTTCGGCGCAAGAGGCCGCTCTTGATCGGAAACCAGACCTTGAGCGCGCGCGCCTCCATCAGCACGGCCGGGCGCGGCGACTGCGTCTCGGGCTCGCCCTTGGGGGCGGCATCGAGGAGCCGGCGCGTATAGGGATGACGCGGCGCGGCGAAGATCTCGCGCACGGGTCCGGTCTCGACGATCCGGCCCTCGGTCATGACGGCGACGCGGTCTGCCATCTTCGCGACGATCGTGAGATCGTGCGTGATGAGAAGGAGCGCCATGCCGAAGCGCGCCTGAAGCTCCTTCAACAGCTTCAGGATCTGGGCCTGGATCGTCACGTCGAGCGCGGTGGTGGGCTCGTCGGCGATGAGGATGTCGGGTTCGTTGGCGAGCGCCATCGCGATCATCACGCGCTGACGCTGACCGCCCGAAAGCTGATGCGGATATGCCGAAAGGCGGCTTTCCGCTTCGGCCAGGCCGACGAGGCGCAACAGCTCGATCGCGCGGGTGCGCGCGGACGCCGCGCCCATGCGCTTGTGGAGATGAAGGGTCTCGGTGACCTGCTTCTCGATGGTGTGAAGCGGATTGAGCGAGGTCATCGGCTCCTGGAACACCATCGCGACGCGGTTGCCGCGGATTTTCTGCATGATTTCCGGCGGTGCGCCGATGAGCTCTTGCCCGTCGAGCGTGATGCTGCTTTCCGGTCCGTGCGCCGCGATCGGATAAGGGAGAAGCTGGAGGATCGACAGCGCGGTCACCGATTTGCCCGACCCCGACTCTCCGACCAGCGCCAGCGTTTCGCCCTTGTCGAGATCGAACGACACGCCGCGCACCGCGGCCACGTCCGCGCCCGGGGTATGAAACGTGACGGTGAGATCGCGGACCGCAAGGAGGCTCATTGCGAGCCCTTTTCGTCATGGCCGGGCTCGACCCGGCCATCCACGCCGTGGGGGCGCACGTCGCTTCGCGTGGATGCCCGGGTCGAGCCCGGGCATGACGATGAGGGGGAGGCCGTCGTGCGCACCCGCTAAACCCCCACCTTGCGCGGATCGAACGCGTCGCGGACCGCCTCGCCGATGAAGATCAGGAGGCTCAAGGTGATGGCGAGCGTGAAGAAGGCGGTGAGGCCGAGCCACGGCGCCTGGAGATTGTCCTTGCCCTGCGCCAGCAGCTCGCCGAGCGACGGCGAGCCGGGCGGCAGGCCGAAGCCCAGGAAATCGAGCGAGGTGAGCGTCGTGATCGAGCCGTTGAGGATGAAGGGCAGGAAGGTCAGCGTCGCCACCATCGCGTTCGGCAGGACGTGGCGCCGGATGATGACAGGGTTCGCGACGCCCAGCGCGCGCGCCGCGCGCACATAGTCGAAATTGCGCGCGCGCAGGAACTCGGCGCGGACGAGATCGACGAGCGACATCCACGAGAACAGCAGCATGATCGCGAGAAGCCACCAGAAATTCGGGGCGATGATGCTCGACAGGATGATGAGGAGGTAAAGCACCGGCAGCCCGGACCAGATCTCGATGAAGCGCTGGAACAGAAGGTCGGTCAGGCCGCCGTAATAGCCCTGGATCGCCCCCGCCGCGACGCCCAGCACCGAGCTCGAGAGGGTGAGCGCGAGGCCGAACAGCACCGAGATGCGGAATCCATAGATGAGCCGTGCGAGCACGTCGCGCCCCTGGTCGTCGGTGCCGAGCCAATCGACCGCATCGGGCGGCGACGGGGCGGGCGAGGGCAGCGAATAATTGATGGTCTGGTACGAGAACGGGATCGGCGGCCAGACCATCCAGCCATGCGAGTCGATTTCCTTTCTCACATAGGCGGAGCGGTAGTCGGCCGCTATCGGCAAATCGCCGCCGAACGTGGTCTCGGGATAGTCCACGAACACGGGAAAATACCAATGCCCCGCATAGGAGACGATGAGCGGCTGGTCATTGGCGATGAATTCGGCAAAGAGGCTGAGCCCGAACAGGGCGAGAAAGACCCATAAGGACCAGAAACCGCGCCGGTTGGCGCGGAAGTTCGCGAGCCGCCGCCGCGTCAGCGGCGTCACGCGGAATCCCAACACCGTGTCGGCGGGCTGACGCGGCAGCGAGGCGACGGTCATGCGCCGCGCGTCCCGAAATCGATGCGCGGATCGACGAACATGTAGGTGATGTCGCTGATGAGCTTCAACAGCATCCCGATCAGCGTGTAGATATAGAGCGTCGCGAACATGATCGGATAATCGCGCCCCAGCGCCGCCTGGAATCCCAAGAGGCCAAGCCCGTCGAGCGAGAAGATCACCTCGACCAGAAGCGCGCCGGTGAAAAGGATCGAGACGAACGCCGCCGGAAACCCGGCAATCACCAGCAGCATCGCGTTGCGGAACACATGGCCGTATAGGATGCGCCGCTCGCTGAGGCCCTTGGCGCGCGCCGTCACCACATATTGCTTGTTGATCTCCTCGAGGAAGCAGTTCTTGGTCAGCATGGTGAGCCCGGCGAAGCTGCCGATCATCAGCGACAGGACCGGCAGCGTGATGTGCCAGAAATAATCAACGATGCGGTGCGGCCAGCCGAAGCTCGACCAGTCGTCAGACGTGAGCCCGCGCAGCGGGAACCACGAGAAATAGCTGCCGCCGGCGAACAGCACGATCAGCAGCACCGCGAAGAGAAAGCCCGGGATGGCATAGCCCACGACCACGACGGCGCTGGTCCAGACATCGAAGCGGCTGCCGTCGCGCACCGCCTTGCGGATGCCCAGAGGGATCGAGACGAGATAGGTCAGAAGCGTCGTCCATAGTCCGAGCGAGATCGACACCGGCAGCTTTTCCCCGATCAGCTTTATCACCGGCTGATCCTGATAAAAGCTGGTGCCGAAATTGAAGCTCAGATAATTCCGGATCATCAGCCAGAACCGCTCGGCCGGCGGCTTGTCGAAGCCATAGAGCTTTTGCAGCTGCTTGATGAACTCGGGGTCGAGCCCGCGCGCGCCGCGCGTGTTGTTGGCCGAGGTCGCGGTTTGGGTGAGCTCGCCGCCGCCGCCCGAGACACGCGCCAAGGTGCCGCCGGCCTGGCCTTTCAGCTCGGCGATGAGCTGATCGACGGGGCCGCCCGGCGCCGCCTGGATGATCACGAAATTCACCAGGATGATCGCGAACAGCGTCGGGATGATCAGCAGGATACGGCGCAGGATGTAGGCGAGCATCGCGCTTTATCCGTTCCCGCTACTTCACCACCTGCTGCTTGCGCGCCTCGGTGTCCTGCGCGCGCTTGGGGTCGATCCACCACGTATCGAGAGCAAGCGTATAAGGCGGCGGATTGGCGGGCGCGCTGAACTTGTCCCAGGTCGCGACCCGGAAATAGGACAAGTGCCAGTTCGGGATGACGTAATAGCCCGCGAGCAGCACGCGGTCGAGCGCGTGGGTCGCGGCGACAAGGCTCGCGCGGTCCTGGGCGTGGATCACGAGATCGACGAGTTGATCCACCACCTTGCTCTTGATGCCGAGATAGTTCGAGCTGCCGGGCTCGTCGGCCGCGGCCGAGCCCCAAAAATCGCGCTGCTCGTTGCCGGGCGAAAGCGATTCGCCCCAACTCACCACGGTCATGTCGAAATCGAAATTGTTCATCCGGTTCTCATATTGTGCCGGGTCGACCG
>Ga0335073_10015773_pt1 | contig 10564 bp, 11 predicted proteins | sample Lox_Sample_22_FD_207093 | JGI IMG/M metagenome (GOLD analysis project Ga0335073, IMG submission 207093) | Soil microbial communities from Loxahatchee National Wildlife Refuge, Florida, United States - Lox_Sample_2.2 | ecosystem: Environmental > Terrestrial > Soil > Wetlands | place: USA...
TCATAAGTACATTCCAGCTTGCTAGGGCCAGGCATTGCATCCAACCAACCACCAACATGCGCCTCATCAGTTTTAGGTTCTCACTACCGTTGCGCTGGATACGCGTGCAGCTGTGCTCACGGCTACAGCACATCTGATACACTGCGCTGCATATCGCCAGCTACTCTCTGAGCCCGCGACACAATCGTTACACCCGCCGAACGACTCACCAGCCATCTCTGCACGCTTATCGCTTTCTACCTCCATTGGCTCTAACCTGCCAACCTTACCTACCTAAGGAGCTACTTGTCATCATCTCATTGCTATATTTCGCGAAGTCGCAGTTTGAGGCCGCCTTATCGCTCCTGCACACCCTTCTCACTTTGATTTGTCCCTTCTACTACTTGGGATCCGTATTGGCATTCACTTCCGATAAAGACCATCGCCGAACCACTTGGAAGCTTGCCTTAGATCACATGAAGAACAATTCAGTCTTCTCTTCGCGGCATGGACCATTGATATTGCACAAGCTCATGGAGCTTGCAGGACGGCCACTCGGCTCAAGATGGAGTGTCGCCTACGTTTTGCCTCTTTTGATACCAGTCATCATAGTAATTGTCCAAGCAAATGCGCGGCGGAGACGGCTGAATAATACATCCGGGTCTCCCTCACCGATATCAGATACACTCGTTAACGGTATGTTCTGCGGCTTCTGACCTTATGCATTATTCGGACGTTGACAAGAACTCAGACGCTATAAGCACTGACCCTGGCTTACTGAAGAAGCACTCAACCTACGCTTCATATCATGTACCTGAAACTGGCTTCACTTATCCGTCCATTCGAACATTCTATCGACCGCATCCCCAGAGGGACAAACTGCCGGCAGAACCCGATGCCATACCGCTGCTAGTATTCGTGCATGGATTGGGTGGATCTATTGCACAATTCTACCCGTTGCTTACGAGTCTCGTCAATTGCGCCGACTCTCTGGCCATTGATCTTCCAGGATGCGGACTCTCAAGCTTCGACCCAAAGGTCTGGGCTGCTTATACGACTGAGGCTCTCGTTCATTTGCTCGCCGTGGCAATCGATCAATATCGTGATAAAGAACATGACCAGAAGGTTGTACTCATATGCCATAGCATGGGAAGCTCACTTGGATGCTTGCTGGCATCCTCCACCTCACCATATTCGAATCTCCTATCTCACAGAATCGTCGGAATGATCGCCATCTGTCCTGTTGCAGAACCTCCTGCTGCACAGCAAGCCCAGGTTGCTCGTAGAGTTCTCTCTATCATGCCGGTTTGTGTTTTCGACCTTTGGAGAAGGATCGACAAGCGAGGAGGTGTGAATAGCAAAAGCATCATCCGTTTCACTGGTGAAGGGTCGGATCTAGAAACCAGAAAGCTTCAGCTACGATTCAATGAGCAGTCCAAGAGTCCAGTTTGGCTTCGTATGGCATACGGATGCCTCCCGGATTACACTTCCGGCAAGCCTGTTGGAGGTATTCCAGGAGGAAGTGTTTGGATGGGACTGAAAAAGATGCCGCTATATTTAGTTGCTGGCGAAGCGGACCACATTACATCTCCTTCCAACGTTCACAAGATTGCGGCTTTCCTTGGACGGGAACCAACACCACCAGAAGAGCATGTCTTCGATGAGGGAGAACATCATCACCATTTGAGTTTCTTTTCTATTGCTAGAACCGAAGTGGAGGCTCTCACTGCGCTAGGTCCCGATGCAATCACGACTCCTGCAAATCTAGCAGCCTCCTGCGACGCAGCGACCGTATCCTCCTTTGAAGAGAACGTAGACGAAAGTCGATACAGCACTTATCGGAATACATCCTCGAGTGTCACTCCAGCATTCAAAACCTGCATCTTCCCGGCCCCTGCGTCGCACGCATTGCTCTATGCGACAAGAACTGCCCGACCACTGTCCGGCTTCATTCAAACTTTCCTGGGCACGAATGTAGACTACCGGTTATCACTAGGCTGGCAGCTACAATATCTTACGACCGAGGGCAAGTGGGATGTCAAGAACTTGGAGAAGTGGAAGTCTGTTCAGCGAGTCAGTGCTCCAATTGCCAGTGTATTCCGAGCATTGAAGACTCTGCGCGAAATTGATGACAAGCACTCTCCAAGCATATTTGTTAGGGAGTGGGGACCTCGAGGAGGGAGTCCAGAAAATCAAGGACAAGGCAAAGACGGCTTAGGCGCCGTCGCAGCTGTGGTCGATATCAGCCACGAAGCGCCTGTCTATGACCCTAATGGTTTGGAGAAAGGTGGTATTGCATACTACAAGTTTCCGACGGTCTCCAAACTACCACCGACAGTCGACGAGGTGAAGAAGTTCATGGAGCTGATCGATCGCCTGCGAGAGGACTTCCATGTTGAAAGCACGGATTCGACATCACACCTTGTAATTGGCGTTCATTGCCATTATGGCTTCAACCGCACAGGTTTCTTCCTTGTCAGTTATCTTGTTGAACGTCTCAATTGGCGTTTGAAAGACGCTATCAAAGAGTTCAAGGAAAAGAGATCTCCAGGCATACGTCACGCACACTTTATCGATGAGCTGTGGAGCAGATATTGGGAACGTGACGGCGGCAGAAGAGAGGACATAACTTGAGCGCCATGGTAACTATAGCAACATTGAAGCTGAATCTCAGCTATGTAGCCATTACTGTGCATCCATCTGGTCTAGATAGTTGGAGAAGCTTACCTCACGTAGGGATACCCGCTGGACTAGAGAATCGCTCAATTCATCAACCAGTCTCGTACAGTCACACTGTTTCAGTCTTCATACTATTTACAATTCTCTTCGATGAACCTCTTAGATCAGCCACTAAAACCATCTGCCGTCTTCAGCGCGCATTGCGATGCGTGGCGTTGCGTCCGTGCATCACGCGACGGCTTTTAGTTTATACCATCACAACAGCAACCACTTCATTCTAGATGCGAACAGGATGGTTTATGTTTAGTGCATCGCAGGCCATTGAAAATCTTTCGAAAGACCCGCTGTTGGGCAGCTTCACCGTCAAAATAGTAGGAGAATTGCTAAGGCTACATCATCAAGTACTGGCGCTAGCTGAGACGAGGCGTCAACAAAGGCTTTCGCAACGGCGAGACAAGAGCCAAAGCTAAGATCTAACAGTGTAAGAACACGTTCAGGAACAGGATCATAGCGCCTTCTTCCCTGCCGTCCTTACCGTAGACTACGATCAGTGGATCAATTGCGTATGACGGTCTGAACTGCTAAACCTCAACAAGCATCCTCAGCTCCACTAGGCGCAAAGCTTCTTTCGCCAATCGTGCTGTTGCTCTGGGGATTGTCGCTTCCAGTTTCGATCGGACTATAGCCGGCAATTAGGTCATTTAATTCTCCGAGAAGCTTCGCTACCTCCAAGTAGTTGCGTTCAGCATCCCATCATATAAAGACGGACCAGGATCTTTTGTTCCGCCAGTCGTGGAATCCTTTCCCATTACTCTTGATACTATATACCCAACCATTATTCCTTACAATCCCCATCATGACTTACTTCTCACTCTTCTCCTCTCCTAGGTCGATCCTAGTATTGGCCTCTCTACTAACATCAACATTCGCGCACATGGAAATGAGCGACCCGTTGCCGATGCGTAGCCGTCTTGACCCTCTTGTGCCAGTCGACGAGGTAGACTACAATCTTAAATCACCTCTCAACGCTGATGGTAGCAACTATCCTTGTCGTGGTTACCAAAATGACAGACCAATACGAACTACGGCAACGTACACGGCTGGTCAGTCATACACAATGGGCGTGACAGATACGGTGACGCACGGCGGTGGGTCATGTCAACTTTCCCTCTCCTACGACAATGGTGCAACATTCCGGGTGATCAAGAGCATCATCGGAGGCTGTCCGCTGATTATGTCGTACAACTTCACTATCCCAGCATACGCGCCATCGGGTAACGCGCTGTTTGCATGGACGTGGTTCAATGAGATTGGCAATCGTGAAATGTACATGAACTGCGCGCAGGTCAATATCCAGGGATCCAGTGCGGCTCGCCGTTCGGCCCAAAAGAGAGGTGGCCAGTTCACAAGCATGGACGATTTGCCTTTTATCTGGAGAGCCAACATTGATGGTTTGAGCACATGTGCGACGACAGAGGGAGATGACCCAGTCTTCCCGAATCTCGGGCCTGATGTGCTTTATCAACATGGTATGTCTTCTAGTGATCCCGTTACTCCTGGCAATAACTGCGACAGCCCTACCCCATACGGACAATTATATCAGGCCCTGAATGGTACTGCGACCCCGGATGCCAACTTGACATCTGCCTCCAACTCTCCTATCTCCGCTGCAACGGCAACAGGTCCCTCAGCATCCTCATCAACCGCGACGACTACGAGCTCTTCCGCACCGACGATCAGAGTGTCGCCTTTCAACAGCACCAGTTCCGCGACTTCGGTACCTGTGGTCAGCAAACAAGTAACGCAGACTTTCAACGGCAGCACCTCCTACCTCGCGTACGCCTCAGCGGCAAACTCGTCGTCGTACCTTCCCTGCGTCCCAGGGTCTTTCATCTGCGCCAGCAGCACGTCGTACTACGTGTGCAACGAGGCCGCCTCGACGTCACCGTCCTCGCCAACTAGCACGCTAGTTGGGCCACTGGACGTGGCTGCAGGCATGGCTTGCGTTCCGTACCTCACGCAGTTCTCGGATGCGAGCACTGCGGCGGAGTATGCTAGCAACGCGGCGTTCCCTTCTGGCTGGTACAGGAGTGATCGGTACGTCGCCGCTGGTTCTTCGTAGGGATGGGTTTGGTGGGAGGTTTGGGACGGCGTTCGGATGTTACGGGTAACGGATATGGCTCATGGAGTTTTGGATGTTCTGTGACGACAGAAACGGGTTGGAACTCCTTAGCACAGGATGTGTATATATTGTGGATATTGGTGAGATGAGAATCTCTATGGGCGGTCACGAATGTATATTAGGCTATGGAATCTAAGCCTTGATTATTCCATCCATGAATGCTTCAGCATGGAAATATACAGACTATTCCTTACTAGCTTCTGCTTCGTGTTTCAAAATCGTGAACTCAACCAGACGATCTTACGATGGCTCAAGAGTAAATTTCTTGACGTCTCAGCATAAACAAATAGAGTTGATATGCTTTACTTTTACTTTCAGTGTCTTGAATGATCAGCACAAGCGTGTGCTGGATGGGAGCGGCAGAACGATGGCGGTTATGTAAAGCAGGTGCAAGCGGAATTGGTCGGTACGAGTCAGCCCGTTCAGCCAGCCAAGCTCAGCTCAGTCTTTCGCCTAGCGCTGGCTGTGATTGGCCAGGGCCGGTTTCGCGCTGCGTTAATTAAAAGAAACACCCGCCCGATCGTACAAGTTACATCCCACCTTTACTGTAATATTCTCGTCACGAAGACCTCGTCAGCAATGGGCCGTAGGTTCTTACGTCGCCGTAATCTACCAAGGAATCTGCTAATCCGTCCTCGTCGCCGCAGGTCACGCAAATCTCGACATCAAGCGATCCTACGCCGAGTTCCAGGACACTGATTCTCCGTCAAAAGTGAGCTTCCTTGTTCGCCGCATCCCCCTTTCATCTTCCTCATCCGTCACGTATCGCCGTACACGCGCTGACTTCCACCAGTGCGCAAAGGTGCGATGTCTGCACTGCGGCTTCACGCGCGCAAAGAACACCACCCGCCAAATCGAGCATCTTCAAGAATGTCAGGCCTACCTCAATTCTCCCGAAGCTGCCGCCCACCTGGCTGAGAGCTCGTCGAATGTCGATCCTCAGGCTGTATTGAATGGCACCCAGCCTAATCCCAATCTCCAAATCCACCGCCGAGGACCTAATCAGAACAAGCGTCGGAGTGACGGCCAGTTTGTGGCTCCTGTTCCTGCAGCTTCCACTCCAGTCCCCACGCCGCAAGCTTCGATGCCGTCGCTCACCACTCACCTCTTGGGCTCCAACCAGCAGATCTTCAACGCAGCCACCCAGCAGCCCTTCCTATCTCATGCCGGCTGCGGCACATTATCTGCCGCTGCGCTGCAACAATGGATGAACCAGGATAGCCATTACACTCGTGCCTACATCCAGTTCATCGGCTCGCTGGTTGGCAAGCTTCGTTTACCTGGCGTTCCCAACTCTCAGTTCCATCCTATGTACCGCACCCTCGACCTCCTCATCTCCGCCATCAATAATATTCGACGAGAAATGGGTTTCTTCGAGAACACGGCGATGAAGTACGGCATCGTCCTGACTGACGATGCGCCCAGCTTCATCACGCGCGCATACATGGACCTGTTCCAAAGTGTGAGCAGTCCAGGCTCTACATTGCTGGAAGGCATGGTGGTATTGTGGTCAACAGGTCACGTATGTCATCCTAAGTCTCAGTATTGCAAATTGACGAGCTGACTTGGCTTCAAAAGTGCTGTCGCACGGCCTGGAACTATGCAGCAGGCTTCACGTCTACTCTATCCGGTCCCACGACTGAGCCGCATATCGCTGCCTTGCACCAATCCCTCATCCCGAACTGGACCTCTCCGGCCTTCGCCAAGTTCGTCGACGCCTGTCGTAGCTTGGTCGATGAGCTTGCCAACATCGCCACCGACCTCAACGGCAAGGAGCTGATGCAGCGCTGCGACCAAGTCTTCCGCCAGATCTGCTGGCTGGAGGAGCGCTTCTGGCCGGACGTCGACGGCATGGGCGAAGAGGACGAGAGCAGTAGGCTTCAGGTCGGTCTCGGTGTCAATGGCGGTCAGGGTGGCGATGGATCACCTGCAGTTGCTTTTCCCGGCGTTCTGAACGGCGTTGAAGCTGCAGCCGGTTCAACCACGTCATGACCTGATTTGATCACGATTTCTCGTCTGGATTCAACTATCCAAGTCTCTTGATTCCCACTCCATCGACCGAGCTTCCTCTTTTTAATCTATCTTAAACTGACGGGCATTTTATTCATGACTGGTTTCTATACTCCCATATTACATTATTTTATTCTTAGTGCCTCTAGCGGTTTAGCAACGGCGCCGAGAAGTATGGGTTATCGTTATGTCTTCCGTTGCGGGACCTCCACGGCCTACGGGAAAGGATACAAGGGCAAAAGTTGAGGGCAACATTAAGGTAATGGTATATTTGGTTTCATAATCTTCTCCTACTTTCCATGCCTGTACGTGATACGGTCCTTTTAAGATTTAGTTTATGGCGCCTGGTCAGACATGGTAACACTTATAATCAAGACATTACACCTCCTATTCTTCCGTTCGGGCGTAGAATCTCTATGCTGCATGAGTATTGAAATCCCTAACCTTCAGCTCGAAGAACTCCATCCCGGTCTCAAATCAACATTAATCTTTCTCAAGGCCGCAAGAGAATCTCAGCAGTCATCTTCACCCTCCTCCGCCGCCCGCGCCTTCTGCCGCTCCACCAACGGCGCCGTCTCATCGCCGCCGCCCGCGCCGCCCGCGCGGCACTCCACCCTCGCCGCATCCCGCTCGCGCTTGACCAGCAGCGCATGGGTCAGCGCAACACCGGTCGGCAACCTGTTGGCGATCAGCGCACGGCACACACACGAGGGCCAGCCCACTCACTGCGCGACCACAAACGCCACCAGCACCACGGCCAGCATGACGACCGGCGGCGGCGCGTACATGGACTGGCCGCGGGCGAGCGCGGCCGCCGCCGCCGGCCCCACCACGCATGCTAGCCACGCCGCGCCCGCGAGCGCCGCCTTCGTGACGTTGCTCGCTAGGTAGGTCGTTTCGTTGAGGCGCGATGCGCAGTGCAGCGCGATTTCGGTGGCCGTCAGAACCACCTGTGTGGTGTAGAGCGCGGCGAAGGCGATGAGGGAGGTGGCGTTGCTGGGGTGGGACGGTCAGCGGTGCTTGCTCGGGAGGCATTTGGGATCGGGAGATGGATGCGGTGTGTGTTTTTGGGGACGGGAGGGATGGTGGATTGGGGACGGTGCTTTGCTGGAGGGGACTGCGGAGGGATTGGCTTACCGGAAGACGGTCCATCCATATGCTCGAGACGCGGAGACCAACCCAGATATTAAAAAGCCGTCTATTACGCTCAGAATGATAAGTTGCTCGCCCCAAATCGGATACAAGATTGACTTTCGCCAGTAGCGCGACTCAGGAGGTGATCGAGTTGGCTGGGCCTGGTCGGGCATGGTTGCTTTTCGCGAGGTCCTGCTACAAATTCATATAATCACGGAGAGATTCGAGACAGATAGATGCAGACTTGCTGACATTTAAGCTCTGTTACAGGTTGTTGCGTCTGATTTATTGCGGCGTGCAATAATGGATGCCTGGCCAACTTGGGGGAGGCTGAGTTCCATCTTTCCCATACAGGATCCGTATCCTGGACTTGGCGGGTCGTACGACTCTTAATAAAGGATCCGGATGAAAGGGTCACCATTAAGTCGAGAACAGAATCAAAATCTGATATGATGCTAATTAGAAAGGAGGTAATGGATTCGACATTCTTTGATCGTGGTTCTTCTCGGTAGAAAACACTCACTACTAAACTATGAACAAGATGGACGAAGTTACTCCATACCGTGCTCGTCCTATGATTCGCCGCTATGGTCCGAAAGAAACAGTTTGGATATGACTTCAAATGACCCAGCCTCCTCCCGTGGGAATAGCGACAGGAAACGGAAAGACATACGCGGGTATCGTAAGGTTTGGTCGTGAAATATGTAGTCTGTTGTTAGTAGCCCTAGGTTCTGCTTGATTGTACAGTGTTGAAGGTTGAATTCGGTCAACAGATATGCCGCTTTTTGAATGAGAATATACCGGCTGATGTGAATGCTCGATCGAATCTGACTGTGCTTTACATCTCAGTAGATGTGAAGCAACATGAAATCTGGGTCCATATCTTTGTAAAGCGGGTCTACTGAATCGTCAGTTAGCTTTCCGAACGAAGCCAGCAGCCATGTCACGGACAATAGACAGTTCCAGCAGTCTCCAATAGGCGATCAAAGCATATCTCCCAGCTTATGGATGGAAATAGGGAAGTTGATGGGCACTGACCATATGTGAGGATAAGACCGTTGACAAGAAACTTTCCCGTAGCCTTGAGCATGTTGACTGGATGCCACTTCCCGCGTTTCTTGCTGGATCCCGTGGTACTCGATGAAGAGTTTGACTGTTCCTCGGACTGACTGAGTGAGAGTGAGTGTTAAATACATGAGCTATGTTGACGACAGGCCTACGATTCGACCCAAGAGTCGACATATGACCTCTTTGATTCCGTGTCGTCAATCAACCGCGATGCATCGTCAGGATTACTCTTGTCATTGCGTCGCTCTGACCGGGACTTCTTCAACTTCATGGTTGACCTCCCCGAAGATTTGGAAGATGAGAGGGAGATTGCAGACGGTGGTAGTGCAGACGGTGGAACAGGAGATGCGAAGAGCATTTTGTGAGGGACTCGAAGTAAAAGGACCCGAATACAGACGCAATTGATGGCATGGATCTCCGGTTTGCTTTAGTAGTCGTCGAGCAATGGCCGTACGCTGAGACTCAATAGCAGACTGAGAGCGGATCGTCCCGTTAATTCGGCGCTGGTTGGCTATCGTTGGGCCAAACCAGCCCGGTCGGCTGGAGTCCGCCCCCAAATTAGGGTGTCGCACGCTGACGCAGTGGGAAGCGAGTTACGCTACGTCGCACAAAAACGGCCAAAATCTCGTAAGCCTTGTTTGATCCACCCAATATAGTTACCAGGAATGCCGTGGATACCCTCTGCTGTTACGGTGGCCAAAGCTGCAAGGCCCAGTGCAGCCTGCCATTCTATTTGGCGCCGACCGTCTTTGTTGGTCCTTACTCAGTGCAGATCTAGGGTGCTGTCAGCACCTTGCTGACTGCGCTGGCTCAGACTGAAAGGGCAATTATCGAACTGATGAGGTATCAGATGCTATTTGTTGGAGCCGCCGGGCTTGCTTTTCCCTTTAAGAAAACAGAAAGGCATTTCACACTTCCGAAATGGGTCTTTACCGCGAGCTGAAGGGTGGAAAGGTCAGAGGCTAATTGACTGCCATTGCCGCTATCGATGCCACTCGCTGGGAATCTCTCCATTGTCAAAGCTTTTGGCGTCTGATACGTCTGCGCACGTTTTCTCCGTGCCCGGCCGAAGCCGAACATTATATATTTCGGCCCGTCAATTCGGTAACGGTCATGGGTAGAAAGTTCTGACCGCGGACGAAGTCTTGAACCGTACGGTTTCAGTGCTCCGCTGTCGGTCTTCTCAACAAGGATATGACTTGCCTTGTGATTCCTCATAAATCCGATCCTGTCCTGCGGTGCTTGCATCGCTCGCGACTGGTCTAAGTTGAGACCGAAAGGTTATGCTTAAGCATGCAATCCCCGGCTTCAAACAACTACCCATCGCAACGAGTCTTCAACCCAGGCCTCGGCCTTGGCGATGTTGTCTTCAACAAGTGTAGCCAACCGCTTTTGCACGGCGTCCTTAGTGCGCTGTCGCTGATCTGGCGACATCTGAAGTACTCGCCCCACGACATCCATGTCTGTCTCACCTTCCTTCTGAAACCACACAACGTCTTTTGTCAGATAGCT
>Ga0335073_10015775_pt1 | contig 10563 bp, 5 predicted proteins | sample Lox_Sample_22_FD_207093 | JGI IMG/M metagenome (GOLD analysis project Ga0335073, IMG submission 207093) | Soil microbial communities from Loxahatchee National Wildlife Refuge, Florida, United States - Lox_Sample_2.2 | ecosystem: Environmental > Terrestrial > Soil > Wetlands | place: USA: Florida...
TGAGAAGCAGGGGGGTTTTGTGTCCACGGTTTTGGAGCTGCATGAGAGGAGGCTGGGGCGGGGGGTTGATTGGGAGCAGCTGATGGCGAGGGAATGTAACCCTGTGCCGAAGAAGAGGGAAGACTATTGGTATCATACCATACTCCGTTGATCTTGGTTTTGACGGTGACACCGCTGGAGTTGACTTCGCATTCGTTACCGTTGACATCAACTTCGATGTGAGTATCGACATCAATATCATCTCCGGCATAAGAGATCGAGTTGTCGACATTGACTCCAACGTCGATTCCACCGTAGCTCGCGCTGGAAGGACTGGGAACCGGTGCAGCACCAGAGGCAGCACCCTGGACATTGACATTGATGTTGTTTTCAACGACTACCGAAGGATAAGCCCCACCTCGTCGCATTGCTGTTGTCAAACAAGTCTTGAAAAAGGGAAAGTTACGTGGCAACGCAAAAGCGGAGCTGAGCAATACGGTCAACACTGCGAGTTGACAATGCATTCTTTGTGTTACTTGATAGGAAAAGATTGAAACGAGAGACTGGAAATCGAATTGACGAAACCTCGAAAGAGTGACTTGGGGTGAAGAGTTGACGATTGTCGAAAAACGAGTGACACCAACGAACGTGAAGTTGAAGGGAAAATATGGCGGGACGCCCGCTTTTTGACGTTAACGGCCATTATGTGCGTTGTTTTCTCTGCGTGCCACAGTCAACCTCAGCATTCCACATGGCATTCCCGCCCCTGACCGCCAACGGAAACCGCAACGGCAAATTCCATTCAAGCCACAAACTTTGCCAACTCGGAGAATTTAACTGGCTCCGTGGGGACGATCGCCATTCCACGACCGGCGGAAATGGCCAATGATGGCAAGGTTTCGAGCAACTTTACTTGACAAACGGATCCAAATTTTAATCGAGTTTGATTAGTCGAGGTTGAGAGTGCCGAGTTGCGCCATAAACAAAAAGTCGGCGAGAGCGGGTAACCGACTATATTTAGAAGACGCGAAAAGTCCCGTGGCTGGGAGGAGAACACAGCAGCCGAAACAGACTATTTTAACCGATGAAGTGTAGTTGTTGGCGATAGACGCTGCGACTCCCTCTCGCGAGTGAACATAGGAAATTTCAATATTATATCCCGGCCCTATCCTAAGTCCAAATGGATCAATCAGTTAATGCCAGTGGTTCGCGCGTCATTTCAATTTCGACAACGATATGCGGATTTTGTGCGTTGGGAGAGAGGCATTCGGAAAGACCAAATAGGTAAATACAGAATCGATCGGTAATGTCGTATAGACTCCAACGTTCGTTTTCGATCTAAATCGAAGTGTAGCCCCGAAGTCATGACCGGTGTTGCGGAAGCAATTTGCTTGTGAGTTGGAGTTTTGTGACCTCCATGGTCCCCACTGCCGGTCCAATAAGAGGCACGGGCTGTAAACTCGGCAGGAACCACACATCTGCACGCCGCTCTCAATCGAATCTGAGCGATTCAACGTCCCAGTCTCTATTTCTCATCATCGTAATCGCTTTCAACGAAACTTGAGCAGCATGCCTTTCGATCCTCGGGAAGTGATTCGTATCTCCGTTTCCTATGGTTACTATTGTCATACTTTTAGGGGCCCGCTGCAGCGGCTTCGTTGTCTAGTCACCGGGGTCCCGCTACCTTGTTACGAAAGATCAATGGTTATCCGACGATCAACTGTGTCGCTGGGAGCCATGGACTTTCCATTTTGCAAGCTTTCCCCGATATCACGGGCTTTTTGGCGTCAGGTGCAAAGATGCCGACCCAATTGCATTCCTTTTCTGCGTTGGATGGGATTCATGAAACACAGACATGCAACAATTACATTCAATATCTCGGGAGTCCCTTGTGGTCAAACATGCTGTATTCCATCTTGGTCTTACTATATTCCTTTCGGCCGTATGATGGGGTGATCATACATTCAATGCACAAGATGCCACCATTTCAAAGACGCTATTAATTAACGTCGCACTTTTCACCCCGGACTCTACATCTATGAGACGGATAAGTCTTTCCACATCCAGGTATAACCGTTCTCGGTCAAAAGGTTATGACGTCCTTCCCCGCACATTCTTGAAAGGGAAGCGTCCAGGTCCGGTGATTGCCCACAAGAAATCCGGATGGGAGGATCCAACGACACGGCTTTCAAGTATTGAACTTCCGAGGAAAACCATTCCCCGCCAGGATTGAGATTATCTGCCCGATAATCGTGCCCCCAACCCGGCGGACAGAGACTATTATATATACATGTCGTCTGACCTCGTCTCGGGAGAAAATTCAAGGAACAACGGATCTTTAGCATGAAATTGAAGGAGGACATTGTCGACTGCTGTGATGGTGAAATGCAAGGTTTAACGCTTCTTTTTGAGAGCACAAATTAATGGAAGAGAAGGAGGGTACGGAAAGTTCGAGTTCCGAAGGAAATTGCTGTGACTCAGGCTGCTGTTCCCGAGAAAACAAAGAGAAATCAACTTCCGACATTCTCGATGACGCCTTTGAGTTGGAATCTATTCTCCCTTCCTTTGACGGCGGCGTCTCCGACTGTTGCAATAAACGCGAGGACAACGCTCACGACTGCTGCGGTAAAGACGTCTGCTGTCCACCCAAACCGGCAAACCTAAGCGACATGTCTTTGACGGTAATGGACCCGGAAGTCCTGAAAATCATTCAACAATGCTGCTGTCTACGCGGGACGGTCTGTTGTTCCGATCTCGTAGACAAGTCTTGGTGTTGCGATTACATCCTAACATGGCAATCCCAGGGCCGTCGTCTCTCGGAATTGCGCTTCACAGCGCCATCTCCTGCCTCTCCATCCGTGGGAAGTTTAACCTTTGATGTTGAAGGCATGACATGTTCGTCTTGTGAATCGACGCTCAAGAGTACATTGCTCGGGATTCAGGGTGTAGACCTTGTGAGCGTGAGTGTGGTGCTTGGACGGGCTGTTGTAGAGGGAAATGTTTTGACGGAAGAGGTGATGCAAGTGGTTTATGCAAAGACAGGATTTAAGTTGACTTTGGTCTCGAATCAGCCTACTTTATTTCTACGATTCGATGAATGTCCGAGGCAATTTCCCCCCGACGTTGCGGTGTCATGCCACGGAAACACTGTCAAATTTACATACGATCCCAAACGAATTACCCCGCGACAGATATTCGACTTTTACGATTCGGAAAAGCAGGACAATATACCCATCGTGGTCGATGAACTCGAAGTTCACTCTCACGTATGGAATACCCTTGGCTGTCGGGTCATCGTATCTATCATCCTCGCGATCCCCGTCCTAGTATTAGCGTACATTCCTCCGCGTCCCATCATCTATGGCGCAATCCAATTATCCCTCGTAACCGGGATCATGGGCTACGTCATCTCCCCCCTCTACAAACAATCTCTCCACACCCTCCTCCGTCGCCGAGAAATCGAGATGGACCTCCTCGTCGTATGCAGTACTCTCATCTCGTACATCTTCTCCATCATCTCGTACATCTTCACCTGTCTCGGTGGACCCATCTCGCCGCCGTTCTGGGAGACGCCTGCACTGTTGGTAACGTTGATTATGCTTGGCCGGTGGACAACGACTTGGACCAGAGATCGAGCTGTCCAGGCGGTGAAGAAACTTTCCGACACGAATGTCAAGACTGCCATGCTGGAGACTGGACGGGTAGTAGATGTTGCGTTGTTGGGAATCGGAGATGTTGTTACTGTGCAACCCGGCGACACGATTCCTACGGATGGGGTTTTAGTGCGAGGGAAGACAGAAGTCAGTGAAGCCATGTTCACGGGAGAATCTCACGCCAAACTTAAATGTTGCGGCGACACTGTTTTCGCGGGATCGGTCAATTTGATTTCCCGAGTCGATATCCAAGTTACGAAACTAACGTCCGAAAACGCCTTGTCGGGAATCCGTCAACTCATCGACATCTCACAAGTCAGTAAACCACGAATTCAGGCTTACACGGACAGGGTAGCTGGGTATCTTGGACCCGTTGCCCTGTGCGTGGCTATTATCGCTTTCATCGTCTGGTTCTTTGTGGATTGGCGGGTCCGTGGGAACTCGGTGTCTGAGGCGGCGATTCAAGGAGTTACGTACGCCATTGCGGTGTTGGCAATTTCATGTCCTTGTACCATTGGACTTGCTGTCCCGATGAACGTGGTTATAGCGAGTGGCATAGCCGCGGCACGGGGGATTCTAATCAAGGATACGCAGGCGTTGGAAGTTTGTCATCGCGTTGGCGCGGTGGTGTTTGATAAAACGGGGACGGTGACGAGAGGAGAGCCAAGTGTTGTAGAAGAAGTGTTGTTTGTGCAAGGTGCGCAAGAGTATGTTGCGCGTTTGGTGGCTGGGGGGAGACATCCTATTGCGAAGGCTGTGTCGACGTATTTGTGTGGAGGAAAGGGGTTTGATTGTGTCAAGACGGTTGTGGGGAAGGGGTTGGAGGTCAGAGTTGAAAAGGGGTTACTTCGAGGCGGGAATATGAGGTGGTTGGGTGTGGTGAAGAGTGGGTTGACAGCCGTGAACGGGTCTGTGTTTTGTGTGACGTTGAATGGCGAGTTGATTGCGTCGTATGGATTGTCGGATGAATTACGACCTGAGTCTGTGGACGTAGTGAAATCTTTGCAGGAGAGGAAAGTGGATGTTTATCTCGTGAGTGGGGATAACGCAGGGGCAGCATCTGAGATTGCCAAGAAACTGGGGATTCCGAAATCAAGAGTTCAAAGTAACGTTCTTCCCGCCGAAAAAGCACAGTTTATCCGCAATCTTCAGCAACAGTCGAAATCTCCAGTCATATTTTGCGGCGATGGTATCAACGATGCTGCAGCATTATCTCAAGCCAATATTGGCATCTCATTCGTCTCCGCCTCAGAACTCACATCCTCCTCCGCAACAGTTCTCTTCCTGTCCAGCGATCTCTCGTCCATACTCACGCTTATAACGTTATCACGACGCGTATACCATCGCATCCTTCTCAACTTTTGCTGGGCTGGCGTGTATAACCTCTTTGCCATTTGTCTTGCTGCGGGTGTCTTTGTCGTATGGCGCATCGAACCCCAGTGGGCCGGGATCGGTGAATTCATCAGTGTCATGCCTGTCGTCATCGTGGGATGGAGTCTTAAATGGCAAAATATGTAAAAGGTGGGGGGAAAAGGAAACATGGGTTTGATGGATTTATAGTCACAGAACAGTAAAACTTCTCTCGGGGCTACTGGTGCGCTTATAGTTTTCTCTTTCTCGATCTTCCGCTTCCATTGCCGAAATTCTCGCTCCTTCGGTATCCCTCACATAGCTTGTCTGCATCGCCAGCCATATCCCTTGTCATCTCCGCCACAGCAGCTACCATCAGTCCCCGTTCAACCAGACAAATAAAAATTAAGAAAAATTGCAATTATGAATTTGAGGGGGTAGGGGTGTTGTACAATCTTCAGCATTATACATGATGGCATTGGCAAACATCCTAGCGACCTCGCGATGAAAGACCGTTGAATCGGTAATGACGCCCTCTTTGACTTGTTTCCATATGGTCTTTAAGTCTGTCGGTTTGAGCACGAGTGAGGCGTATCCTGGGGCATCAAGTTCGCGGATGGGTTGGGAAAATAAGGTTGCGCTGCGGAGGGAGGATAGCGATGCGTGGAGCGGGTGGATGAGTGTGCTGAAGGGTTTTTGTTTGGGACGGGACTGCGTTGTTTCGGCTGGATCCAGAGTTAGATGGAGATTCAATGTTTTATTGGTTTGGGGGGAGTGAGGGGAAGTACCATCGGATTCGGGTTCAGAGTCCTCGGGTTTCGCAGTTGGAGGGGAGGCGGGTTCTTCCGGGGAGTGGGGAGAGGGTTCAAGTGCTTCGTCTTCGGTTTCTTCGGCGTCGACATCGACTGCTTGGCGATCAGAAGGGGATTCATGAGGTTTTTCTTCCTCCTCTTCTTCCTCCTCCTCCTCCTCTTCTTTCTCCTCCTCTTCCTCCTCCTCTTCCTCCTCTTGTTCTTCAAGCTCCGCTTCCACCTCAGGCTTTTCCTCAACCTCTTCTTCCTCGGATTCCTCAATCTCTTCTTCGGATTTCGGAACCTCGGCAGGAGCCTCTTCTTCTTCTTCTTGTTCAACTTCCTTTTCTTCCTCCTCTGCTTCTGATGCTGCCTCCACCTCGGGTTCAACAACTTCTTCCTCCTCCTCCTTCATTTCCACATCCTCTCGCGCTTCCTCCGCTTTCTCAGCACTCTCAACATCCTCCGTCGTCCCTCTTCTCGACCGTTTACTAGCCCGCTCTTCCTCTTCCTCCTCTTCTTGCACCTCTCCCGCCTCATCAGGACTCTTCCTCTTGGTCCCAGTAATTGGACTGGGAACTTGCTCCTGTACTTTCGCAACGTTCTCCTCTTCCGCAGTTGTTGTCGTCGGTGGTGCAGGAGCAGCTACTGCCGGTGCTTGTGGTCGTGACTGCTCATCCAATTGTTGTTTAAATTTCGCGTCCCAGTCTCCCCGTTCAATGGCCTCAATGTCCCTGTGTGCAGCCAAAAACTCTGTTTCCAAAGACTGGATTTCTGATTTCAAGTTTGTGAGGTGAGCAATGTACATGCGTTGTGCCAGCGTCGCCACAGCTGCAGAAGCTACAGTCAGCACACAAGTAATCCCTAATCCAATTACGTTTCTTGTTTGCGGAAGCCGAAGTTGGGAGGGAGAGCCTACAAACACAGAATTAGACCCCTCAAATAAATACGGAAAATACGCTCTAGTGAGGGATTCTTGACTCAGAAGATCCACGTAATGTTGTTCGCAGACCTAGTCTCATCAGCAAGGCAAGGCGAGGGGAAGGAGTTAGGGAAGAGTACATTCCCAGTGAATTTGCGTTTGGATGGACGGATGAGGGAGTGAGTCGTCAGCTGCTGTGCAATCTGCTCAAACACAGGAGACGTCTCCACGGCTGACGAGGCTGACGAGGGATCAAACGGGTCGCCGTACTTGTATATCAGCTGCACGAGCAGCAGATTCGACTGTGAATCCCACTCTGGGCGGGACATCACACTCGAAAAAGAAAAGCTCACTGCTGATGCGGAGGGGGAGGTTTGTCTCGTGGAACAAATTTGCGGATCGGCCACTTTTGAATGTTACAGAAATTTTGATCTTATGCCGGAATTGAAATGTGGACTCAATAACGTATTCCCGGGGTCCCCAGCACTCCACACACCGACCTCCATCGCCTCCTACTCGCTTGGAAATACGTTTGTCTGTACTAGAATTGAATATGTCATCTCATCCCGCGTAAAGTCCAACTCGCCTTTCGGAGTGAGATAAACAATTCCTTCAGACTCAAGATTGACTTGATATCCGACATCCGCAACATCTTCAGAGGGCAGTCCTGTCAAGAACTCCAGTATTTCAGAGGGTGTTCTGACAGGATGACTGATGATGGCCGGAGGATTCGCAGGTTCTGGAATGACGGTTGATGACGGCTGGGGTTTTGCAGACGTGGATGGTGGCATGGGGTTTTGCGAGAATGTCTGGGCTGCTGAGATGCATCAGTAATGCCAATGGGCTAATAGCGAGGTATTGGATGGCAGCTTACATTGTCCGCCGAAAACCTCAGTGGCCTTGGAAATACCCTTGGTTTGCGCGGTACTTGGCTTGGAATTCACTTTTATGAAGCGTCACTGTCTTTCAACTCTATCTCGTGTTTCTCCATAAGCGCCTTGACTATTGCCGCAGACATTGAACTCGCTCAGATGTAGATTTGATTATGAATTCCAAAGAATCGACAAGTCCGGCGACGCCGGCTAGTATATTCGGCGTACGGCTGCCCGGACCTCGTGGAACTGGAAACAATTCCCTTTGTATTCCCTCCAGATTACGAACAGCTTGATTAGGAACCAAGTCGGCAGCCAGATTTGCATTGACAACGTCAATCGAACCATCTCACTGCTATCTTTGAAATAGTGGAGTGGAAACCCGAGCCTTGATTTGTGAGGCTAAATATTCAAATTAAACTGAGATATCCACTCGAAGGAATAATCAAAACAAATGTCCTGCCCAGAACACCAGTAGCAATGGCTGAGATGGCTGGAGCTGGGGTCGAATTTGACTACTGAATACCAAGGGTGCTTCAGCCTTTCTTCAGTGGGATGTCATTGGGTGCGTTTTTATATTGAATTCACTACGATTTGAAAGAACAAGAAAAATATACTATCCCCCACTTCCCCACTCAAGCAGATACTTGAAAATGATAGAGCAATTGTATTTTGATGGATAAGATATTCTACACACGTATCAGCACTGACACAAATACTCCAGTAGGATGGGGTAGTAGGTACTAGCGACGTTCATTATTAGACGTCTCTTTTTGTGTGCCGAATGTCGCCGGTTGTCATGGGCTGGGGATTGAGGGGATAATCCCCCCGCTTTTCGGGGAGATGCCCGGGTGGTAAAGGTGGCGGATTGATGGGAGGAATGTGTACTGGCAATGCGATCTTGCATACGTTGCTCACACAGATCTTCGAACAGCACTCTGCGGAGGAGGAACAAGAGCTCCCTGGACTGTTGCAAAGAGGATAAGGAGAAGATGAGCATATTCCGTTTACACAGGCGACGGTCGCGTCGCAGCAGTCTGAGCGAGAGGAACAAACACCGCCCGTAACGGAGCAAGCATCAGAATTGTCTCGTTTTCCGACATCTTCGGTCAATGGAACGGATGCACCCAGATAAATAAAGCCAAAGGTGACAACGATACAGGCGTTGAAGAATTTCATTCTTCTGGAGGGTGCTGGTCGAGCCTTGAGGTCCCTTCATCAAGGTTTTATAACACGCAAATCGTGGCGGGGTGAAATTGAGTTGTGGCCGTGGATCCGAAATTAAACTGTGGGTAGGCGCTAAGGGCTATTTAAAGAAAGGCCCACCTTAATTTATTTAAAGAGAGACCGCAATGTAAAGGTTCGTCTGTTATATTATGAGCTTCAGTAGGTTTTAATTGGCAGCACTCCAACTAACAAATACATGACTCCTAAGCAACTATATTCAACTTGAATGCCACTGTCGACTTCAGAAATTGGAGCGGTCCAAGCAGCGCACAAGGGCAACCGCCAAATTTAACAATATAAGCGAAGACATCCATCGTGACACGACACTCTCCGCACCGGATGTTGAAGTCGGAGCAATCATGCACAAAGTAGATCGACTCGTCATCGCAATGTTAATCGTCGTCGGCGCCCCCGTCGTCTGCGTCGTCACTGCCGCATTGCAAACATCCGCCAACGCCGCAACAGTTTGGAAAAGAGTCTGATTCTCGAAATTCTCCGCACATGAATAACATGGATCCAGATAACTGGAATACTGAGTCGGATTGGAACAGATGCATTGGATATATGCCTCGGGTGACGCCGTGTAGTTGACTTGGGATTGGCATGCTTGGATGGTGGAGGCAAAGTTGTTGCACGCGGTGTCGATGCATTGCTCAACAGAGATGAGTGTCGAATTGGCTGCGAGAACTCTACACAACATCAGATTTTGTTATTGTATGGGGGTGGGAAAGTACACGTATGGTGACGGTGTTCCCAAGAAAGGGGTTTGTCCTGGTGCTGTGCCTGTTATGCGATGTGACTGTGATATCAGCCCATATCGATTTCCGGAAGGGAATACAAATGTGACAAGGACACCAGTTTAAAGATCGGCAAGCGTGATCTGTGGGTATGTCAATATTATAATGAGCTGTTCACTCGGACTTGGGAAGGTATAAGTGAGAGGATCTGCTGTAAACGGAGCATCCGCAATGGTGACGAATCCGACGGTCATGGTATATTCGCAATTCCTGTAGAATGAATAAGACTCGGTCTCCGTTAATGCTGCTTGTGCTGTCAACACATCCAATTCGTCACCGACTCCCTGAACAAATTAGCCACGCGCACTGTCATGGAGTGCAAACATAAAACGCTTGGAATTGACACTGCGCGTTAACTTGGGAACAGTCTGTCCAGCTATCCACTTCTTTAGCATTTTCTTATGCCATAACTAACACGGTTTACTCTCAACTCAGCAGCAGTCTCCTCGGGGTCACCAACGTCTCGCAAGTAGAACCTGCGATCATCACTCCCTCCGATCTATTCCTTGTCATGAACCGCCTTTTCGAAATCCCACTCAATAACTCGGGTGTAACGGAATTCAATTTGATCAACTTCATAAGCGTCTATCTCACACAACTTCTGAACTCTCAATCACCCTATGGCAACCAGGCTTCCCAAAATTTCTTTAAAGCCCTGCTCACACTGCCACCAATATGGTTTCAGGCGAACGGCGACAGCAACAACACCCAACAAGTCAGTAACATTCCCCTGCCCGGTCTGCCATCAGAGTTATATGTCGTCGCAAACCTCGCAAAGAGCGAAACGCGAATCGTCATTTCCCAATGGACGGTCATCATTTTCGTGATTTTGGGAGTGGGAGTGTATGCATGGTCCATCGCATTGCTTGGCTGGGGAATGGGGATTCAAGGTCCGAGAATTGGTCCTTTCCGGCTTGTGGATTTTGCTTCGAGAGTGGCATCTGCGGGAATGGCTGAAGCGTCTCTTGCACA
>Ga0335073_10015776_pt1 | contig 10562 bp, 11 predicted proteins | sample Lox_Sample_22_FD_207093 | JGI IMG/M metagenome (GOLD analysis project Ga0335073, IMG submission 207093) | Soil microbial communities from Loxahatchee National Wildlife Refuge, Florida, United States - Lox_Sample_2.2 | ecosystem: Environmental > Terrestrial > Soil > Wetlands | place: USA...
CGGCACAGGTGGTGGCCAGGCGCGGCCAGCTTCGCACGGCCACGACCAGCGCCACCGCCAGCACCGGCCACAGGTAGTAGGCCACCATCACGGACTCGAAGACCGAGCGCAGCGCCAGGGCCACAGCGGTCCACCACAGCACGTCCTCGAGAATCTCCCGGCTCCACGGGCCCCCGTTCCGCGCCGCGCCCCAGCGCCGCGCGACCACGATCGCGCAGCCGCAGGCCACAACGATGGCCAGCGCCCGGCCGGGACCGGCGGCGACCGCTCCGTGGCCCATCCGGGGGGCGAGGTACACCCACGGCGTGGGGTGGTCGACCGTCGGCCAGTTGGGCTGGTTGGTCACCGCGTGGATCGTGGCGGTCCAGTTCGCGGCGGCCGCGGCCCCCAGCAGGACCACGCTGGGGGTGGCGGCCCGGGCCAGGAAGCCGGCCAGCCGCCGCGGCGCGAGGGCGGCCAGGACGATGGGCAGCGCGATCAGGACCAGCGGCTGCACGGCGACCCCCGCCCCGAGGAGCCACGCCGACCGGCCCGTCCGGGCCTGCGACAGCGCCAGGATCGCGTACATCAGCAACCCCACGGCCACCGCGTCCTCGGGATGCCCCCAGTTCACCGCGACGCTCCACAAGGCGGTCGCACTGGCTGCGGCGAGCACCGCGCGTTTGGGCCGGCTCGCGCCCAGGTGCTCGGCGAGCGCGTCGGCGGCGAATAGCGCCACGGCCGATATCGCGATCTCGTAGGTCCCGGCCACGAGCCACGCCGCCGGATGGGCGTCGTGCCCGGGAACATGCACCGACACTCCGACGGCGTCCATGAGGACGACGACCGGGACCAGGATCACCGCCGCGCCGGGAAAGCTGACCAGGCCGGTCGGCTGGGTGTACAGGCCGCCGAGGTCCAGGTGCACCAGCCGCTGGGCCGCGGCCAGCGTCCCCCACAGGTCGAGCGGGAGCGGCCAGCCGCGCGCCCCGGTGATCAGGGGGCCCCACCACGTGGTCGAGCCCATCGCGATCGCGATCAGCCCGACCGTGGCCAGTATCGGGAACACCCTGCGGACCAGCCACCGCTCGCGCCCGGGCCGACGGGCATCGGCGGCGCCCGGCGCGGTGAGAGCGCCGGCCGGGGCGCCCCGGCCGGCGTCCGGCGCGGATGGCCCGGCCGCCTGACCGCCGTCCGGCGCGTCTGGCTGGACGGCCTTGCGCGAAGCGGTCACCGCCGGGTCCCCCTCACGCGTCACGCAGCCGGATCAGCAGCCCGCCGGCCAGCAGGGATCCGGCGACGGCGACGGCCCCAGCGGCCAGCACCGGGCCGGTGGTGACCGCGGCCTGGGCCGCCAGCACGGCGGCCCGGCGCGGCATCGCGGTGAGGGTGGTGCGGATCATCCCGGTGCTGTACTCACCGGTGATCCCCGCCGCGGCCAGGATGGCCACGACGGCCTGGCCGAACTGGATACCGGTGAGGCTGAGCTTCGCGGTATCCACGGGGCAGCCGGTGCCGACCGGGCATCTGGTGGCAGCGGCCGCCGCGGTGCTCACGGCCACAGTCAACACTATGGTGGCGGTCAGCAGCCAGGCCGTCCCCGGCACCGTGCGCAATTTCGTCCATTCCGCATGCGCTACCCCGCTCATGCGTCCCTCCGGCGCAGCAGGAAGACGGCCAGGCCGAGGGCGAGCGCCGTATAGCCGCACAGCACGCCGAATCCGGCCCACGGGGACAGCGGGTGGCGCAGGCTCTGGTAGCGCCGCCCGCCGACCAGCGCCTGGCCCTCGTCGGGCGCGTCCAGGCCCAGGATGACCCGCATCGTGGCAGACTTGCCGGCGCCGTTGGGGCCGACGAACCCGGTGACCTGCCCGAGTGCCACAGTGAAGGTCATCCCGTCCAGCGCGACGACCGGCCCGAAGCGCTTGCGCAGCCCGCTGACGTCAATGGTTGTCTCCACCCCCCGGTTTGTACGGCAGGGCCCATAACACGGCCCGAACGGCGGCTGTTATCTCGTTGTTAGGCGCGGCCAGGCATGCTGGAGACCGAGATCGCACCGCCCGGCGGGCCCGCGCCGCCGAACCCGGGGAGAGGACCGATGACCATTCAGGTGTCCGGCTCGAGAAGGCCGGCCCAGTTCTTGCGTCACGTCGGCGACAGCCTCCTGCCGCGCCGGACGATACGGCTGCGCCTGACCGCCGTGTACGGGGTGGCGTTCGTCTTGTCCGGCGCCCTGCTGCTGGCCATCACCAGCGGCCTGGTCGTATCGCGGTCCAGCGTGGCCGCGGTCCCGGCCCCGGGCTCCCAGGGCCCGCAGTCCCCGCTGGCACAGGCCCGGGCGCAGATCCAGCAGCTGCGGGATCAGCTGGCGTCGGAGACCCAGGCGCACGCGGGTGTCTCGCACCTGCTCCTGGTCTCGTCGGTGATCGCGCTGGGCATCATGACGGTGGTATCGCTGGTGTTCGGCTGGGCCATGGCCGGCCGCGTGCTGCGGCCGCTGCGGACGATGACCGCGGCAACCCGGCGCATCACCGAGAAGAACCTGGATGAGCGGCTCGCCATGTCCGGGCCCGATGACGAGCTGAAGGGCCTCGCGGACACCATCGACGGGCTGCTGGAACGGCTCGAGGGCGCGTTCGCCGCGCAGCGCCGGTTCGTCGCCAACGCCTCCCACGAGCTCCGCACCCCGCTGGCCACTATGCGGGCCTCGCTGGACGTGGCGGTGGCCAAGCCGGGGCCGGTGCCCGCGCCGACGGTCGCCCTGGCCGGCCGGGTGCGTGCCGAGCTTGACCGGGTCGACGAGCTGCTGGAAGGCCTCCTGGTCCTGGCCCGGGCGCAGCACGGCGTCCTGCCCGGCTATCAGATGCTCTCGCTCGACCACATCGTGTCCACGGCCCTGGCTGCCCGGGCCGGCGCGATCACGGCCAGGAACCTGACGGTGAGCAACCGCGGCGGCCGGGACGGCGCGTGGGTCGCGGGGAGCCCGGCGCTGCTGAGCCGGATGGTCGACAACGTGATCGACAACGCGGTCGCCCACAACTACGACAGGGGCTGGATCCAGGTCGCTACCGGGGCCAACGGGTTCGCGTGGCTGGTCGTCGAGACCGGCGGCCCGGTCCTGGACCAGTGGCAGGTGGCCCAGCTGGCCCAGCCGTTCCGGCGGCTCGGCGCCGACCGGACCGGCTCGGACCGCGGGGCCGGGCTCGGCCTGTCGATCGTGGCGGCCATCGCCGCGGCGCACGGCGGGACCCTGGACCTGCGGGCCAGGCCCGAAGGCGGGTTGCGGGTGGCTATCGGGCTGCCGCTGGCCGTGCCCGCCATGTCGCCGGCCGCGCCCGCTGCGCCCGCTGCCTGGGCCGGTGTCCCGGCGTGAGGGTCCTGGTCGTCGAGGACGCCCGGTCGCTGGCCGACGTCCTGGTCGAGGGGCTGCGCGACCAGGGCATGGCCGTGGACGCCGCCGGCGACGGGCTGGAAGCGGCGGCCAAGCTCGACGCCAACGCCTACGACGTGGTCGTGCTCGACCGCGACCTGCCGGGCATCCACGGCGACGCCCTCTGCCAGATGATCACTGAGCGCCACGGGCGGGCGATGGTCCTCATGCTCACCGCGGCCGGGTCTCCCGGGGACCGGGTCAGCGGCCTGGGCCTGGGCGCCGACGACTACCTGGCCAAGCCGTTCCACTTTCCCGAACTCGTGCTCCGGATTCGCGCGCTGGCCCGCCGCCAGCCCGCGGCGCGGGCCCGGACCCTGCGGGCGGCCGGGATCGAGCTCGATCCGCTGCGGCGCACGGTCACCCGCGACGGGCGGCAGCTCGACCTGTCGGTCAAGGAATTCGGGGTCCTCGAGGCGCTGTTGCGCGCCGGACCCGCGTTCCTCAGCGCCGAGGACCTGCTCGAGCAGGTGTGGGACGAGCACGCCGACCCGTTCACCAATACCGTCACGGTCACCGTCGGCCGCTTGCGCCGCAAGCTGGGGGATCCCCCGGTGATCACGACCCGGCCCGGCGTCGGGTACCGCATCGCGGACCCTGCGCCCGGTCACGGCGGGCCTGGTCATCGCCGGATCCCGACCGCGAGAGGCATGGGAGGCCGGCCCGCCAGCAGTTAGGCTTGTGTCTCGTCCGGGTTGCCGGCGTCGCGAGCAGAGCGGAATGGGCGCGTGCAGGACCGACAGGTGCCGCTTGACGTTTTCGTCGGCCGCGCCGCGGAACTCGGGCGCGTCGCGGAGGTGGTCGCCCGGGTAAAGACCGGGCAGCCGTGGCTGGTGACCGTCGAGGGCGATCCGGGGATGGGGAAGACGTCCCTGGCGCGGCGGTGCCTGGCCCAGGCACCCGGCCTGAAGGTGTTGTCGGCTCGCGCCGACCAGGCCGAGACCGATCTGGATTTCGGCATCGTCGACCAGTTGCTCCGGGCGGCCGAGTCACGGCCCTGGGCAACATCTACGCCAAGTGCGGCCTGCAGGGACGTCAGCAACTGCGGCGCTTCGTCGGGCAATGGCGCCAGCCGGCCGCGGTCTGACCCCGGCGCGGAAGGGAAGCGAGCCGATGGTGACCGCGCAGGACATCCGCGCCGTGGCGATGTCCCTGCCGCGTACCGAGGAGCACCTGATCTACGATCACGTCAAGTTCCGGGTCGGGAAGATCGTCTACGTCGCGATCACTCCCGACGAGACGATCATGGGCTATGCCTTCCCCCGGGAGGAGCGCCCCGCGCTGATCGCGGCCGAGCCGGACAGGTTCTTCGTGCACCGTCCCAGCGACGCGCGCTTCAACTGGATAGACACCCACATGGCGATGATCACCCCGGCCGAGATGGGCGAGTTCGTCACCGAGGCGTGGCGCATGGTCGTACCGAAGCGCCTGGCCGCGGCTCATCTGGACCGACCGATCGCCCTGGCCGCTGACGCGGGCCAGCCGCCGGGCTCTCGTCCCGGCGGAGCGGCCCGCGCTCGCCACGCGCAGCCGCGCCGGCCGTGAGCGTCTCGATCGGCGAGCTGGAGCGGGCGGCGGCCGGGGGCTGGCGGGCACCGGAGGAAGCCGCGCTCGGGGACTGGCTGCTGCGCGCGGCCGGTGGCTTCACCGGGCGCGCGAACAGCGCGCTCGCCGTCGGTGATCCTGGCCTGCCGCTGGCCGCGGCGATCACTAAGGTCTGCCGGTGGTATCGCGCCCGCGACCTGCCCCCGATGGTGGCCGTCCCCTACCCGCTGGACCAGCCGGGGAGCAGCGCGATCGACCGGTTCCTCGGCGACGAGCTGGGCTGGCCGGTGCGCCCGGGAGCGGCGACGGTGATGACGGCCGATCCGGGCGAGGTAGCAGCCCAGGCCGCGGGCGCGGGCGACACCGCCGACGCGGGCGTCACCGCCGGCACTGCCGCCCACATGGGCCCGGACGTGGACATGGCCGCCGAGCCGGACGAGGGCTGGCTGGCCCTGTACCGCTTCCGCGGCCGACGGCCGCCGCCCGTAGCCCGCCGGCTGCTGATGTCCGCCCCGTGGCAGGCGTTCGCCTCAGTCCGCGAGGCCGGCGACACCCTCGCGATCGGCCGGGTCGCGGTAGCCGGGGACTGGGCCGGCCTGACGGCGGTCGAAGTCCACCCGCGGCACCGGCGCCGCGGACTCGGGGGCGCCGTCACCGCCGCCCTGGCTGCAGCCGCGGCGGCCCGCGGAGTGGCCGGCCTCTACCTGCAGGTCGAGGACGACAACGGCGCCGCCCGCGCCCTGTACCGCCGCGTCGGCTTCGCCGACCATCACGGCTACCGCTACCGGGTCGCCCCGGCCGGCGAGGACTAACCCGCGGTGCGAGCGAAAGCGTCGTTGCGGTGTCTGGCCGGACGGCCAATATCAACGACCCACCGGCCTGCGGTTTACTACGACCATGCGCTATCCCCGTGCCGGCAGCGGCCTGGCGGCAGCTCTGGCGGCCGTCGCCGCCCTGGCCTGCCTGGCCGGGTGTGCCAGCCCGAAGCCTCAGCCGCCCGCCGGGCTGGCCGGCGATCCGCCGCAGTTCATCCAGGAAGAAGCGCTCGCCGCGGCCGAGGTGACCGGCTCGGTGCACGTCGACATGACCAGCTCGTCCGGGTCGGGCTCCACCGTGTACAGCACTGACGTGTCGTCCAGCGCGGGCCGCCAGGTCATCACGATCACGGGCGGCGGGAAGGCGACCGTGCTCGACGTGGCGGGTGTCGGCTACGTGAGCGGCAACGCGGCCGCCCTGGTCGGCTTCTTCGGGTTCCCGGCCGCCGCGTCCGCGCGGCTGGCCGACCGGTGGGTCTCCTTCCGCTCCGGGCAGCCCTACTACCAGCAGGTCGTCGACGCGATGACGCTCGGCTCGGCCATGGGCGTGGTCACGCTGTCTGGCCGTCTCACCTCGAAAGGCGTGCGGAGGATGGGCGGCCAGCCCGCCGTCGCGGTGCTCGGAACCGCGCCGAGCGTCCCGGGCGTTCCCGCGCACACGAAGGCCACCCTCTACGTTGCGACCACCGGACGGCTGTTGCCGGTCAGCTACGCCGAAGCGTCCGGCAGCATCCGCCTGAGCGCCGTGTTCAGCCGGTGGGGGGAAAAGGTGAGCGTGGCCGCCCCGCGTGGCGCGGTCCCGGTCACCTCGGTCATCAAGTCGTCGGGCGGGACCTGACCGCCAGGTTCAGCCCTTGTGCTGCAGCGTGTAACGGACCGTCTGCACCCGGATCAGGCCGTCGCGGAATACGAACGTGTCGATGCCGTCGTCGACCCTGGTCTTCTCCGCGTCGGCCGTCCACTCTATGAACAGCACGTCGCCCTCGTAGATCTGGGTCGGCACGGCCCAGTCCGCGTTCGGCACGTCGGCGAGCAGTTGTACGAACCCCTCCCGGACGCCGTCCTTGCCCCGCCTGACGCCGACGGGAGTGATGAACACGGCGTCGTCGGAGTAGTCGGCGACGATCTCGTCCAGATCGCCGGCTATGAGCGCCCCTGCGTGGTGCTGGAAGACTTCCTCGGGCGTGCGTGCCATCGCAGACTCCTTCGTGGTGAACACCTCGGACCTACCGTACGGTTCGGTCATCGCCGCGATCAAAGGAGGCCAAACCGGTGACTGATTCGCTGTTCGATCTGTCCGGCCGGCGTGCGCTGGTGACCGGCTCCAGCAAGGGCATCGGCGCGGCGCTGGCCGCCGGGCTGGCCGAGGCCGGGGCCGAGGTCGTGCTGCACGCCCGCGACCGGGCCGCCCTGGCCCGGGCCCGGGACGAGCTGGCCGGCCGGACCGGGACGCGGGTGCACGCGGTCGCGTTCGACGTGACCGACCCGGACGCGGTCGAGGCCGGACTGCGCGACGCCGAGGCGGCGGCCGGGCCGCTGGACATCCTGGTCAACAACGCCGGCACCATGCACCGCGAGCCGATGCTCGAGATGCCGCCCGCGGAGTGGCGGCGCGTGGCGGACACCAACCTGACCGGCGCGTTCATCGTGGGCCAGGCGGTCGCGCGCGGGATGGTGGAGCGCGGTTACGGGAAGATCATCAACGTCTGCTCGGTGCTGAGCTGGCTCGCCCGGCCGGGCGTCGCAGCCTACACGGCGTCCAAGGCGGGCCTGGCCATGCTGACGCAGAGCATGTGCGCCGAGTGGGCGAGCAGCGGCGTGACCGCCAACGGGCTGGCCCCCGGCTACGTGGTCACCGACCTCACCCGGGCCCTGGCCGACGACCCCGAGTTCGACGCCTGGCTGCGGCGCCGGACTCCGGCCGGGCGGTGGGTCCGGACCGAGGACCTGATCGGCACGCTCGTGTGGCTGGCCGCTCCGGCCTCGGACTTCGTCAACGGCCAGGTCATCGCGGTCGACGGCGGGCTGACCGCGGTGATCTGAGCGCGCCGGCGGTCACGGGTGCTGGCTGCTCACCGACACCACCTCGCCGGTCAGGTACGAGGCGTAGTCGCTGGCCAGGAACACGATGACGTTGGCGACCTCCCACGGCTGGGCGGCGCGGCCGAACGCCTCGCGGTCGGCCAGGTCGGCGAGGGTCTGCTCGCTCATCACCTTGGACAGGAACGGGTGCATGGCCAGGCTTGGCGCCACGGCGTTCACCCGGATGCCGTGAGCGGCCACGTCCAGGGCCGCGCACCGGGTCAGCGCCATGACCCCCGCCTTGGCCGCCGCGTAGTGCGCCTGGCCCGGCTGCGCGCGCCAGCCCAGCACCGACGCGTTGTTGACGACGACTCCGCCACGGCCCTGGGCGATCATCTGGCGCAGCGCGGCCCGGGTACACCGGAACGTTCCGTTGAGCGTGACGTCGAGCACCGTCAGCCACTGCTCGTCGGTCATGTCCAGGATCGAGCTGGTGCCACCGAGCCCGGCGTTGTTGACGAACACGTCGATGCGCCCGAACTCCCGCACCGCCGCGGCGACCAGCGCCTCGACATCGCGCTCGTCGGTGACATCGCACACGGCGGACCGCACGCGATCCCCGTATGCCCCGGCGAGCTCGTCGCGGATCGCGCCCAGGCGGCGCGCGTGGTGGTCGCTGAACATCACCCGGGCGCCCTCCGCCAGGCAGCGTCGCGCGGTCGCCGAGCCGATGCCGGTACCGGCCGCCGCGGTGATCACCACGACCTTGCCGGCCAGCAGGTCGTGCCCGGGCGGGGCCAGGCCGGCGGCAGATGCGGTCAGGCGGGCGGCGGGTTTCGTCAGGTCGGGGTCCGGCGACGTCATGTCCGGCCCTCCCGCAACGCCGGCCGGGCCTCGCGTGGCAGGCCGAGCGCGCGCTCGGCGATGATGTTGCGCTGGATCTCGTCGGACCCGCCGTAGATCGTGTCCGCCCGGCTGAACAGGAACAGCCGCTGCCATTCGTCGAGGTCGTACGGCGCGCCCCGGGCCAGCATCGACCGGGCGCCCAGCACCTCCATGGCCAGCTCGCCGAGGGCCTGGTGCCATCGCGACCACAGCAACTTCGTCACCGAGGCCTCCGCGCCGGACATCCCCGGGCGGTCCGTCCCGGAGCCATCCGTCCCGGGACCGGCGTTCTCCAGGGTGTCGAGCGCGTACGCCTGCATGACCTCCAGGCCGATCCACGCCCGGGTGATCTTGTCCCGCAGTACCGGGTCGGCGGCGGCCGGGCCGCGGCGGGCCAGGTCCACCAGGGCGTCGAGCTCGCGCCGGAACCCGACCTGCTGGCCGAGCGTGGCCACTCCCCGCTCGATGGCCAGCGTGGCCTGGGCCACCCGCCAGCCGTCGCCCACCTCGCCGACCACGAGGCCGCGCTCGGTGCGGGCGCCGTCGAAGAACACCTCGTTGAACTCGGCGGTGCCGGTGAGCTGGCGGATCGGGCGCACGGTGATCTCGGCCTGGCGCATCGGGACGAGCAGGTAGGACAGGCCCTGGCTGCGGCGCGAGCCGGGCTGCGTGCGGGCCAGGACGAAGCACCAGTCGGCGACCTGCGCCAGCGACGTCCACACCTTCTGGCCGGTGATCACCCACTCGTCGCCGTCGAGGACCGCGGTGGTGGTCACGGCCGCGAGGTCGGACCCGGCGCCGGGCTCGGAGTAGCCCTGGCACCAGAGCTCTTGCACGGCCGCGATCGGGGGCAGGAACCGCCGCCGCTGCTCTGGCGTGCCCAGCGCGATCAGCGTGGGCCCGAGCAGTTCCTCGCCCAGGTAGCCGACCCGCGCCGGCGCGCCGCTGCGCGCGTATTCCTGATGGAAGATGACCTGCTGCGCGAACGTGGCGCCGTGGCCGCCGCAGTTAGCCGGCCAGCCCAGGCAGGTCCACCCGGCCGCCGCCAGGTGCCGGTTCCAGGCCACCCGCTCGGCGTGCGCCTCGTGCTCGCGCCCGGGCCCTCCGGCGCCGCGCAGCCCCGCGAACCGCCCGGTGAGGTTCTCGGTCAGCCACTGCCGCAGGCGGCGCCGGAACTCCTCGTCCTGCGGGCTGAACCGCACTCCTGCCTCCGTGTCTGGCCAGCGGCTGGCCCCGCGCGTAGCCTACCAAGCACTTGCTTCGCTGGCCCGGACCTGAATCCCGAGGAGTGAGGTAGCTGCGCGAGCCCGTGCCGCAGACCATCCCGGCCGCCGTGGCGGGCGCGGCGCGGGAGTTCGGCGACGCCGCCGCGCTGGTTGAGCCGGGCGGGCCCCGCCTCAGCTACGCCGAGCTGCACGAGCAGATCGCCGTGGTCGCCCGGGCGCTGATCGCCGAGGGCATCGCGCCGGGGGACGCGGTGGCCATCTGGTCCCCCAACACCCACCACTGGGTCCTGGGCGCGCTCGGCGCGCTGTACGCGGGCGCCACGCTGGTCCCGGTCAACACCCGCTTCACCGGCCCGGAGGCGCTCGACGTGATCGGCCGCAGCCGCGCCCGGGCCCTGATCGTGGCCGGCCCGTTCCTCGGCGCGGACCGCCTCGCCATGCTGCGCGCCGCCGCCGCTGAGGCCAGCCCCATGACTGTCCACAACGGGCCGCCGCCCCCTGCGTCACTAAGCCATAACGGGCCGCAGCGGGCTGGGCCGCTCGGCCAGCTGAGCCTGGTCGTGCGGGTACCCGTCGAAGCGTCACTAGCTGCCAGCGGCGAAACCGCCGGCGGGGTCATCGACTGGGCCGGCCTCGGCGAGCGGGCGGAAGCGGTGCCGC
>Ga0335073_10015778_pt1 | contig 10562 bp, 10 predicted proteins | sample Lox_Sample_22_FD_207093 | JGI IMG/M metagenome (GOLD analysis project Ga0335073, IMG submission 207093) | Soil microbial communities from Loxahatchee National Wildlife Refuge, Florida, United States - Lox_Sample_2.2 | ecosystem: Environmental > Terrestrial > Soil > Wetlands | place: USA...
GAGATGACGCTGGCAAATAGATTCCATGCGTACGGCAACAGGATAAGCGCCAGGTGGAATGCCCGGGGATGCCGTTTGAATGCCTTCATGAAGGCCCGCCCCGCTTGCATTTCCGGCCCCAGAGTTGACGAAACCGTGTCGGCATAACCGGTCAGGACGCGCGCGACTTCGTCGCCGGTTCCGGCCTGTGACGCCCCGGCGGCCGCGCGCCCGGCCATGGCACCCGAGCGCAGCGCGAACGAGATGCCCTCACGCGACCACGGGTCGAGTAGTCCCGCCGCGTCGCCGGCGACCAGCACCCGGCCGCGGTAGAGAGGCGCGTCGTCGGTCCGGCACCTGGTCAGATGCCCGGAACTCACCGTCGGCTGGACATGGCTCAGGCTCAGGCGGGACAAGAAGTCGTCGAGGTAGCCTCGGGCCTGCTCCCCGCTGCCCTTAGCGGTGATCACGCCAACTGACAGCTGGTCCCCTTTGGGGAAGACCCAGCCGTAGGACCCCGGGATCCGTCCCCAGTCGATGAGTACCCGATCTTCCCAGGCGTCCCGCTGCTCTGGCGGTACCGGGATTTCCAGTTCAAGCCCCAGGTCAACCTGCTCATACTGAACACCAACGTAGCCAGCGCAGCGTCCGGCAGTGCCGTCCGCGCCGACAACGGTACGAGCCTTTATGACGCCGTGCTCTCTGGTGTAAACGCAGACGATATCCTGCTGCTCCGCCAGGCGGGTGACGACCGTGCTGTCGCGAACTACCGCTCCGGCGGCGACGGCCGCGGCGACCAAGGCCGCATCGAATTCATCGCGGTGAACCAGGTTGATGACCGGCCCAGGTGCTTTCCTTGTCCGTCCGAGATGCCCGTGCAATGTGAAGGTAAGTGCCGCGGCCCGGGCCCTGACGGGGAGCCGCACTTCCGGCGGAACAGCCCTGACTGACCGGTCGATCAGGCCTCCGCCGCACGTCTTGTAGCGGGGCAGCCCGAAGCGTTCCAGAAGGATCACCTTCCTGCCCGCCGCGGCGGCGACGCGAGCAGCGGTCGCGCCCGCGGGGCCGGCGCCGATGACAGCGACATCCCAGACGTCACCGGTAGCGCTCACACGCGAATCATCGGTAGCGCTCACATATGAAGCCTACTGATGCGGAAGTTGCGGGATCGCCGCGCATGTCCCCGAAGCCAGGCTGGCCCGTTCAAGATCAGTTTCCGTTGATCTTGAACGGGCCGTTGGCCCCCGGTCAGCTACCGGAGACCGCTAGAAGCCCGCTGAATTAGACCGTTTCTCGGGTATGACACCCTGAGTCTTGCCTGGTCAGCGCCGAGACTCCCGCTCCAGGTGTCGCTAATTCAGCACGCACCTAGAAGATCTTGTTGATGATGTCGTCGCCGATACCGAAGCCCGCGCCCGTCACGATCGCGCGGCCGAATCCGCCGCTGAGGAACTGCTGCAGCATGCCGCCGCCCTGCTGATACTGGGGCTGCTGGTAACCGGGCTGCTGGTACTGCTGCTGGTAGCCGGGCTGCTGGTACTGAGGCCCGGCCATGTTCTGGACGTGGTTGTTCACCATCGAGTGGATGGACTGCAGCAGCAGCGACACCTGTCCCTGCTCTTGCTGGACTCCCAGCGTTATCTCTTTCAGGTCAAGCATCCACTCGCGGGCGTTGGGGTCGCCCGCGGCGGCAGCGGCCTGCAGCTTGCTGGCCAGCGTCTGGATCTGTGCTGCTGTCTGCTGTGCCTGCTGCTGCAACTGGGCGTAGTTCTGGTCTATGGTCTCAGGGTCCACCGGGTCCTCCATCTGATCGCGGCCTCACAGCGGTAGCGACACCGATAGTAGCCGTCAGGTACCTCGGCGGCCGGCCGCCTGGACCGGACGCGCGCGCCAACTGCCGGCGGACCCGAGCTCTAGCCAGCGTCCGTCGCGGCTATGAGTTCCAGGATGCGCGCCGGGGGCAGGTGCTGCTCGTAGATCCGCACGCCGAACGGCGTGAGCGCGTCCTCGATCGCGTTCACCAAAGTCGGCGGCGCGACGATCATGCCGCCCTCGCCCACGCCGCGGAAGTTAACGTCAGCGTCGAGCGGCACGGTCTCAAGGTGCTCTATCTCGATTCTGGGAATGTCGCAGGCGGTCGGCAGCAGGTAGTCCATGAACGTGGCTGACTGGTAGTTGCCGTCCCGGTCGTAGGCCGATCGCTCGAGCAGCACGGCTCCGATGCCCTGCGCGATGCCGCCTCGGATCTGGCCCTCGACGACCGCCGGGTTGATGAGCGCGCCGCAGTCCTCGGCGGCGACGTACCGCTCGACCTTCACGATGCCGGTCTCGACGTCGACCTCGACGATGGCGCAATGGCTGCCGCCGGACCATCCGCCTTCGCCGCCGTCGAACGAAGCCTCGACCTCCAGGTTGGTGTCGACATCGGCACCGAACTCCCCCGACGCGGCCTGCCTGGCGACCTCTGCCACCGGGACCGCGCTGTCGGGGTCTCCGCGAACCAGGACCTGGCCATCGGTGATCTCAAGGTCCTGAGCGCTGGCCTCGAACAGGTGTGACGCGAAATCGAGCACCTTGCCCTTGAGCTGCCGGGCGCCGTGCAGCGCCACGCCTCCGGTCATAGTGGCTGACCGGCTGCCGCCGGTCAGTCCGAACGGGACCACGTCGCTGTCCCCGACCACGACGCGGACCTGCTCGAACGGCACGCCGAATTCGTCGGCGGCGATCTGAGCAAGGGTGGTCTGGTGGCTCTGCCCGTGCGGCATCTGGCCGGTGAACAGCGTCACGATGCCGTCTTCGGCGAGCTTGAGGCGCATGAACTCGAGGCCCATCGGGCCGCTCGGCGGCTCGGGCGAGCGCGGGCCGGGAGCGGCCTCGATGAAGGTTGCCAGGCCGATGCCCAGGTAGCGACCTCGGGCGCGCTCTTCGGCCTGGCGGCGCCGGAAGGCCGGTATGTCGACCATCTGGGCGACGCGCTCCAGTGACTCTTTCGTGGTGACCCCGGCCAGCGGACGCCCGGTGACCATGATGAGGGGCGGGTTGGTGCTCGGGGCGACGTTGCGCAGCCGAACTTCGAGCGGGTCAAGGCCGAGGTCTTTCGCGAGAAGGTCGAGGATGCGTTCCCGCACGAACGTCTCGGACGCCCACGGACCGCGGTAGGCGACGTAGGACGCCTTGTTGGTGGCGACGGCCGTCGACTCAAACCCCAGGGCCGCAAGCTTGTACGGACCTGGCAGCATCATCTCGATGATTGACGGAACCATCGTGCCCATGACCGGGTACGCGCCGGTGTCGATCACCATCTTCACGTCCAGTCCGAGCAGGTCACCGTCCTTGCTGACGGCAGCCCGGACATCGAAGCTCTCCTCGCGGGCCTGCCCGGACGCGGCGAGGTTCTCACCGCGGTCCTCGACCCACTTGACCGGCCTGCCGAGAGCGCGCGACGCGGCGGCGACGGCGAGTTCCTCTCTGGACGCGCCGATCTTCAAGCCGAACGAGCCGCCGATGTCGCCGGCCAGGACGCGCACCTTGTCAGGCTCCATGCCGAGGCGCATGGCGATGCCCATCCTGGTGACGTGCACGCTCTGCGTTGCCGCGTACACGGTCATGATGCCTGAGCCGGCGTCGTGGCTCGCCACGACGCCGCGTCCCTCCATGGGGACGTTCTGATGGCGGTGCACATCGATGTGGAAGTCCGCGACTCGGTCCGCGCCCGAGAACGTGGCGGCGACATCGCCGAACTCGCTGCGCTTATGCGGGCCCACGATGTTGTCGCCCAGGTTGGCGAAGATCGGCGGGCTGCCAGGGTCAAGGGCGACGTCCGCGCTCGCGACCGGGGGCAGGTCCGCATAGTCGACCTCGATCAGGTCGCAGCCGTCCTCGGCCAGGTAGCGGTTCTCCGCGACGACCACCGCCACCGGGTCGCCAACGAAACGCACCTTGTCGGTCGCCAGCAGGGTGTACTCGGGCATCGGCCCTCCGCCGCCCATGAGCGCGAGCAGCGGGTCAGGCCCGGGGATCGTCACCGCCTCCAGGTCGGCCCCGGTGAGCACCGCGACGACTCCAGGCAGGGCCCGGGCGGCCGAGACGTCTACCGCGAGCACCCGCCCGTGGGCCAGTGGCGACCGCACGAACGCCGCGTGCAGCATGCCGGGTAGCTTGATGTCGCCGACGTACCGTCCTCTGCCCGTGAGGATGCGAGGGTCCTCTGAGCGCTTGATGCTGGCGCCGGTATAGCGCTCGGCCGCGATCTGAGCCATCGTCGCCCCCTAAGTCAGCCTTCTCTGCTGCGCTGCGCTGCCAGCAGGACGCCATCGATAATGCTCTGGTAGCCGGTACAGCGGCAGATGTTGCCGGACAGCGCTTCGCGGATCTCGCGCTCGCCGGCGTCCGGGTGGGCGCTGAGGAACGCGGTGGCCTGCATGACGAAGCCTGGCGTGCAGAATCCGCACTGGAAGCTGTGCGCGTCCCACATCGCCTGCTGCAGGGTGCCGAGGCTGCCGTCAGGCGCTAGCCCCTCGACCGTGGTTACCTCGCTGCCGGCGGCCTGGACGGCGAGCATCAGACAGGAGCGCACCGCGCGGCCGTCGACGATGACCGTGCACGCGCCGCAGACCCCGTGCTCGCAGCCGACGTGGGTCCCGGTGAGGTCGAGGTCGTCGCGCAGGAAGTCCGCCAGTGTCCTGCGGGCTTCCACCGAACCGGTGCGGGTTTCACCGTTCACCGTCACGCTGATGTCCATCAGGGTCACTGCCTCCTCGTGGGCGCTGTCCGCGGCCGCACGCAACCCGCGACGGACGAGTGTGGCCGCGATCTTCTTCCGGTACTCCGACGAGCCGTGCAGGTCGGCAGGTGGCTCGATACCGGCGGTCGCCAGTCGGGCCGCCTCCTCGAACAGCTCGGTCGAGGGCCGCTCGCCGACAAGGAGTTCCTCCGCGTCCACCGCCCGGACTGGCACGTCGGCCAGGCCGGAAAACGCAAGGCGGGCATCGCTGATCACGCCGTCGGTGAGCGTCAGCTGCGCCGCCAGGCCGACGATGGCGAAGTCACCGTGGCGCCTGGCGACCTCCTCGAAGGCAGCACCGGTGTCCGGTCCCGCTACCGGGAAGCGGACCTCGACGAGGATCTCGTCACCGCGGCGTGACGTCGCCAGGTAGCCCTCGAACCACTCCGCCGCCGGGACGCACCAGGAACTCGGCGTCCAGGGCCCGCGCGACGGCCGGCAACTCGGCGGCCGGATCGCCGTGCGCCAGGCTGCCGCCGATCGTTCCGCGGCTGCGGATCGCCTCGTGGCCGATCAGCGGCAGCGCGGCAGCCAGCAACGGCACCGTGCCGGCGACGGTCTCGGATTCCTCGGCCATGTACTCGCGGGTCGTCGCGCCGATAGCCACCTGGCCATCCGTCACCGAGATCCCGGACAGCTCACGCAGGCCGTTGATGTCGATCAGCACCGCGGGGCGGGCCAGCCGGAGCGCGAGCAACGGGATCAGGCTCTGGCCTCCCGCGAGCACGCTCGCCTCGTCTTGGTACTCAGCCAGCAGGTCGACAGCTTCGGCAACAGTCACGGGGGCCTCGTACTCAACGTAAGGCAGCTTCATCGGCACAGCCCTTCAACGCCTCATGACACACGCGGCTTCGACTTTAGCGAAGTTCTTAACCCAAGTCATGATCTTGACATCGCGCCGACGATGGCCGTACGGGCCGCGGCTGGTCGTCAGGCCTTGCGGCCCACGCCCCCGTACAGGCTCAGTTCCGCGGGGGCGGGGCGGGGCGAGCCGGATTCCGGACGCCATTCCGAGACCAGGACCACCCCCGGCGGCACCAGTTCCAGGCCGGCGAACGCCAGCCGGGCGAAGTCGCCCGAGTCGCGGGCCTGCGCCGGGAGGCCGGCCGCGCGGTACGCGTCCATCGCGTTGCCGATGAGCGCCGGGTTGTCCTCCATGGACACCTGCGACGCGACCAGGTAACTGCCTGGCGGCAGTGCGTCCACCAGGGTGGCCAGGATCTGCGCGGGCCGGAACTCGTCGGGGATGAAGTGCAGGATGGCAACGAGCATCAGCGCGATGGGCTGGCTGAAGTCGAGGACCTCCCTGGTCACCGGATCGTTCAGGATGGCATCAGGGTTCCGCAGGTCGGCCTGTATGTAGGCGGTGCGGCCCTCCGGCGAGGAGGTAAGCAGCGCCCGCGCGTGCGCGAGCACCAGCGGGTCGTTGTCGACATACACAACCCGGGACGACGGCGCGATCCGCTGGGCGACCTCGTGCACGTTGTTCGTCGTCGGCAGCCCGGTCCCGATGTCAAGGAACTGCCTGACGCCGGCCTCGGCCGCGAGGAACCGGACCGCGCGCCCGAGGAAGGCGCGGTTCTCCCGCGGGCCTGTCCGCGCCGACGGGGCGCCGGCCAGCACCTTGTCCGCGACCTCCCGGTCGGCCGCGTAGTGGTTCTTGCCGCCCAGGTAGTAGTCGTACATCCGGGCCGGGTGCGGCCGGCTGACATCGATCTGCGGCTCCGGAGCCTCGGCTACCGGGGAATCCTCCACGCTCACGTCCTCCAGCATCGATGCCGTCGACCTTCCGCACGCAGTCTACGGACCCGCACCATTCCGGGCGAGGCACAGGCTGTGCGGCCGACCGGCTGACGAGGGCGCCGAAGACTCCGGCGCGCCTGGCCGGGGGCGGGCAGCGGAGCCAGGTCGCGTGCCCGGCGATCAGTCGGCCGAGCCGTCGGAGACCGGGATCGCGCTGTTGTCCCACTTCTGCTCGATCTTGGCGAAGTGCCAGATGGCGAGGGCGGCGATCCAGGTGAGGACGAAGATGCCGACGATGACGAAGCCGGCCTTGTTGATGTCAAAGTTGCCCATGAACGACCAGAAGCCGCCGTCCAGCCCGTATTCCTGGCCGATGAGTCCCAGGATCTCGATGGTGCCGATGAAGAAGGCCACGAAGACGGACAGGCCGGTGATGGTGAGGTTGTAGTACACCTTGCGGACCGGGTTCGCGAACGCCCAGTCGTAGGCGAAGTTCATGAAGCAGCCGTCGATGGTGTCGAACAGGCACATGCCGGCGGCAAACAGGAGCGGCAGCGACAGGATCGCATAGAACGGCAGGCCGCTTACCACGGCCGATCCGGCGAGGACGAGCAGGGCGACCTCGGTGGCGGTGTCGAACCCGAGTCCGAAGAGGACGCCGACCGGGTACATCTTCCACGGAGCGTCGGCGCGGCGGGCGATCGGGCCGAGGAAGCGGTTCATCAGGCCGCGCTTGTCAAGCTGGGCTTCGAGTTCCTCGTCGCTGTAGCGTCCGGTGCGCATGTCCCTGAAGACCCGGACGATGCCGACCAGGATGATCACGTTGAGCAGGGCGATGATGTACAGGAACGTGCCGGAGACGGTGGTGCCGACGATGCCGGTGACGTTGTGCAGCCCGGAGTTGTTGTTCTTGACCTGCTCGTCCAGGGCCCGGATACCGAAGTTGAGCAGCAGCGCCAGTACGAAAACGATCGTGGAGTGCCCCAGCGAGAAGAAGAACCCGACCGACATGGGCCGCTTGCCCTCGTTGACGAGCTTGCGCGTGGTGTTGTCGATAGCCGCGATGTGGTCGGCGTCGAAGGCGTGCCGCATGCCAAGGGTGTAGGCCAGCGCCCCGGTCCCGAAGCCGAAGATCTCGGTGTTCGTGATGTGGTAGTGCCCGCCCACCGCTGCCGCGAGGAGCACCCAGCCGGCGACGTTGAGGCCCACGACCACCGCTACCATGACGCCCGCCCGTGCCCACTCGCGCGGCGTCAGGCCGTCCCGGATCCGTGCCAGCCGTGCGCTCACGTTCACCTCGGGCAGCCGCCTTCCCCTGGAGTTCCTGGTCGGGTGCCAGTCTAGAGATACTTGCAAAAGAGTTGCAACAGCGTAGGGCGGGCAGGTACGTGTGCCTCGTCTCCAGGCCGGCCGCGACCGGGCGGAAGTCCAGCATAGGTATCTCAAATTTGAGATATCCTCTGAGGTATGGACGAGCTTCCGCTCCTCCCGGGGTTCCGTGAGATGGCACTGCGCCGGATGGCGGAGCAGCGGGCGGGCCTGGTGCGCGGACTGGTGGCACAGCGTCTGGCGGCGGGGCTGTCGCAGACCGAGGTGGCGGCCCGCATGGGCACCTCACAGTCGGCGGTCGCCCGGCTTGAGTGCGGAGCGACCGATGCCCGCGCCTCCACACTTGAACGGTACGCGGCTGCCGTCGGCGGCGAGATCAACTGGAGTTTGCATGAGTGACTCAGACGCATCCGGCACCCTCGGCGGCACCAGCTTGTCCCACGGCAGGGAAGAACCGGACTTTCCATGGCCCGGCCGTCCGTGGCCGGGGACGCCGCCCCCTGCCCGGCCGCCGTCCCCGGGACAGCCAGACCCGGGTCCGCTGCCGCCGACCAGGATCTGGCTTGACCCGCACGCTGGGTGGCAGGACAAGCTCTATGAGCGGCTCCTTGAGCAGCGCATCGTCCTCGCGTCGGGCGTCCTCGACGATGCGGCGGCGACACGCCTGTCCGCGCAACTGCTCACCCTTGACGCCGAGGGCGCTGGACCGATCCGGCTGGAGCTGCAGAACCTCCAGGCCGACCTGACCGCGGCGCTGACGCTCATGGGGGTGCTCGACGTGGTACGTGCGGAGATCCAGGCGTTCGCCGGCGGCGAGACCGGCGGCCCCGCGCTCGGCGTGCTCGCCTCGTGCCCACGCCGGCTCGCGTATCCCAACGCGTCATTCACGCTCTCGGAGCCGCGGCTGCGCTTCGGCGGGACGGCCACGGCGGTATCCGCTCACGAGCAGCAAGCGAGGCGGATGACCGACTCGCTCTACTACCGGATCGCCGAGGCGACCAGCCGCGATGCCGAGGACATCCGTGAAGACGCGCGGCGCGGCCGGGTCTTCACGGTCGCGGAGGCCATCGGCTACGGCCTGATCCACGAGCGTGTTACCAAGCGACCGTCGTAGCCGGGGGCAGCCGGTCCGGTGATGCTGGCGCGGAGCGGCCCCCTACCTTCCCTGGCGGCGGGTACTAGGCTTCCTCGCGCCACAGCCGCAGCGTCGCCACGACCATCGCGGCCAGCGCCGGGAGGAAGAACAAGCCCGTGTGCGTGGCCTGGCCGATGAGCCCGATCAGCAGCACCACCACGGTCAGCGGCGCGGCCAGCCTGGGCACCGGGGCCGGGGCGAATGCGGTCAGCAGCGCAAGCGGCGCGGGCGCGACCGCCAGCAGCAGTGCTGACCAGGACGCCGGAATGGGGTCGGCGCCGGCCAGGGCTGCGATGGTGATCAGCTGCGCCGCGATCGATAGCAGCAGCGCTGCCCGTCGCCACTGCCAGCTAGCCGGGGCAGAGACCGAGGCGGCACCGCCGGAGGTGTCTTCCGCGATGCCGGCCGGCGACGGGGCTGTCGCGGGCACGGCGCGGGAAGCGCGGCGAGGGAAGTAGTCAGGGATGCTCATGGTGCGCTCCCAGGGCACTAGACGGGACTTCAGATGCCGTGCCGACCAGTCTTCCCGGCTCACCTGTCAAAGAGCCTAAATCACCAGCCTCCACCTGCCAATACTCTGCCGTGAGGCGTTCCGGCCCGGGGTGAAAGGCATTGACCGGGGCGATCGCACCGTTGACCGATTTCGGCATCTGGGCGCGCGGGGACCTGCTGGTCATCATCCTGCTGATCCTGGGAGCGATGCTGCTCACCCGGTTCGCCGACTGGGCGCGCGGCCGCACCGTGGACCACATCGATGCCCGGTTCTCGGTCAGCGACGAGCTCGTGCGGTCGGAGGCCGCCAGGCACCGCCACGTCGTGGCATCGGTTCTCACCTGGTGCGTCCTAGCCATCATCTATGTCGTCACCGCCGTGCTCATCGTGCAGCGTCTCGGCGTGCCGCAGAGCGTGACTCAGACGGGGGCAAGCCAGACGTCGACGCCGGCTACCACGCCGGCCACCACTCAGAGCCCGCCGGCGACGTCGCCCGCACCAACCCTCTCGACCCCGGCGCCCACGCCGAGCTGACGGCCCGTTCCTGCCCGGCCCGCCCGGCCGGCGGTGGCCCGCAGGTAACGCGTGGCGGCGACCGCCACCAGGCAGACGCCCAGCGCGATCACCCGGGTGGTGCCCTCGGTTGGCCCGGGCAGCAGGTGGGTCAGCCGGACGTTGAGGGTCCAGGGATGCATGACCTCGTTGAAGGAGAGGTAGAGCACGAGGCCGGTGCTGAGCACCACGGCGGTCTCGGCTACCGCCTGGACCAGGAGGACACCAGCGGGCCGGGCCGCGTGGCGAACGCGGGCCGGCTCCGCCGGGGCCCCGCCGGAACGCCTGAGCTGCAGGTACTTGCTGACAACGAGGGTCACGATGGCGACTGCGAACGCGAGGAAGCCGGCCGTGTCGGTCCGCAGGTGCGGAATAGCGGACCAGTAAGGATTGGCATCGGCATAACCGAAGCTCCCGACGAGGGCTGACCCGACCCAGATCAGCACGGCGGTGTAGCCGAGGCCGAAGGCCGCCGATTCGACTACGAGCCTTCGGTTGTCCTGGCTTCTGTGGCGCACGCGGCTCACTATAGGCGTCCCGTCCCGTTCC
>Ga0335073_10015779_pt1 | contig 10561 bp, 12 predicted proteins | sample Lox_Sample_22_FD_207093 | JGI IMG/M metagenome (GOLD analysis project Ga0335073, IMG submission 207093) | Soil microbial communities from Loxahatchee National Wildlife Refuge, Florida, United States - Lox_Sample_2.2 | ecosystem: Environmental > Terrestrial > Soil > Wetlands | place: USA...
GAAAGGCTGCTGGCCGCGGCCGAGCTCGCCTTCGAGCTCGGCCAGCGCGACCTGGTCCTGCCGCTGCTGCGCGAGGTCGAGCAGCTCGATCCCGGGCCGGTCCAGCAGGCTCGCGCGACCTGGATCGGAGAACTCGTCCAAACGCGGCCACTGGGCGACGCGACGCGCGCCGCTACACTGATCGCCGCCGCTGAGCAAGCGGGCCACGCTGGTGACCGCGACCTCCAGCTCGACATTGCCTGGCTGGTGGCATCGCGCGCCTGGCTGGTGGATCCGGCTCCCACCGCCCGCCAGGTTCTCGTCGAGGCGGCCGACCGCCTAGGGGATCCGGCCTCAGCCGACGTCAGGATCCTCGCCATTCAGGCCTACGCCGACCCGTTCGGGAAGGCCCCGGCCATACTCGGGCGCCTGCGCGAGGCCGCGGCCGACGTCCACCGCGACACGGACGCCGCCCGTTTCCTGGGGCCGGCCGCGGTGGCGGTGGGCGCCTTCGATCTCGCGACCGCCCTTCTGGCCGAGGCCGTCGAGGGCCTGCGGACGCAAGGGCGGCTAGGGCATCTGCCGCGCATGCTCACCTTGCAGGGAAGAATGGCGGCGCAGGTCGCCGACTGGGGAGTGGCGATCCCAGCCGCGGAAGAGGCCAGGCGGCTGGCGACCGAGCTTCGCGAGCCGCATTGGGTGGCGGCCGCCGACGCCGTCGAATCTGTCATCGCCGGGATCCGCGGCCATCGGGACGAGGCCGAGCGAGCCGCCGCCCGGGCCGAACGCCTCGCAATGCCGGCCGGGTCGAACATGACCCTCGCCTTCGCGCAGTTCGGCCGGATATTCGCCGCGCTCGGAGCGGGCCGGCACGCCGATGCCTACGAGGCCGCCCAGCGCCTCTTCGACCCGGCCAGCCAGGCTCACCATCCGGTTGTCGCCTGCTGGCTCATCGGCGATCTGGCCGAGGCCGCGCTACGTACAGACCGGGTCGACGAAGCGCGCGCACGCGTGAAACAGGTAGAGGCCGTGTCCGGCGACACCCCGGGCACCTGCATCGCCGTGGGCCTGCGGCACGCGCGGGCGCTACTCGCCCAAGACCCCGAGGAGGCCGCGGGCCGTTTCGACGAGGCCCTCGGCGCCGACCTCACTGGCTGGCCGCTGCAGCGTGGCCGGCTGCTGCTGGCCTACGGCCGGTGGCTGCGCCGCCAGCGCCGGATCGCCGACTCCAGGGCACCGCTGCGAGACGCCCGCGACATCTTCGACGCCATGGGCTGCGCCGCCTGGGGCGACCAAGCCCGCCGGGAACTGCGGGCGTCCGGAGAATCCAGCACTCGACGCGGCCTCGCCGCGCGCGACCAGCTAACCGCCCAGGAGCTTCAGATCGCCCAGCTCGGCGCTCAGGGCCTTTCGAACCGGGACATCGCCCAGCGGCTGTACCTGTCGCACCGGACAATCAGCACCCACCTGTATCGCGTCTTCCCAAAGCTCGGGATCACGAGCCGCGGTGAGCTCCGCTCAGCCCTAGAAGCTCGCTAAGCGCTGTGCACATGGGAGGCAGGAACCCACATCATGGGCCGGATCACCTACGAGGGCATGGCTAGTTTCTGGCCCGCCTCCAGCGCCCCGGCCGCCGCCCGATGAACGACATTCCTAAGGTCGTGTTCTCCCGCACCCTGCAATCCGCCGGGCAAGCAGGGCAACCTGGCGCCAATCCCTAGCCAGCCCTCTCAACCTCCAGATGATCCAAGTTCTCGCACGATGGCGGAGCGTCCCACACAATGACCGCAAGGCCGGGATCGTATCCCGGCCTTGCGGTGCTGGTGCTGTCTGAGATTGCAGGTCAGGAGTTACCTCCCATCTGGTTGTTGCCGTGGGCCAGGTAGTTGTCCAGAGCCTTCTGCGTGGCGGCGTTCATGGTGCCGGTCTGGGGGAGGCCGGCCTGGCGCTGCAGGTCCTTGATCGCGGCGATGGTCTGCGGGCCCATCAGGCCGTCGACCGGGCCCTCGTAGTAGTTCAGCTGGCCGAGTTCCTGCTGCAGCTTCTTCACCGAGGCTGACGGGGTAACAGCCGGGGTCGTCGGCTGCGCCGGGTTGACACTCTGGCCCGGGCTGGTGGGCTGGGCCGGGTTGGAGGTGGAGGCGGCGGGCGCCGGGGTGCTGCTACTGGTGGTGTGGGTCAGGCCGACCGCGGCCAGCACAATCAGGGCAGCGGCGATGACGGTACCGATGACGATGATCAGGATCCGGTACCCCGAGGGGCCGTTGCCACCCTGGCGAGGGGCGTGGCGGCCGGCGGCGGGCTGGCCGTAGGCATGGGTGTCATCGGGGTGGGTGTGCTGGGTGTCGAACTGGGTGCTCATAGCGGGTCTCCGTGTTCTGTTGCTCGTCCAGTGCTGATAAAGCCAGCATCGTTCGAGCCGCGAGCAAACTCCCTAGAGAAACTCCCTAGTTCCTGGTCCCTAGCAACCACCAGCAGGCAGGTACAAACGAACATGACCGAACTGTGCGAGGTCGTCATCACCGCGCCCGATCCTGAATGGCTGTACAGTCTCACTCGCGTGCTCGTCGCCAGCGGCTTGTGCGCAAGCGCGCATAACTTCACGCCTGTACGGACGGTCTACAAATGGCAGGGACGGATTTACGAGCGCACCGAAGGACGGGCATCACTCCATACGCGGGCAGAACTCGTAAGCCGGATCGTTGACCGGGTACGAGCAGAGGGACATCCCTACCAGGTACCAGGGATCTCAGCACGGCTAATCACCGGCGGCAACCCTGAGTACCTACAGTGGATAGCGGATGAGACTAGTTCCGGGGATGAGCGTCATGCTGATGAGCGGTAGTTTGACCGGTCCTGAAATGCTTCACTTATGTCCTCACTCCCAGTGACGTTCGCTGAGGATGTCATCAATCTGCCAGCGCGCGTTCAGTTCGAGGCGTTCATCGACGAGCACCGCGGTGCGCTCAATCGCTGCCTGGACGGGCTGACCGAGGAACAGGCGCGCCGTTCGCTGGTGCCCTCCCGGACCACTTTGCTGGGCCTGGTGAAGCACGCGACCTTCCTCGAGAAGGTCTGGTTCGACGAGGCTGTCACGGGCCGGTCACGTGCCGAGATCGGCATCCCCGCGATCTCGGACGAGTCGTTCATTCTTCATGACAGGGACACCATCGCCACCGTCCGGCAAGCACACCGCGAGGCATGCGAGTCATCACGCCACGCGACGTCATCCCTGGGACTAGGCGACAAAGTCTACGGCTACCGACTCGGGCCACTCCCGCTTCGCTGGGTGTACCTCCACGTGCTGCGCGAACTCGCTCAGCACTGCGGGCACGCCGACATCATCAGGGAGCAAATCCTCAATGGGTAACGCCGGGCGCGGGCGCCTACAGGAAGCGCGGCGAGGTTAGCGGGCGATGACCTGAATGGTCGTAAGGGTCGGATCGGCTGCGTAGGCAATACGGCCGCCGTCGGCGAGTGCAACCTGGAGTGCGTTGAGGACGGCCGCGGAGATGACCTCTCCGGGTGCCAGGACGGGCACGCCCGGCGGGTAGGGCGCGATCAGTTCGGCGCTCACACGGCCGACGGCGGCTGCCGTGGAAACGGTCTGGTGGTGGGCGAAGAACGCGCTGCGGGGATCGGTCGCGGTGGCTGGCTCGACAGTCCACGCTGCGGCCGGGGCAATCTGTCGCGGTTCGCCGCGGTGCCTCTCGATCGCGGCCGCCAGGGTGTCGACTAGACGGGTCACGGAGGGTTCGTCGTCCGAGAGAGTCACCATCGGCACCAGGACGTCACGATCGGCCATTTCCAGGGTGATGCCCGCGGAGAGCAGCTCCGCCTCCACGGCGTGCCCGTGCGCGCCGGTACCGGCCAGCAGCACGACGAGCTTGGCCGGGTCGACGCGGAACCGCCCGGCGGGATGACCGGCCGGGCGGTCGGTCACCACGGCCACCCCCGGGACGGCCGCGAGCCGGTCACGGGCGCCCCGCACTAGCTCGAGGAGCCGACCGACCAAACCAGCGCCGTGCTGCTGCAGCAGCGCCCGGGCGGCGTCCGTGCTGGCGAGGATCGCCCCGGCCGGGCTGGTGGTGTGGGTGGCGTCGAAGCCGCGCTCCAGCCGGCCGGGGTCCAGCAGCCCACCGGATCGCCGGGTGCGGGCGAGCAGCAGCGCGGCCTGGCTCCACGCCGGCAGCATCTTATGCGCGCTTGTGATGAGGGCATCGGCTCCGAGGGTGAGCGCGTGCGGCGGCACCGCCGGGGAGAACCCGAAATGCGCCGCCCAGGCAGCGTCCACGACGAGCGGCACGCCGGCCGCATGCGCGGCGGCAGCATGCGCAGCAATATCGGAGCGCGTCCCGATGTAGGACGGATCGCCGAGCACAACACCGCACGCGCCGGGGTGTGCGGCAAGCGCGGCCTCGACGGCAGCGACAGGCACGGCGCCGGGCAGCCCGGTGGCGGCGTCCAGTTCCGGCCGGACCCATACCGGCCGCAGCCCGGCCAACACAATGCCGAGCAGCAGCGACCGATGCAGGGTACGGGTGATGACGACGTCCTGCCCGGGTCTGCCCAGGGCCAGCACGGCGGCCTGATTGGCATGCGTCGCGCCGCCGACCGACAGCCGGCACCAGTCCACGCCCCAGGCCGCCGCCGCCCGCTGCTCGGCCGTCACCAGCAACCGACCGTCCTGCTTCATCGTGTCCAGGCCCGCATACAACGGCACATCACCGCGCACCACGTCGCCCACCAGGTGTGTGCGCTGCTTGTGGCCCGGGATCGTGAACGGCACCATGGTGCCCGCACCGACAGCAGCGCTAAACCGCAGCCAGCCCTCCAGCAGCGGCGCATCACTTGAAAGGCCAAGCGGATCCCGGGGATCGTGAGGTTCGGGCGTCACGAGCCCACTCTGCCAGGAAGCGGGACCGCATCGGCGACAGTCCCGGGGGCATCGCCGCGCGACCCGCCGGTGGGCCGCAAACAACCTTGGGGACGTCGCTCGCCTGACATAGCGCCGGTTCCATTTCTACACAAAAGACGGACTGGCGCTCAGCCTCGACGATTGCGAGCAGCCTTAACGGGAGATCTGCGCCTTCGGCCCGGCCAGTAGCGGCGACGATCCGGCTGGGATGGCGATGGACTTCGACCGGTGCCCCGGTGACGACGTGGAAACCGATGAAGACCCCGGCTTGTGGCAGAACATGGATGTTCAGCGCCATCCAGGCGTCCAATGGCTGGTCACCGGCCGGGCGAGAGGTCGTCGGGATCTGGGAGAGTCGCCTCAAGGTACCGGCACCGCGCGGGGCGCACCATCGAGACCGCGCCAGACCACGTAACCCTCCGAGCGGTGACTCAGATCGCGCCGGGCGGGCTATGGGTGACCGCGACCGTCCAGTGGATCCGGCCTAACTTCCCCGGATATGCGGCGAGCCGCGCTTTGGACTGTCGCAGGTCAGTTGCGGAGGAGTGTCGCGCATCACCCGCCGGAGGACACACAGGTCCGCTGTTGACGTGCTGCCGAGAACGTTACCGTGGTGGCGTGGGAATGCACGGGGACGGCGAGGACGACATCGCAGAGCACGACGGCGGGCCGCTGCGGATGCCTGGATGGGCCCGGCGTCCCCGGTGGCTTTCCGCTGGCGGCTGGCGGCCGTCGCGCGGCGCGGCGGTCCTTGGCGCCGCCGGGCTGATCGTCGGGCTGTGCGCTGGGTACGCGCTCGGCTACGGTCGGCTTGCGCGGGACGGCCGGCCGCCGGGGATGACAGCCGGCCATGCCGGTCCATCGGCTGGGCCCGCCTCTCCCGCGCCGTCGGGCTCGCCGACCCAGCCCCGGGGCTTCGGGGCTTACGCCCCCGCTCAGGGCATCGCCGGGTTCGCCGGGACCGTGATCGACCAGACCGCAGGAGCGTGCTCGATGCAGCATGGCCGCGAGCTCCAGCTCGGGATTGAGGTGATCAACCTCTCCGGCACGACGGTGACTCTCGGGCAGGTCAAGCCCATCCTCCCGATGGGCGGGCTGCGCGCGCTCTCGCAGCAGTGGTCGCCCTGCGACGCCATCTCACCGTCCTGGCTGATAGCCGGAGGCGACGGCACGGTGACGATCATCAGGGCGGCGGGCCAGTCAGGGGCACCAGGCATGCCGCCCGGAGCCACGAGGCTAGGCGACGCGCTGCAGGGTGAAGATGTCGTGCCGCCGGGCGGCACCGCCTGGTTCAGCGTCACCTTCCAGGTGCTCGTGTCCTGCCCGAGGCCGCTGCCAGTGCAATTCAGCGTCAGCTACCGGGGGGATACGCGGCAGGGCACCGCGCGGCTGCAGGGATTCCCGGACCTTGGGAAGGTCTCTTATACGGGGTGCGCGGGCAGTTAACGACCGCGGAAGTAGGACAAAGCCGACGGCGATACGGCCGCAGGACCGATGAGTCCTGTGCGCTTGGACCAGTCGTCGCACAAGGGTTCCTTCTAGTGCGTTACCGCTGGTCAGAGGTTGTTTGTGGTCAGGGGCGGGGTCAAACCGCCGACCTTCCGCTTTTCAGGAAGCTGCGTCTCCGCTGGTCCTGGCGCCAGCCTGACCCGCACGTGCGATCCGCGTGCGACATCAGTGCTTGACCACGATCGACTTTGGCAGCCTGGCGGCGTCACCGTGGGCAGCCAGATCCGACAGCGCGGCGGCGATCTCGGCATCCCGGCCGTCAACCGTATGCAGGTACCGATAGGAAGCCACCGGGGAGGCGTGCCCGAGGCGGCGCATCAGGTCCTTGACTGTCGCGCCCGTGGCAGCGGCTAGCGTCTGGCCGGTGTGCCGCAGGTCGTGGAAGCGGAATCCGGGCATGCCTGCCGTAACGCGAGCCCGGTTGAAAGCCTGGCGGATCGCATCTCCGCGCATTGGCCGACCGTCGCGGCCGACGAAGACACGACTCAGTCCGCACAACCACCGACATCGTGAGCGATGACGAGCGGACCATCCCCACCGGGATAAGGGCGCGGTCCTCGACGCTAAGCAAGTTCTCGGCACCTAACAGAAGGACGGGACAAAGCGATGACTGCCCCTACACTTGCGCACCGATTAATGTCTGACTTCTTTCAGCCACACCGGCGCTGACTGCGACCACGCCGACCATGGGTCTCAGTCCCCGGCCGCCGGGTTGTCGGCAAGTGGCTGCGCTGCTGATTCCGTCATGTTCTGCGGCTGGCCAGGCAGCAGCTTGGACGTGTACCTGATGGCGATCATGCGCGCCGTGGTGATGGCCGCCCCCATCACCAGCGTCCAGGCGAGGGCGCGGCCCAGCGGGGCCTGCTGGTCGTCAGGGCCCAGCGGTGGCTCTTTGCCGGTTACCTGCTTCCAGGTCAGCTGGAGTCCCTTGTAAGCGCCCGCCGCCGCAGCCATCCCGACAGCGTGTTTCAGCATCCGGCTGACCCGGCCATCGGTACTGTCATCCACCATCGCAGTCACCCCCGGGCTAGCCGCCCAGAACCACGGGAATCCGCAGTGTCCTTTGTCTTGCCATCATGTCACAGACCGTAGGCTTTGCCGCTTGGGTGACGATCGAGGAAGCTGGCTGTGCGCTGGCCGCGAGCTGCTTGATCGTGTGAGCCTGTTAGATCTGCGGCGGCGCTGACGCCGGGCCCGGCACCTGCGCCGTTGGACGGGGCAGAGCGAGGCGGCACTACGATAACGTACGTCGTGGCTCGAAGAAGGGGTGTTACGCGCGTGGTCATCCGGCGCAGACTGCTGCGCGACAAGAAGACCCGCCAGCCGCAGGAGCTCGGCGCAAGCTACATACCGCCCAGCATCGCCGCAGGTACCTACCTGGAACAGCCGACCGTGGTCCCGCAAGCGCTGTTCCTGTGCGTCGAGGAGCTGAGCGGGCGGCACTACACCCACGCCAGCGACCGCTGGCAGGTCCGCCGGGCAACCGCCGAGGAAGCCAGCCTGCTTGAGACACCGGCCGGGAGCCCGGTCATCCACCTCATCCACAACGCCGCCGACGAGAACGGCGACACGCTCGAAGTCTCCGAATCGGTATGGCCAGCCGACCGCATTGTCGTAATCGATGACTACGGCATTGCCCAGGAGCCCGAGGACCAAGAGGGCATGTCCGATGTCTGACGTGATCGAGACGCCGCTACCGGCCAGCCTGCGCAACCACTGGTGGTGGCGGCCCGGCTGGACAACCGGCCGCCACTACTACGCCTGTCACCTGACCCTTGACGACCAGCCGCAGCTACGGGAACTCATCGCCAGGTACCAGCAGGCGATAGAAGACCGTCCAGGCCTCGACCTGATCCCGCCGCGATGGCTGCACATCACCATGCAGGGGATCGGATTCACCGACGAGATCAGCGCCGCCGAGCTGGACAGCCTCACCGATGCGCTCACCCAGGAGCTGAGCAAGATTGACCCGCCAATGGTCAGCTTCCGGTCCCTGACAGTCGATCCCGAGGCGATCTACCTGAAAGCCCATCCTGCGGATGCCCTCTATCCGCTACGGGCACGGATGAGCCGGGCCGTTGTCTCTGCCATCGGCGCCAACAGCTCCGCTGGGAACATGCCAGCCCCCAGGGAATTCAACCCGCACGTCAGCATCGCCTACGTCAACGCGGACGGCCAGGCACAGCCCATCGCCGAAGCGCTGCAAGCCGTGACGGCAACGACGGTTACCGTCACCATCCGCAAGGCATCGCTGCTGGAGTTCCATCGTGACCACCGCATGTATGAGTGGACCAGCGCGACCCCGATAGCGATCGGTTCAACCGCGGTCTGACCACTCCGTTTCATCGCTAACTGCCCATGGGCGTGATGTTCTTTGCAAAGGATCTACCGGCATGGCGATCGCAGCACTAGTCGTGGCAATCGTAAGCGCCCTGCTTGCCGCAGGAGCGCTACTGCACAACATCCGGTCCTTCAGGCGCTCAGGCTGGGACCTCAAGGTAGTCGCCTGGTGTGGCCGTAACAACGATCAAGTTCATGTAGAGATAACCAACGTCGGCCGTCAGGCTTGCGAGGTCTCAGAGATCAGGTACTTCATAAGCCGACACGAGTCAGTCCCGGCTCAAGAGAGAGTGGGCTTTTCTGCGGCGATACCACCCGTGATGGTCTTTTCCGATCATGAAGCCGTGGCGGAACCTATCGCTCCATCGGCCAAAGTCGAGGTTATAAAAGATTTTGGAATCACCCTCCCGGCTGTATTCAGCCTTGAAGTATGGGTATGGACCGGAGGCCGCCCATACAGGTCCGAAAGGTCAATGCATCCATTCTGAGGGGCGCAGGCAGCCCCAAGTGTCTAGCCGAATGCCGAGCCGAACCCTGACGCTCTTATTTCTGTCAAGGCGGCATGCGGCTGCCCCGCTTGACGGACTTCCGCCATCCGAGGTTCGTGCTCGGAGGGATGTCCTATCACGGGGAGCGTGGGAAGGTGGTCCTGGCCGCTGTACCGCCGGGCCTCGATCCCTGTTGCGGTAACAGGCTGCCCACAGTGAGGAGCGCCCGCCGCATGTCACCCGCAAATAGCGAGCACGAGCCACGGCTCACCGCCGAGGAGGACCTCCGGGCGAGCGTCATCGGAACGGTCATCCCACACAATGCGCCCATCACGCTGGCGGAATACGACCGGCGGTGGCCGGCGCTGTTCGACCGCGAGGCCGCCCGGATCCGGGCAGTCCTCAGTGACGTGGCCGTACTGGTCGAGCACGTAGGGTCCACCTCAGTGCCAGGGCTGGCCGCCAAGCCGACCATCGACATACTGCTGGCCGTCCCTGACTCAGCCGACGAGCAGGCCTACGTCCCGACTCTCGAGGCCGTCGGCTACGTCCTGCGCATCCGCGAGCCGCACTGGTTCGAGCACCGGCTGTTCAAGGGCCCGGACACCGACATCAACCTGCACGTGTTCACCGTCGGGGCCGCCGAGATCGACCGGATGCTGCTGTTCCGTGACCGGCTGCGCGCCGATGACACAGACCGCGACGCCTACCTGCAGGTCAAGCGCGACCTGGCAAAACGTACCTGGCGGCACATGCAACATTACGCAGACTCCAAGGCCGACATCGTGCAGCAGATCATGGCACGCGCCACCGCGGCGAATCAGCAGACCCAGCCCGGCTAGCCCGCGCATCAAGTGACGCCACGGTGCCGCATACCTGTGGAGCCGGACAGAGAGTCGAATCTGAGTCAAATCTGATGTCAAGACGGGACCCCTGTGACAACTTTCTCTACGGCTTCAAGGGCGCTCGCCTCCGGCTCCCGCCAGGCGCGGGCCAGGCCCGCGCAGGACCGGAGAGCTGAAGGAGCTAGGTGCCGCCGACTGGGAGCGTGAGGGAGTGCGAGCCCGACCACCAGGGCCAGGGCCTCAGCGGGGAATAGGCGGGGGCTGTCCGCGCCCGGGGCGTCGGCTGAGCCTCGCCCTCTCGCGCGGGGGGCGCTGCCGGGCGCGGCGGCCGACGCCGGGCGATTGTCCCCGCTACCGCTGGGCCGGTGGTTGCTCGCCGTCACGCGGGTCTCCGGCACCGCGCACAGCCGGTCAGTGCGGGTGCCCCGTCCAACGGTGCCGACGTCCTTTCGCCGTGGAAGAACGCCGTCTAGGGCGCTCCC
>Ga0335073_10015780_pt1 | contig 10561 bp, 8 predicted proteins | sample Lox_Sample_22_FD_207093 | JGI IMG/M metagenome (GOLD analysis project Ga0335073, IMG submission 207093) | Soil microbial communities from Loxahatchee National Wildlife Refuge, Florida, United States - Lox_Sample_2.2 | ecosystem: Environmental > Terrestrial > Soil > Wetlands | place: USA: Florida...
GAATCTCTGACTAAGGCGTGCAAAGGCACTAACGCCCTCGGTACATGCAGGAGCCCCCAAGAATAGAAGGGGCGTTTGTTCACTAGCTAAATTGGGGAGTTTCGTCTGAGCAGCGCCAACGAACCACGACAGATCGTCGGCTCGCTTCAGCAGCGCCTCTGGACCATGAGAGGTCCATCGCCGGAAGACTTCATACCCGACAATGCTCAGCAGGGCGGCAAGAAGCAAACCGGTTGCAATGCGAAGGTTGGGGGAAGACGCAATTCGCATAGCGGGCCGTTCACTTTGGCTTCAATATTGCCAGAATGCGCCCTGATAGATCAATTCTGCCCCACTCTGGGATAGTCGTGGCAATCCCAGTTCCGACCAACGCGCCTATCGGTCGAAGACGCCCCGCCAGACAAAGATCAGCGGAAGAGATTCGTTGCAAGGACCTGTCTCACGAGCATCCAACTCCAGCATTGGCGAACCATTAACCCAGCTTGAGTTGAAGCCGTCAGTGGAAATCATGCGACCGGACTTCCAGGGCGCGGTCCGACAGAGCACTCAAGCGCGTCGCCTTTACATGAATCACATTGTCCTGATTTTGGAGCGGACCTTCGACGAGAAGGAACTTGCTGCGAGTCACTACCAGCCTGTCACGTTCATAGAGATCGGGTGTGACGATCACGTTTGCGATTCCCGTCTCGTCCTCCATGGAGATGAAGATGAAGCCCTTGGCGGTGCCCGGCCGCTGCCGCGCAATGATGCAACCGGCTGTACGTACAAATTCGCCATCTTTGCGAGTTCGCAATTCCTCTGCCGAAAGAATGTTACTTCTGCGGAGTTCTGCGCGGCGATAATGCATCGGGTGTTTGCCAACTGTAAGACCTGTGCCAGCATAATCAGCGACAAGGCGCTCGTCGATGCCCATTTTCTCTAAAGGCAGCGCATCGGAATCTTCGTGTAACGCCTCGCTGTTCTCCCGGAAGAGCGGCCCCTCGAGTTTGCCGGCACGCTCAACCTGCCAGAGCGCATCACGGCGGTGCTCGATACCATTGAGCTGATTCATGGCGCCGATCTGGGCCAGGCGCGTCAGTTCTCTCCGGTTCAGCGACGGCACACGCCAGGCGAGATCGTCCGCAGAGAGGAAGGGTCCGTCTTTACGACGTGCCGCGACCAACGCTTCTGCAGACTGCCTCGTTAGACTCTTTGCGTAGCCGAGTCCGATCCGCAGAGAGAGAGCGCCGTCGGCTTCGTGTTCGACCGTACACGGCCAATCTGAGATCTGGATATCGATCGGCTTCACGCGCAAGCCGTGCCGCTGAGCATCTTTCACCAGCACCGCAGGACTGTAGAAGCCCATCGGCTGGTTATTAAGGATCGCGGCTGTAAATGCTGCGAGGTACTTTATCTTGAAGTACGCCGAAGCGTAGGCGATGAGAGCAAAGCTGGCTGCATGGCTTTCAGGAAAACCGTACAGTGCAAATGAGCTGATGTGCTGCACGATGGTGTCCTGCGTCTTTGTGTTGATGCCTTTGGCCGTCATGCCCGCGCGGAGTCGGCCTTCGAGATTCTTCATCCGTTCCCAGGAGCGGCGCATTCCCACGGCACGGCGCAGCTCATCGGCCTCCGCGCCGGAAAAATCGGCAACGGTCATGGCGATGCGCAGTAGCTGCTCCTGAAAGAGAGGCACTCCCAAGGTCCGCTTCAGCACCGGCTCCAACGAAGGATGGGGATAGGTCACTTCTTCCTTTCCCTGGCGCCGCCGCATGTAGGGGTGCACCATTCCTCCAACAATGGGACCAGGCCTGATAATCGCGACATTGACGACGATGTGATAGAAGCACTCTGGGTGAGTACGTGGAAGCGAAGCCATCTGCGCCCTAGATTCGATCTGAAACATGCCGACAGTATCGGCCTTCTGCAGAACACGGTAGACCTCGTCGTCCTGCGGCAACTGTGCCAGATCGACTTTCTCACCGTAATGAGCAGGAATCAGCTCCAGGCAATCATGCAGCACCGCCATCATGCCAAGGCCCAGCAGGTCTACTTTGATGATGCCCATATCGGCGCAATCCTCTTTGTCCCACTGAATCACTGTGCGGCCCGGCATCGAGGCGCGCTCCAACGGCACGACCTGGTTCAACTGTCCCTGGCAGATGACCATGCCGCCCGAGTGCTGGCCGAGATGACGCGGTAGATCCAAGATTCGCATCGACAGCTCAAGGTATTTGGCGATGCGAGGATGGCGGATGTCGAAGCCGGCGTGCTCGAAAGAATGGGCCATCGTGTCCGTCTTGCCGCGCCACTCCCACTGGCCCACAAGTCCCGACAGCCGGCCCAGAGTATCCGCATCGAAACCCAGAGCCTTGCCCGTTTCGCGGGCCGCCGATTTGCTGCGATAGGTGATGACATTCGCAGTCATTGCCGCGCCAAGCTCGCCGTATCGCTGGTACACGTACTGGATGGCCTGCTCACGTTTCTCTTCCGAAGGCAGGTCGAGGTCGATGTCCGGCCACTCGTTGCGGCTCTCCGACAAGAAGCGCTCGAAGAGCAGTTCCATTCCGACCGGATCGATGGCCGTGATTTCGAGGCAATAGCAGACAGCCGAGTTTGCCGCGCTGCCGCGTCCCTGCACGAGAATATCGTTCTGTTTGCAGAACCGAATGATGTCCCACACGATGAGGAAGTAACCGGCGAAGCCCAGCTTGGCAATCAGCTTGAGCTCGTGTTCGACCTGCTTCTTCGCGCGCTCCATCAGCTTGCGGTCGTTCTTGGGACCGTAACGGCGCTGGATGCCCTCGGCGACGCGCTTTTGAAGAAAGCTGTCCATCGACTCTCCTTCCGGCACTGGATAGCGCGGAAACTCATAGCCCAGGTCGTCCAGCTCAAAACCAAGCCGCGTGGAGAGATCGACTGTGTTCTCGACTGCTCCTGGAACATCGCGGAATAGCGCGACCATTTCCTGTGCCGATCGGAGGTGACGCAGATTGTTGATAGCGAGCAAGCGGCCGGCTTGGTCGAGCTCGACATGACGGCGGATCGCCGTGAACAAATCCTGTATCTCGCGGTCGTATTCGGCCGCATAGCGGACGCCGTTCGTGGCAATCAGCGGAAGATTCAAGGAACGCGCGATGCGGATGGCGGCCAGATTCCGCCATTCCTCTTCGCGCTCCCGATGTCGCTGCAATTCGATGTAGACGTTCTCCCATCCAAAGATACGCGTGAGTTGTTCGACAGTCTCCCGGGCCGCCGCTTCGCCGCCGCGCGCGAGCGCCGCGGCTAACGGGCCTTCGTCTCCTCCCGAAAGGCAGATCAGGCCGGAGGCGTACTCGCCGAGATCGTCGAAATTGGCGGCGCCCTCGCTTTTTGTGGCTTCACGCATTTTGAATTGCGTGATGAGCTGACAGAGATTTTGATAGCCTTCCCGCGATGCACAGAGCAGCGGTAACCGGACCGGCTCTTTGGGATGCTGGTGCGGCAGCCATGCTGGAGGTGTCAGCCGCGGCCCGAAGCTGGCGACGGAGATCTCCGCACCGATGTGTGCGCGGACGGCGCGACGCTTAGCGCTGGTGTGAAAACGGGCCGCGCCATAGACGCCGTTGTGATCGAGCAGCGCGATCGCTGGCATTTCGAGCGCCGCCGCACGCTCGATCAGACTCTCTGGCTGCGATGCGGCCTGGAGCAGGCTGAACGCGCTCGCCGCGTGCAGTTCGACGTACGCTTCAGTCATAGAGCGCCGCCATCTGCCACTGGTTCCGCAGCAGGTCGCGGACCAGGCAGCAACAGAGCACTGCGCCGTCCGGAGAGCGGGCCGCCAGATCCCACTGCTCCCATTCCCAGACCGATCGACTCCACCACTCGCCAGCCGTCACCCAGGGGCCGTAAGCGTGCTCCACCGTGTAACGCAACTCCCGAAAGACAAACGCCGCCGGGCGTTCGCTCGCAATCCTGACGAAGACCGGCTCCTGCGGACGCAGTTTCCGCATGACCGGACGCAACGCGGCGGGCTTCAACGCGGACGACTGCCCGGATGGAAGACGAAACGGCTCCATGCGAAAGCCGTCCGACTCGTGCGTATCTCTGAGCACGGCGCAGCCGACGTTTTGCTCCCCGACGATGGCACGGATACGCGCCAGAGTGACATCGAGACGCGATGGTTCCGGCAACTGCGGCACGAACAATCCGAGCTGCACTTTGCCGGTGCTCCCTGGCTCGGCATCGAGTGCGACGGCGAGAATCGCAGCCTGCGGTGGATGGGCATCGAGATCGAGATGCAGCAGCTTGATCCAGAGCTGACGGTCGTTGGTAGGGAGCGCAGGCCGGACGCAGCGGGAATGCGTCGCGCCACCTTCGAGCGTCAGAGTGATTGAAACTGAAGCCAGCGCCAGCACGCGAGCTGTCGCCCGCAGCACAAGCTGTTCCAGCATCGAATTCACGACAAACATCAGCGTATCGAGGATTTCTATGGGCGAATCAAGTTCCATGCGCTCTTCGAGCGCGAAGGCAGGCTCGGCCGGCTGAAACAGGTGCGGCATCTCGCCGCGCGCCATCTGGCGAAGATACTTGCCGGATTGCCCGATCCGGGAGATAAGTTCTCTTTCCGGCAACGCGGCCAGCATTCCAAGGTTGCGAATGCCCCACATCGAAAACGTCTCGGCATGCTCGTCGCTTAGATCGAGCACGGTAAGCGGCAACGCCGCCAATGCCGTACTCTCTTCACCTGTGGGGACGACTCTCACCGATAGCGGCAATGGCGCTTTCGCAAGCGCAACAGCTGCATAAAAATTACCGCTCACGGCAACGCAGGCCGTGATACCCAATGCGCGGACCCGCGCGAGCAGACTCCGCGCCAGCGTTTCCGGTGGGCCAAACAATCCCTTGGTTCCGGCAATGTCGATCACGCAGAGAAAGGCGCCGTCTACATCGCGATCCTCAACGCGCGGCGAAAAGCCGCCCGCGCATTCGAGAAGCGCCGTCTTTGCAGCCGACTCTTCGTTCCGCGAACGCGGCAATGCTGTCACGTCGGGGAAGGTGTCAACCTCCACCTGCGTCATGCCACGCGCGATGCCACGCGAGCATGCTTTGCGCGTGAGCGAGCAAACCGCCTGTAGTGGCGGCTCGCCCTCCATCACCACGCAAGCGCGGTCCCGCATCTCCGGCCGAAGGCGCAACATTGCCTGCGCGGGAAACTCCTTTGCGTACAGGCAGGCATAAAGTTCCGCGGGCCTAATCATCGCATACCCGCCCAAGTTGATTGACTGCTCCACCGCGCGGCGCTCACGCTCTGCGGCGGCTTCCGGAGCGGGACCACGTTGGTATCAGCCTGGGTGAAGCGCCGCCGCTCAACGTCCAGGTGATGCTCAAGTCCGGTGAATATCGTGCTGCCATCCCGGCGCATTTCACCAGGCCCGAACCGCAGCAGCAGCTCCGCGCTGCTTTTCGCACACGAATACTGCGTCAAAAGCAGCAGGCTTGCGCGCGTCCGGTCTGCGGCAGTCCGGTATCGGAACCAGGTTGCTAGCGGAACACGGGCGGCGTACTCGGGCGCAATGCCCGCCATGTCCAACACGATCGCGCTGAAACCGCCAGCCTGGAGGAGCAAATCTGCCGTGCGCAGTGCCTGCTCGATCCGCGCCCACGGCGCGGCATCCTGCGTCTGCGGCTTCGCCTTTAGCGCACGCGCTTGCGGCGCCGGCGCGAAAGTCCCCCGCTCCGAACGTTTTCTCCGCTGCGACTCGGCGCAGCGTGGCGCAATCGTTTCCGGTCGCAACAGGCCGCCGACCGCATCGGCCAGCCCTTTTACCTCACCGCGCGGGTGCCCACCGCAGCCTCCACCGTGCAGACCCTTCATTGCCGCCGCTGGGACGAAATACTTCTTAGAAAGCGCAAACCGATATTCGGCCGCAGGGCGCGTCTTTGCCGCGGACACGCCGCAGCGCACCCACAACAATCGCGAGAGATCGACGCCTGCCGCAGCTGCGGATTCAGGGTCAAGCGTATTCAAGACATCGATCCAAGCGCAGACGCTCCCCGCGTGGGTAATACCGGCAAGAAAGGAGAGCGCCAGAGAGGTCCTCCCACTCGACTCCGCGCCCACCATCTCCGTGACGGCTCCGACCGGCAGCCCGCCACCGAGCAGCGCATCCACTTCAGCCACTCCGGTCGGCGCAACAGGCCGGACAACCTTCTGCATCGGGGTCAAAGCCGAGGGGATCTTGCGGGCCAGAGCGGCCTCGACTTGGAGCCGGATTGTGGCGGCGGAAGGCATTCGACAACTTTCGCCTTATTTTCGCCCACGCCTACACTCTGCGGTCAACCACACATTGCATCCAGACTGGTGCAAATGTGCGCTAAGTTATAGATACTGAGTGATTAGAAAAAACAAGGCAGCCGCTCATACGTCAACGATGTGCGCCGCTGGGGGAGGAAACTTATCGCCGCGGGACTGACGGAGCAGTTGTTTCCGCATCCTGGGGACCCGACGTGAGCGGATCGCTACCGCCGTCCCGATGGTGTTCGCAGGTGCAATAGGAAACGATGGTATTGTCCTTCACGACACCCAGACAATTCCCGCAGCCGAGGTACTCGCAATGGTTGTACGGGACATTGCGGTCTTCATCGTTTTTGTGATGATCGCAGTGCAGAATGACACCTTCCCATCGTGTTTCCAGTAGCCGATGCAATCTCCACAGCCAACTTCGCTGCAATGATCGGCGGGTTCAAGAATCACGTCGTCTTCAGAAAGCTCGGGCCGTATAACGTCGTCGAAGAGGCCATTGTCGAAGAGGTAGCGCTGGAACGGGGTCATGGACTCGCGATCCTCTTTCGCCCACTGATCCAAAAGCGCACGGCGCTCTTCGTCCGTCATCGATTTGTAGTCACCGTCCACCTCAGCCAGTATCAACCAATAACGGGCGAATTAACATGATGGAATGTGCGGCAGGTACGGACGGCGGGCGGACAAACAACGGATCGCAGAGTGGTTCCGCACGCACAATACGAATGTCTTCAACGAGACGGAGCTTGCCCCGACATACAATGCCGCGCCGCAGAGCTTCCAGCCTGTCATCCGTCTTAGCTCGGAAACCGGCGAGCGTGAGATCGCGCTCATGAAATGGGGCCTGGTGCCCTATTGGTCGAAGACCGTCAAGCTCAAATACTCGACGATCAATGCCGACGCCGACAAACTCACAACGAGCGGCGTATAGCGTGAGCCCTTTAAGCATCGTCGCTGCCTGGTGCCCGCCGACTGGTTCTACGAGTGGGCGGTCGTTGATGGCGAGAAACAGGCGCGTGCGTTCGCTCTCAAGGATGAAGGCCCGTTTGCCTTCGCAGGTATCTGGGATCGATGGAAGAATAGGGAGACGGGAGACGTCCTCCAATCTTTCGCCATCGTTACTGTAGAGCCGAACGAGTGGATGGCGAAGTATCACGACCGGATGGGTGTCATCCTGAAACCGAAGGATTACCAGCGATGGCTTGAAGAAGGCGAGGAACATTCTCCGCCCGTTGATCTCCTCAGGTCCTATCCGGAAGAGGAGATGAAATCCTGGCGCGTGAGCGATGAGGTCGGGAACACGAGAAACAACTGGGCGGAGCTAATTGAGCCGGTTCCAGACGATTCACTTAAGCGCGGGAACGGTTTGAAGCGTGCCAAACCAAAGGGATGTTTGCCTCAGAAAGGACTGTTTGACGAGGGCGGAGAGGACGACCCTGCATAGTCGCAAATGCACACTTCAAATCGTGTCTGGGAGCGATTGGCAACGACACAGCCAGTTTCGCGCGGCCGAACGCTCGTGATGCAATTGCTGTGCATCCTGTCTGTGGAGAAGATGCGACCGCGGTTGGTGAGCGCAAATCCGATAACGAATTGGCAACGAGGGCCGTTCGATAGCCAGTAATGCGATGTTGTATTTCCTATGAGGGGGTGAGAGCCAGGCCATGTCTTACGTTGAGAAATGGAAACTGCGAACCATTGCCGAGGTGGCTCCGTCGCTGGAGATCCTGAAAAAGCTGCCTCTGGAGCGGCAAGCGATGCTCTTGCTTCGCCGGCTCGCGACAGCGTACGGATCAAATTCCATCGGCAAAATGAACTTCGAATTGTCTGGGTATTCAGCCGATCTGATATCCGGGTATCCCCCACAAGAAGCCAATCAGGTCAAAAACTACCTGCTAGGAGCGCCGTGGACCTACCTCGTATCACATGGTTTCATTCGGGATAATGGCCAGGGATTCTTTTCAGTTACTCAAGAGGGTTTCCAGGCCGCGCAAAACGCAGATCAGACCATCGTCTCAATCGAGATTCGGTCGGCGTTGCAGTTGCTGCATCCGGACTTGAGAGATTATGAGCACTACTTTCAGGAGAACCGCCCCAAAGAGGCTGTGGCTGCGGCGTTTGAGCGTTATGAGAATCGTCTCAATGAACTCCGCGATCACTCTCGTAAGCCGGCGGTCCGCGGAACTGCGGGACGAGACATTCCACCTAAGTTGTTTCAGGCGAAGATCTTGAAGGTGCCTTATCGGAAGCTCGGATTGCCGAACAAACGCCAGGCTTACGAATCCGCTTTGATGGGTATCATGTCGGGCGGAATTGGCTGGATACGAAACGCCTACACCCATGAAAAGCATCGAGTGCCCGACCCCACACCGGACGAGGCACTGGAACTCTTGTTTGTAGCCAGTTATCTGCTCCGGATGATCGAGTATGCTTCTGGAAACCCACGCTGACGTCCACGATGAAATGTCGGGGCCTAAAGAGAGGGCCAGGAATATGGGAAAGAAAAAGTCGAAGCTGTTCTACCTGTGCGTCGTGGACTCTGACAAGAAGGTGTTCTCAGTCGAGGGGCCGATGACGAACGACGAAAGCTGGAATGAAGCCGTGTGCAAAGCACAGGCCGCGGGGCGGTCTGTCCATTGCTTCAGCGCGCAGGGGCAGTCCGACCGAGCGACGATTGAGAAATCGTATGCCGCGCAGACTTCGTTCACGGCAAAGGAAGCCGGGAGTGTGATCGCCCTTCATCATTATTTGGACTAGCGGTTCCTTGGTGTCTTCAGTTCTGATTCTTCAGGCAGAGTGACCTGAGCCCCGTGCTTGATTGGATAAACAGTCGTGTGCTTCGCCACCTCTTCAAGGATGCCCGGCTTCTCTAGCCGATTGAGGAGCCACCGCTGATGCCAGAAATCAGCCAGCATCTCTGTCCTCCGTTTGTCTCGCGTTTTGGGTACGTTGTACTGCGCAGAGTCAGTGAAGCCGAGCAAGACATCGCGAAAGTTTCTTGCAAGCGCGACTCCATACACGACACGCTTGTTTCCATGGTTCATCAGCACGTCGGACGGCAGGTGCAGCAATTCCATGCCCTCGCGGATCTTCCGCATCAGCGGGTTGACTCCCTCCCCGAAGATCGAGTTCACCTTTCGCGATTCTTTTGAACGGCCGATGAGTGTGCCCATCAAGCCAAGCGTCTCCTGGCTGATGTGAAACGACCCAAAACCCTCACTAAGGCCGATCGAGCGGTATTCAATCTTCTCGTTGGGTTTGCCGCCTATCACCTCGGTAGGCACTTTGACCCGGCTGTATTGGCTCAGAGCTGACCCATATAAGCTCGTCGTGCAGAGCAATACGAGTTGCGCTTTTCTGTGGACCGGGGCGCCTCGCATATAGTGACGAAGCATCTGACGATCGACGTGCCCGGCGATCTCCATGATGGTCTCGTCGCCGGCTCCGCTTTCGGCGAGCTCGGTGATGAGGGTATGCCGGTTGTCGTGCCAGCGGCCTTTCACATTGGCCTTCGTCCGCATGGTGTTCCAGGCTTTCTTGAAAGAGGTGATGTGCCGCGTAGGGTCGGAGGGACGTGGCTTGCCCCAGGGGAAGACATACCACTCGTCCCGGATCTCTCCGAACCTTTTCTGGTATCGGGAGCGATGTTTGAGCAACGCTTCATACACTTCGGAGTTCAGCGGAACGATACGCCCTTCGCCCGCCTCGCTCTTCGCTCTTCCCACCTGCACGGTCTTCGCCGCGAAGTCAATCTGTCCCCAGGTCAGCGTCTTGATTTCCGTATCTCGCAGACCGCCGTTGCGGGCCAGCATGTATGCCGGATACATGTGGGGGCTGTGTGACGTCCTCGCCGTCGCTTCCAGAGAGTGACTCTCTGCGGCGTCGAAGGCTTTGCCAATCTGTTTATGCACCGCCAGCTTGAGCTGTTTTTTCTTTTTGAGATGGGCGCGAATCACGTCTCCAGGATCACCCAGCATCTTGAGGAGAAAACGCACTTCTTCGTTGATCGACTTGGGCGCGGCCTTCTCCCGCAATCGGTTTTCCTGATAGCCGAGGACCGCAGCTTCGTTGATATCGACGACCAGCTTGGATCCAAGCAGGCGCGAGACGTGACCGAGCGCATATTCGGCAAAGCTTGCCGACCGATACCGCAGCTTGTAACCGACCAGATATTCGACGATGATCTCGGCAAGAGTCCGAATGCGATTCTGACGGACTTCTTTGACGTTGTTGTATCCGGCTTCGAGTTCCCGCCTGCGCTCTTGCTCTGCGCTCTTGGCGATGGTTTTGGATGTTGAC
>Ga0335073_10015781_pt1 | contig 10561 bp, 11 predicted proteins | sample Lox_Sample_22_FD_207093 | JGI IMG/M metagenome (GOLD analysis project Ga0335073, IMG submission 207093) | Soil microbial communities from Loxahatchee National Wildlife Refuge, Florida, United States - Lox_Sample_2.2 | ecosystem: Environmental > Terrestrial > Soil > Wetlands | place: USA...
GTCGCCCCCTAGAAAGCCACGATTGATCGGACTGTAGGGGACAAAGCCGACGCCGAGTTCCTGAAGGACGGGAAGGATATCCCTTTCTGGCTCCCGCCACATTAGGGAGTACTCGCTTTGAACGGCAGTAAGCGGCTGAACGGAATGTGCGCGGCGGATGATATCGGCGCCGACTTCACAAAGGCCGAAGTGTCGCACTTTCCCTTCCCGGATCAGATCGCTGACGGTTCCCGCGACATCTTCGATGGGAACATTGGGATCAAACCGGTGCTGGTAGAGCAGATCGATCATCTCGGTCTTTAGTCGTTTCAACGAGCCTTCGGCTGCTGCACGGATTTGTGCGGGACGACTGTCAAGACCGATTGATTTTCCGTCCTGGTGAGCAAAACCAAATTTGGTGCTGATGACAACCCCGCTGCGATAGAGCCTTAGCGCGTCTCCGACCAGCTCTTCGTTCGTGAACGGGCCGTAGGTCTCCGCCGTATCAAAGAGCGTGCCCCCTCGATCTACGACCTGGCCGACCAGTTTGATCATCGCCTCGCGACTGGGATGCGAGCCCCGGTGATAGTTCATTCCCATGCATCCGAATCCCAGTGCCGATACTTCGAGCCCGCTTTTACCTGAGCCCAGCAGGCGGCGCTGGGTGATGAAGATGGGAGACTTTTCGTTTTTGTAGTTCTTCATGAAGAGGATTTTTATTGCGCGGTAAAGCCGCCGTCTACAATAAGGGCATGGCCGGCCATAAAGCTGGCTCCAGTACTGCACAACCAAAGGACAGCGGAGGCGATCTCTTCGGGTTTACCCATCCGGCCTATCGGGATAGATTTGACCAGTTCGCCTTCAATGGCGGGGTTCTTCCGGATCAGCTCTTCGGCCATGGGGGTGCGGATGGCTCCTGGACATACGGCGTTGATTCGGACTCCTTTTGCGGCGTAGTCAAGGGCTGCGGTCCTGCTCAAGCCAATGACTCCGTGCTTCGTGGCGATGTACGCGGCCTGCCCGGGAAAACCGGTGACGCCGCCCTGGGACGAGGTATTGACAATGGCGCCCCCTCCTTGTTTTAGCATTTGTGGGATCTCATGTTTCATACAGTTCCAGACCCCACGCAGGTTGACGGCTACGGTATGGTCAAAATCGGCGTCTTTAATATCCGCTGCGGGAGTTTGCGGGGTCTGGATGCCTGCGTTGTTAAAGGCGGCGTCAAGCCGGCCGTAGGTTGCTACAATCCAATCGATTGTCCTTTTTACTTCCTGTTCGTCGGCCACGTCACATCTGGCTGGTGCGGCCTGATATCCTTGCTCTACCAGTTTCTTCGATTGCTCTTTTGGTTCGTTGATATCGGCCAGGATGACAATGGCCCCAGCCTGCGCAAACGCTTCCGCTGCTGCCAAACCAATGCCCTGTCCGGCTCCAGTGACGAGGGCGACTTTACCTTTCATGTTTTCCATTATCTTATTTTTTGATTGTTTGATTGACAAGACAAAGGTCTGAAGATTGTTCTATCCGGCGCTTATCCTTGCTACAGGTATAACTACCATTTTTACTGATTCTTTGCATTCTGGATGGAGGGGAGGGTAGAATTGATAATTTTGTAATTGTTAATTTGGATCGGTTATGGAAAAGGTTCTACAGATCAATACGGTGAGTGAGCATGACGCACTCTACAACCAGGAAAATCTCCATCCGCTGGTTAGTGTCATCGACTTCTCGGGGACAACGCCAAAGGAATATGCGTCCCGGATGAATTTTGGATTTTATGCCGTGTATTTAAAAGACGTGTATTGCGGTGACCTGAAGTACGGCAGGGCGGATTACGACTATCAGGACAAAACAATTGTATTTGTTGCACCAGGACAGATCATCCACGTGGAGATCAATAAAGATTATAAACCACAGGGCTATGCGTTGTTGTTCCATCCGGATCTGATCAGGGGTACACCATTGGGAAAGCATATTGATAGCTATAGCTTCTTTTCTTATCAAACTCGGGAGGCATTGCACCTTTCGGAAAAGGAGAGGAGGGTGGTTTTGGATTGCTTTGGAAAAATCAAATACGAATTGGAACAAGGGACGGATAGACACAGCAAGACACTGATCTCCGCCAATATTGAACTGTTTCTCAACTATTGCGTTCGGTTTTATGACCGGCAGTTCATTACTCGCCATGATGTGAATACGGGGTTGCTGGAACGTTTTGAAGCGCTGCTGAACGATTATTTCCGATCGGAGAAGCCGCAGACGATCGGCTTGCCCGCAGTAAGTTATTGTGCTCAGGAGCTGCATTTATCCCCAAATTATTTTGGGGACTTGGTGAAAAAGGAGACGGGCAAGTCCGCGCATGAATATATCCAATTGAAACTAATGGCTATTGCCAAGGAAAGGGTATTGGATACCAATAGATCAGTGGGTGATATTGCCTATGAGTTGGGGTTTAAATACCCACAGCATTTCACAAGGTCGTTTAAGAAATATACCGGCCACACGCCGCATGGGTATCGCCAACTGAACTAGAAAAGAAAATACAGTCTGATCACAAAGTTGAAAGTGTCTTATATGGATATTAAAAGAGCAGGTACACAGGCTTCGGCCAAAGGGCCGGAGGAGTGGTTCACAGGGACAGTACGTATCGACCCGTTGTTTGGGGCAAACGATCCGGCGCGTGCCGCGGGGGCCGCAGTTACTTTTGAACCGGGAGCGCGGACGGCCTGGCATACGCATCCGCTGGGTCAGACGCTGATTGTGACGGCCGGCTGCGGCAGGGCACAACGGGAAGGCGGACCGGTCGAGGAAATCAAGCCGGGAGATGTAGTGTGGTTTGCGGCAGGGGAGAAACATTGGCACGGTGCAGCGCCAACAACAGCCATGACGCACATTGCTATCCAGGAGAGTCTGGACGGAAAAGTGGTGAATTGGTTGGAAAAGGTAACGGACACGCAATATTCAAAATGATATGGAACACGAACTCAAGCATTTATCAAAGGAAGACATTCACAAAATTGCAGTTAAGGACGATTTTCATATCGCTCCTTTTCGGGAAGATGGGGTCACCTATGGGACGCTAACCTGGATTTGGTCGGTAGAGGTGAATGGAGAGTTGTATGTCCGGGCGTACAATGGCAAACGATCGGGCTGGTATTCGGCAGCCGTTAAGCAAAAGGCGGGTAAGATCGAGGGGGCAGGGTTAGCGCGAAAAGTTGAATTCGAGCCTGTGGGCGGTGCGATAAATCATCTTATTGATGAGGCGTACAAGAAGAAATACAAGGGCAGTCCGTATTTGGCGGCGATGGTAAGCAACAGGGCGACGGAGGCGACGGTGAGAGTGAAATGATGCATTCGGATTTGACCAATGTTCCCACTATGCGCTTCCCTCCCTCCCCATATTCCGCCGTCGTAAGGCTCTTCCGTGACTGCTGAAGACTTCCTCCTTCGGTCGTCCTTCTCCACTTCGGTCTGGTACCTCACGTCCTTCTCAGCCTAGGATATAATTCCTAATTGATTCAGGAGCAATATTTTAATTACCGAAAGAAATTATTTAACTTTGAGAATTATGAGAACAATAACTCTCAATATGCCGGACTCACTTAGCATGGAAAATAGGGAGGTTGCCATGCTTTTAGCAAGCCGCCTCTATGAGCATGGGAAAGCTTCGCTCGGCCAGGCCGCTGAAGTCGCTGGACTAAGCAAGAGAGCATTTGCTGAGATACTCGGTTCCTACAATGTCTCCATCTTCAACTATCCTGCTTCCGATATTTCAAGGGATGTAGCGAATGCTTAAAACCATTATTTCCGATACAAGTTGTCTTATTATCTTGACAAATATCGGAGAGCTCGAATTGCTTCGCAAAACGTATGGAACAATCGTGACTACGACCGAAATATCAATGGAATTTGGCGAGCCGCTACCAAATTGGATCATTATCGAAGAAGTGTCAGACAAACAGAAACAGCAACTCCTGGAGCTCCAAATTGATAAAGGTGAATCTAGCGCAATTGCCCTCGCACTTGAAACGCCTGAAAGTACTGTTATACTCGATGATTATAAGGCCAGAAAAATAGCCGAACAACTTGGAGTAAATTATACTGGCACTATCGGCGTGGTCATTAGGGCCAAGATCAAGGGGGTCATCCCTTCCATAAAACCTATTTTGGCAAAGATTAAGGAAACCGACTTCAGACTTTCTTCCGATCTTGAACTTCAAGCTTTGTCTGCTGCTGGTGAACTATAGCCAAATCTTACTGATGATCACATGGACGTTAATCGAAAGAATATCAAGATTAGGCTCCGCAGCGAGGAAGCATTGGTCGATCTTAGGTGGTATCGCGGTGCTAGCCGATATAACAATGGTTGCACTCGATACGGAAAAAAATATTGTTTGAGGCTTTTCTTGAGCCGTTCAAAGCAACGCGCGATTAAGTTCGAATCCTGGAAGGACGCTTAAATCCTTGAATGAAAATAACACAATCAGGGAGTTATAAATTTGGTCATGAATTTACTCACCTAATCACTCGCACGAATAACCGAAAAACAGCGGAAAAATCAAAAAATTTAGAATAAAAAACGCTGTAAATCAAAGACTTACAGCGTCAGTCGGGAAGACAGGATTCGAACCTGCGACCCCTACGTCCCGAACGTAGTGCGCTACCGGGCTGCGCTACTTCCCGAAAAACCTCCGAAAATCCGGCGTCGGCCCCCAAAGCCACCCCAGCCGCCTCAGCCGCCAAAGCCGCACCAAAACTACCCCAACAAAACGGGTCGCAAAGATAATCACCCGTCACCAACCCGACAAATTGATTTACCCGGCCTTTTGCACCTGCTCATACGCACTGCCCAGATGCTCAATAAGATCCGTTGCCAGCATACTCTCCTGCGACCACCTCGATGCCGCCAGGTCACCCGCCAACCCATGCAGATATACCCCCAGCAAAGCCGCCTCCCCCGGCGAATACCCCTGCGAAAGCATCGCCGTCAGGATCCCGGTCAGCACATCCCCGCTGCCCCCCTTTGCCATCCCGGCGTTCCCGGTCGAATTGAAATATCCTTTGCCGCCCGGCATGGCGATATAACTGTAATGCCCTTTCAACACAATGATACACTGTCGCTCCCGCGCCATTTCCCGCGCACAACCCACCCGCGCATAATCATCCCCTGAAGGCCCAAAAAGTCTCTCGAACTCCTTTGGATGTGGCGTCAGAATTGAGTAAGGTGGGACCCTGCCCCACAAGTCCGCCGACGAAGCAATTATATTCAGCGCATCGGCATCCAGTACCATCGGTTTGCGGCACCTCCCCAGCAGTTCCCGCAGAAACTCCACCGTCCGGCCCTCCACCCCAATCCCCGGACCCACTCCCACTACGGAGTAAGCCGCCGGATCCCCCTCAAATGCCGTATGGATCCGCTCATCGGCATCCACAATCACCATCGCTTCCGGAACCGCCGTCTGAAGGATCGGATACCCGCAGCCCGGAACGTGACAACTAAGCAACCCTGCACCACTCCTCAGACAAGCCCGCGCACCAAGCACCGCCGCACCCATTTTGCCAAAGCTTCCCGCTACCAGCAACGCGTGCCCGTAATTTCCCTTGTGCGCAAAAGGCAACCGCGGCTTGTATATCGCCCGGATGATCCCCGGATCCAGCAGCTCGGCCTCCCGGCTTACCTGTTGCAAATAGCCCGGATGCAGCCCGATATCCAGGATGTGAACGTATCCCACCGACACCGCATTCTCCGGCATCAGAAAGGCTGGCTTATAACATTGAAAACTTAAGGTATGGGCGGCCCGGATAACGGTATTGCCCCGCGAACTCCGGCTGACAAACAACCCGCTCGGGATATCGATCGCAATGATCTCATTCCCGGAACTATTGAGATGCGTCACCAGATCCGCAGCAACGCCCTCCAGCCTTCGGTTTAGCCCCGAACCCAGCAAAGCGTCTATCAAAATGTCCCCCGCGCCGACCGGATGGAAATTGTCCACCCCCTGCACAAACCGCACTTCTACCGATGTCTGATGAAGCCGCGCCAGGTTGATCTGGAAATCGTCCGTGCCGATAAAACCAAATTCGAGAATATGTACGGTGACGGGACATTCCGCTTCGGAAAGCATGCGCGCAAGTGCGAGCCCGTCGCCTCCGTTGTTGCCTTTGCCGCAATAGATCGAGAAAGTACGGCCGGAATAACCGTTGTTTTCCAGCCAGGAATAACAGCGCGCCGCAGCCCGCTCCATCAGGTCGATAGACGCGATCGGCTCATGCTGCATCGTATACTCATCCCAGGCCCGTATTTGCCCGGCTGAAAGGATTTCCATGCGGAAATTTACGAGATTTTCTTCTTTCCCGCCACATGCCGCACCCGCCGTCTGGCAGAATGATGATGCACCGGATGCGCTGCCGCCACTACAGTAGGGGGGGCCACCGCCGTAGCCGCCGCCCCCTCATGCGGTTCACCGCCAGGCCCCGGATCGGTGGGATCGGTTTCACCCTCATCGAACTTCTCATTGCCCTGTCTATAATCCCCAAAAAGATCACAGAGCCGCTTGGCAGCATACACATTCCGATAGTCGTTATTGCTGAGCGCAATGATCGTGGCATTCTCATCCAGCATCCGGATAAAGACAGTCCGGTTACCATGCCACCAGCCGTTATGATAGATCAATTTTTTTCCATTGGGAATAAACAGCATCCGCCAGCCCAGCCCGTAATTCCGCTGACCGGGCTTCTCAAAACTGTATCCCGCGTACGCGCTGTCCAGAACTCCTTTGGTAAAGAGCTGCCCGTCGCGAAGCGCCTGATCCCATTTGTAGAGGTCGCGTACGGTGCTGTAGATATTTTTGTCGCCATATACCAGGTCCAGGAACTCCATCCGGAATGGCCGGCCACTCTGATAGTAGGAGGCCATCGCCCTGGCAGAATCCGCCGGCGTGTATACATAGGTGTCCTGCATCCCCAAAGGCACGAAAAAGGTTTTTGCCATGAACTCAGGGTAGGGGAGACCCGAGACCTTCTCGATGATCAGCGCCAGCAGCGCATAGTTTGTATTGGAATACTCGAAATGCCGGTTCGACACCCCACTGTACACGTCCCGGTCCCGGGCATGCTTGATGATATACCTCAACACATCTTCATTGCTGAGCAGCTTGTGCTTGTCCACATCCGGCTTATACATAAAGTGGACATAATTGTGCAGCCCGCTGCGATGGTTCAACAACGTTTCGATCGTAACGGCAGGGTAGGGGAAGCCGGTCAGATATTTGGCTACCGGATCGTGAATATCCAGCTTGCCATCCTGCCAAAGCTTCAGCGTTCCCATCGCCGTAAAGGTTTTCGACATCGAAGCCAGGTGAAAAGCCGTATGCGCGGTCAATGAATCCTTATGCATCCGCGGGTTCTCGAAGCCTTTATACCGCTCGTAAAGGACTACGCCGTTCTTGGCGACCAGCACGCTGCCGTTGAACCGACCCGCCAGCATCGAATCGAAGAAGTGACTGGTCATGGTGGAATAATGCGCAATCTCGGGTGCAGTCAGCGCGGGTACAGTACCGGGAAGAGGCGTAAGCGAATCTGTTTGCGACGGCCCGTTCGCATTTTGGGCATGACCACAAGATACGATCAGCAACGAGGCGGACAGCGCCAAAAGACCAATACCTTTCAAAACTCTCACTTAATTTGGGTTAGAAAACGGCAAAATTAAATTAATCCGACGTTAATTTGCATTTCCATATCGGAAAAGTAACGCAAAAAGCAGGGCAAAATTATGGCCGAAAAGAAAACTACAAGTTATCCTAAAGAAAAGATTAACATATTGTTTTTAGAGAATATCAGCGATGCCGCGGTAAAACATTTTGTTGACTCGGGCTATGCTTCCGTCCGCAAACTGACCGGCGCGCTCTCCGAAGAACAGCTGATCCGCGAGATCAGGGATGTGCACCTGCTTGGCATCCGCTCCAAAACGCAAATCACGCCAAAGGTCCTCGATGCTGCAAAAAAATTGCAGGCCATCGGCTGTTTTTGCATCGGCGTCAACCAGGTAGATCTCAAATCCGCCACCTCCCATGGGGTAGTCGTTTTCAATGCTCCCTATTCGAATACCCGTTCCGTCGCGGAGCTGGTCATCGGCCTGGCTATCCTGCTGATCCGGCGTATCCCGGACAAAACGATGGCCGCCCACAACGGGATCTGGTTGAAAGAGTCGAAAGGCAGTTATGAACTTCGAGGTAAAACGTTGGGAATCATTGGATACGGCAACATCGGCGCCCAGGTCAGCGTCCTCGCGGAAGCACTGGGAATGAGGGTCATCTATTACGATACGCTGACCAAACTTCCCCTCGGCAACGCCCAGGCCCGCAAAACCCTCAAAGAGGTCGTCAGCGAGGCGGATATCATCACCCTCCATGTGCCCGATACCAATCAGACCAAAAACCTGATCAACAAAACCGTCCTGAAAAGCTTCAAGAAAGGCTCTATTCTTCTTAACTATGCGCGCGGCGAGGTGGTCGATCTCGACGCCCTGGCCAAGGCGCTGCAGGAAGGAGCGCTTTCCGGCGCCGCCATCGATGTCTACCCCTGGGAACCGGAAAAGAACGGCGACCGGTTCACTACCCCCTTGCAGGGATTATCCAATGTCATTCTTACCCCCCATATCGGCGGCTCTACCGAAGAAGCGCAGGCCAATATCGGCGAAGATGTGAGCAACAAACTGTTCCAGTACCTCGAGACGGGTATAACCCTCGGCAGCCATACCGTACCGCCGCTCGTTCTTTCCCACCAGGAAGGCACCCACCGTATCCTCCATATCCACCGGAATGTCCCCGGGGTCCTGTCCGAGATCAACAGCACGCTATCGCAGCATAACATCAACATCCTCGGCCAGTACCTGAAGACCAACGACGAGATCGGTTATGTTGTGCTGGATATCGACAAACGGCTTTCCAATCAGGCATTCCAGCTATTGAAGGAAGTGAAGAACACGATCAAAACAAGACTGTTGTACTAAATCTCGCGATTTAACTTCCATCGCCGGCAGCCGCGAAACCCTTGAGTATCTTAAGGGCCCTCGACCGGAAAGCGGGCGTCGCCGGCTCCGCGACAAACTCAAAGCAAATGCTCATTACCCGGCCATGCCACCGCCTGGGGATGCTGACGTCCTGGAGCAGCCGAACCGTATTGCGGATGACGGCAACGGGAATGTCCTTTCGCCCGAGATTGTCAAGCAACTGCCGGTAATACGGCGTGATCAGGTCCGGATGCCGACGTACGCAATAGCTCAGCGGCCACGCCGCCCGCTGGGTGATCCGGTATTCGCCTTTGAAGAATAATTCGATCAGTTGCGCAAATCGTTCCTTATCCTCACCGATATACGCAACGATCCGGTCCGTCTGTTTTTTTGAATGTTCCGCACGTAATAATTTCAGGATGTCCATTCAACAAGTCCGTAGGTTCGCCTAAAGTTACCTAAATTTGGAAGCTAATTTCTCTTCCCATGAACTATACACCGGCACCGAAACGCTACGACAGCATGGAATACCGCCGTTGCGGCCGCAGCGGCCTCCTGTTACCCGCAGTATCCCTCGGGCTCTGGCATAATTTCGGCGGCGTCGATACGCTCGAAAATGCCCGGGCAATCCTGAGGCTTGCTTTTGACTCCGGTATTACCCATTTCGACCTGGCTAACAACTACGGGCCTCCGCCCGGATCGGCAGAGGAAAACTTCGGCCGTATCCTTCGCCAGGATTTTCATGGCTATCGCGATCAGCTGATCATCTCCACCAAAGCCGGCTATTACATGTGGGAAGGCCCATACGGTGAATGGGGCTCCAAGAAATACCTCGTAGCCAGTCTCGACCAAAGCCTGCAACGCATGGGGCTCGACTATGTCGACATCTTCTATCACCACCGACCCGATCCCAACACGCCGCTGGAGGAATCGATGACCGCCCTGGACCTCCTCGTCCGCCAGGGCAAGGCACTGTATGTAGGTATTTCCAACTATCCCGCACCCGAAGCCGAAAAAGCGCTGGCGATCCTTCGTGGCCTCGGCACACCCTGTCTCATCCATCAACCCAAATATTCCATGTTCGAGCGGTGGGTCGAAAGCGGTCTGCTGGACCTGCTCGAACGGGAAGGGGTCGGCTGCATTCCATTCTCCCCCCTGGCCCAGGGACTGCTGACGGACAAATACCTGAAGGGGATCCCCGACGACTCCCGGGCCCACAAGTCAACCGGCTTTTTGCAGGAAGCCCAGGTCACAGCCGAACGGGTCGACAAAGCCAGAAGGCTGAACGAGTTAGCTATCCGCCGGGACCAGACCCTGGCTCAGATGGCCCTGGCCTGGATATTGAAAGACAAACGGATCACCTCCGTCCTCATCGGTGTCAGCAAACCGGAACAACTCACCGACTCCCTTCAATCCTTCCGAAACACCTGGTTTTCAACGGAAGAGCTGCAGTCGATCGAAGAAATCCTGAAATAAACAACTGTAAACCAACCGGTAAGAGATTTTTCGTCCATAAAGGAATGGATAGTCCCCGCTAAGGTAATCTTATTTCGGGAATAAGGGTTCCCACCT
>Ga0335073_10015782_pt1 | contig 10560 bp, 9 predicted proteins | sample Lox_Sample_22_FD_207093 | JGI IMG/M metagenome (GOLD analysis project Ga0335073, IMG submission 207093) | Soil microbial communities from Loxahatchee National Wildlife Refuge, Florida, United States - Lox_Sample_2.2 | ecosystem: Environmental > Terrestrial > Soil > Wetlands | place: USA: Florida...
GGGCCTTGCGCTGTTCCTCGGTCAGCACGTCATCGAGTACGGGCTGATCATGGCCGGGTCGGTGCTCGCGATTGTCCCCATGGTGGTCGCCTTCCTGATCATCCAGCGCCGGTTCACCGAGAGCATCGCGACATCTGGCCTGCGCTGACCGCCATTCCACTCGCGGGGTCGTGGACCACGTCGGCCGCGGCTAACCGTTTCCCCGTCACCGAAGCGATCGCAAGCTCAAGAACATCAGTCAGAGGAACGGTTGCGGCCTTCCCCGGCCCCGTGCCGTTAACCCACAGATCGTCCGGCGGGACCAGCCGCGCCTTAGTCGACCAGGGAGGGTGGCTCTCCCTCGGTGCCGATCACCGGCTCGCGCTGAGGCGGATGCGGGGTCCAGGGCGGGAATTCGCGGGTTTTCGGGAGGGTGATGGCTTCCAGCGGGCGGATGGCCGCGCGGACGCTGTCCTCGGTCAGGCCGTTCAGGTACCTGCTCAGCCGCGGCAGGTCGACCGCGGCGCTGCGGCGGTCGGCGCCCCACAGGGCGGTCAGCTGGCTCGCCGCCTTATTGATCTGGCCGGTGACGGCCCGCATTTCCGCCTCGGCCCGGTCCGTGGCCCGCCTGACCACCTTGGGTAGCCGGTTCAGGCCAAGGATGGACGGAACCGCGACAACGAAGGCCGGGATCATCAGTTCCGGGGGAGCGCCTGGGATGAACGTGGACGCACCAAGCCCGACGGCGGCGGCGAGCCCGCCGGGGCAGCCCCATTTCCGGAACCAGCGGAGCCTGCCCTGGCGCCGGGCGGTGTCCTTCTGGATCTGGGCGCAGATCTTTCTCGCTTGCTCCTCGGCTTGCTCGGCCAGTGCGGGGCTTGGTGTCCCTGTCCCGTCACTCACGGAGAACTGGCACGTCCACGGTCGCACCCCGACGGTGATCTCGACGGTGCCGACCCGCGGGAGGTCGTTGCGCAGCCCCTGTGCCGCAGCGACGATGAGCTCCTTGTTAAACATGATCGCGAGCAGTTCGGTCACGGTCGGGGCAGGCGGCTTGCCGTCATCGGGCCTCGGGAAGGCCGACTGGCTGACCATCGCCACGATGTTCAGCGTGCTCGTACGCCGCTTCTCGTCGTCGACGACCAGCCTTCGCGCCGCTTCGGGGTCGCCGTTGGCCAGCGTGATGGCCCGGTGCCCGAATATCACGCGGCTGAGTTCCTCTTCCTCGGCGTCCTCGGTCCGGGCCAGCTTCCTGAGCAGGACGGCGAGATCCCCGCGGACGTCGTCCGACACCTGCGCGCCGGCCTCGAAGCGTTCGCGGAAGTACCGGTCAGCCTGCTCGATGGCCTGGGTTGCCTCAACCCGGGGAGCTAGTACCTTCCATGCCTGCTCGTTGGCGGCGAGCAGCGAGAAGTCCGGCGTCTGCGCGTAGCGCGCGCCCAGGCTGCGCAGCCGCCGGCGCCACTCGGTGACCGCGGCGTCGGCGATGTCCTGGCGGGCTGCCTCGTCGCGATACCATTCGCCGACCTGGTCGACGAGCCGCGGTGCCGCGCCGCCACCGAACGCGTTCCCGGTCACGGCGTCGATGACCACCCGGAAGTGGCCGGGCAGTTTTGTCGGTCTCAACTGGGACAGGTAGGCGGTGAGCCATTCCTCAAGGGCTGCGTCGCGGTCCTGGTCGCGCAGCAGGAGCGCCATGAACAGTGAGGTCTTCTCATAATCCAGGGCCAGCGCGTTGTTGAGGGCCAGGCGATGCTGCCGTTGGTTGTCGTCGAGCCACGCAGCGACCGCGAGCGTGGCCTGCGCCACCCAGTAGCGGGGCGTCTGGATAGCGAGCCGCTCGGTCACGTCAAGCACGACCGCGCGGTTGATCTGGCCGCTTGCGACCACGTCGATGATGCTCTCGGCCATGTTGCGGGCGTCCTCGAAGCGGCCGAACTTCGCCTGCCGCTGCCGCTCGGCGACCTCGAACTCCCTGTGCGCGGCCGCAACTATGCGATCACGCTCGTACATCTCCCGCAGGCTGGTCAGCTCCTTCTGCGTCTTCGCCTGCTTGCTCGCCAGGTCATGCACGGTGTCGTCCATCCGGCGCATTCGGTCGTTCAGGTCGGAGACATGGCCGACCTGGCGCCTCAGATCCGAGATGTCCGACCTGAGACTGCTTATCTCCGAGCGCAGGGCCGGCAGGTGAGGATCGCTTGTCATGGGACTTCCTCCAGGAGGGGGAGTGACACACGGGTGAGGCCGGCCGCCTGCCAGATGAGCCCGTCGGCCGCGCCGACGCCGCGCCAGGTCTCGCCCGCGGACACGGCGGCCGCGGTACCTGGCAGCAGCACGGCCGTCGCCGAGCGGGCGGCCAGGTCCCAGATGCGAGCGGTGCCGTCCCGGCTCGCCGTCGCCAGAAACCGGCCGCTGACGTCGAAGCTCAGGGCGGTGATCCCGTGGGCGTGCCCGGCCAGGACCGCCGCGTCCGCCCAGTCGGGCAGCGCACCTCGCGCGCCGCCCTCGTACAGCCGGACCGTGCCGTCGGCGCAGCCAGCCGCGAGCGTCGCGCCCGAGTGGCTGGCGGCCAGGACGGTGGCCCGGTATCCGAGCGGGAAGTGGCACGCGGCCTCCTTGCCGGAGGCCAGGTCCCAGGTCCGTATCGTCTCGTCGTCGCCGGCCGACACGAGCAGGCCGGGCCGCGGGCCGAACGCGACGGTGAGCACGGCGCCCTGGTGGCCGGCCAGCTCCCACAGCAGCCGCTTGCCCTCCCACACGGTGATGACCGACTCCGCCCACGCGGCCGCGATCCGCTTGCCGTCGCGGTCAGCCGCAACTGCCCGGGCGCGCCCGGCCGGCCGCCCCGGCAGGATGCCGGCCCGCGTCCCGTCCTTCGCGTTCCAGGTGCGGACCACGTCCCCGGCGGTCGCCAGCCCGGCCCCGTCAGCCAGAAAGGCGACGGACTCCGCGGGCTCGGCGGTCTCCACCCTCCAGCCCGGCTTGAGTGACCCGTTCACCGCGTACAGGAACCTCAGTTCGGCACGCCTGTCGCTGACCACCAGCCGGGTCCCGTCCGGTGCGGCGGCGACGGCGGTCACCGGGCTGCCGGCGGCGGTGAGCACCTCCATCCCGCGCCGGGACGGGTGCCACAGCCGGAGCGACCCGTCACTGCCGCCGAGCGCGAGCGTCCCGGAGCCGGTGAACGCGACTCCGGTGATGCTCAGGTCGGCCCCGTCAAGGACCTGCGGGCGCGCGGGGTCGTCGAGGCTGGCGAGGTGCACGAGGCCCCTGGTGTTATCGATCATCGCCGCGAAGCCGCCATGCGAACTGAGTGCCGCGGCCCGCAGCGGGACACCCGCGATGCCCGTGCCCTCCGCCGCGGTGCGCTGCGCCCCCGCGTCGCCGAGCCAGCCGAGCGGGTCGGCCGTGCCGAGGCTAAGCCAGCGGCCGCGCGCCTCGTCCCAGGCCAGTGCCAGCACCCGGCCGGAGCGCGGCCGGCTCGCACCTGGCAGCGTGCCTGGCGGGTCGACCCACGCCGTTTCCATGGCCGCCGCGTCAAACGCGGCGGCACCGGGCGCGGCGTTCACCGGCTCGGCCGCCGCGAGTTCCGCGAGGTCCCAGACATGGACCTTGCCGCCGTCGTCGCCGGTGGCCAGGCGCCAGCCCGTGTCGTCGAAGGCCAGGGCCGTCACCTCGGCCGGGCACGGCAGCCCGGCCGCCAGCAGCGGCTCGCCGGGGTCGGTAACGTCCCAGAGCAGGAGCCGGCCCTCAACGCTGGCCGCCAGCCAGCCGCCCGTGGGGTCGAACGCAAGGCAGCGGACGCGGATTCCTCTTCCGGTGAGGCCGTGAACGGTGTCAGCCAGGTAAGGACGAGTGGTCCCGGTCGTGGCGTCCCAGGCCATGACGCGCCCGTCGCCCGTCGCGACGGCCAGCAGGTCACCAGGGCCGCCGGCCAGGGCATGTACCCGTGCCCCGGCGGACCAGGACCGTACCGGCAGGCCGGATCCGGCAAGCCACACCGTGATGATCCCGTCGCCGTTCGCGGTGGCGAACCAGTGGCCATCCGTGGCGGCGGTCACCAGCCGCCATCCGTGACGCGCCGGAAGCACCTGCACCTGGGGCAGCCCGGGCGGCGTGGGACGGGCCTGCGCTGCCGTGCCGCGGGAAACCGGAATCTGGGGAACGGCGGCCCCCCGCACGAGGCTGCGCCGCCGGAGGACAGCACGCACCAGAGCAGGCTGCGCCCCGGCAGCGGCCCCGGATGCCGGCTTCGGCACAGCCGGGGCCTCGGATACCGGCTTCGCCAGAGCGGGGGCCTCGGATGCGGGCCTGGCCGGCGGCCCTTGCTTGTCCGCGACGGCTTCCTGAGCAACCGGAACGGCGCCGGCTGCGGCGTTGGCCGGGTCGCCGGCCCGGTCGGCCGCGGGAGGCGAGCCCGCAGAGCGGGACGGGTGCGTGCGGTACAGGTAGGTGAGCAGGTCGGCGGCGGTGGGGCGGCTGGCCGGGTCCTTGGCCAGGCATGCGCGGATCAGGTCGAGCACCTGTCCGCCGACAGCCCGCAGGTCGGGGGGCTTGTTGACGATGGCGTAGCTGGTCGCGGTGAAGTTGCGGCCACCGAACGGTGCCCGGCCGCTGGCGGCGAAGGCGAGCACGCTGCCGAGGGAGAAGATGTCGCACGCGGGGCCGACGGGGCCGTCGTCGAGCTGCTCGGGGGACAGGAACGCGGGGGTGCCGAAGACCATCCCCGTGGCGGTCAGCCGGGGATCGCTGCCCGGGCCGGTGGCCTTCGCGATGCCGAAGTCGATGATCCTTGGGCCGTCGGCGGCCATGATGATGTTGAGCGGCTTGAGGTCCCGGTGGACCAGGCCACGGGAGTGAATCGCGTGCAGGCCCTCGGCTAGCGCTGCCGCCAGCTGATGCACCGCGGCCATGTCGAGCGGGCCATCGCGCCTGACCTGGGCTTCCAGCGACAGGCCGGGGACGTACTGGGTGACCATCCACGGCGGGTCCGCGTCCGGGTCGGCGTCGACGACGGCGGCCGTGTGGAAGCCGCCGACCAGCTGGGCGGCCTTGACCTCGCGCCGGAACCGCTCGCGGAACTCCGGGTCGCTGGCCCACTCCGGCCGGATCACCTTGACGGCCACCGCTCGGCCGCTTGGCGATACTCCGCGGTAGACGATCCCCATGCCGCCGACGGCAAGCCGTTCGATCAGGCGGTACACAGCGACATGGCGCGGATCACTGTCCAGCAGCGATGCCATCGTGCCCCCTGCTGCCCGCTGTGAAGGGACCTGTGCGCTCGCCCGTTAGGGTGCTGTTGTAATGGTATGCAGGAAAGTGCCCGGATTGCAGTGCCCAGATTGCGGTCCGCGCCGGCGCACCGTCGTGCGCCGCGCGGAACCGCTGTCACCCGCGCCCAGCAGACGCGGCGAAAGCCGCGCGCTGCGGCATAAACGGGACGCGATAGCGCGGTTGATTATGCGCGGCCGTTGGCGCGCAGGACGCGGAGGGCGTCCACGGTCAGGAAGCCGCGCCAGTCGGACTCGGCGGCGGGGGACCAGGACGGCCAGTTGAACATCCAGCCGCCGTCGTCACGCTGTGCGGCGGCCAGGTGGTCGAGGTGTGCCTGGATGGTGGCGGCGTTGAACATCGGGCGGGCGATCGAGCCGGGCAGGGGCGCGAAGTCGAGCGGAGTGTGCACCTCGCCTTCCGCATCAGGATCGAGCGCGACCAGGCCGCGTGCCAGCAGCAGCGGTCCGACCTGGTCGAACGCCGATTCGGCCCGCGCCCGGTCCGGCACGTGCTCGAGGAAGGCCAGCACGCCGAACATCTCGTAGCCGCCCGGCTCGGTCAGCGTGGCGATCCGCGACCACATCACCTCGGTGGCGCGGTCAAGCCACGGGTGTGTGAAACCGCGGGCGTAGAGCAGCCCGGCGATCTGTCCGGTCTGGATCAGCGAGGCCGGACGAGCCGGATCCGGCACCCACCAGGGCGCGTGCGGTCCCTCGGACACGGACGGTTCCGCCGTCGCCGAGCCGCCCTCGGCCGGTGCGACGGTCACCAGCCAGTCGACCGCGTCGCGGACGAGCCGTTCGTCCCACGCGTTGGCTAGGTCCATGATCCGCAGCGCCATCTCCACGGCGGCCTGCTGGCTGGCCGCTGTTCGGCAGTCCGGCTCAAGCGCGTGCCCGAATCCGCCGTCGGAGTTCCGGTAAGCCGCGACCGCGTCCCGCACCGGACCGGCCGCCCCGCCGCAGAACAGCCGCTGAAACACTCGCCGGTCAAGCACCCGCGCGCGGGCGGTCAGGAAGTCCGCGGCCGCGTCGAAGTCTGGTGTCTTCTTCATGTCGCCATCTCACCAGCCCCGTCCCCGGCCGTCTTGAACGAAACGGCCATCCGCGTGCCCGGCTTTCAGCGTGGCGGCCAGACGCTCGCCCGCAGTGGATCGGTCTCCGGGTCGATGTCCTGGCAGGCTCTCCGGCGCGACCCGACCGGTGGCTGCCGCGCGATCTCCGCCATGATCGGCATGATGATCGCCTCGTACGCGGTGGGGCTGTACTTGGCGCGCAGCGCTCGGAGCACGCCCTTACCGCTGGCCTCTCCGAGCAGCTCGTTGAGCACCCGGTAGTCGACCGCGTCGCCCCGCGCGACCTGCTTGTACACGGACTGGGCGGCCGCTGCGAGGGCCGGATGTCCGGCGGACTCGGTGAGCAGCATGAGCGTCGCGTCCTTCAGATCCATGCCGAGATCCTACGCGTGGCATCCTTGACTCATGAGGTCTTCGCCCCTCGGCTGGGTGCCGCCCGGTGCGTGGCTGGCACAGGGGTATGCCGAGTGGCGCCCGCCCGCCGCGCTGCGCGGGCCGGTAGCGTGCCTGTGGGCCAGCGTCGTTCCCGACGGTGCCGGGCCCTCCCGTCTCGTGCTGCCCGACGGATGCAGTGACCTCATCTGGGAGCAGGGCGCGGGAGCGTACGTGGCCGGGCCTGACACCGGACCGGTCCGCACCAAGACCAGGGCGGGCACGGTCTTTGTCGGTGTCAGGTTCCGCCCGGCGGCGGGCGGCCAGGTGCTCGGCCTGCCGCTGAGCGAGGTCCGCGACCAGCGGGTCCCGCTCGAGGACCTCATTCCCGCCGCGGGCGGCAGAATGACGGCGGCACTAAGCCCGGCGGAGGCGGCCGCGACGATCGTCGACGTGGCCGGCCGTCTCGCCGCCGACAGCACCGCCGACCCGGTCATCGCCGAGGCTGCCGCCATGCTCCGCGATCCCGCCGCCCGCACCGAGGACGTCGCGGACCTCGTGGGCCTGAGCGAGCGGCAACTGCGCCGCCGCACTCACGCGGCCGCCGGCTACGGCCCTAAGACTCTTCAGCGCGTCCTGCGCTTCCAGCGCTTCGTCCGGCTGCTCGACGCGTCGGCGGAACTCGTCGACCTCGCTGACGCGGCGGTACGGGCGGGCTACGCCGACCAGTCGCACCTGACGCGCGAGTGCCGGGCCCTGTCCGGCCACACCCCGGCGGCGCTGCACGGTCTGCGCGGTGTCTCGTCCCTCGTATAAGCAGGGAAGGTTCAGGCTTCCGGCGGCTCGGCGATCATGGCCGTCCCGATCTCACGGAAGCCCAGCCGGGCGTACACGCGGGCCACGGTCGCGTCGCTCGCCGACAGGAACACAATCGAAGCGCCGCGGGCCAGGGCATCCGCCGCGAGCGCGTAGGTGACCGCGGCGCCCAGGCCGCGGCGCCGGCTGGCGGGGAGTACGCCGACCCCGGTGATCTCAGCCACGCCGTCGGCAAGCTGGTGGCTGCCCGCGGCGAGTGGCCCGTTGGGGCCGCTGGCCGCGGCGATGACCGACCGGCCGGCCCGTAGCCGGTCCCGGAGCATCTGGATCGTCGCGGGATCCCGGTCGGCGGCGATCTTGTCCCGCTCGGTGACCCCCGCCCCGCCGATGGCCGTCCCCGGATGCCCGAACGCCACCGCGGGCACCGACCACGCAAGCACCAGATCAGGGTCGTCGGCATCCAGGACACGGGCCGAGACACGCTCGGGCAGAGCGGGAGCCCGGCGGAGCGAGTCGAGCACCATGAGCGGGAGCGCACGCACCACGAGGCCGGCTTCCGCGGCGGCGGCCGCCATCTCCGGCGCCGCCTGCTCGACCCATTCGAACGACTCAGGGATCAGCAGTTCCCGCTGCCTGGCCCGCGCCGAGCGCACGTCGCCCTTGGTTACCGGCTCCCTTGGACTGGCGCGCGGCCGGGCGTAGTACGGGTAACCAGGCCCGACGGGAACAAAGAGTACGAGTGAGCCGATCGCCTCGGCCCGGGCGCGCTGCCTCGGCACGGCATCGCAGAAGGCGTCAATCCGCCGGATTATGTCATCATCGCTCACAACGACTCATACCTTAGGGTCGCCGAGCGCGGGCCGCCAAGCGGGTTTACTGCTCAGCCATCTGCAGCGGTCCCGAGGTGCCCACGGGCTGGGCAAGCACGGTGCTGCCGCCGGGGCCGTACAACTCGATTTCCGCCGGCGACAGGCCAAGCATGGTCGCGGCCTCGTGGAAGGGGCAGCCCTCGCGGGCCAGTACGTCAAGCGCTTCCCTGGTGGCGAGGGTCGCCGTCTCGGCGGCGAGCCGGGCGGCGTACCTCTTCTGCAGCGCGTCCGCCACGGGGGCGGGGGCATCGGGGAAGACGTCGACCCTGATCGCCTCGGGCGGGATGGCGAGGGTACGCGAGATGAGCTGCCTGGTCACGATCTCCGCCTGGTCGAGGCTGCGCACCTGAGCGGTCAGCCCGTCGATCTGGGGAACGTGGATCGTCCACCAGCGGCCAGCCCGTTCGCACAGCGCGGTGAAGGTCGTTGTTTCCATGGGTGCCCCTTATCACCGAGTCATCGAACTGAACCTTTTCCTTCCCGATGTGCCGGGTCCGCCCGGTCTCCGGGACTAAGGCCAAGGATGAAGAAGGTCCTCTGCCACGCGGTTCCCCCCATGCGCGGTGATGCATCTAATCTACCCGCGAGTAGCTTATGCTCCAGGCATCCCCACTGGGAAGTGACTAAAGTCGCACGACCGGTCTCTGACCGTTGGCTAGGGCACGAGATGCCTGTTCGGCGCGACGGCTGCCGCCTCGAACTCCGGCAGTTCGGTCACCGTCAGCCCGGCTCGGGCCAGTAGTTCGCAGCCCTGGCAGTCGGCGACGAACAGCGCGGGCTCCCGCCAGGCCATCACCACCCGTGCCAGGCCTGCCGCGATGATCAGTTCGGTGCAGGTCCGCGGCCGGGACTTGCGCTGCGAGCAGGGCTCAAGCGTGCTGTAGATGGTGGCACCCGCCAGCCGGGGGTCACCGGGGGATAGCTTGGCCAGCGCCGATTCCTCGGCGTGCAATACCGGATCACCGCCCTCGCGGGAGAACCCCCGGGACAGTTCGGCGCCCGCCGCGTCGACAACAACCGCGCCGACCGAGAACGCGGTATCCGACGGCGGGCACCGCCACGCCAGTTCGACCGCGATCCGCATCCACCCGCTGTCATCGTCGCGCATAACGCCAAGATTATCTGCCTGGCGGAACGGGCGCTCGGCGACACCTGAATCCTTTGTGTGGGTAATGCACTCCTGTTCCATATTTCGGTTATCGCGGCAAAAGAGCTCTGGTCCAGATAAGCGGGCAAATTACTCTTATATTCACAAGCCTCAATAAGGTCGCTTAGCCTCAGGAATTAGCCGTGGAAGAGCGGAGACGGCAGAACCTCCGGGCCGGGCACGCCTGGCTTGATGTGGCGTAATGACGGCAACATGAGGATAACGCCCTACGGGTGTCCCGTGAATACTCGACTTTCGCAGTTTCCTGCGGCGAGCTAGGAGCCCGCTGAATTAGACCGTTTCTGGGCTACTACTTGCCGGATCTTCCCTGGTCACAGGCATGACCGCACGCCTGGGCGTCGCTAATTCAGCGGACTCCTAGTGCCACGTCAGGCAACCTTTGCGTGCTTTGAAACAGCGCTGAGTGCTTCATCGTCCGTGTGCCGGTTCCGCCGGGTGATGTAACGGTGGATCATCGAGTTCTGCTGCTCGCGGGAGCGGTGGTCAGTGCCATTAAGCGCGAAGTAGCGCAGAGCGGTGAAGTGACACTCTATCCGGTTGAGGAAGCTGGCATTGGCCGGCACCTGGGCCAACTTCAGGTTGCTGACCTCGGCCCGCTCCCCGGCCCGGGTGTCTTTCTTGGTCGACGACCTCGAAGGCCCGCGATCAGGCATGGGTATCGAGTGCCGTGACAGGCAACGTTCGCCCTGTCCTCCAACGGCACTTCTGGAATACGTGTCGCTCTCGCGTCCGGGTGCGACCGCGTTCGCGATCCAGTCGATTGGCGGTTTTCAGGCGACCGCCGGCCACGGCGGACCGTCCCGCAGAACGTTGAGGAGTGCCACTCCCGATTGCCTGCCGCTCGGGTGCTGGTCGTCGCGACGCCACCGGTACGCTGCGACCATCGCCAGTACGAGCCCGCGCCACTCGCCGACCAGATTCTGGTCGGCGTCCCGATAGCGGTCGCTGACCACCTTTGGCACCCACGCAAGGTCGTACTCGACGGGCCCGTAGGCGGTGTTCTCGAA
>Ga0335073_10015784_pt1 | contig 10560 bp, 8 predicted proteins | sample Lox_Sample_22_FD_207093 | JGI IMG/M metagenome (GOLD analysis project Ga0335073, IMG submission 207093) | Soil microbial communities from Loxahatchee National Wildlife Refuge, Florida, United States - Lox_Sample_2.2 | ecosystem: Environmental > Terrestrial > Soil > Wetlands | place: USA: Florida...
TAGGCCCTCCCCACCACGAGTCAACCCGTCTTGTCTCGTTCATAACGCGGCTGGTTCCTGCTAAGGATCCGGCCGCGCCGTTTCATCGGCGGTCCACAACGCCTGGAATTCCAGAGCAGAGCGGTAAGCCCAGGATCCGCAAAGCCCCCGATACTTTAGTCTGATTGCTCTGCCTCCCTGCTTCTGGTTCGATGTTTGCAGGCATAAACAGGGAGGGTTACATGAGCTGGGCACGCTCGCGCCTTGCAGTTCGATGGCTCGCGCGCCGGCGGCCGAAGGGTCGCAGGAATCGAGGCTGTCGTCCGTGGGGAGCTGAGATTCAGGGGGCGCGTAATCAGCCTTATGAAGCCCGATGGCTCGCCTCCCCATTCCGTGCCTTCAGCCACGCATCGGATGAGTGTGACAAACGAACTGCGGTATCGGCGAATTCATGGATTCAGGATCGCCGCGGAGTCACACGAGGGGTGAGCGCAGCGCGGGCTGCCGTCTTTCTCTCTCTTCGTCGTGCCCGCACTGCGAAGCGCTGCGCTCAATCCAAAGAACTCTATTTCGCAGGACGATCACACGGCGCGACGAGTTCAAAACGGCAATTTCGGAGAGAGCCACAGCTTTGCGGGTGCATCGTATTCCGCGCCTTTTGGGCAAGCAGCGATGGCTATAATGTCGCATTCCTTTTGACACCCCCCAGCCTATGTCAGATTACGACCGCTCTTTAGCAGGTGAACCGGAGCCGGGGTGGGCCGCTCCCAACCGCCCAGGAACGATGCACCTCGAACAGGCTGCTGTCCCCCTCAGGAGTTCGGACGGCGAAGCCCGGGGTCAGTTCCACAAACGGTCTGTAGAACTCAGACCGTTTCTCCACAGCGTCGCCGGATCCTTGGTCTTCGCAGCCTGCCTGATCCTGGCAGGGTGCCGGGCTTCCTCAAGCAGGTCTCATCCTTCGGTCATCCTCAGTCACGTCCCTGCCATTGACCGGGAGGTTCATGGTCAGGTGCTCCCGAATCAGGCCGGCACCCTCGAAGGATACGTAACCGGAATTCGGCCCGGCGAACGGATCGTGGTCTATAACAGAATCGACGGACGATGGAATCTGCAGCCACCTTCTGGTCAGCCGGTCACCACGATCGAAAAGAACGGCCATTGGCGAACCACAACGCTCCTGGGAATCGAATATGCTGCTCTACTGACTGATTCCACTTTCACTCCTCCAGTGCAGACCGAATCCTTGCCCGGCGTGGGCGCCGGGGTCGCAGCGGAGGCGATTTCCCAGGGCCAGGGCTCGGCGCCCATTTATCCGTCGCCCGCGACGCTCCACTTCAGCGGCTATGAATGGACGACGAGCACCGGGCCGATCTTTCGCGCCGGCTCAAGAAACTTTTTCGATCCAGCCAACGCCTGGGTCGACAAGAGCGGAAAGCTCCATCTCCGCATCGCCGGGAGCTCCGAACAATGGACCTCGGCGGAGGTCAAGCTGAACAGCAGCCTCGGATACGGAACCTATCGGTTTCAGGTGGAAGACACCACCCATCTGGAGCCATCGGCGGTTCTCTCTCTCATCACCTGGGATGGTGTAGGAACCGAGAGAAACCGCCGCGAACTCGATGTTGAACTTTCCCGCTGGGGGTTCATCGATAACACCAATGCCCACTACGTCGTGCAGCCCTATTACATCCCTGAGAACTTCATTCGATTTAAGGTGCCGGCAGGTGCATTCACGCATGCATTCCGCTGGGAACCGGGGCAGGTGACATTTTCGACGATGACTGGTTCGGGCGATGCCGCCGGCGACCGGATGATCAACCAGCATGTGTTCACCTCGGGAATCCCTTCCCCTGCGGGTCAGACGGTGCGGATCTCCCTCTATGTGTTCTACAGAGGCCAGGTTCCCCTGCAACACGAGAATGAGGTGGTAATCGACAAATTCGAGTACCTTCCGTGATGTGCTCGCAAAAGCCGATTCGCCGGCTCGCGGCTGGAATTGCGCTGCTGTGCATCGCTGCCACTGCGCGTGCACTGGATCCCAATCGTCTGCCGTCACAGTACGTACGCCGGCAATGGATTGTGGGAAGCACATTCCCCGGAGGCGCTGTCAACGCTATCGCCCAAACGGCAGATGGGTATCTTTGGATCGGCACAGACAAGGGCCTGGTACGCTTTGACGGCTTTACATTCAGCTCCGTTTCGTTCACACCCGCCCCTGCGGATTCCGGGATCCCCGTACTGCAGTTATTCACGGATGCCGGCGGACACCTGTGGATCCGTCCAGAGGGCGCCGATGTTGTCCGTGAGAACAACGGCCGATTTGAGGGAGTCGAATATGGCGGGCAGGGTACAACCTCGCAGATCACCGCCATGGCAAAAAACAGCAAGCAGGGAATCCTGGTCTCCGATATCGCGAAGGGGACGTTCCTGTTCCAGGGAGGCAAGGTTGTGAGTCTGGCGAAAACCCGTGTATTACCCGGCGGCGCCTCCCCGCCCATCATCTCGGTCGCGCAGGGAACGGACGGCAGGCTTTGGATGGGCACCCTCGGCGTGGGCTTGTTCTACTATTCCGGCGGGCGAGCGATCAAGGTTAACGCAGGATTGCCGGACCGGAAAATTAACTGCCTGCTGTCCATCAGCAGCGATGAATTGTGGGTTGGCACCGATACCGGTTTGTATCGCTGGAACGGCAAGGAATTTCGTCGCTTCGCGTTGCCGGCCACTCTGGGCAGCGTTCAGGTCCTGAGCCTGCTGCGCGATCGGGATTCAAATCTATGGGTGGGCACCACGCGCGGGGTCCTGCGAATCAATGCTGAGGGCACGTCCTTTTCAGCAGAAGACGAGATTCGCGGCCACGGTGGCATTAATGCTCTGTTTGAGGACCGCGAAGGCAATCTCTGGGTGGGTGGTTCACGGGGACTCGGCTGCGTTCGCGACAGCACCTTCCTTACCTATTCTCCCGCCATCGATTCGCGCTTCGAGCAAGACGGACCTCTTGCCATCGACGGAGAAGGCCGAACCTGGTTCGCTCCGGAACACGGTGGGCTGTATGCGCTCCGGGATGGCCGAATTCAATCCATTTCGACCGGGATCCAGCCAGACGAGGTGGTCTATTCCATCAGCGGCGATGGGGATGACCTGTGGGTCGGGCGTCAGCTTGGCGGGCTTACCCACCTGCAGCTTCGCGGCGGGGCCGTGACAAGTCACACGTATACGCAGGCCAGCGGCCTCGCACAAGACAGCGTCTTTGCCGTCTACCGCAGTCACGATGGATCTGTATGGGCGGGAACGCTGAGTGGCGGTGTGAGCAGATTCAAAGACGGGCGATTCACGAATTACACGACGGCGAACGGTCTGGCCTCCAATACTGTCTCTTCTATTTTGGAAACGCGAAACGGAATCATGTGGTTTGCCACATCGGGAGGGCTGACATCCCTGTCAAATGGTCAGTGGAAATCCTATACAGCGCGTGACGGCCTGCCCTCCGAACGTGTGAACTGCCTGTTCGAGGATTCTTCCGGAACTCTCTGGGCAGGAACCTCAGGTGGTTTGGCAGTTTTCGCCGCCGATCGTTTCCGGCTTTTGGGCGCGTGGCCTGAGGCCTTGCGCGACTCTGTATTCGGTATCGCTGAGGATAAGCAAGGCTGGCTCTGGATCGCCACCTCAAATCACGTGTTGCAGCTGCCTCGGGACAAGCTTGCGAGAGGCGCTCTCGGTGCATCGGACGTCAGGGTGTACACGGAGGCGGACGGCCTGCTCAGCAGCCAGGGCGTCAACCGAAGCCGGTCTGTGATCGCAGATCCGGAGGGAAGGATCTGGTTTTCCCTGAGCCGCGGAATTTCGGTGGTCGATCCGTCCCACATCCCCGACAGCTCGCCGCCGGCCATCGCCCATATTGAGGCTTTGCTGGCAGACGACCGTTCCATTAGTATCTCGAGGGCGACGCGGGTTCCACCGTCCCCCAAAAGGATCGCCATTCGTTATACCGCCCTGAGTCTTGCCTCGCCCGAGAGGATTCGCTTTCGCTATATCCTCGAAGGCTTCGATCGGAATTGGAGCGCGCCTGCTGGCGCGCGAGAGGCCGTCTATACCAATCTGGAGCCGGGCTCCTACCGTTTTCGCGTGACTGCCAGCAATAGCAGCGGACTATGGAACGGCACGGAGAGTGCGATCGCTTTCGAGGTTGAGCCGGCCTACTACCAGACCCTCTGGTTCAGGCTTGGCTGCGTGGCGGCTTTTCTTGCACTGCTCTGGGCTCTTTATCAGATACGCCTGCGACAGGTGCGGCGACAGTTTGCGATGGGGCTGGAAGCACGGGTGGGCGAGCGCCTGAGGATTGCGCGCGAGCTGCACGACACGCTCCTTCAGAGCTTTCAGGGAGCGGTGTATCAGTTCCAGGCGGCCCGCAAGCTGCTCCAGCGCGATGCCGACAACGCGATGCAGGTCGTGGATGAGGCGATTCACACCGCCGAGGAAGGCATTACGGAAGGGCGCGCCGCCATTCGCGACCTGCGGCCGGAGTCAGCCGTGCAGCGCAGCCTGCCGGAGTTGCTGAATGCCACGGGCCGGGAACTGGCCGATCCTCACGATCTGAAGGAGCACGCGCCGGACTATCGTGTGATCGTCGAGGGCAGGCAGCAGGATCTCTCGCCGATGTTGCAGGATGAAATTTACCGCATCGCCCGAGAGGTAATCCGGAATGCCTTCACGCACGCCGCTGCCAGCCACATCGAGGTCGAAGTCCGTTACGATGAGAATCACCTTCGCTTGCGGATCCGGGATGACGGCAAGGGAATGGACCCGGAGATTCTGAAGTCCGGCGAGGTTTCCGGACACTGGGGCATCCCCGGGATGCGTGAGCGGGCCCAGCGCATCGGGGCGCGCCTCGATTTCTGGAGCGAGGCTGGTGCGGGGACAGAGGTGCAGCTGGCTGTGCCGGCGGCCATGGCCTACGGGAAACGCCAGCATCGGTCTCGATTCCACTTCTTCCGCAGGACAGCCAGAGATGACGACCGTTCCTGACACAATTCGAATCCTCGTCGTGGACGACCACGCGCTCCTCCGCAAAGGCCTCGCGGCCCTGGTCAACGCAGAGCCTGACATGAAGCTCGTGGCGGAAGCCTCCAGCGGAGAGGACGCTGTCGAGAAATTCCGAGCCCACCGCCCCGACATTACGCTGATGGACCTGCAGATGCCCGGTCTCAACGGGATCGAGGCGACCACGCGGATTCTGAGCGAATTCCCCTCGGCTCGGATTATTGTGCTGACGACGTATAAGGGCGATGCTCAGGTACTTCGCGCCCTTCGCGCCGGCGCACGTTCCTACATCCTCAAAGGGCACGATCGCGAACTGGTTGATACGATCCATGCGGTGAAGGAAGGACGAAAGAAGATCCCGCCGGAGATTGCCGCCGAACTGGCCGAGCACGCCACCGATGATGAACTAAGCAGCCGCGAAATTGAGGTATTGCAGCTGATCGCCGCCGGGAACTCCAACAAGCAGATCGCCGATGTGCTTTCTGTTGCGGAAGCGACGATCAAGAGCCGCGTGACCAACATCCTGTCGAAGCTCGGCGCCAGCGATCGAGCCCACGCTGTAACCATCGGCCTCCGGCGGGGAATTATCGAACTCTGATTCACCCAAAAGTATGATTCTGGTTCCGGCTTTCAGTGCTTCCCGCACCGTTGCGCGTGCCGTACCCTCCGATTTGAGGGCTCCTTGCAACGTCTTTTCTCTACTTTCGCGAATGGCTGGCCCGGCTTCGGCCTTCTCCTGCAACGACTCGTAACGGGGTTCGCTCTGCTCTATAACGGGATCGGGCAAATGGCGACCCCAACGGCTGCCGGTCTTTTGATCCCGGAAACCATTGGAGCTTTCCTGGGGATATTCATTCTGACTGGCCTGTGGACGCCTGTTGCGGGAACGCTCATCGCCATTGTCGAAGTGTGGATCGCGTTGTCGAGAGCCGGCAACGCCTTCCCCGCAGTCCTTCTTGCCGTCCTCGGCGGTACTCTGGCCATGATCGGCCCAGGCGCGTGGTCGATCGATGCCCGCCTGTTCGGAAGAAAGTATATTGCCGGCTGAGAATACGCGGCTTCCTCCTTCCCCCGAAAGTCGAACCTGAATTTCAACCATCGAACGGTTGAGATTCGCTCCATCGTGTCTTGTCCGCGCACCTCCTCCGATCGCATAGTGACTCTCGTAATCGGCGCTCTTCTTTACCGGGCCAGTCTCCATTCCCCAGCGCCGAAAGCACGGACCCCGTACCAGCGAATCCGGGCCTCATTGCGAAATTGATCGGAGGGCGAAATGGGTTTCTTTCAGGCGAATTCGACATTCACAAGTGAATCAGCCTCTGCGGCCACGGCGGGCCATCGCCTCGAATCTTCAGAATGCTCGCAGGCCACCCCCGTTGTCTTCATTGTCGATGAGGACAATTCCGTCTGCGAGTTGCTGGCACAGTTGGTTGCGGGTGAGGGCTGGCGCCCGGTCATCTTCCCATCGGCTGAAGCGTTCCTGCACCCCCGGCTGGAGCTGGTCCCGAGTTGCCTGCTGCTTGAAGTTTCCCTTCCGGGCCTGAGCGGCCTCGAATTGCAGAAGCGCGTGATAACGCAACGGCCGGAAATTCCTGTCATTTTTCTCGCCGGCCGATCGGATCTGGCCGAAGCCATCCAGGCGATGAAGGCCGGCGCCGTGGAGTTCTTCACGAAACCTGTCCGTGAAGAGGAGCTTTTGAGCGCCATGCGAGGAGCTTTGGCACAAAGCCGCGTTGCAGTGGCGCGCACGGTCGAGAAGCGAGCATTGCAGAAGCGGTATGCCTCTCTCACGCTTCGCGAACGGCAGGTCCTGGCGCTGGTGTCGTCGGGATGGCTGAACAAACAGGTCGGTGGTGAACTCGGGATCAGCGAAATCACCGTGAAAGCACATCGAGGTCAGGTGATGCGCAAGATGCGGGCGAATTCGCTTCCGGACCTGGTGAGAATGGCGGAACGGCTGGGGGCAAGCACGGGTCATGGAATGCCGATCTTTCGCCTCAACGGTGAAGACAACGGCTCGGCTGAGCGTGACTGGCATGGATTCCCAGGTCCCGTCATGAGCTCGATTGCCATGGAACAGGCCAAATCGGCATAGAGCTCGCCTCAGCTTCAATAATCCGGCGAGACGGGCATTGATCGGAACAACCCGTTGACGCTTCGCAGCCGGATCAATGACTTAAGCAGGCTGAGGTTCGTCAGCGACAGAGGTTCAGAAATCCGGCGCTCCTCTTGTCATCGGTCACCATGGTCGGCGATCGCCGTCGAAGGAACGGCGGCCATACGAACCTGCTCCGCTTCGCGACATTGTGACTGAATCTGCCTTTCGATCCGCGACCAGACGCGGAGATCGCATTCCATCGCATTGTGCGTTTTGAAGACATGGCGATTGAACCAGGAGAACGATCGGCAGCCCGTCGATTGCGACGTATATTCGAACTCCACATCTCCGGCGATTTGCGTTCGTTCCGGATCTGCCGCCCGGAGCTGGCGGCATCCATGGATCAGCCCGCGCGTCTGGTAGAAATTCTGCGCCGTCGCTACATTGGCGGGGACAATGCAGTCGTGCCCCCATCCTTTATTAATGCTGTCCACCTGGATCGTCAGCAGTACCGGAATCCCGCGGCGATCCAGGTCCCGGGCCAGTTTGTTGACTGCCGAGCCGCCCCAGCTGTGTCCGAAAAGGATGATGCGAGCGCTTTGCTTTTCCGCTTCCGAGAGACGACCGTCTCCATCTGTGTCGAGCCAGCGTAGTACCTCTCGCAGCGCCTCTGCTCTGTGCCTGTTTTCAACTGCAATCGCGTGCAATTGTGGTTCTCCTTCCTTCTCCAGGCGTCGAATGATGCGCACTTCCGGGTGGCGGACGTCGTTATTCCTTACAAATCCGCCGAGAAATCCCACAACGATTACCGGGGTGACGGCAGAATCGCGAGAGGAAATCGGTTGGTCCTGGCCAGCGGCGGCGTGAACCAGGGAGAATGTGAGAACGCAGGCTAACACTGAAACCAACTCCAGCCGCCTGTGGCTGAATTGAGCAGCTCCTTGCATAGTTCGGAGCAAACAATTCGTCATAACGAAGCCCCAACGGCGCCGGTCTGAGGCCGGCGAACCTGTAAGCTCTCAGTTCAGGAGGCGCGCGAGCCAGCGGCCTGTCTAAGGCACTCGACAATCATCGCGGCCGCGCGCTCTTCTCCCATATCGGTGTTGAACATAGCCTGAAACAAGTGTGGCTCTGGCCATTTCAGTTTGAGGTATTGCTGCACGAACGCGGCGCGCGCCTTGTCAATGGTGTCGATTTGTTCGATCGCCGCTCCCTCTGGCGTTCCTTCGGAGATGAGTCTGCGGATTTTGTGATCGCGAGAGCCATAGAGAAATACATGGAAAACATCCCGGCAGTTATGCAGAAAATACTGCGCACCTCGGCCGACGATGACGGAGGGGCCGCTGGACAAGGCGACGCTGACCGCTGTTTTCGAAGCCTCGGCGATCCGGCGCGCATCGAGCATGTGCAGCCGGCTGGTGGGAGGCAAACCTCCCTCGAAAGCGCCGCGCAGAAAGCCCTGGAAAACGCGATGCACTACGGGATCGGTGCGCCATTCAATCCGCTCCACCGCCTCCGGAGTGCTCTCCGTCAGGCGCGCGATTTCCTGGGTCAGCCGCTCGTCCCACAGTTGCCACCCGAGGCTGCGGGCGACCTGCGCGGCGACCTCCGATCCAGCGCAGCCAAACTCGCGCTCTATTGTGATGGCTCGAATCATTCTGATCTCCCTCAGCCCACTGCGATATCTCCGCCTGCTCCGGGATCATTCTTCTTCAGGAAGAAAGCGAGCACGAACATGATGGAGCAAAGAGCGGCCAGAACCCAGAAGATGTCCATATAGGAAAGCGCACCACCTTGTCGATGCAGCAATTCGTAGAATCGGGCGATCGCCTGATCGCGGGCATCGGAAGCCTGCAGCCCGGAATGCGCGATGGCCGGACTCAGCGCGTGGAGTGCCGCTCGATAAGCAGGGGAGTCGGGCGTTATATGGCCCCCGAGGATCTGCTGATGGTACTGCGCCCGCCGGGCAATCATCGTAGTGACCACTGACGTGCCGATGCTCCCTCCGATATTGCGCATGAAATTGATCATGCCGGAGACGCTGTTGCCCTTTTCCGCTGGAACTCCGATGTACCCCGCCGCCGTGATGGGGACAAACAGAAATCCGATTCCGACCACCTGAGCGACGCGCAGCCACATGGCAAAGCGGAAGCTGACGAACAGATCGATCTCATGGGCGCAATAAAACAGCCCGACGGCCAGGCACAGCCATCCTGTCGCAATGAGCCATCGGGCCTGAATATGCGCCGTAAGCCGGCCCACGATCGGCATCATCAGCAGCAATACAACGCCGCCGCCGGAAAGAACCAGCCCCGCAAGCTCTGCCGTATAACCCATCAGGGTCTGCAGGAATTCCGGAATCAGCACCAGAGTGCTGAAGAGCATGAATCCCATCATGAACATCATTAAGTTCGCTGTCGCAAAGTTGAAACTCGTGAACATGCGGACATCGATAATCGGCTCTTTTCGAAACCATTCCCAGACGACCAGAGAAACCAGACATACCGTCGCCGTGATCACCAGGGTCGTAATAAAGTGCGAGCCGAACCAGTCGTCTTCCTGTCCTTTGTCCAGAAGGATCTGCAGCGAGCCCACTCCCAGCGCGAGGAAAGAGATTCCGATGTAGTCCACCCGGATGCCGCCTTTCTTCAGGCGACGGAGGAACGGAGGATCTTCCACCAAAGTGTGCGTCAAATAGAGGGCGAGAGCGACTGCGGGCAGGGTGATGAAGAATATCCAGCGCCAGGAGTAGTTGTCCGTGATCCAGCCCCCGAGCATCGGCCCGACGGTGGGGGCGAGCACGGCCGTGATTCCATAGAGAGCAAACGCTGAACCGCGCTTCTCGGGAGGAAACGTATCGTTGAGAATGGCTTGTGCCATGGGTTGAAGGCCGCCGCCTCCGATGCCCTGAATGGCCCGAAAAAACAGCAGGAGGGGCAGGCTGGGCGCCAGCCCGCACAGCAGAGAGCTCAACGTAAACAGGGCCAGCGACATCATGAAATACCGCTTGCGACCGAGAATCTCCGCAAGCCATCCGCTGATGGGAAGCACGATCGCGTTGGCTGCAAGGTACGAGGTCAGAACCCACGTACTGTCGTCATAGCTCGCTCCCAGGTCCCCGGCGATGTAAGGCAGGGCGACGTTGGCGACGCTCGTGTCCAGCACTTCGACAAACGCTGCCATCGATACCGTGGCGGCAATCGCCCACGGATTCACCCTGGGGCGCCATACGACTTGCTCCGGCGCGGCGGTCAACGTTGCGGAACTCATCGCAGGTACACCTTTGCCTCGACGTTCATTCCGGGCCGCAGCTGGTGGTCGCGAGTTTCTCCAGGATCGAGGACGATCTTCACCGGGACGCGCTGAACGATTTTGACGTAGTTCCCCGTCGCATTTTCGGGCGGCAGCAGGCTGAAGATGGGACCCGTTCCCCCGGCGATGCT
>Ga0335073_10015785_pt1 | contig 10560 bp, 7 predicted proteins | sample Lox_Sample_22_FD_207093 | JGI IMG/M metagenome (GOLD analysis project Ga0335073, IMG submission 207093) | Soil microbial communities from Loxahatchee National Wildlife Refuge, Florida, United States - Lox_Sample_2.2 | ecosystem: Environmental > Terrestrial > Soil > Wetlands | place: USA: Florida...
GATCGCTGGGCACCTGGCGCGGGGCGTCAACCTGGACGAGGTCGTCCGCGCCGCCCGGTCCCTGCCTCCGCCGCCTCAGCCGTCGCGGCCGACTGACCTGCTCCTGGACGGTCTGACACTGCTGGTCACCGACGGGCCGGCGGCCGCCGCACCGGTGCTGCGCCTGGCCGCGAGCGCTTTCGCCCGCCCCGAGATCCCCGCCTCGCAACGGCTGCGGTGGAGCTGGATGGCACCCATGTCAGGCGCTTCCCTATGGAATTACCAGGGCTTCAGCCTCGTCGAAGGGCCGGTCAAGCTCGCCCGCGAGGTCGGCGCGCTCGACCGGCTCCCGATGCTGCTGAACCAGCTGGCGGACGCCGCCGTGTGGCGGGGCGACCTGACGGACGCCGCGTCGCTGATCGCGGAGGCCGACGCGGTCTGCGAGGCCACCGGGGCCCGCGTCCCGCCCTACGCCGCCCTCATGCTGGCCGCGTACCGCGGCCGCGAGGCCGAGGCCGTCCAGCTGATCCAGGCCACCGTCGAGCAGGCCACCGCGGCCGGCCAGGGAGCCGTGGTGACCTGGGCCCACTGGGCCGCCATGCGGCTGTACAACGGCCTCGGCCGCTACCCCGACGTCCTGACGGCGGCCAGGCAGATCAGCGGGGAGGAACCCGTGCATACCCGGGTACGGCCGCTGACCGAGCTGATCGAGGCCGCCGCCCGAACCGGGAACCTGGACCTGGCCCGCGATGCTCATCGCCAGCTGGCCGAATGGACCCGGGTCGGCGGCACGGGCTGGGGGCTGGGCATCGAGGCGCGGTGCCGCGCGCTGGTAACCGACGGGCAGGCCGCCGAGCCCCTGTACCAGGCGGCGATCGAGCACTACCGCCGCACGCGGCTGCGCCCGTCGCTGGCCCGCGCCCGGCTGCTCTACGGGGAGTGGCTGCGCCGCGAGGGCCGCCGTCTCGACGCGCGCGAGCAGCTGCGTACCGCTCATCACCTGTTCGAGGAGAGCGGGATGGAAGCATACGCCGGGCGGGCCCGCCGCGAGCTGCTGGCGACCGGCGAGAAGGCCCGCAAGCGCAGCGTCGATAGGCGCGAGGAGCTGACGCCGCAAGAGGCGCAGATCGTCCGGCTCGCCGCCAGCGGCCACACCAACGCGGAGATCGCCGCCCAGTTGTTCCTATCCGTCCGTACCGTCGAATGGCACCTGCGTAAGGTCTTCACCAAGCTGGGCGTCAGCTCCCGGCGCGCGCTGCGCACCGTGCTGGCCCAGCCCGGACCGCAGGCGGCGGCCGGCGAGCACGCGCCCGCCCGTTCGGGCTAGAGATCGTTGAACGAGCGGGGTCATGTGCCCGTCCCGCCCGCCGGAAGAGCCGCCCGAAAACCGGAACCTAGGAGGTCATGCAGTGCCCGAGCTGGTCGGACGTCAGAACGAATGTGACGCGCTCGACCAGCTCGCGACGGACGTGCTGGCCGGCGCCAGCCGGGTCCTCGTCCTGCGCGGCGACGCCGGAGTGGGTAAGAGTGCCCTGCTCGGCTACCTGTCCGATCGGCTGTCCGGACCGGCGGCCCCGGGAAACAGGTGGGCGGTCGTATCAGCGGCGGGCGTGGAATCGGAGATGGAGCTGGCCTACAGTGGCCTCCATCAGCTGTGCGCGCCGTTGCTGGACCATCTCGGCGAGCTGCCGCCGCCGCAGCACGACGCGCTCACCACCGTATTCGGGCTAACCGAGGGTCCCGCCCCAGACCGCTTCCTGGTCGGCCTGGCCACGCTGACGCTGGTGGCCCAGGCGGCCGAGGAGCGCCCGCTGGCCTGCATAATCGACGACGCGCTGTGGCTCGACGGCGCTTCCGCGCAGATCATCGGCTTCGTGGGGCGCCGCCTGCTGGCCGAGCGGGTCGCGATCGTATGCGCGGCACGCACCGGGATCGACGACCGCATACTGGCCGGGCTGCCCGCGCTGCCGGTCGGCGGGCTCGGCCACAGCGACGCGCGGCGGCTGCTGCTGCGCAACGTGCACGGACCCATCGACGCGGCCGTCATCGACCAGATCGTCGCGGAGAGCCACGGCAATCCGCTGGCGCTCCTGGAGCTGCCGCGCACCTGGCAGGCGGCGGGCCACGCAGGCGGATACGGGCTGCCCAGCCGCGGGCCGGTAGCCGGCAAGATCGAGCACAGCTACGCGCAGCGTCTCCGGCTCCTCCCGTCCGACACTCAGCGGTTCATCCTCACCGCGGCCGCGGAACCGCTCGGCGACCCGCTGCTGCTCCGCCGCGCCGCCGACGCGCTCGGCATTTCGGTGACCGCGGCGGCGCCCGCCGCCGACGCCGGGCTCCTCCAGGTGAGCCGGCGGGTGGAGTTCGCCCACCCGCTGGTCCGGTCGGCCGCCTACCGCCTGGCCACCGCCGACGACCGGCAACGGGTGCATGGCGCCCTCGCCCAGGTGACCGACCCCCAGGTCGACCCGGACCGGCGCGCCTGGCACCGGGCCCGCGCCACCACCGGGCCCGACGAGGAGGTGGCGGGCGAACTCGAGCGGTCGGCTGGCCGGGCCCAGGCCCGGGCCGGGCTCGCGGCCGCCGCTGCGTTCCTGACCCGCGCCGCCGAGCTGACGCCGCTCCCGGCGGCCCGGGCCCAGCGCGCGCTGGCGGCCGCGTCCGCCAACGTCCAGGCGGGTGCCTTCGGCGTGGCCGGCACCCTGCTCACCATCGCCCGCGCCGGGCCGGCCGACGAGCTCCAGCTCGCCCAGATCGACCTGATCAGCGCCCAGATGGCCTTCGCCACGAGCCGGGGCAACGAGGCGACCCTGCTCCTGCTCGCCGCCGCCCAGCGGCTCCAGCCGCTCGATCTCCGGCTCACCCGCCAGACTTACCTGGACGCCTTCTCCGCCGCTCAGTTCGCCGCCCGGCTCAACGACGGCCTCGGCACCGCCGAGGTGGCCCGGGCTGCCCGGTCCGCGCCGCGTCCGCCGGACGACGGGCCGACAGCGGGCGACCTGCTGCTGGACGCCTTCGTCGCCCTCACCGAGGACTACGCCGCAGCTGTTCCCGCGGGCCGGGACGCCCTGGCCAGGCTGCGCGGTGATACGGATCCGGCGGGAGAGCGGCTGCGCTGGCTGTGGCAAGGCTGCGTGCTTGCCCTCGAACTGTGGGACGACGACAGCGCGTACGTCTTGTCGCAGCGTCACCTTCAGGCCGCCCGGAAAGCGGGCATGCTCAGCGAGCTCCCGCTGGCACTCGGCTCGCACACGCCCATCCTCGTCTTCCGCGGCCAGCTGGCCGAGGCGGCCGCGCTCGCCGAGGAGGCCGGGTCGGTCCTGGCGGCGGCGGGTATCGGCGAGGCGCCGTATGGCGCGCTGGTTCTCATGGCGTGGCAGGGCCGGGCGCATGAGGCGAGGGAGCTGATCGACGTCACGCTGGGCGAGGCGACCGCCCGCGGCGAGGGCGTCGGCGTCGCCATCTGCGCGTACTCGCACGCAGTGCTGTGCAACGGCCTCGGCGAGTACGACGAGGCCCTGGCGGCCGCCCGCGTCGCCTGTGCCGATCCGGCCGAGATGGTGGCCCACAACTGGGCTCTGGCGGAACTGATCGAGTCGGCGGCGCGAACAGGAGCGCTCGATCTGGCGGCGGAGGCACTACAGCGGCTGACCGGGAAGGCGCAGGCGTGCCGGACCGCCTGGGCCCTCGGCATCGAGGCCCGGTCCCGGGCCCTGCTGAGCCAGGACGGCGACGCCGAGCCCGGGTTCCGTGACGCCATCGCGCATCTCAGCCGGGCCCGGGTACGCGCCGAACTGGCCCGTGCTCACCTGCTGTACGGGGAGTGGCTCCGGCGGGCGAACCGCCGCTCTGATGCCCGCAGCGAGCTGACTACCGCCTACGAGATGTTCACCGCCATGAAGATGGAGGGTTTCGCCGAGCGGACGCGCCGCGAACTGCTGACCACCGGTGCGACCGTCCGTAGACGCGACGTCTCGGCCGTGGATGAGCTCACGGCCCAGGAAGCGCTCATCGCGCGGCTGGCCGGGGACGGCCTGTCCAATCCGGAGATCGGGACCCAGCTCTTCATCAGCACCCGGACGGTCGAGTGGCACCTACGCAAGGTATTCACCAAGCTCGGCGTCACCTCCCGCAGGCAGCTGCGGGAGGTCCTGGCCGGCCCGAACCGCCCGCTGACCACCAGCTAGCAGGCAGTGTCAGGAGCGGGGACACGGTGGCCAGAGCCCGCCAAGGCCACCGGTAACCCGACCAGGGACAACCACGGGTGCGACCAGTGAGCCGGAGCGGGCACGCTGGTGCCATCAGCAACCGACCAGCGGAGGTCAGCATGGCCAGCGGGTACGCAGATCTGAAGAACGAACTGGTCAGCGCGGCCAACGGCGTCGATTACGCCTACCGCGACACGGGCGGAGGCGACCGCGGCACGATACCGCTGGTCCTGCTCCAGCACTTCCGCGGGAACCTCGACAACTGGGATCCAGCCCTGGTCGACGCGCTGGCGGCCGCCCGGCGGGTCGTCGCGTTCGACAACGCCGGCGTCGGCGGGTCCACCGGGGTCACTCCGGACACCATCGAGCAGATGGCGCGCGATGCCGTCGCGTTTATCGCCGCGATGGGCCTGGACCAGGCCGACATCCTCGGCTTTTCCATCGGCAGCTTCGTCGCCCAGCACATCGCGCTGGCGCGCCCGGCCATCGTCCGCAGGCTGATACTGGCCTCCTCGGCCCCCAAGGGCGCAGCCGGGATGCACGGCTGGGCGCCCGAGGTCATCGGCGCGGTCGGTACGCCGAAAACCAGCCCGGAGAACTACCTGGACGTGTTCTTCACCCAGTCGTCTTCCAGCCGCCAGGCCGGCCGGGAAGCCCTCCAGCGCATGTACGCCAGGACCGAGGACCGGGACACGGCCACGACCTGGGCCACCCGCGAGGCACAGTACGACGCCGTATGCGCCTGGGGGATTCCCGACCACGGGCTACTCCAGCGGCTGAGCGCCGTGGGGATGCCCGTGCTCGTCGCGAACGGCGACAGCGACCCGATGATCCTGCCGCATTACTCCTACCTGCTCGCGGGCCTGATCCCGCAGGCCAGGGTCAGAATCTACCCCGACGCGGCGCACGGGTTCCTGTTCCAGCACCACGCCGCGTTCGCCGCCGATGTCGACGAATTCCTGGCCGCCAGCAGGTCTTAGCCGGTCATGTCCCGCGCTGGCGCAGGCGGACGGTGGCCGACAGGCCTACCCGCCGGTCTTCTTCGTCCGCCGAAGCGCCGCCGACTGACGCGATGGTGAAGATGAGTCCTCCCTGACCAAGACGCACCCGGCTGACCAGGACTGGAACATCGGCGTCAGGAAGCACGATCACGTCACCGACATCGACGTCGGCGGCCGGTATCACGTCATCCACAAATCAGACGATATCGGTCAGCAAGATCAACTTCATCTCCGAAGTTAACGTGATGCGTCCAGTAAGCCAACACCGGGCAGCGCAGCAGGCATCAGAGGAATTCCGCGCGGTAGTCGTGGAGGAACTCGGTGACCGGGCGCGGGGGGCGTCCGGTGATCTGGGCGAAGGTGCCGGTCGTGTAGTCGTTCTCGCCGGCCAGGATCGCCCATTCGCGCGTGATGAGCAGCTCAGCCGTCCCCGCCGGTACCCCGGTGCCGGTGAGGTGCTCGAGGAACTCCCGCTCGGCCACGACCCGGAAGGTGACCGGCTCACCCAGTTCGGCCGAGAGCAGCTCGAGCGCTTCGGGCCAGGACATGGGGGCCGGTCCGGTCAGGTCGTGGTGCGCGTCCCACAGCACCGGGTCGGTGAGCACGCGCAGCCCGGCCTCGGCCGCGTCGCGGTGGTCGATCAGGGCCATCCGGCCGCGGCCGGCCAGGCCGGTCCACGTGCCCGAGGCGCGCACCTCGCGCGCCGCCGCGAGCAGCGACGCCGAGAAGATCGCCGGGCGGATCGTCGAGTACGGCACGCCGGTCGAGGCCGCGAACCGGTCGATGCTGTAGTGGGCTCGCTGGTTGATCCCCAGTGAGCCCGCCGAGGCGTTGAGCACCGACAGGCGGGTGACCTGCTCGACCGAGCCGATCCCGGCGGCAGCGCCGATCGCGATCCGCTGCAGGACGCCCTCGGTCCCGGTCGATCCCATCGCGATGAACACCGCGCGGATCCCGTCCAGCGCCCCGGCCAGGTCGCGCGGGTCCTCCAGGCGGGTGGCACGGATGCGCAGCCCGGCGGGTTCGCCGAAGGCGCGGCGGGCTTTACCGGGGTTGCGGACCGGCGCGGCGACCGCCTCACCGCGGGCGAGCAGGCCGCGGACGATCTCGCTGCCGACGCGGCCGGTCGCGCCGATCACCGCAGTGGCCATCGTGTCTCCTGAGCGTGATGTGGCCGCGCCCAGCCGTTCGGCATCAGTCTTTGACCCGAACGGATGGGCGCGTGCTCCGGTTCCTGTTCGTGCCCTGGTCAGCGCAGGGAGCGGAACGAGTCCCGCATTTCGGCGGCGAACAGATCGGGCTGTTCCCAGGCGGCGAAGTGGCCGCCCCGGTCGAGCCGGTTGTAGTGGATGAGGTTGCCGGGGTAGGCGCGCTCGGCCCAGCTCCGCGGGGCCTGGTAGAGCTCGTCGGGGAAGATGCTCATGGCGTACGGGATCGAGATGTTCTTGGCGTTGAAGAAGTCGGCCTTGTTCTCCCAGTAGAGCCGGGCCGCGGAGATCCCGGTGTTCGTCAGCCAGTAGAGCGTGATGTTGTCCAGGAGGTCGTCCCGGGTCAGCGGGCTTGCCAGGGTTCCCTCGAGAACCCGCTGGACCAGCCCGGGCTGGCCGGTGCCGTCGCCGTGGTCGAGCATGAACGCGGCCAGGTCGACCGGTGAGTCCGCCAGCCCGTACAGCGTCTGCGGGCGCGTCGACATGATGTTGGCGTAGGCCACGTGCCTGGCGAAGAAGTCCCGCAGCTGCTCGTAGGCGGTTTTCTCCTCGGCGGACAGGTCCGGCGGCGGCGAGTCGCCGCGCTGGACCGCCGTGTTGATCGCGGCGGGAGCGGTGCCGGGCATGTTGGAGTGGATTCCGAGCAGCTCCGGGGCCGCCTGCTCGCCCATCGCCTGCGTGACGGCCGCGCCCCAGTCGCCGCCCTGGGCCACGAAGCGGGTGTAGCCGAGGCGTTTCATCAGGACCACCCAGGCCCGGGCGACGCGGGCGGGATCCCAGCCGGTGGCGGTCGGCTTAGCCGAGAACCCGTGCCCGGGCAGCGAGGGGATGACCAGGTGGAACGCGTCCGCCGCGCTCGCGCCGTGCGCCGTGGGGTTGGTGAGCGGGTCGATGATCTTCAGCTGCTCGATGGGCGAGCCCGGCCATCCGTGCGTGACGATCAGCGGCAGCGCGTCCTCGTGCGGGGAGCGGACGTGAAGGAAGTGGATGTCCAGCCCGTCGATCTCGGTGATGAAGTTCGGCAGGTCATTGAGTCTCGCCTCGCATGGGCGCCAGTCGTAACCGCTCGCCCAGTAGCGGGCCAGATCCTGCATCATCGCGAGCGGTACGCCCTGCGAATCGTCGCTGACCGTCTCGCGTTCGGGCCACCTGGTCGCGTTCACGCGCCGGCGCAGCTCGGTGAGCTCCGTCTCGGGGAAACTGACCTGGAACGGGCGGATGTCGTGGTTTTCGGCGGGCATTTTCTTCTCCTAGCAGCTGACGATGTGCTTGGCGGTGTTGGCGACGAAGGTCGGGCTGTTCTTCAGCACCAGGTCGAAGGTGGCTGAGTCCGGCTCGTCGTCGACCAGCTTGGTCCCCCCGACACCGAAAATCTTGATCGCGAACCCGAGGACGGGCCCGAGGGCCGCGTCCGGGCCCAGGTGGTTGGAGCCGCTGGAAAACCGGATCAGCGCGTCGTGGCGGCCGGCTGTGGCGTAGATGCCCTGCGCGTACGGTTCCGGCGCATCGCCGGTGAGCTCGACCTCGGCCCGGAGAACCCCGAGGGTCTTGGCATGGGCGCCGCGGACCGCCCGCCCGCTGCCCTCGGTTACCGGCGAGCTGGCGACCTTCTTCTCCCAGAATTCGATGATCCGGGCCATGTACTCGCTCAGCTTCGGATCAAAGGTCTCGATGTCCGGCGAGTAGCGGACGAAATCGGCTGACATCGGTCAGTGCTCCTCTCCGAGCCATCTCAGCGCCGACAGTGACGGCAGGAAGAAGTACTCGCCGCCGCGGAGGACGTTGAAGGTCTCGATGCCGTGGATGCGGCGGCGGACGGGGTGCCGGGGGATGGTGAAGGTGGCGCCGGGCTGCTGCAGGCCGACGTTGGGATCGCGTTCGCCGCCCAGGCTCATGAAGTTGCCGTTGTTGATCCACTCCTGCTGCAGGAACTCCAGGGTGGCCGGGGCCTTGGCGCTGATGAAGATGAAGTACAGGCCGCGGGGAGTTTCGTCGTCCTGCTCGGAGATCGCGTCCGGATCGTACGGCGTCCCGTACGTGGTGCTGCGGCGGATGATGCGGTGGACGTTCACGTCTGTGAGGATCGCCAGCTTGGTGTCGCGGGGGTTCATCCGCCGCATGTGCGAGCCGAGCGGCACGTCCCGCCCGTCCGGGTCGCCGGCGTAGGTGAAGTCGTTGTTCCGCCGCGGGTCGGCGCCGAGCTCCGGGGCGTCCTTGGCCGACGCGAGCGTCAGCGGGGCGCCGCTGCGCCAGCGGCCGACCAGCTTGGCCGCCAGCAGTTCCCGGTCCTGGCCGGTCTGGGCATGCTCGCGCAGGAAGCGGTTGAACGTCCCGACGCGAGACTGGTACTTGCGCAGCCCGGCGAAGGTGCCGTTACGTCCCAGCACGTCCGGCCTGGGCATGGGCAGCGGCTCGCCGGCCTCTCCGGGGTAGCCGAGGATGAACTCACCGGCCTTGATGGCCGGTCCCTGGCCGGGCAGCGAGTCGACGCCGCAGCCCTCGATCGCGGGCTGGCCGATCGAGTCCTTGTAGCCCAGCGGATTGAGGTCACCGGGCTGGGCGCCGAAGTCCTGCTCGGCCAGCACCGCCAGGCCGGGGAATCCTTCATACTGCTGCCGCGCCATCGCCATGGTCTGCTGCCAGGCCTGCTCGGAGTCGCTGAAGACGCTGACTCCCAGGTGGACCTGACCGCTGCCGAACGGCGTGTCCCAGTGCTCCGGGTCGTTCTCCCCCGTGTCGAGAAGCCAGCCGGCGCGTGCGGCCATCCCCGCCCGGAACGCCTCCGGAAAGCTCTGCAGCGAGTCCTCCGGCACGCCCAGCGCCACCAGCCCGGCGTAGCTGATGGCCACCGAGATCCAGGACTCGCCCGCCTGCCACCAGTCGGCGGCAGAATCGACATGAGGAGCCAGCCTGCGCAGGAACCCGCGGCCGGCCTGCGCGTCCGCCACGTGCAGCATGACGTGGGTGCCGAAGTACGGCTCGGGCCGGTAGCGCAGCACGGTGGCCTGGATGTCGTCGAGTTCGACGGTGACCGGGGCGCGCGGCAGGCCGCCGCCGAGGCGGTCGGTGAGGGTCATGGCGTTCTCCTCCCGGGACGAGATGGCCGGGACGGCCTGGAGGCGGGCACGCCGCAGGCCGTCCCCGTGGTCGCGCTAGTCGCCGACCGCGTCCAGGAACTGGTCCGCCGCCTCGCCGATACGCCGCAGCCGCCGGGTCTCGGCCACGGTCAGGTCGTTGGCGACGTACCAGCCCTCGGCGGTGACCTGGTACTTCGCCAGGTAGTCCTTGGCCTGCGGGCTGCGGATCCCCGGCCAGCCCTCCCAGGCCGAGTCGATGATGTCCAGGAAGTCGGGGATCTTGGTGGCGAAGTCGTCGATGTAGGCGTCCCAGTCGCCGTCGTAGGCCGTCGCGAACAGCATCCTGGTGTCGTTGTCCAGGAACACGAAGCGCATGTCGTGGACTGTGCCGACGTCGTCCGCGCCGGCCAGGTTGCCGCCGAACAGCTTCAGGAAGGCGCGCAGCCGCTCGGCGCCGCCTGGCGCGAACGGGACGATGATCGTCAGTTCCGAGACCTTGCCGATCCGGCTCCCGACCCGGCCGGCGCTCTCGATCGGCGGCGGCGGCTTGGCGGACGCGTCCGACGCCAGCCTGCCCAGGACGTTCTTCAGCGCCGTCCGGCCTATCTCAGGGGCGTCGGCGAACAGTTCGTGCAGCTGCCTGATCTTGTCCTCGACGGATTCGGTCGCCGTCGTCGTTCCGGTTGTCATTGCTGCCCTTTCCTTTCGGTTTGTCGTGACGGTTCAGGCGAGGCTGTCGGCCTCTTCGATCGCGCGGGCGAAGTCGAGCGGCGCCTCTTGCGGCAGGTTGTGGCCGATGCCGCCGGTGAGTGTCCGGTGCGCGTACGTGCCGGTGAACCGCGCGGCGTAGGCGGCGGGCTCGGGGTGCGGTGCGCCGTTCGCGTCGCCCTCGAGCGTGATCGTCGGCACGGATATCGCCGGGAAGGCCGCGAGCCGCTGCTCGATCGCGTCGAGCTCGGGTTCGCCGGCCGCGAGCCCGATCCGCCACCGGTAGTTGTGGATGACCACGGCTACGTGGTCGGGGTTGTCGAACGCGGCCGCGCTGCGCTCGAACGTGGCGTCGTCGAAGCGCCACTCCGGCGACGCG
>Ga0335073_10015787_pt1 | contig 10558 bp, 11 predicted proteins | sample Lox_Sample_22_FD_207093 | JGI IMG/M metagenome (GOLD analysis project Ga0335073, IMG submission 207093) | Soil microbial communities from Loxahatchee National Wildlife Refuge, Florida, United States - Lox_Sample_2.2 | ecosystem: Environmental > Terrestrial > Soil > Wetlands | place: USA...
CCGCTGCCTCCAAGCCCCTGCGCATAGGCGGGCGAGATGAACATCGACGTCTCCTCGAGTGAGTTGCCGCATTCCTAGTCAATATGGGACGAAAGAGCAACCTGGCACAGAGCCCTCGCCGCTAGAGGGTGTGGCCGGCAGGCTCCGGGTGAGGTGCATCCGAGCCAATGTTGACGCCATCGGGAGAGGCCCCTAGGGTCCCGGCCGCTCCCATCACCCCTCACCCCCGCAATGACCGAAGACCCCAAGCTTGAACCTTTGCTGCGGCGCATCGCCGATGCGCTCGACCGGCTCGCCCCGGCGGGTTCGTCGCGCAATGATCTTGCGGCGGCCGACGCCTTCGTCTGGCATGCCGATCGCGACTGGCTGGAGCCGGTACCGACGGTAAACCGGGTCGATCTCGACCTGCTGCAGGGCATCGACCGGGTGCGGGACATCCTGCTCGACAACACCAGGCGCTTCGCCACCGGCCTGCCCGCGAACAACGTGCTGCTGTGGGGGGCGCGCGGCATGGGCAAGAGCTCGTTGGTGAAGGCGGTCCACGCCGCGGTCAACGGCACGGCGCCGGGCTCGCTGGTGCTGGTCGAGATCCATCGCGAGGACATCCCAAGTCTGCCGCGGCTCCTGGGGCTGCTGCGCAGCACCAGCCGGCGCTGCCTGCTGTTCTGCGACGATCTCTCCTTCGATCAGCAGGACACCAGCTACAAATCGCTGAAGGCCGTGCTTGAAGGCGGCATCGAGGGACGTCCCTCCAATGTCGTCCTCTACGCCACCTCGAACCGGCGTCATCTGCTGTCGCGCGACATGATCGAGAATGAGCGTTCGACGGCGATCAATCCAGGCGAGGCGGTCGAGGAGAAGGTCTCGCTCTCCGACCGCTTCGGCCTTTGGCTCGGCTTTCATGCCTGCGACCAGGAGACCTATCACGCCATGGTGCGCGGCTACGCCGAACGCTTTGGCCTTGGCCTGCCCGCGGACCAGCTGCGCGCCGAAGCCAGCGAATGGGCGATCACCCGCGGCGCACGCTCCGGCCGCGTCGCCTGGCAATTCATCCAGGACCTCGCCGGCCGGCTCGGGAAGCAGATTGGACAGGCTTAAGGCCGTATCGGGACGGGCGGAGCCGCTCTTCGTCGGCGGGACCGCAGCATAACTACACGTTTCCAAGGACAGGGCACAGCATCGCCAGGGTTGCCGTTCGGCGGAGCGCCCAGGTCCGCGATCTCGGCTACCGGCGCATCGCTCGCGCCGCAGTTGCTAGCGCCAAGCTCGATTTCACGCTGTTGCGCATCGCGACCTTCGCGAGATACTCGCTCGAGCAGAGCAAGAGACCGGGATGAGTGGCATGCGAGGGGTCATCGCCGCTGCAGCCGCATCGGTCAAAGGATCGAGGCGCCCGCCCGGTCGCGGTCACCCGCGCGGTTCGGATGTCAAGTGGGCGATTGCCTTCGTCACGCCCTATGCGGCCGTGTTCTTCGCCTTCGTCGTCTACCCCGTCGGCTATGCGCTGTGGATGGCCAGCGAGCCCTCGCTTTATGCCGAACTGATCGCCGATCCGCTCTATCTGCCGACGGTGGTCAATACCCTGATCTTCGTCGGCCTGGGCGTGAATCTAAAGATGTTCCTGGCATTGCTCCTGTCGGGCTACTTCATGCGCCCGCGTTGGTGGATCAAAATCCTGCTCGCCGTCTACGTCTTGCCTTGGGCGGTCGCGGCGGCCCAAGCCAGCATCTCGTTTCACTGGATGCTGATCGACCAGCGGGGGTTGATCGACGGGCTGTTGTCGGCACTGTTCGGCGTCGACGGCCCGATCTGGTTCAATCACCGCTGGCTCGCCCTCGGATCGAACATCGCCGCCTATACCTGGAAATGGATGCCGTTCTGGACCCTCATCTTCATCGCCGGCCGGATGACGATTCCCCGGGACATCTATGACGCGGCTGCAGTTGACGGGGCGACCGGCATCCGTCGTTTTGTGCACGTCACCTTCCCGCTTCTCGCCAACCTCTATCTCATCTGCACCCTGCTCTCGACGCTCTGGACGCTCGGCGACTTCACGACGGTCTATCTCGTCTCGGGCGGAGCGCCGGCCTTGTCCTCGGAGGTGCTGGCGACGCTCGGATTCCGTTATGCCTTCGACACCGCGAGGCCCGCGCTGGGCGTGGCGGCGGTGATGTCGGCGCTGCCGCTGCTGATACCGGTCACGATCGTGCTGATGCGCAAGATTCAGGCGAGCGAGGTGCAGGTATGAGCATTGCTCCCGCCTTCGGCCATCCGGCGAAGAAGCGCCGCCAGCTGCGGATGGCGCTTACGGAAGCCGGCTCGATCGTGCTGGGCGTCATCCTCCTGATCTGGTCGCTCCTGCCCATCTACAACATGTTCCTGGTCGCGCTCGATCCTGAGGAAGGTGAAATCGAGTTCGACGGCAATATCTGGACGCCTGAGCCCTCGCTCGAAAGCTTCCGCGCAGTCGTGACACAAGAGGCGCGGTATCTCGAGCATTTCTGGCAGCAATTCGCGAACAGCCTCTACATCGGCCTGGCGACGATGGTTCTGGCGGTGTTGATCGGCTCTCTGGCGAGCTTCGCGGTGAGCCGCTTGCGACCGAGCAGAGGGGCGCTGCTCACCAATGCTGCGCTTCTGACCTACGCGATTCCCGCGTCCTTCCTCATCGTTCCCTACTATCGGATCATGCATGTCTATGGGCTGTCGGATGAGCTTTGGGCGGTGATCGCGGCGCAGGTGACGTTCGCCACCCCGTTTGCCGTCCTGATCCTGGGCTTATACGCGCGCTTGATACCGTTTGAGCTGGACGACGCCGCTCGCGTCGACGGTGCTTCCGCTGTTCAACTCTATCTCCGCATTTACCTGCCCTTGATGAGACCGGCGCTCGCGGTCGTCGCCGTCTACGCGCTTTTGCTCGCCTGGAACGACTACCTCTACCAAGCCGTCCTGCTCTCGGTGCAGAACATGACCGTCTCGGTGGTGCAGGGCCAGGTCTTCGTCGATGTCGATGCGGCCTGGAACGCGATGATGGCCGCCGCCATCATCTACGTGCTGCCGCCGATCGCGCTTCTGTTTGTGCTGCGTCGCTACGTCGCGGCGAGTCTGACGATGGGCGGGGTCGATCGTTAGACCGTGTGTCGCCGGCACCGTGCGGGCTCTCGCGGTTGCTGCGCAACCGCTGACGCCCGCCGCGGATGACCTCGCTATGCTCGGTCACCGCGACGCCGTCGCGTCCTCGGGCGGCAGGTAGTCGCCGGGGTCGAGGGCGTGGGTGCCGTGGCGGATCTCGAAATGGAGCTGCGGCTCGCCGACGGCGCCGGTGGCGCCGACGCGTGCGATCGGCTGGCCGCGCCGCACCCTGTCGCCACGCTTCACCAACAGCACCTGGTTATGCGCATAGGCGGTCATCCAGCCATTGGCGTGCTTGATCAGCAGCAGATTGCCATAGCCGCGCAGCTCGTTGCCGGCATAGGCGACGGTCCCGGCATCGGCGGCGAGCACCGGCGTTCCTGCCGGCGCGGCGATGTTGATGCCGTCATTATGCGTGCCGCCCGGACCATTGCCGTAGCTGGCGATGATCCGCCCATGCACCGGCCAGAGAAAGGTGCGCGACCCGCCCGGCACAGTCTCCGGTGGCGGCGGTGGCAGAGCCGCCGGTTTCGCCTGGGGCGCCGGCGCGGGCTTCGTGGCGGGCGGCGGCGCTATCGGTGCCGGTGGCGGTGGCAGCGCCGCGACCTTCTCCTCGCGCTTCGCCGGCTGCTGGCCTTGCGCCGATTCCGGTGCCCAGACCGGTGGCGGGGCAGCGGCAACGGGAGCCTCGCTCTGCGGCCGCGGCGCCGGCGGCGGTGGTGGAGGTAACGGTTCCGAAGCTGCCGTCACCGCCGGGGCCGGCGCGGACTCCGCCGGCGCGGCATAGGGCGCGGCGGGCGCCGTCGCCTGGATCACCGGAACCTCGGCCCTCTCGACCGGCGCCGGCAGGATCAGGGCCTCACCGACCCAGATACGGTAAGGCGGCTCGAGCCCATTGCGGCGCGCCAAGGTGCTGGTGTCGACGCCGTTGGTGCGCGAGATGCTGTAAAGCGTTTCGCCGGGCTGAACGATGTGCTGCTGCACCTTGGGCAATAGAAGCTTTCGGCCGGCCTCCATGCGATAGGGCGGTGTCAACCGGTTGTCTTCGATCAGCGAGCGCACCGGCACGTCATAGCGCCGCGCGATGCCGTACAGCGTCTCGCCGGATTGGACGGTAACGGAATCGGGATGCAGCACGGGCGGCGGCGGACGCGGTTGGCTCGGCACTTGGCTCGTCGGCGTGGGCCGCCCGGCGGCATCGACCACAGGCGCCGGCGGCGCGGTTCGCGCGCAAGCGCCGAGCGCAAGCGTGAGCAGCATCAGACCAAGGTGCAAGTTCCTCCGAAGCGCCCCAAACATCGCGGCAGTTTAGCCGGGATTTCGGACACCGTCGCGCGTCAACCGCGGACAGGATCGCTGTCTTCCTCACGCGCCGCCGCAACGCTCAAATCGTCATATTCCTGTGCCAGGACGAGGAGCAGATGCCGGACCGTCGAATCGCGCTCGGTTGCGGCGATATCGCGCAATTCAGCGGCGCGACGGCGCCAGGCCACGGCTCGCTCCCCCATTGTCGCTGCCCTCCCCGAATTGTGGAGTTAACGGCGATATCGGCGGGGAGTTGCGTCGAGAATTCCTCCAAAGGTGGGACATCAGGGTGGCGAAGCGACTCGAAATCTAACGCGACGGGAGAGATGGGCTGTGCTTGAGCCACCGTCGCGCGCCGCCGTCAGTGGCGTTTCTCGGCCGGCTTGGCGGCGCGCGGCAGGCCTTCGACCAGCGGCACGAAACGCACCGGACCCAGATCTTCGGTGACGATTCCATCCTTGGTGCGGCGAATGCGCAGAAGCTGCTGGTCGCGCCGCTCCTCGCCCACCGGCGCCACCAGGATGCCGCCTTCGATCAGGCTGTCGATCAGCACCTGCGGCACCGCCGGCGCGGCGGCGGTGACGATGATGCGGTCGAAGGGCTGCTGCTCCGGCCAGCCTTTGCTGCCATCGCCGAAGCGGGTGGTGACATTGTGGAGCTTGAGCTCGGCAAAGCGCTTTTCCGCCTCGCGCAGCAGCGCGCGATGCCGCTCGATGGTGAAGACGCGGCGCGAGAGCTTTGCCAGGATCGCCGCCTGATAGCCCGATCCGGTACCGATCTCGAGCACCTTGTGGCGCTCGCCGACCTCGAGCGCTTGCGTCATCAGCGCCACCACGAGCGGCTGGCTGATGGTCTGCGCCTGGCCGATCGGCAGCGCCACATTCTCCCAGGCCTGGTCGCGGAAAGCGGCGGGCACGAAGGCATCGCGCGGCACGCGCTCCATCGCGCCCAGCACGCGGGCATCGGTGATGCCGAGGCCGCGCAGCTCCATAAGCAGCCGCACCATCTTCGGCGACGGCGGCTCGGTCACGAGAACACCTTTTTGAGCTCGGCCAGCGCCGGGCCATTGGTGAGATCGAGATAGATCGGCGACAGCGACACCTTGCCCTCGGTGACGGCGTTGAGATCGGTGCCCGGCATGTCCGGCACCTCGTCGCGCAGCGGCCCGATCCAATAATAGGGGCGGCCGCGCGGATCGGCGCGCTCGACGACACCCTCGCCGATCTTGCGCCGTCCCTGCCGCGTCGCGACGATGCCGGCAACGTCGTCCGGCGCGACAGCGGGGAAGTTCACATTGATCAGCGTGTTGCGCGGCCAGGGCTCGGCGGTGAGCCGGCGAATGACGCTCGCCGCATGGGCTTCCGCGGTCTTCCAGGGAATGGCGCTGCGGTTCTGATAATGCTGGCTGAAGGCGATCGCCGGCACCTCTAGCAAGGTCGCCTCCATCGCCGCCGCCACGGTGCCGGAATAGGTGACATCCTCGCCGAGATTGGCGCCGGCATTGATGCCGGAGAGCACCAGGGTCGGCGCTTTGTCGCGCAGGATGGTGTTGACCGCGAGCAACACGCAGTCGGTCGGCGTACCGTCGACGGCAAAGCGGCGATTGCCGAGCTTGCGGATGCGCAGCGGCCGGCTCAAGGTCAGGGAGTGGCTGGCGCCGCTCTGCTCCTGTTCGGGCGCCACCACCCAGACATCCTCGCTCAGCGTGCGCGCGACCTTGGCGAGAAGCTTGAGGCCCGGGGCGTTGATGCCGTCATCATTGGTCACGAGAACGCGCGCAGCAGCAAGATCGATAGGCCGGTCAAACACCGCCGATCATCTCCAGCCCGCCCAGATAGGGCTTCAACGCGTCGGGCACGGCGACCCCCCCGTTGCCCTGCTGATAGTTCTCGAGCACGGCAACGAGGGTGCGCCCGACCGCAAGCCCCGAGCCGTTGAGCGTATGGACGAAGCGCGTGCCCTTGCCTTCCCTCGGCCGAAAGCGCGCGCGCATGCGCCGCGCCTGGAAGTCGCCGCAATTGGAGCAGCTCGAGATCTCGCGATAGGTCCCCTGCCCCGGCAGCCAGACTTCGATGTCGAAGGTCTTGCGCGCGGAGAATCCCATGTCGCCGGCGCACAGCAGCATGACGCGATAGGCGAGACCGAGCCGCTTCAGCACCTCTTCGGCGCAAGCCGTCATGCGCTCATGCTCGGCCTCGGAGTGGTCGGGATGGGCGATCGACACCAGCTCTACCTTGGAGAATTGATGCTGGCGGATCATGCCGCGCGTATCCTTGCCGGCGGCGCCGGCTTCGGCGCGGAAGCACGGCGTCCAGGCGGTAAGCCGCAGCGGCAGCTCTGCCTCGTCCAGGATCTCGTCGCCGACGAGATTGGTGAGCGACACTTCGGCCGTCGGAATGAGCCAGAGCCCGTGCGTCGTCTTGAATTGGTCCTCGGCGAATTTCGGCAGCTGCCCGGTGCCGAACATCGTCTCGTCGCGCACCAGCAGCGGCGGGCTCACTTCGCGATAGCCGAATTCGCGCGTGTGGAGATCGAGCATGAACTGCGCCAAGGCCCGCTCGAGCCGCGCCAGCTGGCCGTAGAGCACGACGAAGCGCGCGCCGGACAGCTTGCCGGCGCGCGCGAAATCCATGAGGCGCAGCGCTTCGCCGATCGCGACGTGATCCTGCACCGCGAAGGGAAAGGCGGGCGGCGTCCCATGCTGGCGGACGAGACGGTTATGCGTCTCGTCCAATCCTTCCGGGACATCCTCGGCCGGCACATTGGGCAGGGCCGCCAGAACGCGGTCGAGCTCCACCTTCAACCGATTGGCGTCCGCTTCGAGCGCCGCCTGGCGCTCCTTGCTGTCGGCGACGCGGCGCAGGATGTCGGCGGGATCGCGCCCTTGCGCCTTGGCGGCGCCGATCTCCTTGGCGAGCTTGTTGCGCTCGGCCTGGAGTTGCTCGGCTCCGGTTTGCGCCTCGCGCCAGTGCCGATCGAGCTCGAGCAGTCCCGCAGCGGCCGCTGGCGCACCACGCCGCGCGAGGCCGCGGTCATAGGCCTCGGGATTGTCACGGATCCATTTCAGGTCGAACATCGGCGCCGGCTGTTATAGAGGGATCGCTCGGTCGCGTCTATCGCGAGGGTCGCAAGGGAGCGACGTTGCCCCTACTCGCCCGGCGCCTTGCCCTCGAGCTCGGCTGCTTCCTGCGCCTCGCGCTGCGCGCGCTGCTTCTCGACGAACCGGCAGGACCAGATCGAGATCTCGTAAAGCAGGAAAAGCGGCAGCATCAGCGACACCATGCTGAACACGTCGGGCGGCGTCAGCAGCCCTGCGACCGCGGTAATGGCGACGACGGCATAGCGGCGCTTGGCCGCCAGGCCCGCGGCCGTCACCATGCCGACCCGCGCCATCAAGGTCAGCAGCACCGGCATCTGGAACGTGCAGCCGAACGCGAAGACGAGTCGCAGCACCAGGGTCAGATATTCGCTGACCTTGGGCTCGAGCTCGACCGCCAACTCGCCATTGCCGCCGCCCTGCTGGAAGCTCGCGAAGAAGGTGAAGGCCAAGGGGAAGATGACGTAATAGGCGAGCGCCGCACCGGCGATGAACAGCACCGGCGTCGCGAAGAGATAGGGCAGAAAAGCGCGCCGCTCCTGCTTGTAGAGGCCGGGCGCGACGAACCGCCAGACCTGGAAGGCGATGAAGGGAAAGGCGAAGAAGATCGATACCCAGAACGCGACACGCAGATTGGTGAAGAACTTCTCGGTGAGATCGGTATAGATGAAATGCCCGTTCGTCTGGTGCGCCAGGATCCGGGCGAGCGGCCGCGCCAGGAAATCATAAATCTCGGCGCTGAAATAGACGCAGGGCGCGAAGACGACGGCCCAAGCCGCGATGGCGTAGAGCAGGCGCTGGCGCAGCTCGATCAAATGATCGAGAAGCGGCATCTTGCCTTGCTCGAGCTCGTCTTCTTCTTCAGCCATGGCTGGCGCGATCAGTTATGCGTGCCGGATTTCGGCGCCTCGGGATGCGGCTCAGCCGGTTCGGCCGAAGGCGCCGCCTCCGGTGACGCTTCATTGGCGGGCTCGGCGACGTGCTCCACCACCGGCTCGGCGACGGGCTCCACGACGGGCGCGGCGATGTGCTCCACGACAGGCGCGCTGCCCGAGGGCGCCGGCGCCTCTTCGATCGGCGCGGCGAAAGCCTGCTTCATCTCGCCGCCGGGATCGATCGTGCTTTCGATGGTGTGGCCGACATCGATGGTGGCCGCCTTCTCGACTTCCTTGCGCACTTCCTCGAGCTCGGCCTCGCGGATCATCTGGTCCAGGCTGCCCTGGAACTCGCGCGCGATCGCCCGCGCGCGGCCAACCCAGACGCCGACCGTCCGCAGCGCGCGCGGCAGATCCTTGGGGCCGATCACCAGCAGCGCCACCAGCCCGAGCAACAGGATATGAGACCACGCAAGATCGAACATCGCCCGCTATCGTCGCCGCTCCTCTCGCAAAATCGCGCGGGATAATGGCAGATGGGTCAGAGCGCCGCAATGCAGGGGGGCGCGACGCGGCGCGATTGCAGCGCTTTCTATTGCCGGTTTCGACGAGCGCGCTGGGCCTGGTGGTTAACCTTCGGCGCTGCTCTCTTCGTCGAAGAGCGGCTCGTCGTCGTCCTCGCCCTCGTCTTCGTCCGCTTCCGCCGGGACGGCCGACTGAACCGCCTGCTCGCTGAGGACGAAATCGGGGCGTGGCCCGACCAGACCCGCCGCCTTCAGCTCCTCGAGACCGGGCAGGTCGCGTCGGTCGGCGAGGCCGAAATGGGTGAGGAACCCCTCGGTCGTCACCCACGTGACCGGCCGGCCGGGCGTCTCGCGCCGTCCCTTGGGCGTGATCCACCCCGCTTCCATCAGCACGTCGAGCGTACCGCTGCTGACGACGACGCCGCGAATCTCTTCGATCTCGCCGCGCGTCACCGGCTGATGATAGGCGATGATGGCGAGCGTCTCGATGGCGGCGCGCGAGAGCTTGCGCGTCACCGTCTGCTCGAGCTTCAAGCGCGGCCCGAGATCGGGCGCGGTGCGTAAGGTCCAACCGCCGGCAACATTAACGACATTGACGCCGCGGCCGCTGTAGTGCTCGCCGAGCTCGGCAATGAGCGCCGCGACATCGCTGCCCTTGGGCAGCCGCTCGGCGATACTGGCCTCGTCGAGCGGCGCGGCCGATGCGAACAGCAGCGCTTCGAGCAGGCGCAACCGCTCGGCATGCATATCGTTCTCCGCGGGAGCCGGCGCTGCGCCAGCGGTCTCCGCGGCATCGCTTCCCGCCGGATCCATCTCGGCGGGCTCCGTCTCGACGGAATCGATCTCGGCGGCAGCGGTCTCGGCAGGATCGGTCATGTCGTCGTTCATGGGCTTTCCGGCAGGCTGCGGATATAGATCGGGCCGAAGGCGCTGTCCTGGCGCAGCTGGAGCCGGCCCGAGCGCACCAGCTCCAGGCTCGCGGCAAAGGTGGCCGCGACCGCCGAGCGCTCGACAATGCCGCCGCGCAGACCCGGCGGCAGGAAGCTCATCAGGCTGCGCCAGTCCGGCACGCGGCCGAGGACGCGGCCGAGCCGCTGCAGCGCATCGTCCATCGAAAAGAGCTCGGGCGCCTCGATATGCAGCACCGCCTGCTCCTTGCGCTGGCGCTGGTCGCCATAGGCGCGGAGCAGGTCGTAGAGCGTCGCCTCGTAGATCGGCTTCAGCACCCGCGGCAGGCCTTCGGGCGCACCGCGGGCAAAGACGTCGCGCCCGAGCAGCGGCCGCGCCATCAGCCGCGCCCCGGCCTGCTGCATCGCCTCGAGCCGCTGCAGCTGATGCGTCAGCGCCGCCGCGAGCTCGGCGCCGCTCGGCTCGTCCTCCGGTGCCGGCTCCGGCAGCAGCAGCCGCGATTTGAGATAGGCGAGCCACGCCGCCATGACGAGATAGTCGGCGGCGATCTCGAGCCGCAACCGCCGCGCCGCGCTGATATAGGCGAGATACTGGTCGGCGAGCTGCAGGATCGAGATCTTGGTGAGGTCGACCTTCTGCTCGCGCGCCAGCGTGAGCAGCATGTCGATCGGACCCTCATAGCCCTCGAGATCGACGACCAGCTCCGCCGAGGCCGG
>Ga0335073_10015789_pt1 | contig 10558 bp, 13 predicted proteins | sample Lox_Sample_22_FD_207093 | JGI IMG/M metagenome (GOLD analysis project Ga0335073, IMG submission 207093) | Soil microbial communities from Loxahatchee National Wildlife Refuge, Florida, United States - Lox_Sample_2.2 | ecosystem: Environmental > Terrestrial > Soil > Wetlands | place: USA...
TACCCTCCCTCCCGGTGACACATTCGGAGGAATGGCTGGCTCTTTTCCCAGCGTTGCGATCTCGCCGGACGGCGAGCACATCGCGTACGTGGCTACCCACGACGGAGTCACGCAACTTTACCTTCGGAGCAGTACCGAGTTCTATGGCAAGCCGCTCCCGGGAACCGGTGATGCCCATACGCCGTTTTTCTCGCCCGACAGCCGTTGGCTGGGCGCTGTCGTCGGCCACAAGGTTGTTAAGATTCCCGTCGCTGGCGGTCCGGCTGTTACCCTATCCCGGATTGCATTTGAGATTTACGGGGCCAACTGGGCCAATGACGGCTGGATCTACCTGGGTACTGAGTCGCCCCTCGGCTTGGTGAAGATTCCCGTAACAGGAGGCATTCCGCTCGGACAGAGCATGATCGATGACGACCACGGAGAGCGCGATCATCGCTATCCCGAACTTCTGCCGGGCGGCAAATGGGTGCTTTTCACTGCCTCGCGCGCGGGGCATGACTTTGAGGACGGCGAAATCGACGTGATTTCCGTGCGCAATGGAGACCGCAAGACCATTCTCAAACCGGGCACCGACGCCCACTACATTTCGAGCGGACATCTGGCATTTCTCCGCGGAGGCAAGCTGATGGTGGTTCCCTTCGACCCGATCAGCTTGCAGGTGAAGGGCGAACCCGTCGCCATGGTCGAGGGAGTCACCGAAAGTCCGGCGGTCGGCTCCGGGCAATATGCCATTTCCGCCACGGGTTCTCTGGTATTCGCCACTGGCAGCGTCGCCGCCGCCCGGCGGGAACTGGTGCTTGTAGACCGCACCGGTACCGCGCGCGTTCTCGGGCCGGCGAAATCCTACGAGGACATGGCGCTCTCGCCGGATGGCCGGCAGCTTGCCGTAACCGCCGTCGACAGGAGCACCGAAATCTGGATCCACGACATCGCGTCGGGAGCCGAGAAGCAGTTTACCTCCGGTGGCGAGCATCGCAGTCCGGTTTGGAACCCCGATGGCAAGCGTCTGATCTACGCCGGGTACACAGGCAAGGAAGATGCCGAGTTCGTGATATTTGAAAAGGCCTTGGACGGCAGCGGCGCCGAGCAAAGCCTGCGCGTTTCGGAGACCCCCATCCAGCCGTGGTTCACTTCCACGGATGGCCGGACGCTGCTTTTTGAAGAGAACGAGCGCAACGGAAGAATGGCTACCCAATTGATGATGCTCGAAGGGCCGAAACGCTTCCGCACCTTGACGCCCCGCGACTTCGACCGCACATGGTCGCAATTGTCCCCCGACGGAAAATGGGTGGCTTTCAATTCCGACGAGTCGGGCCAGCAGGAAGTCTACGTTCAGACTTACCCGGCCCAGACGTCTACTGTGAAGATCTCGACCGGCGGCGCAGTTCACCCGCAGTGGTCGCCGGACGGCAAGGAATTGTATTACCTCACCACTCCCGATCCCGAAGCGCCACGGCCTTTTGCCCGCCACGTCGGCCTGATGGCCGTCTCCATCGAAACGTCACCCGAGGTCCATGCCGGTACTCCGCATCTGTTGTTCGAGGGGCCGTTCTTTCAGGGCGGCCACGATTATGCCGTGACACGCGATGGCAAAGGCTTCATCCTGATCCGCGACACCCAACCCACGCAGCCAACCGCGGAGTTGAAGGTGATCCTCAATTGGGCCGGCGAACTCGGCCAGCGCTTGCCGGTGCGCTGAGGCGCATGGTTAAGCAGGGCAGCCGTTTCCAAAGGCACGGCGACGGAGCGGCGCTTTTTGTGTCCGCCGAAGTCAACCCGGGATCGAGACGCATAGGCGCCTTCACTTCTGTATCATCACCTCGGTCGATTTAATCACCACGGCGACCTCGTCGCCCACCTGCAGATTCATCTCTACTACGCTGCGCCTCGTAATGACGCTTTCAATTTCGTTTTCGCCCACCTGGACGACAATATGTCCCATGACGCCGCCGAGATTCACTTCTTTCACCCGGCCGCGAAGCTGATTGCGCGCGGATAGAGCCATGCCAATACGATACCCCATACTGCGATATCATTACTTGCTTGACTCGCTCACTTTTCTTTCCCTTCGGCCTGGCGATCTTTCTGGCGCAGGCGCAAACGACCGGCCAATTCGCCCTCACCGTTGACAACATCATGCGCGGCCCCGCGCTGGTGGGGTATGAACCGGCGCAGCCCCAGTGGTCCTACGACAGCCAGCACGTGTATTTTCAATGGAAGCAGCACCGCGACAAGGAAGACGCGCCCATGGACACTTACGTCGCCAACCGCGACGGTTCCGGATTGCGTAAACTCAGCGATGCCGAAATCCATGACCTTCCCGCCGCCGTGGGCGATAGCAGCAAAGACAAGCGCCTAACAGTGTACGCCAAGTCTGACGACCTGTTCGTCATCGACAACACGACCGGTAAAATCCAGCGGCTTACCCGGACTTCCGACGTCGAGGCTAACCCCCACTTCCTAGCCGATGGCAAACGCATCTGGTTCACCCGCGGCGGCAATGTCTATGTGATGTCCGTGGATTCCGGGATGCTCGTCGAAATGAGCGATATTCGCCTGCCCGCGGCTGCCAATCCGCCTGCGCCCGGCTCGGGCGGGCGGGGAAGCGGACGCGGCCAGGGACAAATCCAATCGATCGGCCGTGGACAGGGAAGCCGAAGCGGCGTCAATCAGCCCACGTCTGCCAGCCAGGAACTGCTCAAAAAAGAGCAGAAGGAACTCATCGAGGTAGTGCGCGAGCGCGTCGCCGCGCACGATGAAGCCGAAGCCAAGCGTAAAGCCGAACCGGATCAGCGCAAGCCCTTCAACCTAACCGGAACCCAGACAGTACGCAACCTCCAACTCTCGCCCGACGAGAAGTATGTTTTTGCCGCCGTCGTCGACCCCGGCGCCGCCAAGCCCACGATTGTGCCGAATTTCATATCCGATACGGGATACGTCGAGGACATCAACGGCCGCTCGAACGTCGGCGACCTCCAGTCCACCGCCCGCATCGCTATCCTCAGCACCGCGACCGGCGAGGTCAACTGGGTGGATCGCGGCCAGCGCAAAGATTCCTCCGCCAATACATCCGATGGCGGTCACGACATCCAACTGGGTATGCCGCTCTGGTCTGACGACGGCACCAAAGCCGTGATCGCCGGCCGCTCTGCCGATTTCAAGGACCGCTGGATTTTCGCGCTCGACCCGGCGACAGGCAAGACGCGGGAACTCGTCCACGATCACGACAACGCCTGGATCGGCGGTCCCGGCGCCAACACGCTAGGCTGGATGAAGAACGACCGCGACATCTACTTCCAGTCCGAACGAACCGGCTATTCGCATTTGTACACCGTCTCTTTCGACGGCGGCGACGCCCGCGCCCTTACGTCCGGCAAATGGGAAGTGCTCAACGTGCGCCAGTCGCGCGACAAGTCTGAATTCTACCTGACGGCTTCCAAGGACGGCCCCTTCGATCAGTACCTCTACGAAATGCCCGCCGATGGCGGCGAACTCACCCGCATCACCAACGAGCCCGGCAAGCACGCCGCCACTCTCTCGCCCGACGAGCGCACAATCGCCGATATCTATTCATACACCAACAAGCCCACCGAGTTGTTCGTCCGCGAGAACAAGCCGGGTGCGCCCGCAACCAAGATCACCACCTCGCCCGCCCCGGAGTTCTTCCAATACAAGTGGCTCGACGCGCCTATCGTAATGGTACCCGCGCGCGATGGCGTTAAAGTTCCCGCGCGTCTCTTCAAGCCCGCCAACTTCAAGAAAGGCGGACCGGGCGTGGTCTTCGTACACGGCTCTGGATACCTCCAGAACGTGGATCACAAATGGTCCACCTACTATCACGAATACATGTTCGACCATATCCTGATGGAGCGCGGATTTACCGTGATCGATGTCGATTACCGCGGCTCCGCGGGCTATGGCCGTGACTGGCGCACCGCGATCTATGAGCATATGGGCGGCAAAGATCTGGACGACATCGTCGACGCCGCGAAATATCTGGCCGCCGAACAGGGCGTCAATGCGAAAAAGATCGGCCTCTATGGCGGCAGCTACGGCGGATTCATTACCCTGATGGCGATGTTCACTCAACCCGACGTTTTCGCCGCCGGTGCCGCGCTACGACCGGTATCCGACTGGGCGCTTTACAATCACGGCTACACTGCCGCCATCCTCAACACGCCGCAGACCGATTCGGATGCCTACCGCAAGTCGTCACCGATTTATTTTGCCGAAGGGCTCAAGGGCGCGCTTCTCATCTGCCACGGCATGGTGGACACTAACGTTGAGTTCGTGGACAGCGTGCGCCTGGTGCAGCGCCTGATCGAACTCCGCAAAGAGAACTGGAGCATTGCGCCCTACCCGGTCGAGGACCACGGCTTTCGCCAGCCCACCAGTTGGGCCGACGAATACAAGCGCATCCTCAGCCTGTTCGAGAAGAACCTGCGTTCATGAGCCGCGGGCGCGAGGGAGCGATCTTTTTCGTGCGGAAGTGGTCGAGAACGGCCTTGCCTGAACTCGTGCTTCTTTTCGGCGCCCTCGCCCAATCTCAGTCCTTCGGCGTCGCCTCCGTAAAACCCTCCGCGAAGCCCGCCGGAAGAACGTCACTCTGAAGCGCCTGATCGCGGAAGCCTATAATCTCGAGCCAGCGCGGGTATTCACCGGACCGAATGGTTCGACGAGAGCGAATATGAAGTGGAAAACAAGGCCGGGCGCGCCGTCTCAAGAGAAGATCTCGGGCGCATTCTGCAGTCGCTGCTCGGCAGCCGCTTTCATCTCGCGCTGCATCACGAAACCCGCGAGCTCAAAGTGTATGAATTGGTAATCGACCGCGGCGGGCCGAAGATTCACGCCGTGCCGGAGAGGGCACGCCGGCGCCCCTCGGCTCCCGTCATTTCCACGGAGAAGTGCTGGCAGTTGGCTGAACTCATCTCCATTCAGTTGTCCATCCCTGCCGCGACCGAAGATCCCTCCCGGCCTTCGATCGCCAGCGGACCGCCCATTCCGGTTTTCGATAAGACCGGCCTGCCTGGAGTTTTCGATTTCGAGTACGACATGAAAGTCGAACCCGGCCTTCCGGCCGTCAACCTATGGCAAAACGTCCTCCAGCAGCAACTCGGCCTCAAGCTCGATAGCCGTAAAGAGCAGGTCGAAGGCGTGGTGGTGGACGGCGCCGATCGCATTCCCGTGGCCAACTAACCAAGCCAAAGCTTCGCCTCGATATCACTTCGGCATATGGGAGTCGGCAGGCAGGAGCCGCAGCCGGAATAGCGCCGGCACACTTTTTGGAGCTTCCTGTCACACTTGTGCCGTTATGGCACTTGTGTGTACAATAGAGCCTGCGATGAGTGCAGGAGAAGAAAAGGGCAGATTCCGGCAGCGCGCGCACACGCGCGCTCTCCTTGTGAAGACCGCCTCCGAACGGATCCAGAGTGGCGAGATACCCACTGTGACAGCCGTTGCCGAAGCGGCACAGGTTTCCCGACGTACCGCCTACCGGTACTTTCCTTCGCAGGAACAATTATTGGCTGAGGCTGCCATCGAAAGCGCCAAACCCCTGGTATCGAATACGGAATTTCCGGAAGACCTCCGCGATCGCATTCGGGTTCTGGTGGCCACGGTACAGCGATTTGTCTATCACAACCAAGGCGCTTTGCGCACGATTGTGCGCCTGACTGCCGAGCACGTTCCAAGTAACGACGTCGTCGGCGCTGAGGACTTCATGCCGGTGAGAAGGAACCGGATTGACTGGATCAGGACTGCCCTCGCCCCGGCCAGAAAGCGGCTCGGCGGAAAGCGCTTTGGGCGGCTGGCCTCGGCCCTTTCATTGTGCGTTGGTATCGAGTCGGTAATGGTATTGACGAATTTGTGGGGTCTATCGCAAAAAGAAGCCACGCGGGTTTCCATCTGGGCTGCGGAGACTCTGGTCGCGGGCGCACTGGAGCAGGCGGAACAAGAGGTTGCAGCCAGGCCCAAAAGAAAAAAAGAATCATGAATCGCCGATCCTTCTCTAATCTCATGGCCCTTGCCCTATCGAACGGAGCGTCCAGAGTCACTTTCCTGGGAGGAAACATAGCTATGAATACCGCGAAAACTTCCGAAACTCAGCCATTAATCGTCAGAACGCAGGAGGTCGTCGGGTTCAGTCAAGGCTTAGGAGAGGCGCGAATTCTGATCGACGGCGCCAAATCGCAGAACGAGTGGTGGCTTGGCCACTTTGAAGAATTGCCTGGTTTCATGACCACACTCCATTTCCACCACGATATGGACGAATCCGTATACGTGCTCGACGGCATTCTCTCGATTTTCGTGGGTGGCCAATGGAAAGATTTAAGCCCGGGCACCTTTGCTTTGTTACCCAAAGGTATTCCTCACGCACAGGGAAATACCTCCTCTTCGCCGGTTCGCTTCCTTGGGTCAGGTAAGCCTGCTGGATTTGAACGCCTGTTTCCGGAACTGGATCAACTGGCTAAGCGGGTGCCGGCGGATAGTCCTGAATTCGGCAAAGAAGCCGCCAGGCTTTTGAGCCAACATGCCACCACCATCATCGGACCCCCGCCTCGCCGGCACTAGCTAAGATCTCTCAGAAAACAGAATTTTACTGAGGGATGAAATGACCGCCATTACCTTGATCAATTCTTTCGACATCTCGGTGGGACTTGAGCAGCTGTTCCTGCAATGCTGGAAACAGGTCAATGCTTATCTGCAGAAGAAGCCGGGCTATTTAGGCCATAAACTTCATCGTGCAATCACGCCTGACGCTCCGTTCCGTTTCGTTAACATCGCCCGATGGTCATCAATCGCGCATTTTGAGGCCGCGCATGACGCCGGTTTCCGCGAACTTGTAGACCAACCGGCGTGGTCGGCTTTTCAGCCGAATCCTAACCTCTATGAGGTTGTCCATGTTGCAGGCGGAGACTGGCACGAAACAGTTGATTCCCGTTGAACGTTCCCAGGCCTTGCTGACACTCCCGGCACAACTGTTTCGTTCGATTGCGATCCGGCCGCAAGCCAGGCGCTGCCGGGGAAGCCACTTGGGATCATACTTGCCGGGCTTGCATCCATCGCCGGAACGTGGGATAACGACGATCACGGGTAGCGAAGGCAATGCGCCGGAATCGGCTGCCCGCCAAGGCACACGACTCCGCGGCCCCGCCTTCGCTTCTAAGTATCAGAATTTTTCGCTGAAAAAGAATCTCACCTCACGCTTTTCCACATTGACCGCTTAACGATCACGCGCGAGAAGAAAATATATTTCCTATACTTTCAGCAGATTGACTCACCGGCGCGCGGTGTGCCCAAACGCCTGAATGCTACTTTCGTGCGCACAGGAAGCTTGCTTGGGCGGGCAGCTTCCGATGCGCCACGAGACCCGTCCGGCGGCACGGTTGGCACCCCGGACGGGTCGTGGCCCAATCCTCATGAAAACTGCTTTGCGGATATGCGTCTGCGCCTTGTTGGCGGCGCTGACTGGACTGGTGGTGTCCGCCATCGAATTGGTACGCGCTACGACGGCGGCGGTCTCGGCTTTGCCCGGCGAAGTGGATGCCACTCGCACGGCTTTGTTGAAGGAAGTAGGCATGGCGCGGCAGGAAGTACTGGTTCGCAGCGAGCGGCAAATTGCAGCGCTGCGCAAGGACATGCTAGCGGAAGCGGGTGAGATACGCGCGGCAGCGGACCGGAGAGTGGGCGACACGTTGGCGCGAGTGGACACGGTATTGGGGACCGCCGATTCGCTCCGCGGCGATCTCGAGCCTGTACTAAGCGCAGCACAAACGACACTGCGCGATACCGATCGCACCGTCAGGGATCTGCACCCGCAGTTGCTAGGACTGGTAGCGTCATCGAAAGTGACCGCTGGGGAGACGGCGCAGACTATGCGCGATTTTCGAGCGGCCGTTCCGAATTTCATCGCGCAGGGGCAGCGGATCACGGCCAATGTGGACACCGCAACCTCGCAGTTTTCAGGCGTGGCCACCAATCTGAACCGGCTTACGAAACCGAAGTGGTACGACAGGCTGCTGGGTTATGGCCTGAATGGCGTAGTCATTTACCGCGACCTGAATCCAGTCACGAGTCTCACCGTAAAGGGAGTACAGTTCCTCACTTCACATTGAAGGAGACCACTATGACCGGCGCTCTTTCCATTAACGGCGGCGGAATCCGCGGGATCGTTCCGTGCAGCGTGCTCGCATCGCTGGAACAGCAGCGCGGCAAGCTCACGCGGGACATCTTTTCTTATGTCGCGGGGACCAGTACGGGCGCACTACTCGCGGCGGGAGTCGCGGCAGGCATTCCCGCCGGACAGTTGCTCGACGTTTACACCACCCAGTCGAGGGAGATTTTCACTCCGACCGGGGCAATTGCGGATATCAAACGGGCAGCCGAGGGTTATATTTATGACCCGAAGAGCCTAGAGAGGGTTCTCAACAATGTCTTTGGCAGCGCCGCTTCGTGGACGATGAACGATTCTCCCATCGGAATTTGCATTTCGGCGACCGCGGCGAACGGACACGATTGGTTCTTCGTGCGGGATGGGGCGCGCAATGCTCGCACGACCGGGACCACCAAATTGATCGACGCGGCGGTGGCATCGGCGTGCGCGCCTACATACTTCAGCGCTTGGCCGCTGACGGTTGACAAACGGGCGCTCTCCTTCTTCGATGCGGGGACGGGCGGGCTCGCGAACCCTTCCTATCAGGCGTGCGTGGAAATGTTCGAATACGACGTTTTCGTTCCGGCCAAGACGAGGCTGGTGTCGCTGGGAACGGGTTACTATCCAGCCGGCAACAAACCGCCCCAGGGCTTGCTCGCCACGATCGGATGGGCCACCGACACGCTTGTGGATACTTCGGAGGATTGGGTCGACCATGCCGTCAGGAGGCAATGGCCAGGTGTTCAGCAGAAGTTCGACTGGGAGTTGCCTTCCGACATTTCGATGGACGATCTTTCCGGCATTCCGGCGCTGGTCGCGGCCGGCCATAGCGCTGCCGCCAGCATCGACTGGAGCCAGGTTTTAGGAGTCTGAAATGAAGCATAAGATCGTTCCCGCCTTGTTCGCCGTCGCGGCGTTCGGGCAAACTGCAACGACGCCTGTCACTTTCCCCGCGATCCCGCTGCCGGCCGCGGTTTCGGCTTTCGGCGAGTTCAACCAGCTTGGCACGCCGCGATTCACGATGGGTATCTCGGCCGTCTACCCGGTGGTGGGATCAGCTGGAATTTATGGCACATCGACTGCGGATATACTGCCGAAACTCGCGACCGACCCCACGACTAGAAAGCACTTCTATGCAATCCAGTCTTCGATCCGGCAAGGGTTTCACAAGGACATCCTCGATACGGGCCGGGCCAGTTTCCTGATTGGCGCGGACGTGGGACCGAGCTTTTCGCAATCGCAGACGTCGGGGCTCACCGTCAACTTCTCTTCTTCTCTTGTGGCAACTGCGATTTATCAGATTACACCGGTGTTCAGTTTCATTTTGCCGGTTAGAATGCTGTACATCGATGGAATTGGCTGGAATCCAATTGCCGAGGCGGGGGTGTTGATCAACTTGAGGAACCTGCCGAAGGCGAAATAGGAAGCCCTGAATGCAAGAACATGTTTTGAATCTGCTGATGGGGAGCGCGGGGGCGTTGGTGTTGTCGGCGGCAGCGCGGGCGCTCCCCGCACCGACGGCGATGGGATCGCGATTTTACGCTTGGTTCTATCAGTTCACGCATCTGCTCTTGGCGAATTTCGACAAGGTAGAAATTTCGAATGACATACAGTCCGGCGGCCATTAATTTGATTAAGGGATTCGAGTCGCTGCGGCTCGACGCTTACCTTTGCCCAGCGGGAGTCTGGACGATCGGTTGGGGTCACACCGCAGGCGTGCGGGAAGGACTACGGATTACCGAAGACCTGGCGGAGGAGTTTCTGCGCCGCGATGTCGAAGCGGTGGACCAGGGGTTGGCCAAGGTAATCCACGCGCCGCTGACGCAAGGGCAGCACGATGCCCTGGTTTCGCTGTGTTTCAATTTGCGCGGCGGCGCGCAGCGGCTGCCGTCGATTGCTCCCCGGTTGGTCGCGAAGATCAACGTGGGCGACTATGCCGGGGCGGCCGACGAACTGCTGGACATCGACCGCGCCGACGGCCACGTGCTTCCCGGTTTGGTCCGGCGACGGGCGGCGGAGCGCGCGATTTTTGTCGGAGGCTAGACGAATAGTTCGCGCGGATCGATCTTCGCCCGTTTCGTAGCGGCGGGCGCGGTCAGAAAATCCAGGAACGGCTTCATGGCGCGAAAGCGTGTGACCACCTCACCGAAGAATTGCGGCGTGGTCGCCAACGCCGGGTCAAGTTCCACATAAAGAATCCAGCTCTTGAAGCGAAGCAGATCGGCCGCGGGATGGTTGGCGGGAAAACCTTTGGGCACACGCGAGAGTTGGTCGCCCTGTAACTCGCCAAAGGAACGCCGCACGGCCGGAGCGGCCAGAATCCTGCGCAACTGGTGGTGATTTTCGGCGATGTACTGCCGAATGGCAAGCAGCACGCCGGGCTCCGGCATGTAAACCCCGCCTCCG
>Ga0335073_10015790_pt1 | contig 10558 bp, 10 predicted proteins | sample Lox_Sample_22_FD_207093 | JGI IMG/M metagenome (GOLD analysis project Ga0335073, IMG submission 207093) | Soil microbial communities from Loxahatchee National Wildlife Refuge, Florida, United States - Lox_Sample_2.2 | ecosystem: Environmental > Terrestrial > Soil > Wetlands | place: USA...
TACGAGTTCCGCTACAAGCCCGGCGATCTCGCGCGCGCGCCGCGCTGGAACATCCCGCATCAACCGCGCCTCGATTGGCAGATGTGGTTCGCGGCCCTCGACGATCCGCGCCGCTTGCGCTGGTTCTCGCGTTTTCTGCAGAAGGTGCTCGAGAACGATCCGGCAGTGATGGGGTTGCTCGCCAAGGATCCCTTCCCGGACAAGCCGCCGCGCTACGTGCGCGCGCTCTTCTACGACTATCAGTACAGCGACCGCGAGCGCAAGGCGCAGGGGCTGTGGTGGAACCGCCGGCTGCTTGGCCTTTACTTCCCGGCCGTCCGCCTGAACAGCGAGCCGAGCGGATGAGGCCGCCGAGCGCCGCCGCACGCTCGGGTGGCGCTCATGCCCGTTCTAAGACGACTGGCGGGTGCGCGAGTGCGCAAAGCAGGGGGTCGTCGCATCCGTGTCGGTGCTGAGGCGGCTCTTCAGGCAGTCGAGCGCCTGTGCCGGCGTGTCGACGTGGACGAACAGCTCAAGATCGGCGGCCTCGATCATCCCATGCTTGACCAGGGCGTCGAAATTGATGACCTCGCGCCAGTAGTCCGTGCCGTAGAGGATGATCGGAATCGGACGCTCCAGCTTCTTTGTTTGCGCCAGGGTCAAGATCTCCGTGAGCTCGTCCAAGGTGCCGAATCCTCCCGGAAAGACCACGAGCGCGCGCGCCAGATGCGCGAACCAGAGCTTGCGCATGAAGAAGTAATGGAACTCGAACGACAGCTCGCGCGTGATGTAAGGGTTCGGGTGCTGCTCGTGCGGAAGGCTGATGTTGAGTCCAAGGGTGCGCCCGCCCGCATCGGAGGCGCCGCGATTGGCGGCTTCCATGATCCCGCCGCCGCCGCCGGTACACACCACGAAGCGGTGCTCGTGCGATGGCAAGCTCTTCGACCAGAGGGTCAGCAGCCGCGCGAGCTCGCGCGCCTCCTGGTAATAGCGGCCGAGCGTGCCGTCGGGACGCAGGCGAGCGGACCCGAAGAACACGATGGTGTCATGGATGCGCTGGTGCCTGAGCCGATGCAGCGGGGCCAGATACTCGGCGAGTATGCGCACGGGGCGCCCGTCCTCGCCGTCGAGAAACTCGCCATCCTCGTACGACAACGCCGGTCGATGAGTATCTTGCATGAGAGTCACCCGATACGCTCGAAATCGATGAAGCCACGCTCGAGATCGGTATGCGTGAGCTTGACCCGCACGGCATCACCGACGTCGAGTCCCTGAGATCCCTTGACCAGCTTGCCCTCGGCGGTCGGGTGGGAAATGCGCACCCAGGTCCCGTCCTCGTTGGTGCCCGTCACGATCGCCTGGTACTGCTCGCCGATATGCGCCGCGAGCAGCAGCGCCGCGGCCGATTTGGACACCTGCCGCTCGACCTTCGCCGCGCTGTCTTCCTGGGTCGTGCAATGCGTCGCGAGCGAGCGCAGCTCGTCCAGCGAATACGGCGCAGCCGCACCCTGGAGCGCGGATTTCAGAACACGCTGTGTCAACAAGTCCGGGAAGCGGCGGTTGGGTGCGGTCGAGTGGGTATAGTCGCTCACCGCGAGTCCAAAGTGACCCTCGATCGGCTGTCCGGGCACATGCAGCGCGTATTCGCCTCTGCCGAGGAGCTTGAGCACACAGAGCGAAACGTCGACGAACCGAGCCGGGTCCGTACGCCGGCGTTCGGCCAGGAACTCGCTCAGCGCGAGAACCGAGGGTTCGGCCGGCAAGCGATGCCCGGCCTCGGCGGCGAGCTCCACGATACGCGCCCACTTCTTCGGGGTGCGCAGGATGCGGCGCAGCGCGGGCTTGCCGCGCTGCTCGAGAAACTGCGCGGTGGCGCCGTTTGCCGCGATCATGAAGTCTTCGATGAGTTCGTGTGCGCGGTTCTTTTGCGTGGGACGCAGATCCGCCAGCGCCCCGGCATCGAACACCGGGCGCGCCTCGATGGTCTCGAGCGTCAATGCCCCGCGTGCCTGCCGAACGCGCCTCAGCGCCTGCGCGACTCGATCCTGAAGCTTGAGCTGAGCCTCGAGGCCCTCGACCGCAGCGACGCGAGCGGGCGGCGGAGCGCGGCCCTCGAGCCAGCCCGCGACGGCGTCGTAACCGAGCTTGGCGCGATTTCGGACCCAGGATCGATACACCTCGGACGCCTCGACGGTGCCGTCGGCGCCCACGGTCATGTCGACCACGATGGCCAGGCGATCCTGGTCCTCGTTGAGCGAGGTGAGATCGGTCGACAGGTTGAGCGGCAGCATGGGAAAGACCTGCGGCACCGTGTACACCGAGGTGGTGTTGGCGCGCGCATGCTGATCGATCGCCGAGCCGCGATGAACCAGCGCATCGACGTCCGCTACCGCAACGAGCACCCGGACCGCGGCGTTCGCCAGCGGCGTCGCAACCTCCAGCTGATCGAGATCGCGCGAATCGTCGTTGTCGATCGAGGACCAGAGCAGCCCGCGAAGATCGCGGATCGCGGCATCGCCCGGGTTTGCGGCAGCACCGGACATCGCCGTGTCGCCTGGTGACGGGGCCTTGCGCAGCGCCTCTGCCTCGCGCAATGCCGCCGCGGAGAAATCCGGCTCGAGACCGCGTGCCAGCATGACGCGGTGCGCGATGCTCTTGAGAAGGCCGATTCTGTCGTCCGCGCTCATCGCGCTCAGGCCGCCGCCCGCTGATCGATGTCTTTTCTGAACAGGCGGATGATGGTTTGAATCAGCACCGAATCGGCATCGCGACACACGAGATAGAAGCCGAAGCCGGTGCGCACGAATCGATCCGAGAGACGCACCACACGCCGGTCGCTGATGAGCTGGTCGACGATATGCCGGTACCCCAGGGCGATCCCGCGCGCCGCCACGAGCTCGAGCAGCAACAACGAGAAGGTCGGAAACACGGGACCCGAGACGACCGGCAGCCGCGCACCCTGCTCACGCAGCCAGTCCGACCACTTGAGGCCGGAGATCTCCTCGCTCGCGAGGCGCAGGAGCGGGAACTTCATGAGCACTTCGGGCGCGGCATTGAAGAGCTCCGGGTGCCGTTCGAGCAGCGCCGGCGCGCACATCGGGAAGCCCTCCTCGGGAAACAAGTGGATGGCCGTGAAATCCGGCCATTTGCCGTCGCCGAAGCGGATCGACAGGTCGATGTCCGGCGCATCGAAGTTCTCGTAGGATTCCGCCGTGATGACGCGCACCTGCCGGTCGGCGACGGCCTCGATGAGCTCGCGAAAGCGAGGCATCAGCCAGTTCTGCGCCATGTCGTGACTGCATGCGATGGTGAGCGTGCGGCTCACTTCGCGCTGCCTGAGCGAGGAGAGAACCTCGCGTACGTGGCCGAGCCCGGCCGCGACGGCTTCGGCCAAGCGTTGCCCGGCGGCGGTGAGTTCCAGGCGGTTGCCATTGCGCCGGAACAGATTGAGCCCGGTGTCGCGCTCCACCGTGGCCACGTGCCGGCTCACTGCGGACGGTGCGATGCAGAGCTCGGCGCCGGCAGCCGTCAAATTCCGATGGCGCGCCGCCACCTCGAAGACCACGAGTGCATTCAAGGGCGGCAGGGAGCGGCGCAGCGTCATCATATCGAAATTAGATTGTCCGGTTCCAAAATCTCTAATTTGAAGGCTTGCACCCTCGATTATAAATACAAAAAATCATCGAAGTAATGCCAGGAGGAGAGCGATGAGCCAAACGGCGCTTGCGAAGCTCGTGGATCTCGAGCGCTACCCGCTGCTCGAGGAAGCTGGGTTTTCCAGAATCGTGCAGGACGCGCGGCGGCAGCTGGAGGAAGCCAGCTTCGCCCGCCTGCCCGGATTTCTGCGACCCGGGATCGCGGACGCCATGGCGGCGGAGGTCCTCGAGGCGCTGCCGCGTGCCCACCGGCGCGAACGGTCGTTCAGCATCTACGACGAGTCGACGCTCGCGCGGCACGCGGCGGATCACGTCGCGCATCGGCAGTTCCAGAACCGTCAGTTCGTGGTCGCGACCGACGTGCTGCCGCCTTCCGGTCTTTTGCGCACCTTGTACGGACAGGATGCGCTCACGCGTCGAATCGCGCAGATGCTGGGCGAGCCCGTGCTCCATCCCCTGGCGGATCCGGTCATGGCCTGTACCGCGACGGTGATGTACGAGGGCGATATGCACGGATGGCACTTCGATCTCAACGACTTCGTCGTATCCATTCTGCTCAAGGCGCCGCAGGCGGGCGGAACCTTCGATTTCGCGCCGAACATCCGCGACGATGCCGACGAGAACTACGGGGCGGTAGCCGATGTCCTCGACGGACGCTCGCAGGCGCTGCGCTCGGTCAAGGTGGAGGCCGGCACGCTGCTGCTGTTTTGCGGACGCCGAGCCTTGCATCGCGTGCCGCCCGTCATCGGCAGCACCCCGCGGATCATCGCGCTCCTCAGCTACGATCGCGCGCCCGGCGTGCGCTACGGCGCCGCGACCTACGAACGTGTGGTGGGCCGGCGCCACGCGCTCGAGTCTTAGGCCGCCCCAGCACATGACACGGCGCGGCGCTCTCTCGCTCTGGTGCGGGCTTTGCATGGCGCGCTGGCGATCGCGGTATCCTCGGTGATCTTCTATGTGCGCGGGGCAGCGCCGAGCGGCGCGTGAATCGTGCGCCTGAATACCGAGCAGCCGAGCGCATAGCCGCCGGCCGCCGCGAGACTCGCGCTCGCGCCAATGAGGCCCGCGATGCCGATACCATGAAGCGGAATGAGAGCGCTGGTGATCGCGGCTCCGGATGCGAGACCGAGCGTATCGACCGCCGGCGCGGCAGCTCCGGTCGCGCCGGCCTCATCGGCGCGCGCGATGATCGCAAACTGAAACGGAAAGGAGGCGCACCAGGCGAAGTAGAACGCGCATGCGGCGAGGATGAAGATGCTCGCGGAATGGGTGTGGAATAGCGCGTAGGTCGAGCCCAAGGTGACGAGCAGCAGGCAGCACACCGCAAGCAGGGCGTTCGCCCGGTGCGCCAGCGCTCCGATCGCGAGGGAGCCCAAGAGACCTGCGACGTTGAGCCAGGTGAGCGCGTGTTCGATCGCGGACGAAGCGATGCCCTCGGCTCGCCCCAGCGGGTCGAGAAAGGTCCACACTGCTGCCTGCCCGAGGAAGAATGTGAAGAGCGCGGACAGCGTGCAGAGCGATGTGCGGGTGAGGGAGCGCCAGGTCGCGCCCCCGGACCTCGAGGCAGGCTGTGCCGGCAAGAATGCGATCAGACCGATCGCCGCTGCGCACAGGCCCGCGAATCCCACGAACGGGACCCGAATGCTGGCCGTGGCCAGGAGCCTCGGAATGAGCGCGGTCACGGAGGCCGCGATGCCGACCTGCAGAGCCGCGTAGATCGCGAAGGCGCGCCCCGGGCTCACGGCGCGTGTCAGGCATTTCATGCATAACGCCCGCACCGCGCCTCCGCCAAAGCCGGCGAGCGCCCGCGCCGCGAGCAGCGAGGCGAGGGTGGCGCTTGTGCCCGCAGCCGCATTGCCGATCGCCATGAAGGCGAGGCCGAGGCCGGCAGCGCGCCGCCAAGGCCATTCGAGCGAGATGAAGGCGAGCGTACCCGCGACCTGCGCGAAGAGCTCCATGGCGGCCACGAAACCCGCTTCGCTCGCGCTGGCATGGAGCTGCGCCTGCCACGCGCCGACGAGCACGGGCAGCACACCGGCGATCACCGAGGCGATCAAACCCAGCGTTCCAGCGGTCATCAGGACCGTTCTCGGCAAGATCGAACCAGCTGCAGCGGCTGCCGTTTGATTCACTCGCATCCTCCGGAGGCTTGCACCATTACTCCGCACGGGCGATGCATCGCGCAATTGCTATTATTGGATCAAATCGATGACTTGGCCCGAAGGGGTCGCCTGAAGGGGTCGCCCGAAGGCGAGTGACACTTTTCGGCGAGTGCCGTGTTCTAAGGTGGGCACACCTGCAGGAAGGAGGCGCGATGGCACTGGGCGATGAGCTTGAGAAGCTCGCGGAGCTGCATGCGGCCGGCAAGTTGACCGATGATGAGTACACCCGCGCCAAGCAGCGGCTGCTGGGCTCCGGAGAAGCGTCGCCGGGGCAAGCGCGGCCGGGCGACCCGTTGGTATCCGCGGTCAACTCCTTCAGACGTAGCCGCAACGACCGCTGGCTCGGGGGGGTGTGCGGCGGCATTGCCCGCTCCACCGGCATGGCCGCCTGGGTGTGGCGGCTCATCTTCACGGTGCTATTCGTGTGCGCCGGGGCGGGGCTCCTGCTCTACCTGCTGCTGTGGCTGTTCGTGCCGAGCGAGTGAGCGCCGCGCGCGCGGCTCACCGGGCGGCATCACCCTCGGTGGTCGGCAGCATGAGCACGAAGCCGTCGTTCTCGTAGGCGTAGAAGCGCCACTCCGCCACGGTTTTCGGCGTGCCCAGGATCACCAGCTGCTGGCGCAGCGTGGCGACATCGTGGAATACGTCGGAGGCCTTGATGATGGTCTCGTACCGGCGCAACAGCGAATCGGTGGCGGCGCCCGGCGCGGCGTAGCTCACGAGCACCTTGAGCGGCGCATTGAACAGCTGCAGCTTGTTCATGGTCTCGTGCGCCTTGCTGGCATCGTTCTGGTGCTCGATCGCGACCGAGATCCAGTTGGCGAAGTTGGCGTAGCGGCCGGTGTCGTCGGTGCCGCGCTCCTCGTAGAACATGCCGTCGAGCGTGTAGTACTCGCCCTTCCAGGCGGACAATCCGAGCCGTCGCGCCACCAGGGGGTAGATGCTCGAGCGCACGAAGTAGTTATACGATTTGGTCTCGAAGCCCACGGCCTCGCGAAAGCTGTCGCGCTGCGCCTTCATCACCTCGATGAAGGCGTTGCGAAAATCCCGCGGCGTGATCTTGTTCATCGACGATCCTGGTTGCTTTCCGATGATGACGCTAGGGGCGAGCGGGCCTCGGCCTGGTGCGCAGCTTGCGCCCAGCATATCCCGCGCGCAGCAGGTCCGCGAGCCGCTTGGTCGAGCGCCCGAGGGGGCGGTCGAGCCGGCGCACGATGAGCGGAGTGAAGCGGTAGCGCGAGCCGCCGGCGAAGCGCACCTCGATGAGCGCCCCGGAGGCGAGCTCCCGCTGCACCAGATAGCTCGGCATCCAGCCGAAGCCCAGTCCCATGAGGAGTGCCTCCTTCTTGGCCGCGAAGCCGGACAGATAGAACACGCGTTCGCCGCCGAACATGTGGCGATCGTTTCCCTGTCCGCTCGAGTCCTGCACCGAGAGCTCGACATGCTCGTGCAGGTTCGAGAGGCTCACCGTGGATTTGCCGGCGAGCGGATGCCCGCGCGCCGCGCACAGCACGCACGCGATGTCCGCCAAAGCTTCGGGCTGCAGCCCGCTCTTGGGCTCGAAATCCTTGACCAACATGAGATCGGCGGAGTCCTGCTCGAATCGAAACTGCACGCCGCCCAGGAACTCGACCTTGACCTGCACCCGCGTCGGCACCCGCTCATCGGCCAGCGCCTTGAGCGCCTTGAGCGCAGGCTCGAGCGGCAGGATGCCATCGACCACCAGGGTGAGGCGCGGCTCGAATCCCTCGGTGAACTGCCGTGCGATGGTCGCGACGTGCTCGGCTTGCGCGATCAGGCGCCGCCCTTCGGAGAGCACCGCCTCGCCTGCCGGAGTGAGACGCACCCGGTAGCCGGAGCGGTCGAGCAGCTCCACGCCGAGCTGGCCCTCGAGCTTGCGCACCTGGTAGGTGACCGCCGATTGCACCTTGTGCAGCTGCGCGGCCGCCGAGGCGACGCCGCCGTGGCGGACGACGGCGTCCAGGGCTTCGAGTGCGTCGAGATCGGGGCGCATGCACCATCAGACAAATTGATGAAGTCGTCCAATTTTATTCATTTTATTAGAAGAAAGCATCTGGCTAGGCTAGATCGTACGGGGCCTGTCGCCTCGAGGGAGCGCCGATGAACACGCAGGGCATTCATCATGTGGCGTACCGCTGCCGCGACGCCAAGGAGACCGTGTTGTGGTATCAAAAGATGCTGCACATGAAGTTCCTCCTGGCGATGTCGGAGAACCAAGTGCCCTCCACCCAGGAACCGGACCCCTATATGCACGTGTTCCTGGATGCCGGCGCCGGCAACGTGCTGGCCTTCTTCGAGATACCGACGCGTCCGCCCATGGGGCGTGATCCGAACACGCCGGCCTGGGTTCAGCACATCGCCTTCAAGGTCAAGGATCGCGCCGAGTTGAGCGCCTACCGCGAGCATCTCGAGCGCAACGGCGTCGAGGTGCTCGGCGTCACCGATCACGGCGCGTTCCACTCGATCTATTGCTTCGATCCGAATGGCCACAGGATCGAGCTCGCCTGTCCGGATGAGGAGGAGGCCGCGACGCTCGAGCGGCTCGATGCGGTCAAGTGGGATATGCTGGAGGAGTGGTCACGTACCAAGCGGGCGCCGCGCCATGCGGCGTTCGTGCACCAGCGCGAGCGGTAGCGAGCGGAGGTAGGCCATGGCCGACTTGTTCGACAACCCCATGGGGCTCAAGGGCTTCGAATTCGTGGAGTTCGCCTCTCCGGAGCCGAACATTCTCGAGCCGCTGTTCGAGAAGATGGGGTTCAGCCTGGTCGCGCACCATCGCTCCAAGGCGGTGACCCTTTATCGGCAAGGGCAGGCGAACTTCATCGTCAACCGCGAACCGAAGAGTCATGCGGATTACTTCGCCGCGGAGCATGGGCCGTGCGCCTGCGGACTCGCGTTCCGGGTCGCGGATTCCCACAAGGCGTATGCGCGCGCGCTCGAGCTCGGCGCGCAGCCGATCGACATGCCCACAGGTCCGATGGAGCTGCGGCTGCCGGCGATCAAGGGGATCGGCGGCGCGCCGCTCTACCTCATCGACCGCTTCGAGGACGGCAAATCGATCTACGACATCGACTTCGAGTTCATCCGAGGCGTCGATCGGCACCCGCGCGGCCATGGATTGCACGTGATCGACCACCTGACGCACAACGTCTATCGCGGGCGCATGGCGTTCTGGGCGAGCTTCTACGAGCGGATCTTCAACTTCCGGGAGATTCGCTACTTCGACATCAAGGGTGAGTACACCGGACTCACCTCGCGCGCCATGAGCGCGCCGGACGGCTTGATCCGCATCCCGCTGAACGAGGAAGCCTCCAAGGCCACGGGCCAGATCGAGGAGTTCCTGATGAAGTTCAACGGCGAAGGCATCCAGCATATCGCGCTGCGCACCGACGATCTGTGCGCGAGCGTCGATGCGCTGCGCCGCGCGGGCGTACCGTTGATGACTGCGCCGAACGACATCTATTACGAGATGCTGGAGGAACGCCTGCCCGGGCACGGCTTGCCGGTGGGCGAGCTCAGGAGCCGCGGCATTCTGCTCGACGGTCAGACTTCGAGCGGCGCCGCCCCGCGGCTCCTCTTGCAGATCTTCTCCGAGACGCTGTTCGGCCCGGTATTTTTCGAGTTCATCGAGCGCCGCGCCGACGAGGGTTTCGGCGAAGGCAATTTCAAGGCGCTGTTCGAGTCGCTCGAGCGCGACCAGATCCGCCGCGGCACGCTCAAGGCCGGGAGTTGAGCATGTCGAGCGACGCGCTGGATGCAACGCACGATCCCTCGCTCGTGAGCTGGGTGGCGTCCGCGAACGATGCCGCGAGCGACTTCCCGATCCAGAATCTGCCGTTCGGCCGATTTCGCGAGCCGGGCGAGCGCGCCTGGCGCATCGGTGTCGCCATCGGCGATCAAGTGCTGCACCTCGGGGCCGCGGGCCTGCTCGAGCATGACCAGATGAGCCGCGTGCTCGGCGCGCCCGTCGCCGCGCGCAGGGCGCTGCGCAGCGCGCTCTCGCAGGGGCTGCGCCGCGGTAGTGCGCAGGAGGCTGCCTGGCGCGGTGCGCTGCGCCCGCGCTCGAAGGTCGAGCTCGGTCTGCCTTGCGAGATCCGCGGCTTCACCGATTTCTACACGGGCATCCACCATGCGACCGCGGTCGGGCGGCTGTTCCGCCCCGACACCCCGCTCCTGCCGAATTACAAGTGGGTCCCGATCGCCTATCACGCCCGCAGCTCCTCGATCATGCCGAGCGGGCACTCCTTTCGCCGTCCGTGGGCCCAGATCAAAGCCCCCGATGCGGCCGCGCCGGCGCTTGCACCGACCGCGCGGCTCGACTATGAGCTCGAGCTCGGCATCATCGTGGGGCAGGGCAACGCCCTCGGGGAACCGGTGCCGATCGATCAAGCCGAGTCTCACATCTTCGGGCTCACGCTCCTCAACGATTGGAGCGCGCGCGATGTGCAGACCTGGGAGTACCAGCCTCTAGGGCCGTTCCTCGCCAAGAACTTCGCGACCAGCGTTTCCCCCTGGATCGTCACGCTCGAGGCGCTCGCGCCGTTCCGCGAGCCGTTCGCCCGGCCGAGCGAGGATCCGGCTCCGCTCGCCTATCTCGATTCCAAGGCGAACCGCGCAGCGGGTGTCGTGGCCATCGACCTCACGGTATCGATCGAGACCGAGCAGATGAGGCGCAGGGGTGAGGCGGCGGTGCGCCTCAGCGGCTCGAGCTATCGGGACGCGTACTGGACGATGGCGCAG
>Ga0335073_10015793_pt1 | contig 10557 bp, 8 predicted proteins | sample Lox_Sample_22_FD_207093 | JGI IMG/M metagenome (GOLD analysis project Ga0335073, IMG submission 207093) | Soil microbial communities from Loxahatchee National Wildlife Refuge, Florida, United States - Lox_Sample_2.2 | ecosystem: Environmental > Terrestrial > Soil > Wetlands | place: USA: Florida...
GCTGGCTTGCGCCGGCTACGACCTGCTCATCGCCGACCTGGAGCACTCGGCGCTGTCCGCCGGTGACATCGAGGGCATCGTCCGGGCGTGCGACGCCTATGGCGTGCCCGTCGTGGTGCGACTGCCGCCGGCCGCCGCGGTCGCGGTGATCCTCGGGCACGGGACGCCGCTCGGGATCTTCTGCGGCAGCGCGGCGGAGGCGCTGAGGTGGGCGGATCGCGGCCTGACACTGCTCGCGATCTCCTCCGACCTGACGATGATCGCGTCGGCCGCGCGTTCCTGCCTCGGTCCGCTCAGGGCCTCGGACAGCTAAGGACGGCGTGCATGGCGGATTCTTTGACGGAGCGCTGGCGGGACATCGCGCACATCGGGCACGCGGAGCTGCTCACCCCGGCGCCGGAGGAGAGCCTGCGGTATTTCACCTCGCTGCTCGGCCTGACGGTGACCGCCGAGGACGGCGGCTCGTGGTACCTGCGCGGCTACGGCGACTACGAGCCCTACTGCCTGAAGCTGACGGCCGCCTCCCATGCGGGCCTCGGGCACATGGCGGTGCGCACGTGGAGCGCCGCCGCCCTGGAGCGCCGGGTCGCGTGGCTCACATCGGCCGGCGTCTCCGGCTCCTGGGTGCAGCCGGAGGCGGGGAAGGGGCCCGCGTACGAGTTCACCGACCCCGACGGGCACCCGATGCGGATCTACTACGAGACGACGAAGTGGTCCGCCGCCGCCGCCGGGGCGCGGCCCGCGATGAAGTCCAACCACCAGCCGTACCTGGGGCGGGGCGCGAACGTCCGGCGGCTCGAGCACGTCAACCTGATGGCGCGGGACGTGCGGGCGTGCCGTTCCTTCTGGGAAGAGGGGTTCGGGCTGCGCACGTTCGAGATCATCCGGCGGCCCGACGGCGCCGAAGACGGGGCCTGGCTGAGCAGCACCGTGCAAGGGCACGAGGTCATCTACGTGCGGGATTACCTGGGCGGGTCCGCCCGGCTGCACCACCTGGCCTTCTGGGTGGACTCGCGGGAGGACGTGCTGCGGGCGGCGGACCTGATGAACGACGCCTTCGTGCCCATCGAGGCCGGGCCGTCGCGGCACATCCCGATCCAGGGGTTCTACCTGTACACGCGCGAGCCCGGCGGGAACAGGATCGAGATCTGCTCGGGCGGGTACCTCGGCTTCGACCCGGACGACGACCCGGTGATCTGGACCGCGGAAGAGTACGCCCGCAAGCCCGGCTGGGGCGCCCGGCTGCCATCGACGTTCCGGACCTACGGCACGCCACCGGTCGGCGCGCCCGAGGAGACCGACACCTCCGACTGGCCCGCCCCGGCTAGCCTCGCACCTGGAGCGGCCTCGTGAAGATCACGATCGCGGGCGCCGGGGCGATGGGGTGCCGGTTCGGCGGCGCCCTGTTCCCGGCGGGGCATGACGTGCTGCTGCTCGACGGGTGGCAGGAGCACGTGGCGGCGGTCAACGCTGGCGGCCTGCGGATCGACGACGCGGGCGGCTCCCGTGTGGTGCTGGTCCCGGCGCGGCTGTTCCCCGCCGACGAGCCCGCCGACCTGGTCATCGTGTTCGCCAAGGCCACGCAGACCGCGGCGGTGGCGGCGTTCGCGGCGGGCGCGATCGGCCCGTCCACGCTGGTCCTGACCCTGCAGAACGGCCTGGGCAACATCGAGGCGCTGCTGCCGTATGTTCCTGCTTCGCGGCTGCTGGCCGGCACCACCACGCTCGGCACCGAGCTCATCGGCCCGGGGCACATCCGCGCGCTGGGGTCCGGTGAGACGGTGCTGGGCGCGCTAGAGCCGGGGTCTTCCTCCTATGCCGAACGGACCGGGCTGGCTCTGTCGGGCGCGGGCCTGCCCACCCATGTGGCCGACGACGCGCTCGCGGTGATCTGGGCGAAGGTCGCCTTCAACTGCGTGATGAACGCGTTGTGCTCGATCGCGTCGATCCCGGTCTCCGCGCTCGGCCGCTACGACGGGTTCGACGAGCTGGCGCTTTCTGTGCTGCGGGAGGTGGCGGCGGTGGCTCTGGCCGAGGGAGTGACCGTCGACGTGGCGGCGGCGCTGCGGCTGATGAAGGCGCAGTTCGACCCGTCCGCCTCCGGCGACCACCTGGCGTCCACCCTGCAGGACCTGATGAACGGCCGGCCTACCGAGGTCGGTCATCTCAACGGCGCGATCGCGTCCAGAGCCGCCGCGCACGACATTCCGGCGCCAGTGAACGCGGTCATCACCCAGTTGATCGGGCTCCTCGAAGCCACCTGGCCCCGCCGCGTCAACCGCCTGCACTGACTCCTGCTGGCGGCCGCTGCCGGCCCTGCACTAGCCTGCTGCGGTGAGTGCGCAGCCTTCGCTGTTCGGGCCCGAGGTGCCCGCCGGGGATGCCGAGTTGCGAGCCGTGGCCGAAGCGCTGGCGGACAGCGACCCGGCCGGCGTGGGGATCGCGCGGGTGCTGCGGCGGACGTACGACATGCTGCTCGACGGGCAGCACACCGGGAGGTACCGGTGGGACCAGTTGCTGAAAACAGAAAAGACGCACTTCGGCACGCTGGTCGAGATCAACCTGCAGCGGGAGTTCGGCTTCGCGGACGGGCGTGCGATGGACTTCGCGATCAGCGGGGTCGACGTGGACTGCAAATTCTCGCAAAGCCCGGGCGACTGGATGATCCCGCCCGAGGCGGCCGGCCAGCTCGTGCTCGGCCTGTGGGCCAGCGACGACGAAGGCCTATGGTCGCTTGGCCTGATCCGGGCGACCGACGACGTGCTGACGAACGCGACAGGCAACCGTGACCGCAAGCGGTGGCTATCCCCGCTCGGCAAGGCGTCGGTGACATGGCTGTTCAAGAACAGGCCGCTGCCGGAGAACGCGCTGCTGCGGATACCGCCGCGCGACGTGCGGACCATCTTCACGTGCTCGGCGCACGGGGCGCAGCGGGTCGACATGCTGTTCCGGCTGGCGCAGCGGCGGGTCATCAGCCGGACCGTCGTCGCGACCGTCGCGCAGCAAGAGGACTACATGAAACGCGTCCGCCGGGCCGGCGGGGCGCGCAGCCGGCTCCGGCCAGAAGGCATCGTGATCTTCGGCCACTACGACAGCCACCGGGGCGTGGCGGAGCAGCTCAGGGTGCCCGTCCCGGCGCCCGGGTCGGGCGAGTCGGTCAGCGTCCGGCTGGCACGGCGACGGCCGCAGCACGACGGGCTGCCGTTCGTCACGCTGGACGGCGAGCGCTGGGCGGTCGCGCTGCCCGGTGACCCGGCCGAGCTCGCGCCGCTACTCCCCGACACGAAAACATGACCCGGTTCGGCGGCTGGCCGGACACGGTTCCAAAACTGCCTTCGATCCGCCGGAGCGGGGCGCTCATGCGGGAAGATGGGTGGCACGGCCGGCAGGGGAGGTGAGATGTCGCAGTACAGGTTCGTGGAAATCTGCGCCGGGGCGGGCGGCCAGTCGCTCGGCCTGGAGCTCGCCGGGTTCGAGCATGAGCTCTCCGTCGAACTCGACCCGAGCGCCTGCGGCACGCTCCGCCACAACCGGCCGCACTGGAAGGTGGCCGAAGGCGACGTCGCCAGCCTTAGCGTCTGGAATCCCGCCGAGTACGCGGGCACGGACCTGCTGGCCGGCGGTGTCCCGTGCCCGCCGTTCACGGTCGCGGGCAAGCAGCTCGGCGCCACCGACGAGCGCGACCTCTTCGCCTGGTCGGTGGAACTGTGCGGCGTGGTCCGGCCGCGCGCGCTGCTGCTTGAGAACGTCCGCGGGCTCAGCCTGCCGCGCTTCGCCGCCTACCGGCAGCACGTCCTCGACCGGCTCGCCGAGCTCGGGTACGTCGCGGACTGGCGGCTGCTGCACGCCTCGGACTTCGGCGTCCCGCAGCTGCGGCCGCGGTTCGTGCTCGTCGCCCTGCGGCCGGAAGACTTCCGCTACTTCACCTGGCCGGAGCCGGCCGGCGCGCCTGCCACTGTGGGCGAGACGCTGCTTGACCTGATGGCGGCCAACGGGTGGCGCGGCGCCGCCGCGTGGGCTCGGCAGGCGGCAGGCATCGCGCCCACGATCGTCGGCGGGTCGAAGAAGCACGGCGGGCCCGACCTCGGCCCGACCCGCGCCAAGCGGGCCTGGCGCGAGATGGGCGTGGACGCCCTCGGCCTTGCCGACAGCGCCCCGTCGCGCGACGACCCGGTCACGTTGCTGCCCAAGCTGACCTGCGAGATGGTCGGCAGGCTCCAGGGCTGGGACGACGGCGAGTATCAGTGGACGTTCACCGGCCGCAAGACCGCCAGTTACCGGCAGATCGGCAACGCCTTCCCGCCGCCCGTCGCGCGGGCGATCGGCGAGCAGATCCTGAAGGCCTTCGGCCATGCCGGGGAGCCGCGTGAGCTAGTCGAGCAGACCAGCGTGACGCACGATCCTGTGTACGCGGTGCTGCGCGGCGACGGCGGGTTCCTCACCATGGAGCAGATCCTGCGCCGCCTCGGCGCGCCGATGGAGGTCCCCGCGTTCGAGCGCCACCTGAGTCACCTCAAGCGCGACTTCCACATCGACGTCGACTCGCGCAAGACCGGTGACGCCTACCGGCTGGGCGCGTTCAAGGCGTTCGTCGGCCAGGACGACCACCTGCGCCACGAGGCTTTCCTGAACCCCAGCAAAATCAGCTAGCACGGCGCCTGCCCGCCGCTGCTGCCTCACGTGGGCCGCCGTGAGTCGGCCTCAACTGACATAGGGCCCCAAACGGTCGTTTTCTCGCCCGTTTTGCCCGATATGTGGTGCCGGATGGGGCCCTATGTCGCAGAAGTCTTCGGGATCACGGGGCCAGGGACACCGAGGAAAGGTAGCCGTGCGGATTCAGTGACGATCTGGGGCCGATGGGCCGTATGAGGTCTCGGGGAGGGTGCGGCTGAGGAGCCGGGTGCGGCGGACCGTACCGAACGGAGCGGGGTGGCTGTGTGAGAGTCACCCCGCTCCGTTCGGGATAAGGGACCTGCCGTTAGCTCAGGCGTTCCAGGATCAGGTCTTTGACGCGGGCGGCGGCGGCCTTGCCGCCTGTCGCCTTCATGACAGCGCCGACCAGGACGCCGGCCGCCGCTGTCTTGCCGGTCCTGACCTTGTCCGCCACGTCCGGGTTGGCGGCGATCGCGTCGTCGATCGCGGCCAGCAGGGCCGAATCGTCGCTGACCACCGCCAGGCCGCGGGCCGCGACCACTTCGTCGGGTGTGCCCTCGCCTTCGAGCACGCCGTCGATGACCTGCCGGGCCAGCCGGTCGTTCAGCGCACCCGACTCGACAAGGGCCGCCACCCGGGCGACTTGCGCAGGCGTGATCGGCAGCTCGGACACCTCGAGGCCGGAGTCGTTGGCGCGCCTGGCCAGCTCGCCCAGCCACCACTTGCGGGCGTCCGCGGGGGACGCGCCGCACGCGACCGTCTGCTCGACCACCTCCAGCGCGCCGGCGTTGCGCAGCGCCTCGAACTCCAGCTCCGACAGCGACCACGACTCGACCAGCCGGGCGCGGCGTGCCGACGGCAGCTCGGGCAGCGAGACACGCAGGGCCTCGACCCAGTCCGAGGACGGCGCCACCGGCACCAGGTCGGGCTCGGGGAAGTACCGGTAGTCCTGCGCCTCTTCCTTGGACCGCCCGGAGGTCGTGACGCCGGAGTCCTCGTGGAAGTGCCTGGTCTCCTGGATGACCCGGCCGCCGGCGTCGAGGACGCCCGCCTGCCGCTCGATCTCAGAACGGACCGCGCGCTCCACCGAGCGCAGCGAGTTCACGTTCTTGGTCTCGGTCCTGGTCCCCCACGCGCCGGAGCCCCGCACCGACAGCGACGTGTTCACGTCGCAGCGCAGCGAGCCCTCTTCCATCCGCACGTCGGAGACGCCGAGCGTGCGGAGCACGTCGCGCAGCTCGGTGACGTAGGCCTTCGCGACCTCCGGGGCCAGGTAACCGGTGCCGGGCACCGGCTTGGTGACGATCTCCACCAGCGGGATGCCGGCCCTGTTGTAGTCGACGAGCGAGTACTCGGCGCCCTGGATGCGGCCAGTCGCGCCGCCGACGTGCAGCGACTTGCCGGTGTCCTCCTCCAGGTGCACGCGCTCGATGCCGACGCGCACGGTCTTCCCGCCGACCAGCACGTCCAGGTACCCGTCCGTGCACAGCGGCTCGTCGTACTGGGAGATCTGGAAGTTCTTCGGCATGTCCGGGTAGAAGTAGTTCTTCCGCGCGAACCGGCACCAGGATGCGATCGAGCAGTTGAGCGCCAGCCCGATCTTGATCGTGTACTCGATCGCGACCCGGTTGGCCACCGGCAGCGAGCCCGGCAGGCCGAGGCACACGGGGCAGGTCTGCGTGTTCGGCTCGGCGCCGAACGTCGTGATGCAGCCGCAGAACATCTTGGTCCGCGTGCCGAGCTCGACGTGCGTCTCCAGGCCGAAGACCGGCTCGTACCGCTGCAGCGCCGATTCGTATGTGACAGTAGTCGTGACAGTCACTAGACCAGTCCCTTCGCCTCGGCGAGCAGCGGGTGCCCCCAGCGGTCAACGAGTGCGGCCTCCACGGCCGCGGCCACCCGGTACAGCCGGTCGTCCGCCAGCGGCGGCGCCATCACCTGCAGCCCGGCGGGCAGTCCGTCCTCGTCGGCCAGGCCGCAGGGCACGGAGATGGCCGCGTTGCCCGCCAGGTCGGTCGGGATCGTGCACAGGTCCGCGAGGTACATGGCCATCGGGTCGTCGGCCCGCTCGCCGATCGGGAAGGCCGTGGTCGGCGTCACCGGCGAGACCAGCACGTCGACCTGGCCGAACGCCGCCTCGAAGTCCCTGATGATCAGCGTGCGGACCTGCTGCGCCTTGCCGTAGTAGGCGTCGTAGTAGCCGCTGGACAGCGCGTACGTGCCGAGCATGATCCGGCGCTTGACCTCCGCGCCGAACCCTGCCGCCCGCGTCACCGCCATCACCTCTTCGGCGCTGCCGGCGCCGGCCCGCAGCCCGTACCGCATCCCGTCGAACCGGGCCAGGTTCGACGACACCTCGCTCGGCGCGATCAGGTAGTACGCGGGCAGCGCGTACGTGAAGTGCGGGCAGCTGATCTCGGTGACCTTCGCGCCCAGGGACTCCAGCAGCTCCACCGCCTCGGTGAACCGCGCCATCACGCCCGGCTGGTAGCCGTCGCCTGAGAACTCGGTGACGACGCCGACGCGCATGCCGGCCACGTCGCCGTGCCTGGCGGCCTCGACCACGGACGGCACCGGCGCGTCGATCGACGTGGAGTCCATCGGGTCGTGGCCCGACATGGCCTCGTGCAGCAGGGCGGCGTCAAGGACAGTCCTTCCGAACGGCCCCGGCGTGTCAAGCGACGACGCGAACGCTACGACGCCGTACCGGGAGGAGCCGCCGTAGGTGGGCTTGGTGCCCACGATCCCGCACACCGCGGCGGGCTGGCGGATCGAGCCGCCCGTGTCGGTGCCGAGCGCGAGCGGCGCCTCGCAGGCGGCAACCGCGGCGGCGGAGCCGCCGGACGAGCCGCCTGGCACCTTGGCCAGGTCCCACGGGTTGTGCGACGTCCAGAAACCGGAGTTCTCCGTGGAGGAGCCCATCGCGAACTCGTCCATGTTCGTCTTTCCGATCAGCACCGCGCCGGCGTCCCGCAGCCGCGTGGTGATCGTCGACTCGTACGGCGGGTGCCAGCCCTCGAGGATGCGCGACCCGCAGGTGGTCGGCATCCCGACGGTCGCGAACAGGTCCTTCACCGCGACCGGCACGCCGGCCAGCGGCCCGAGCGGCTCCCCGGCCGCGCGGCGGCGGTCGATGTCCCGCGCCTGCGCGAGCGCGCCGTCCCCGGCCACGTGCAGGAAGGCGCGCACCCGGTCATCGACAGCCGCGATCCGGTCCAGGTGCGCGGCGGTCACCTCGGCCGCGGACACCTCGCCGGCCGCCATCGCGGCGGACAGCTCCGCCGCGGTCATCGTGATCAGTTCATCCATGGCCCCGCCTCACTCCTCGACCAGGATCCGCGGCACCTTGAAGCGCTGCAGCTCGACAGCTGGCGCCCCGGACAGCGCCTGCTCTGGCGTCAGGCACGGGGCGGGCTCGTCATCGCGGTAGACGTTGGCCAGGCCGGTCGCGTGCGTGGTCGGCGGGATTCCCTCCGCCGCGACCTCCTGGACCTGCGCTACCGCCGAGATGATCTGGTCGAGCTGAGGGGCGAGGTGATCGAGCTCTTCGTCGCGCAGCGCCAGCCTCGACAACCGGGCCAGGTGGGCAACCTCGTCACGGGTAATGGACATGCACGCCATCCTAGGCCGCGACACGAGCGAACCCGTAAGCGATTACCTCCGCCAACGCCGCAAAATATGGCGTTACGGTTCTATGTTGATCGCGGACTTTACCGCGATTGATCCGTATTCTGGCGTTGGCCTCCCGCTAGCCCACCCCAGTAAAACACAACATCCGTCACGACAGGGAGACCATGAAAAGACCGCTCTCCGTCGTCGCCGCCACTGCGCTGGCAGCGTCGACGATCGCCGCGATAGCCGGCGGATCAGTAGCGCAGGCGGATGCGAATCGTTCCGGGCCACAATCCCCGGCCATCAGGACGCTCTCGGACAGCGTCGTGCCCTTCGCGACAGCGAGCAGGGCCATCGGCGCGGTCGCCGGCTCCCAGAAACTCACGATCGAGGTCTGGCTGACGCCGCGGACCGCCGCCGCGCAGCGCTACGCGAACGAGGTCAGCACGCCAGGCAGCCCGCTCTACGGGCACTACTTGAGCCCCTCGGCCTACACGAGCCGTTTCGGCGCCACGAAGGCGGAGGCCGCAGGCGTCGAGAAGTGGCTGCGGTCGTCCGGGTTCACCGGCGTGGCGGCTGACGCCCAGCGTAACTACGTGCAGGCGACCGCGGCGGTGTCGACGATCAACTCGGCGCTGCGCGTGCAGCTCAAGTACTACAGGCCGACCAGCGCGGTCAATGCCGAGAACTACGCCCTGCGCGCCAACGACCGGGCGGTCTCCCTCCCGTCGTCGCTGGCGTCCAGCGTGCTCGGCATCACGGGCCTGGACAACGCTGCGCCGACCATGATGTACGTCCGGCCGGGCAGCCACGCCGCCGACGCCCCGCCGCCGGCCCCTGGCAAGCCGATCTCGTTCCCCTGCTCGCAGTACTACGGGCAGCACTACGCGACCAAACTGCCGAAGATGCTCGGCACGATCAACTTCCCGACCGTGCTCTGCGGGTACGACGCCGCGCAGCTCCGCCGCGGCTACAGCTACAGCAGCAAGAACACCGGCAAGGGCGTGACGATCGCCCTGGTGGAGATCGGCCTGACCCCGGACATGTTCCTGACCCTGCAGGACTACGCCAAGTACAACCACATCCAGGCCCCGGCATCCACCCGGTACTCGGAGCTGTCGCTGGGCCAGGGCTCGGCCTGCGGGGACCCGTTCGACGTGGAGGAGCAGCTCGACGTCGAAGCCTCCTACGACATGGCGCCGGGCGCGAACCAGCTCGTGGTGGGCGGTGACTCCTGCAACAACGGCTTCTTCGGGCTGCAGGCGCTGTTCAACGCCGACCTGGCGATTCTCAACGGTGCGGGCGGCCACCCGCTGGCCACGGTGGCGTCGAACTCCTGGGAGGGCTTCGACGAGACCCAGCCGGTGAACGTGATGAACATCGAGCACGCGTACCTGCTGCGCGCGGCGGGCGAGGGCGTCACGATGCTCTTCTCCTCCGGTGACGGCTCAGGCGTGCTCACCCCGTCCAGCGACCCGAACGCCACCGCGGTGGGCGGGACGACCCTGGGCATCGGCAACAAGGTCGCACGGCTCTTCGAGACCGGCTGGTCCGACGGGTTCTACGCTGACCTCAAGAACAAGTGGGTTCTGCAGGGCGAGTTCGGCGCCGCTGGCGGCGGCCCGAGCCTGCTGTGGAAGCAGCCGTCGTACCAGGCCGGCGTCGTGCCGAACTGGCTCGCCACGGCGCCAGGCAACCGCGGCGGTCTCGTCCGCGCCGTGCCGGACATCAGCGCGCTGGCTGACCCGTTCACGGGGATGGCGGTCGGGCTGCTGTCGTTCAACAACAAGGGCGTGATCACCGGGTTCGGCGAGACGCCCGTCGGCGGCACCAGCCTCGCCTCGCCGCTCGTCGGCGGGCTGATCGCCGACGCGCAGGCGGGTCACAAGGCGTTCGGTTTCATCAACCCGCTGCTCTACAAGCTGGCCGGGACGAGCGCCCTGCACGACACGACGCGGATCACGTCGTCGACGCCGGCCCGCTACCACGGCGTGGCGTGCGACGTCGCGATGTGCGGACTGCTCTCGTTCACCCAGTTCGACGACGAGAGCTTCGACATGTTCGGCTACACCGGGCAGGTGACCCGCACGGGTTACGACACCATGTCCGGCGTCGGCACCCCCAACGGGCAGAACTTCATCAATGCCCTGCGGGCGATGGAAGGTTAGCCAGTAGCTAGTCGCCAGTGGCCCCGGGGCTCACAGCCTCGGGGCCACTGGCTATCAGGGCCAGGAAACCGTCCTCGTCAAGGATGGGCACGCCCAGCTCGACGGCCTTGTCGTACTTGGAGCC